>Ga0256407_10000139_pt1 | contig 181269 bp, 154 predicted proteins | sample RumenRJG_04DNA_FD_193489 | JGI IMG/M metagenome (GOLD analysis project Ga0256407, IMG submission 193489) | Bovine rumen microbial communities from Lethbridge, Alberta, Canada - RJG_04 | ecosystem: Host-associated > Mammals > Digestive system > Stomach > Rumen | place: Canada: Alberta... | reverse complement strand
CAGATACTACACCATTGAGAGAACTCTTTGACAAAACTAAATATCAAAATTTCAATGATCGCTCTGCCTCTAATGGGCAATTATTTATTAATTTTTAATCGTCCCAAATTTTAATGGGACACTAGTGCTTTTATGTATCCATTTAACGGATGAACTATAATTAACCCGTTGGCGGAATTAAAAAACATCAAATTTTGGCAGAACACTTTGATAATAAAGAAGTTCCTCAATGTTGGGTCGAGTTCAAATGCCCTTCGGGCACAGCCCACCGCACTTCGTGCGACTATGGCTTTTGAATCTCCCCGAGCACTTCGTGGTTCGAGGCACTTTCCGTTAGATTCAGCAATGACCAAGCTGCGAACCCCGCAGGGGTTCTTGCATGGTCTTAGCATAGAAGTCGGGTCTTCGACCCACCCAGCGTCTTCTACGCTAACGCCTGGAACCCAATATGTTTCATAAAAAATTCATTGTCAACTTAATTCCGCCAACGGGTAATTCACGCATCAAAAATACTACAGTAGAAGTAATCAAACGAGAGAAATGCTTACACTTTTTTGTAGTATGTTGAGCTAATGAATATACTGAGATGGTATTTCTGGAAATGGCACATAGTCCTGTTTATAATCTTCAATATAATCTTTTTCTAGAGTTATGTAGCCATCATACTTAAAAAAATCAATTATAAATCTAGTTCTTTCTTTAAGAATTATCCTGAAAACACTCCTTGTGGGAAGTTTATTTATAGTAGGGAACCATTTGTTGATGAAGTTTGATTCTTCTATTAATCTGTCTTTATTCCACTTCAGAATGAGCTTGTCCTGGTAATCTACTAATGAAGATGTATATTCATTAAGTATTGGTGAGTGTGTTTTTGTCCATTCTGTTTGATAACATTGCTTCTTGGAAATATTCGAATTGACCCAAAAGCGCAAATAAAATGTTTCTTGAAGGTCTATACTTTCAATAAAATATAATGTGTCACCTTGTTCACAATTGAACGTTTTTAATGGGTCAATCATTGAACAGATACATAGAAGCCTGTCAACTCCATATTCATACATGCCATTCTTTTTTAATAATTTTGAGATGGCAATAGCAATATCATGCCAATTATAATAATAATTATCAGTCAGGTATAATGAAATAGGAGGATTGTCATCAGGGTTTAAACCTTTACTGATATAAGAATCATAATGATTCAGCGAATCAGAGGTATTACTGCAATTTGTAGCAGAAGCACTACCGATACACAATGAAATAATTAACAAAATAAATAAATTCTTCATAATATCTTTTATTATTAATTTAAACGTGTTCTCAAAAGAACTGGTTTATGGAACAATAATTGAGGTGGCATATCCCATCGCCATGGTGACGAGCATTAGAGCGAGAGATATGTAAAGACTGTGCAAAGATAAAAAAATGAATATAAGATTATTATCAAAAATCGACTTTTTAAAGTGGAATCAGTTATATATTTACCGATTTGCAGCTTCGTTTAAATGTCTCTTTATTACTGCTGTGAACTGTGTCCAGTAGAGATTGGTCTTGTGCTCTCCCACCCCATAGAGCGTGCCAAATTGGGCCTTTGTGACGGGTTTCTCTTGAGCCATTATGGCTAGCACCTTATCGCTGAAGACCATGTATGGCGGAATGCCCTGTGCCTTTGCCAATGCCCTGCGAGTGTCTTTGAGTTTTGACAGCAATAGCTCGTCAATGTCTTGCTCGTTGCCCATGGGCAGTGGCACCGATTTTGCAGTCTTCTTGTCGGGCTGATTGTAATAGAATCGTGACAGCTCTATCTTGCGCTTGCCGTATAGCACTTCTCTCCCTAAGGACGTTGACTTGAGATGGCCATCCTCTTCATAGGCAATATATATCAGTCCTAGCTGTAGCATCTGCAGCAGGTAGGCGTTCCACATGGCTTGTGTGAGGTCGTGACCCACTCCGTAGGTCTTAAGCTGGTCGTAGCATTTAGCAATTATCTCGCTCTTGCGCGAGCCTCGCAAGATGTCGATGAGCGTCATGAAGCCCACCGCCTCGTGTGTCCTGGCCATGGCGCTCAGTGCCATCTGGCACAGTGTGGTGCCGTCAATCTTGTCGGGAGGGTTGTTGCACACGTCGCAGTTGCCACAGTCGTGGTCGTAGCGCTCGTTGAAGTAGCTGAGCAGGATGCGCCGTCGGCACACTGAGGCTTCGGCATACTGCTGCATGCGGTTGAGCTTCTCCACATTTATCATTGCCTGACCAGAGTTGTGAGCGAAGCTCATGAGTGTCTTCACGTCGCCAAAGGAGTAGAACATGAGAGTGTCGGCTTTCATGCCGTCGCGTCCGGCACGCCCTATTTCCTGATAATAGCTCTCAATGTTCTTGGGCATGTTGTTATGGATAATCCACCTCACGTTGCTCTTGTCAATACCCATGCCAAAGGCGATAGTGGCGCATATCACTTGCAGGTCGTCGTTGATGAACGCCTGCTGCACGCGCAGCTTCTGGTCAGTAGGCAAGCCGGCATGAAAGGCCTGTGCGTCAATCCCCAAGCTTTGCAGGCTAGTGGCCAGCGTCTCGGTTGTTTTACGACTCAGGCAATAGATGATGCCGCTCTGGTGGCGGTGCTTCTCGATAAAGTTGACGATGCGCTTGAGTTTTGACCGTCCACTCAGTCCACTCACCACATTGAGCGAGATATTGGGTCGGTCAAAGGAGTTGATGAAGATCTTGGCGTGGGGGATGTTTAGTTGCTCCTTGATGTCGGTGCGCGTCAAGCGGTCGGCGGTAGCGGTGAGCGCCAAGATGGGCACACCGGGAAATCGCTCTCTCACGAGCGAGAGCTGGCTGTATTCAGGCCTGAAGTCATGCCCCCAATGCGAGATGCAGTGCGCCTCATCGATGGCAATCATGTTGATGAGCATGTCATGCGACCACTCATCCATGTGAGCCAGCAGACGCTCAGGCGAGATGTAAAGGAGCTTTATGTTTTGCCTGAATACATTGTCGATAATGTCGCGATTTTGCTGCTCGCTCTGCTGGCTGTTGATAGCAGCGGCGGGAATGCCATTAGCAATGAGAGCATCGACCTGATCTTTCATCAACGCCAGCAATGGCGACACGATGATTGCACACCCTGGCATGAGCAGAGCCGGAAGCTGATAACACAACGACTTGCCACCGCCTGTGGGCATGAGCACCACAGCATCGTGGCCTGTAACCACATGCTCAATTACTTCATATTGCATGGGGTAAAAAGAGTTGTACCCATAGAATTTCCTCAACACGGCAAGTGCCTCGTTCTCTATGTCTTGCATGATAGCTAAAGGGCAATAAATTACAAGGCGTTTTTGTCGCCAACTATGGCATTAAACACCGTGAGGAACATTATCTTGATGTCGAGCATGAAATTCCAGTTCTCGGCATACCACACGTCATACTCCACTCGTTTCTCCATCATCCATAGCTCATTGGTGGGACCGCGAAAACCATTGACTTGTGCCCAGCCCGTGATGCCTGGCTTGATGGAGTGGCGAAGCATGTATTTGTCTATCAGCTCGCTGTAATCTTTGGTCTGCTGAACCATGTGAGGACGTGGACCAACTATCGACATCTCACCTTTGAACACATTGATGAACTGTGGCAGCTCGTCAAGGCTGGTCTTGCGCAGGAAGTTGCCGAATTTTGTTTTCCTCGGGTCGTCTTTGGTGGCTTGCATTGTGTCGCTCTCGTCATTTACCCTCATTGAGCGAAACTTATAGCAAAGAAAAGAGCGCCCTCGGTAGCCTGTGCGTTCCTGCTTGAAGAACACTGGTCCTGGCGACGACAGCTTGATGCCTATGGCTATTGGTATAAAGATAATGGGCGAGAACAGCAACACCAGCGACGATACCACCATATCAAAGGTGCGCTTAATGAACTGGTTTAGCGGGTTGTTGAGAGGATGTGGACGCACCGAGAGCACTGGCACCACGCCCAGAGTCTCAATCTCAAAGCGGCGGGAGATATATTTTGTGAACTGTGGCACATAATAGAAATCTATTGCATTGCGCTCGGCGAGATTTATAAGGTTTTGAAGGTCGTTGCGCTCGTTCTCGGGCAAAGCGCAGTACATCTCATCCACGCTGTTAGCGTTGAGGAAATCTTCAAGAGTGTCGATACTGGCAGTGTAGCACGACAGTCCTTCTACGGGTTCTGAATCAAAATACCCCACAACATGGTAGCCATATCCCTGATCTATCTCTAGCTGCTTCATGAGCCTGACTCCCACACCGGCATGTCCACCACCTATTATAATGATTTTCTTGTAGTTATAACCCTTGCTTCGGTACCACTTGAGCAATTTGCGCGACACTATCCACCACAGCGATAGTGCAGCTGTGAAGATGGCATAGAACATGAGCACGAAACGCCATTTGGGCAGCGCATCGATAAAGGAAATCAGCATCAAGAATATTACCGCATGTAGCAGAATATACTTTATAAGGTGAATGAGCACGCGGTCGATATACACGGCTCGCTTGTCGTGAAGAGAGGCTAAAATATAGACAACTACTGTAAACGCAAAGTTAAGCATCAGCCAAACTTGCTTGCTGAAGAAAGGCAATGAGTCCATGTCGTCTATTGTCATGCAGGTGATGAAATAGGCCGCATTGAGGACAACAAAGTCTATAAAAATAAAAATCCAGCGTATGAAATGACCGTATCTGCCTTTACTTCTCACTGTCGTTAGTGGTAATTACATAAATATAGTCACTCTCCAAAGGCACTTCTTGCGCATAAGGAGAGTGACTAAGGTTCAAAAGATTAAATTTTCTCGTCTATAATTTTGATTTTTTGCTCGAGCAAAGCTATCTCATCCTTGAGATTGGCAATCTTGCGCTCCATCTCCTTGACGATAGAGTTTCCACTCTTAGAGGTGGCGTTGAAGAAGCCCATGTTGTTCTCATAGGTCTTGAGCTCGTTGCACTTTTGCTCGAAGGCACGCACCAGTCTCTCTCGCTCGTGATAAACCTTGTCGCTGCCCGACTGACTCATAGAGTTCTCAAAGTTAGACAAGCGCATTCTAATGGCTTTCATGTCAAATTTCTCGAAAGCCTTGTCGATGGCCTCCTTATAGGAGGCATAAATCTTGTCTTTCTCCTTGAAAGGCACGTGGCCTATTGCTTGCCACTTGGCCATTAGGTCTCTAATCTTTTGTGGAGCTTCTTGTGAATCATCGTCAGTGTCGAGAATGGCGTTGATTTGGGCAATGAGCTCTTTCTTAGCCTTGAGGTTCTCATGCTCTACCGAGCGCTGGCTCGAGGTGTTCTTTTTCTTCTGCTCAAAGAAATAGTCGCAGGCAGTGATGAAGCGTTTCCACACGGCATCGCTGTGGCGTTTCACTACTGGGCCTATGGTCTTCCACTCTTTTTGCAGGGCGATGAGCGCGTCGCTGGTTTCTTTCCAGTCGGTGGAGTCTTTCAGTGCCTCGGCCTTCTCGCAGAGCTCGGTTTTCTTGGCAAGGTTTGCTGCCAGCTCTTCCTTCATCGACTTGAAGAAAGTGGCTTTCTGAGCAAAGAACTCGTCGCACGACTTGCGGAAACGGTTATAGAGCGCGGTGTTCACCTTGCGTGAGGCAAAGCCAAGCTTCTTCCACTCTTCTTGCAGTGCTATAATCTGCTTGGTGGCCTCGTCCCATGCAGCGTAGGTCTTGAGTGGCTCGGTGTCAATTTTCTCTATCTGCTCGCACAGTGCAGTCTTGGCATCGGCGTTCTCTTTCTCGCTTGCCTTGCGCTCCTCAAAGAATGCCTGGTGCTTCTTGTTGATGACTGCCGATGCTGCCTTAAATCGAGCCCACAGCTGCTCTCTTATTTCTTTAGCCACGGGACCTGTCTCACGCCACTTGTCATGCAGTGCCTGCAGGGTCTTGAACGCCGCAATCACATCGGTCTCCTCGTCAAGAGCCTCGGCTTGCTCACACAGCTGCTGCTTGATCTCGAGATTTTTCTTGAAGTCATAATCTCGGAGCTCCTTGTTGATTTTCAACAGGTCATAGAAGTTCTCGATGGCTGCCTGGTAGTCTTTCCACACCTCGGTGGTGCTTGTTGACGGCACTTCGCCAATGGCCTTGAATTCCTGCTGCAGCTGCTGCACGTGTGGGAACTGGCGGTTGATATTGTCGGTATCTTGCGATATAGACTTTATCTCTTCTATAATCTTGTTCTTCTTATCGAGGTTAGCCTGCTTGATAGCTTCTTGCTCGGCATTAAACTCGGCGCGCTTCTCTTTAAACTCAGCGAGCAGCTCTTTTATCTTAAGCTCTACCTCATCTTCTTGAGCGACAAAGGCTTCCTCGTTATTGCCATTCTCAACGAATGTGGCTTTTTCTTTGCTTATTTCCTCTTTTCTGAGTGCAAAGAAGGCACCCTTGATTTGTGCTACTCGTTCTTTCACGCTCTCTACTGGCATTGCCATTAGTTTATCAAGTTGCTCCACAAGTTGCTGCTTGTCAAGAGAGGAATAATCTACCGGTGGAAGGTCTTGTGCTATTTCCTCCACTTTGTCGATGGCGCTCCCCTCATCTTTCTGCTCAGCTTGCGCCTCATGTTGAGGCTCAGCCGGCTCGGTGACGGGGGCATCGTTAGTGACCTGTTGCTCTTCAACTTGATTGTCAACTGCTACTGGCTCTTCAATCTCAGTAGGTTTGTTTTCCACTGTCTCTGCCACTTTCTCTACTGGGGCAGTCTCAGCATTTAGAGTTACGTCTTTCTCGACATTTTCGTTCGATTCTGACATTTCACGCGTTACCATAGTTTACAATTTTTTTAAAGGTATAACAACCCATATTAATTTTAACTCCAAAAATAGTGCTTTTTTGCTATATGGAGAAAAAAAAATGCCATTTTTTTCATTTTAAGGTTGATTTTTTCTAAAAAAACGAAAAAAACAGAGTTTGCGCCCTGTTTTTCGTTTAAAGGTTGGAAAGTGCAACGGGTTTCTTTATCGTTTATGGTTTATCGAAGGCAGTCTTTTTAATTAAGTAAGAAGTAGGAAGTAAGAAGTAGGAAGTAAGAGGAAAGAAGTAGGAAGTGCTCAACTCTTAACTATTAACTATTATCTATTAACTATTAACTATAAATGTCTCGTCAGCTATGGGCTATGCGTCGGGGCCGTAGAATATTGTTGAGCAATTATTGGGGTCGAGAACCTGAGTTGCTACCCGTTGAATGTGTGCAGGAGTGAGGGTGCGGTATTTGTCGTTCTCGGTGTTTACTGCTTCGGCTCCCCACAGCAGCTCATGGCTGCATAGCATTGCTGCTTTCTCGGCATAGCCTACGCTCTCAAACAGTTTGTTAGAGATAAATTTGTTGACATATTTATCCACTTCGTGCTGTGTCACGCCTTCATCTAAGAGCCTGTTGAGAACGGCATCGATAGCAGCATTTGCCTTGTCGAAATCTACGCCAGGCGCCAAGCACGCTCTCACATAGAACAGCCCTGGGTCGCGTGAGCCTAATACCGAGGCACTCACTTCGCTGAACATGTCGCTGCCTTGAATCAGACTGCGATGAAATCGCGACGAGGTGCCATTGCCTAGCACGTCGCTCAGCAGGTCGGTAGCTTGATAGTCGTCATGGCAGCGGCCGCACATGTGATAGGCACGAAAAATCATGTTGTTAGGCACTGGACTGCGGTGAGCAATAAATCGAGGCTCCTCTTGAGGCGGCTCTTGCGGGAGGTCGCGTTGCGGGCCTTGGTGACTGTCGATGTCGCCAAACCATTTCTCCACCAGCCTTACAGTCTCCTCAAAACCCACATTTCCCGAGACGCACATCACTGCATTGCCCGCAGCATAATGGCGCTTGTGAAAATCAACAACATCGTTGCGTGTGAACGCCTGTATGGTGTCAACGTCTTTGCCTATCGTGGGCCACTGGTAGGGGTGGCGCTTATAGGCCATGCCGTGCATCATGTGCATGATGTTGCCATAGGGCTGGTTGAGGTAGCGCTGCTTAAACTCCTCTATCACCACGTTTTTCTGAACCTCGATATTCTCATCGGTAAGGTCGAGGTTAAGCAGGCGATCACTCTCAAGCCATAGCGCGGTCTCCAGGTTGATTGCTGGCAACTCCTCGTAATAGTTGGTCACGTCGATGCTCGTCCACGCGTTGCTGTTGCCTCCTACACGTGTCATCACATCATCAAATTTCGAGATGTGCTTCGTTCTCGAAAACATGAGGTGTTCCATCAGGTGGGCAAGTCCTGTCTTGTCGCCCTGCTCATCGCTAGAGCCCACATCATAGAGCAGGTTCACCGCCACCATCGATGTCGCAGCATTGCGGTGATGCACCAGCCGCAAGCCATTGCCAAGTGTGTATTTGTTAAATAGAATCAATTTATGTGTGAAATGTTAGTTGAAGGAGGAACGTTTTTCGTTTATCGTTTATTGAAGACAGGGATTATACTAAGTAAGAAGTAAGAAGTAAGAAGTAAGAAGTAGTAAGTAGTAAGTAAGAAGTGTGGCGGCTACTATTTCCTTGTCTTCTCGTTCTCTCGTTCTCTCGTCTTCTTGTCCTCTTGTTCTCTTGTCCTCTTCTCTTCTTGTCCTCTCGTTCTCTCGTCTTCTTGTCCTCTTGTCCTCTTGTCCTCTTGTCTTCTCGTCCTCTTGTCTTCTCGTCCTCTTGTCCTCTATGAGCTACTTTATCACCTTTGCTCTGATGATTTTAACATCATCTACTGGACGGTCATTCTTGCCAGTGGTCACGTTTTGAATCTTGTCAACAACATCCATGCCTCTTACCACTTCGCCAAACACGGTGTAAGACCCATCGAGATGCGGTGTGCCGCCAGTGGTGGAGTAAGCGTCGATTTGCTGCTGGGTGAACTGCACTGGGTTAAGGGCATACCACTCTTCGGTGAGCTTGATAAGCTCATTTTGGAGGCTTGTCAAGGCTGCCGTGTCGCCCTGTGCTTGCAGTGCCTCAATTTGTGGCCAGCGCTCACGTGCCATGCTTTGGAATTTCATCGCCTTTGACTGCTCTCCCAGCCTCTCTATCATTGCGTTAAGCTGATATTCCGAGTAACGGCGGCCAGTGACGATATAGAACTGCGACCCAGAGCTCTTGCGCTCGGGGTTGGTTTCGTCGCCTTCGCGTGCTGCCGCCAGAGCTCCACGCTTGTGGAAAAGTTTGGGATACACTATCTCGGCTGGTAGGTCGTAGCCGGGACCTCCACTGCCCAGCAGGGCATCGGCTGTGGCATCTTTAGAATCGGGGTCACCAGTTTGTATCATAAAGTTGTTGATAACCCTGTGAAAGAGCACACCGTTGTAGGTGCCGTCTTCCACCAGCTTTACGAAATTGTCGCGGTGCTGTGGTGTCTCGTTATAGAGGGCCACCTCTATCTCTCCGAAGGTGGTCTCGAGCACCACCCGTGTGGTGTTAGTCAAATCTACTGTCATTGCCTTAGATTGGTCTTTTTCGCTGGTTGACACATCATCATTGGCTACTACGCCTTTCACGCTAAAGCTCATAGCAATAACTAACGTAGCAGCAACCAGCGCTGTGATATAATTTTTTCTCATTGTTATTTGTTTTTTAGGGCGCACTGATTATGGCCAATTTATGGGAATATATGTAAAAAAACGCTGATGATTTAGCCAAAAGAACATAAGGCCTCACAAGAACAAAACTTATGTCCCTTATGTGAGCTTATGTTCATATATCCCCAACTGATAGTCGTCGCCCAATTCTGCATTCCGCATTATGCACTAATTTAAATTCCTATGGGATATAGCCTCTTGTAGATGCGGCGAAAGTTGTCGTCGCTGGCGGTGAGCGTTGCGGCCCGCTCTTTATAGTCGTCGCCCCATATCGAGGCAGCCAGCACACCCAGGTAGGCACGCTCGCGGTCAACGGCAATCTCGGCTTTTATCAACTGGTCGATTTGAGCGGCAAATGCCGTCTTGTCTATCGCGTTTAAGTATCGGGCAGTGCTTACCACAAACTGCCCCGTCTTGTCAACCCTGATGATGTTCTCCACCAGCCAATCGACATCATGTCCAAAACCCTCATTGTTGACATTGTTGGCTATGTACTCATAGGTCAGCAAGCCGCTGTCATCATTCTCTAGTCGGTTTCTTATTTCTTCGTCCATAACATTACAGTTTTTACTCTGCAAATATACAAACAATTTTCTTTACTCAAACAACTAAGCACTATTTTTTACAAATCATGAGGCGTGAACATGAAATTGTGATGTTCATTTTTTGTGCCCGCCACAAGATGTCGCTATTATTATTTCTCCTGTCTTTTAAAAAAAATGTTGCCAGCTATGTTGTTCAGGTTAAATGATATAAAACTCTCACATGATAGTCGCATAGATAGCACACCGCCAAGTCGCCGGCGACTTGGCGGTGTTTGCGCTGTTCAACATAAATAGCGCATTATGGCTATAGAGATCATCACCTCACCATCACCTTCTTGTGGCCCACAATGCTGCCCATCTTGCAGTATAGGTGGTATTTATTGACATAAACGTCGTTATTTACATCAGTTCTTTTTTTCAAAATTTGTTATTAACTCATTGATTAGGTTGTAAAAATCAACAAAATATGGAGAGTATTCCACATAATACTCATCAACATGTTGTCCATTTCGATAATGACGAACAAGTTCCCAGTTTTCATTAAAGAAGAAACCACTACTTACAACTGAAAATCTCTGGCAGTTGTTATTTTTAAAAACTTCTATATTTATTCTATAATTATATATAGGCAGCGGCTCAACCACTCTATTATTGACTATAAAATCTTCCACTTTAATGCGATTGTTTACGACACTGTCTGTTTTATTTATAAATAAAGCATTTAAATCCTGAAACAGATTATGTTTTATGTAATTAATAATAGAATCTGGTAAAGATTTTTGATTGACTTTCATGAAATCTTCTTTATCATCTAGTTCTGTACTAATGTCAATATCCCAAATCCAACTAGAACGAGTCTTTCTATAGTGAATAATTGTCAAATCTTCATTAGTTACTAAGATCTTGATGAATGTTCTAGGATTGACATTTAATCTTTTAATAATTATTACACTATCAACACCAATAGAATCGCCTTCAACAACCGCATCCTCTATGGCATAGAGTTGAAATGGTAAAACTAAAAATATTAAGAATAACAACTTTCTTATTTTAAAATTGACCAAAAATCTCATTATAAACACATTTAAAATAAGTATTTAATGTAAAAAGTTTGTATTAAAAGTTGTGGCCTCCCATAATGGAGATTGGATTTGAAACTCATAAACTTTATGGTGATTTCCTATATGACTTCCATACCCTAGCATAAGATGTCCAAGCCACTCATGATAAATAATACTATTTGCAATATTTTCCACCATCATCAACATTACAAATTAGATGTGAATACCATTCATGATAAATTATACTATTAACAATGTTTTCAACAGTGCTCTCATAATGCAAATAATTTAGTCCATTGCCTTGTATGAAATCATTTTCTGGATTTGAAAACATATTTGAACGCCAAATTCAATATTCAATTGGAATTGGGAAATAAAAAATCTGTTTACCTTAAATCTTATCTAATGAAAAGTATTGCCTTTGTGGTTTCCCGTTTAATGATATTTCATGACCATTGAATAGAGAAACCACATTAGTCCAAATATTCCCCATCGCCATGCAAAGTGTTAAGATAAGTGTTATTATATAAAAAATCTTTTTCACTATATTGACATCCTCATTAATCTTAGATCATCAGTTAGTTACTTGGTCAGTGAAATATTGACCGAGATACCGTAGTTGGTGTTGGTGGTTGGATAGGATGTGGATGAGACGAGTGGCGTGTTCACCTGGTGGTCGAAGAAGGCACCAAGGGTGATGCGCTTGCTCATCACATAGTTGGCGGCAAAGTTGATGCCCAGGGTTCGTGTTCCGCTGGTAGCCTGCGTGGTGTTGACGTCGATCTTACGAATGAGGGCAGTGTTGTTGTTGAGTTGCAAGTTGAAGTTTAGAGTGAGGTCGTTGTTGATGTTCTCCTGCTTCTTCTTGATCTTGAGGATAGTGTTGAAATTAGCAATCTTGTAGCTGGCACCAATGATGAGCGACTTTTGCAGCGTCTCGACCAGCTGTAACGACGAGATGTTGAGCGCGAGAGTGCGCGCGTCGCGATACTCAAGGTTGAAACTCAGGTCGTTCTTGAGAGTGGCGTTGACGCCGATGAGTGGCGCAAACTTCTCGGTGATAGTTACCGACGAGATGTTGAATGGCGAGTTAGGGATAGCATTGCCTGTGAGGGCGTCTTGAGTAAAGCCTAAGCCTTCACCCGTCGATACCCAATCGGTATAGCTCGAGAAACTGCCCACCGAGTAGGTGCACTGGTAAGCGTGAGTGAGGGTGAAGCTCTTGAAAATGCGCTTGATGGCGGGTATGCGCGAGAGCCCGTCGTAGGTCACACGCCAGTTGGGCAGGATGCTCTTAAGTCCTGGGAAGGGGTTGAGGTCAACCTTAGCGGCGTCGCGGCCTGAATAAGCGGCGAGGAAGGCGGGTATCATCACGTCGCTACCAGAGGGGTTCACGGTACCATTCTCTGGGTTGAAAGGCGTGCCGGCAAGTGCGGTGCCACGCAAGAAACCTCGCTCGGGATAGATAAGACCCTGGTAGCGCTGCTCCAGGCGAGAGGCCACCACAGGAATGTTGTCGAGGAAGCGCGCGAAGGCATCGCTGTAATACTCATTGCTTGCCGAAACTCCTCGCAGGGCAGTAGCAATAGCCATGTGGGTCTTAGTATAGGTGCCCGAGTAGAGCTTGCCCACGTCGTCGTACATGAATTGCACTTGGTTGGTGCGGTTGTCGGTGCGGTTACCGGTGAGGGTAATCTTGAGGCCGTTGATAGGCTCAACCACCACCTCGGCACTGAACTCCTGTGTCTTGGAGAAGATAGCTGGAGAGGTCTGTGTGGAGTCGCCTAGAAGCCACCCACGGCTCTTGGCACGGTCTATGTAGCTCTCACCCACAAAGCCGAAGGCGAAGTCGAGGCCTGGCGCCATCACGTCGTAGTGGGAGTTCTGCCCGAAGATGTCGCCCACATTGGGTACAAACTGCGGAATCGTCATCGACTGCGTCTGCCTCCATTTCACGTTCACGCTCTTGACGCTTATGGCTAGGCGCGTAAGGTACTGTGCCAGCTCAGTGCCAAAGTTCTTCTTGTCGCTAGCGAGGACCTCAGTGACAGTGATCTTCACGCTTGTGGAGTCGCGGTTGAGAATTTCGATATTGTTGTTATCTTTTACGTTATACTTTACCGGGTAGCGCTTGCCGTCGATGGTGGTGGCTGTGACACGCACCTTCTTCACGTTCATGTTGTGCTTGACGGTAGTGGTGGTGTCGGCACTGAGCTGGAATGTGCGGTCAAATTTCTTGGCCTTCTTCTTGTCGCTCTTCTTGTCCTTGGCATTACCGCTATTGCCCCTGCCACCTGCCGACGACGAGAATCGCTTCTGCACGTCTTTCACGTATGGCAGCTTGCCATATAGCGTCTCGAGGTTAAGACGCGTGTCGATGTTAAGCGACGACTGGTTGGCAATGGTATTTCCCGAGAAGACGCCAGCAATCTCGGTGCCACGGTCCCAACGGTAGGTAGCATTATAGGTAGCATTGGCAGTGATGAAGCTCAAGATGGGGATGGCGCTGAACGGTGCCTTGTAAGATGCCGTGAAGGTCTGGTTATAAGCCCATGGAGTGCCCAGATCCTTGATGCTGCGCCACACGCTGTCGCGCCAGTCGCGATACTCATCGGGGAACAGCTTTTTGTTGACCTGCCCCATGGGTTCAAGGATGTGGGCCGTAGTCTGGCTGTTGAACGACATGCTTATCGACTTGGTGAAGTTCCACGTCAGAGCAAACTGCCTGTCCCACAAGAAGTTCTTACTAACCGACACTGGCAGCACAATATCCACATCGGTCTCGTTGCGAGTTTGCTGCTCATAGTAGTATCGCGAGATGTTGGTACTGAATGCCAGTGAGTTAGGCAACCAGCGGAACTCCCACTCGCGGAAGAACTTCATGTTCTTATTCTTCTGGTCAATAGCCTTGCCTAGCGGCTTGAAGGGCTTGATGTAAGGAGTCCAAGTATATTGGAGGCTTCCACGATAGTCGTTAGTGTTCTCATACACATAGTCGGGGTTAGACTTGTGAGTCTTGTTGAACGAGTAGTTGAACGTGAAGTTGGCAGGATCCCATGGCATGGGGTTCTTGCTCTTGACGTCAAATTTCAAGCCCGAGATAGAGAAGTTCTTGACTACTGTCTCGCTCACGGCGTAGGCCTTGATAGAGTCTTTCTGCTCATCGGTAGCACAGGCGTCAAGGGCGTCTTTTAGCAATATGTCCTCGTCGAGGGGGTTATACTTGGGAGTGAGTTTCTCGTTGCTGTAGGAGAAATAGACTGGGGCATGCAGTTTCACCTTCTCGGGCACGAAGCGCCCCATGTCGGCTTGCACAGCCACATTATACTGATCGTAGTTGTCGAGACGGCGGTTTCTCATGCTCTGGTCAACGGAGCCAAAGCCATTGGTCTCCTTGTGCCAGCCCACATTCACGACACCAATGTCGCTCAAGTTAAGGCTCATCGAGGCCTTGGCAGCCCACCCGCCTTCACTGTCGAAGTCGGTGACTCTGAGCTCATCTACCCACACCACAAAGTCCTTAGTGGTGCCAGCAGTGTTGTTCCTCACACCAATGAGCATCACCCTCACCTTGCTCAACGAGGGGTTACCCATCACATACACGTGGTTGCGAGGATTATTGGGGTCTTGTTCTTGATAGCGCTGGGTGTAAGACACATCAGGATTTCCTGCCATCTTCTCGGCATTACGGTTCTTCTTGGCTATGGTGAGGATGTCAAGGTCTAGGTCGAGCATGTTCTCGTTGGGCCACACCGCACGGCGGTCGGCACTGCTGTTGTTGCTATAATGCCCTGCTGGAGTCACCATCAATGGAATTTCATACTCGTAATAGTTGTTCTTCACATCCGAACCCATTCGCACGAAGATCGACACGTCGCCATTCTTGAGATTGGTGGCATCGTTGATAAACGCCTCGTTGTGTACAAACATCTGAAGGCGCTTGTAGGTGCGCAGGTCGAGATTAGTGTTACGATACACGCCACGCGCGTCGCCAGCCTCAAGGCCCTCAACCTTCATCTGCATTGACTGTTCATTGAGCTGTGTGATTTGCGACTGACCAGAGTCAACAATTCTGGTCACGCCAGGAGGCAACACATAATTCACGGGCTCGCGGCTAGCGTTCTCCTCAATGTTGACAGTGTTCACATCGATAGTGCCACTGCCAGGCACGTCGGCACGACCATTAAGGTTGTAGTCGTAGTTGCGCCACTCGCCTCGCACCAGCTCCAGTGTGGCAAAGCGCAGGTGAGTGGTCTCTTTGAAGCCAGTCAAGAACATGCGCATGAAGCGTATCGACGAGAAATCGTTGATAGCACCCACCACCTTATCATAGCTCTTGATGGGGATGCAGAACTGATACCAAGTGACGTGCTGATCCTGTCCGTTGCGGGTGCGCTGCACCGACTCTTGCTTGTCGATAATATAGTTCTTGCCCACTTGCAAGTCCTCGGGACGTATCGACACCTTATACTGGAAGTAACGCTCATATTCGTTAAGCGTGTTGTCCTGGTTGATGTCCTCCACATCGGGCACACTGCGGGCACTCTGATACATGCCGTCGGTAGCGTCTTCTTGCGAGAGTGAGTTGCCCTCAGTGCCATTGTAGCGCTTGTAGCGTTCAAGAATCGACAGCCTCTGCTCATCGTAGTCGTAGCCTCGGTAGAAGTGGTAATTATCGCCGGCAGGGTCGTTAATGGGCGAGAACTGGTCGCCCTCCATCTGGGCTATCGTCTCGGCAGGCAATGTGGCGCGCAGTTTGTCAACGTAAGCCTTGTAGGTGGGATAAGTCTGCTCGTCATTGGTGCTTAGTCCGTTGAGACCCACGTCTTGCCTTATGCGTGATCCACTGGCTGTCTCAAAGGCGTAGGTCAGCGACGATTTCGAAGCCACCCTACCCCAGACGGTCTCCTTGAGCTCTGTGTTGTCGGTCTCGGCATAAGGCAGACCGTTCTCGTAGCTCTTGAGGCCATCTTTCAAGATATCCTCGCTGATTTCTCCTAAGTTGATATAGAAGTCACCACCCTCGCGATTAGGATTTGTATCATCGAGGAATGGGTCGAGGAGCCAGAACTTGATATACTCCACATTGCTCGTGACAAAGTCGGTATTCTCGATCTTGCGCATGATACCGCCCCAGCGCTTTTCGGGATTGAGGAGGTTGCCATTGGGGTCAAGATTCTCGGCATCTAGGTTATAGGGGCCACGTTCTTTAGGATAGAACGACAGGTTCAAGGTCTGTATCGTTGATGACTCGCCATAGTTTAGCTCACGACCAGGGAAGACCTCGGTATAGGGAATCTCGCGCACGTAGGGGCTAGAGAGCTGGTCGAGGTCGTTCTTGATATATCCAGGCACAAACGACGAGTTGCGCTGTGTGAACAAGCGGTCGATATAGTACCACGACAGCAATGAGCGGTTCTTACCATAGGCAACATCATTAGTTAAAGCAGCCTCGGGGAACAAAGCGTCGCTGGAATTATCGTAGGGGGTTGATGCCAAGAACCATGAGTAAGGCGAACGCAAATCAATGCCGGTCTGTGTAGATTCAAAGTCGTCGATATAGGAACTTCCGGCGTTTGAGCCAGTCTTTGACTGGTGAGGCAACAGCTGCGCAAACTCACCATTAATGTTCACTTGCGATGGAGCTGTGGCGTTGACGGTAGGTATCTTGTTCAACAAGTTGGTAAGCCACATGAAATTTGACTTATAAGAGATGCGCGCACCCCAAATGGTGTTATTCACAATCTCGTTGCCGATAGCCACTTTCTCAACAATGTTTCGCTCGCCATAGTGCATCAGTGTACCACCTATGTGGAAGTCGTCATTGAAGGCATAGTCCAAGTCAAGGCCCAGCAGAGTCTTGCGTTGCTGGCTGAAGGTGGACTGGTTCTCGAGCGACACGCTGATGTTAGTGCCGGCATCAATGATGCTCTGGTTGGTGATAGTCACCGTTCCCATTGTGTAGTCAACAGTATAGTCGCTGTTCTCGGTAAGAACCACACCGCCGGCAGTCACCACCACCGAGCCGCGCGGCACGTTAGTGGCGTTAAGGCTGATGGTGTTCTTGTTGGTGGCCTGATATTCACCTTGCAGCACAAACTTGTTCTTGTCCTGCACCTGCTGGGCATCGGTCAGCTGCATGGTGTAGAGCTCTTGATACACATATTTGTCGGCAATAGCATCGTTGCCAATCATCTTGCGCAAGTGCGAGCCAAAGGGCTCCACAACGGGGAAAATCACCTTGCCGCCCGAGGTGGTGATAGTGTATCCTTCAATGAAGTCGAAGCGACCGTCGGGGTTGAAATTATTGTTGGCGTCCAAGCGGTCAAGGTTCATCACGCGCAGCAGCGGAGTTCCCGTGATATTGCCCTCGTTGATATATGGCAACTCAATGCCAGTGGTGTCGTTCAGGTACTTTATGTTGAGCTTGAAGTTGGAACTCTGCACTTGATAGGCACCAAGCGAATAAATGTTCTTCATCATCAGGTCCCACATCGGCACTTTAGTGTTGATGGTGGTAGATTTGAGCATCTTCACATATATCGACTGCTCGGTAGAAGGCACGTCGTTAGCAAACTCACCCACCTGGTAAGTCTGACCCATATAAGTATATTGATAGGCCACCGCAAGCACCTCGTCACTGGCAAGAGATGTGTTCAGCGAGATATATCCCAGCGAAGAGTTGAGCTTATATTCTGTAGAAGACAAGAGCCGAGCACTCTCAATCTTCTCGTAGTCTTTTCCTCCTTCAAAATCAAAGGCCGAGAGCGGAGCCAGCGCATTTGCTGCCTGGCTGATAAAACGTGCGTCGGGATATTCGGTCTTTATCTCATTAAGTAACGTGTTGCTGTTGTTGGTGGGGTTGGCAGTGCTTGACTGAGCAGTCCAGTGACTGTTGCCTATGTGCTGGCTCTCACCCACGTCCATAAATGCCATGATGTTGCGCGACTCGTTGAAGTTGCCGCGCTTATTGGTCACCCACACCTCGATGCGGGTGATGTTGATGCCGCTCGACACCAGTGGCAGTTTCGATGTCCAGTTGTCGTAGTTGTCACGGAAGAAGTGCGACAAGAAGAAGTGACGGTTCTGGTCATATTTGTCGGCAGTGATATAGAAATCGGTGGTCTGCGCGCCGCCACGAGTGTTCACGGTCTGCGACTCGGAGTTCTGCTGAGAGACGAGCGCTGTGGCAGTGAGGCGTCCAAACTGCAACTTGGTTTTTATACCAAAGAGTGCCGACCCACCTCTGATGAGCTGCGAGCCGGTGGTCATGCTCACGTTACCAGCCTCAATGTTCTTGATTATCTCGTCTTCTTTGCCCTCATAGGCAAGTTTCAGGTTTTTATTGTCAAACTCAAATGTGGCGTCGGTGTTGTAAGTCATGTTGAACTTCATCTTGTCGCCCACCGATGCCTGCACTGTGGCTTGTATCTTCTGGTCAAAGTCAAAATAGGTCTTGCGCTTGGCGTTCATCGACAGTGCGGGGTTGTCGGTCTTGTTGGTCTTCACGCCCATTTTAATCTGAACCGAGCCTTGAGTCTTTAATTGCACACCACCAGGGCCAAAGACCTTCTCTAGTGGACCAAGGCCAAACTGCATATCCAGGAAATTGAAGGGATTTTTGGCTTTCTCCTCAGCGGTCTCGGCATTCTTCTGCCGGTAGTATTCCATCATCGACTCACGCAGGGTGAGGTTGTTATATTCCTCGGCAGTGAGGATGAATGGCGTGATGATATCATAGTCACCCACTTTAGTGTGAATGATGTAGCAGCCTGTCTCATAATCATATTCGGCCTCGGTGACGATGTTGCTGGGGTCTTTAAGGTCGGCAGCATACTCTTTGCTCTTGAGGTCATCGTAATTGCCTGGCACTGTGGGGTGAACACCATAGCGCATCTTGGGGCTACCTTTCTGGTCCTTATCAGTGGTATTATCCAGGACAGGTGGTGGCGGAGGCAATGTGGGCTGCTTATATTGCGCATGAGCTAGACCACTGCCTATAGCACTGAGCACCATGCTAATGAGCAGAGTCATCAAAGTGTTGCGACTATTACTTTTCTTCAAAATCATTGTCAACAAATTTATATATTGCCCCCTCGGTTGCCTGTTTACATCATCTTCAAGGCTTTTTTAATAGCCTGTTCCACTGTAATAGAAGGCTCGTCTTTAAGCAGCTTGCGCAAAGCCTTCTGCGACATTTGCTGTGTGAAACCAAGCATCACCAGTGCTGCCAGAGCCTCGTCATAGACAGCACTTGGGGCGTTATTATTATCTAATAACGTATCAGATGCCAGATTTATTTTATCCTTGAGGTCAACTAATATTCTTTGCGCCGTTTTTGCCCCTATTCCTTTCACCGACTTTAGCATCGCCACGTTGCCGCTGGCTATGCATTGCTCCAGCTCGGCCGGAGGCATCGACGAGAGTATCATCCGAGCAGTGTTTGGACCAACTCCGCTCACACTGATGAGCAACAAGAACATCTCGCGCTCATGCTTCGAGCTGAAGCCAAACAGCACATGCGCGTCTTCTCTTATTGCCTCATAGACATAGAGCTTAACGGTATCACTTTTAGAAGCCTTCGACACCTCGTTGAAAGTGGTCAACGAGATGTTTATCATGAACCCAATGCCGTGATTGTCAACCACAGCATAAGCGGGGTTTAGCTCAACAACATTTCCACTGATGTAATCGTACATATCAAAAAAATGATTCTTTAATAAATTATAAACGTCAAAATTGGTGCTTTTTATATAACCACACAAAAAAACATTTCCACAAGAAGTGTTTTAAACATCCATAGTTCATTGCTATTAAATTAGTTTCCAAACTTTTAAACATGGGAGGTTAATCTTTTACTTCAAGTTTATATATAAATCAGCAATCACTATTAAATATTATATTTTCATATTAAATACTCACTTATTGCTATTGCCCATAATGACTAAAAGCAGTAATTTTGCAAAAAATTATATTACACGCAATCAATCGGCAACTCTAGGCTATTGTGGCTCAACACTATTGCCATGCGTGCGAGTCAACTTGTGTGCTTAAAAGATATGTTACTGTCAGAACTAAGAACTGGAGAAAAAGGTGTTGTCGTCAAGGTCATGGGCCATGGTGGTTTCCGCAAGCGCATCATTGAGATGGGCTTTATCAAAGGGAAGACCGTGGAGGTGATCCTTAACGCACCGCTGCAAGACCCTGTGAAATATAAAATCATGGGCTACGAGCTCTCGCTCAGGCACGACGAGGCTGCCATGATTGAGGTGGTGAGTGAGGAGGAAGCCGCCACCACCGCCTCACAAGACATCAAGAATAATGGCGGAGAAGTGGTGCAGGAAGAGTCAATGCACGTCAATATCAAGGACTTGGCAACCAAGAAACGCCGCACTATCAACGTGGCACTGGTGGGCAACCCCAACTGCGGCAAGACGTCGCTGTTTAACTTCGCCAGCGGTGCCACCGAGCATGTGGGCAACTACAGCGGTGTCACCGTCGATGCCAAGGAGGGCGTGTGCCACTTCGAGGGCTACACTTTCAACCTCGTGGACCTGCCAGGCACCTACTCGCTCACTGCCTATAGCCCCGAGGAGCTCTATGTGCGCCGTCAGATCATTGAGAAGACCCCCGACGTGGTGATCAACGTCATCGACTCGAGCAACCTCGAGCGCAACCTCTACCTCACCACCCAGCTCATCGACATGAATCTGCGCATGGTGTGCGCCCTCAACATGTATGACGACCTGGAGCGCAAGGGCGACCGGCTCGACTCTAGCAAGCTGGGGCAGCTATTTGGCGTGCCCATGATTCCCACCGTTTTCAAGACTGGCAAGGGGGTTGACCTGTTGTTTCACATCATCATCAACCTCTATGAGGGCGTTGACTATATCGACGACGATGGAAACATCAATCCTGAGATTGCCGCCGAGATTCAGAACTGGCATCGCGAGTTCAGCAAGGTCACTGAGCATGAGGAAGACTTTGCCGCTGGCGACAAGGTGAAGAACAACGTGTTCCGGCACATCCACATCAACCACGGAGCCGACATTGAGGAGGCTATCACCAGGGTACGTGCCGAGCTCGAGAAGAACTCGCACATACGCCACCGTTACTCACTGCGCTACCTCGCTATCAAGCTGCTTGAGAACGACAGTGATGCCGAAAAGACTGTGCTAAAGTTGCCCAATGGCAAGGAAATCCTTGCCGTGCGCGACGAGCAGACAAGAATCATTAAACTCAGCACTGGCGACGATAGCGAGACCGCCATCATGAACGCCAAGTATGGTTTCATAAACGGCGCACTTCAAGAGAGCTTTGTGGAGGGCAACAACCCCGACGCTCACCAAATCACCAAAGTCCTCGACAAGATTGTCACCAACCGCTGGCTCGGTTTCCCATTGTTTTTTGTGTTCTTGTGGCTTATGTTCTGGGTCACGTTCACAGTGGGGCAATATCCCATGGACTGGATTGACATGGGTGTGGAATGGCTCAAAGACCTCGTCAGCAACAACATGCCCGACGGGCCTCTCAAAGCCATGGTGGCCGACGGCATCATTGGCGGTGTGGGCTCGGTGATTGTGTTCCTGCCGCAAATTCTTATCCTCTACTTCTTTATCTCGATAATGGAGGACTCGGGCTACATGGCACGAGCCGCGTTTATCATGGACAAACTCATGCACGGCATGGGGTTGCACGGCAAGTCGTTCATACCCATGATAATGGGGTTTGGCTGCAACGTTCCGGCAATCATGGCCACGCGCACCATCGAGAGCCGCAACAGCCGCCTTATCACCATGCTCGTGCTGCCCTTCATGAGCTGCTCGGCAAGGCTGCCCATCTACATTATGATAATAGGCGCATTCTTTGCCAGCTACCAGAGCGTGATCATGCTCTCGCTCTATGCCATTGGCATTGTGGTGGCAATCATCATGAGCCGAGTGCTAAAGCGTTTCCTTATCAAGAACGACGACACACCTTTTGTAATGGAACTGCCACCCTACCGCTTCCCAACGACCAAGGCCATCTGGCGCCACACTTGGTCGAAGGGCAAGCAGTACCTCAAGAAGATGGGAGGCATCATCCTCGTGGCTTCTATAATAGTGTGGTTCTTGGGATATTACCCCAACCACGATGCCTACTCTACTACACAAGAGCAGCAGGAGAACAGCTACTTGGGCAAGATAGGCAAGACCATTGAACCGGTGTTCACGCCTTGCGGCTTCGACTGGAAACTCGATGTGGGCCTCGTGGCTGGCGTGGGTGCCAAGGAGATTGTGGCATCAACACTTGGAGTAATCTACAGCAACGACGACAGCTACAGCGAGGACGACACCATGAGCGACGACACCGTCAAGTACAGCACCCTCAACGCCAAGATGACCGACGACGGCATCACGCCACTCGCCGCCTTCTGCTTCCTGCTCTTCGTGCTGCTCTACTTCCCCTGCCTGGCGACCATCGCCGCCATCAAGGGCGAGACCGGCAGCTGGCGCTGGGCACTCTTCGCCGCGCTCTACACCACCGCCGTCGCCTGGATAGTCTCAGCCCTCGTCTTCCAAATAGGCTCGCTGCTATAGCTGTTTTTAAGACAATTAAGGACAAAATTGTGTAGCGTCAGATACAATTAATTAAGGACAATTGACTCGGTGGAGTAATTGTCCTTAATTATTGCTGCCATAGTTTTCTGATATTGTGAAAAAGCCTCACTGCGCGCGTGCTTCGACAGCTTAAGGGGGGCGTGTGGGGGAAGGGTGCAAAATTCTACGGCACTCACACCGCACGCACACTCCGACCGAGGTTGCGTTCGTTGCCGCTCCAGTACACGTTGCCCGAGTCAAAGCCGAGGTTGAAGGCGTAGCCCGTGCTGCTGTCGAGCGTGCGCGACCAATAGCGGCCGCCCGAGCTAGAGCCGTAGAGGGAGCTGTCATAGCGCCAGCCGGCGGCTGGCAGGAACAACGACGCGCCGTTGATGTTGCTCGTGAACAAGCGACCGTTCACGCCGTTCCTCGTTGTCCACTCAGTCGTACAGTTATTCTGCAACTCTTGAATTTGGTCAAATGACGGCATGCGCCACCCTGCGCCCCAGGCGGCGGTGGCGGCATCATCCTCGGGGTCAAGCTCGGTCTTGCCGTCATTGAAGCCGTTGTAGCCGTAGCCGCTGATGGTGCAGTACTTGGTCATGGTGTTGTAGTTGCCCATGCACCACTTGTAGGTGCCCCAGTCATAATAATCCTTAGGCTCGGTCTCGCCCCAGGCGAAGTAGTCGCCATACTCCTCGGGAGCGTTGGCTCCAATGTTCATCGTGGCCCACTGCGTGCCGCTGGGCAGACCCAAGTCAACATACTCATGCTCGACTTGTGGCAAATTCAGCAGGATGTTATAGACGCAAGTGACATCGCCCACCGTGATGTAGCCGTCTCCGTCCTGGTCACCGGCGACCATGGCACTGCCGTCGTCAAACAGAAGATAGTTGTAGAGTGCGGTAACGTCGTTGATAGTACACTCTCCGTCGCCGTCAACGTCACCAATCACCACTGGCGACTGAGCCATTGCCCCGCCGCACACGGCGAGCATTGCCATTACAGATAGAATTTTCTTCATCTTAAAAAACTTTTTTCTTGCCTCTATAGTCTCCCAAATCGCGGCAGGGTTATAATTAGGAATAAAAGATAGCGTGGAGACTTGTCCTGTTTATCATATAGGAGGCTTTCGGCATGCCCACACTCAAATAAACAGTATCCCCCACGCCATGCCGATATACTGTTCCCGCCCATGTGGGGGATAAGTATAGGCACGCGAAGGCGCTTTATCACTGCTTATCCTTGAGTGTGAAATTTTGCCGAAATTTCCTATATCGGATAACGCAAAAACGCTTTCTTTGTATGTCATCAAGCAAGAGCTGGACTTTACCAGATTGCTTGAATTGCTGCAAATTTAGATAATATTTAAATAATGTGCAAGAAAAAACAACAAAAACAACACATTTGGGTTTAAGACAATTAAGGACAAAAATGTGTAGCGTCAGATACATTAATTAAGGACAATTGGCTCGGTGGAGTAATTGTCCTTAATTAATAAAAACAGACTGCTGTTGTAGTTAATTGTCTTTTATAACGTCCTTAATTGTCTTCTTAAAAAGGGCTTAGAACTGGCCGTAGATGAACGGTTGAACCTCTTCGCTTGAGAACTGGATGACCAGTTGCACCACAATGATGAAGACCACGAGCTTCACTGCCCAGTGCGACTTGACAAAGAGCGTGCTTAACATGCTATAAACCTTCTTAGGCACGAAGTGCAGGGCAAAGATGATGATGATCAGGTAGCACCACATCTTTCTTGAGGTGAAGAATGGCACGAGAAAGGCGAGGTCAAAGTCGGTGAACGACTTGGTGATTACAGTCCATGCGGTGCTCATGTCGGCGGTCAACAGCATCATGGCAAATGCCGAGTAGATAAAGGTTATGAGCCAGCAGCAGAATATCACCACTTTGTTGTCGCTCGGGAACAGCCGGTCGAGGGGCTTCTTGGTCATTTTGTGGATGCACAGTGCCACGCCATGCACTCCACCCCACACCACAAAGTTCCACGCTGCCCCATGCCACAGGCCGCCAATGAGCATCGTTGCCATGAGGTTAAAATACTGGCGAGGCTTGCCGCGACGGTTCCCGCCCAAGGGTATATACACATAGTCCATGAGCCAGCTCGAGAGGGAGATGTGCCAGCGTTTCCAGAATTCCGTCACATTGAGCGAGCGGTAAGGGAAGTCGAAGTTGATGCCTAGGTCAAAGCCCATCATGCGCCCCAGGCCTATGGCCATGTCGCTATATCCCGAGAAGTCGCAATAGATTTGCATGGCAAAACCCATTGTCGCCATCGCCAGCTCAAAACCGCTGTATCCGTCGGCACTGCCAAAGGCGATTGTCGTGTATTGCCCAAAATAGTCGGCAAAGATGGCTTTCTTAATCACTCCCAGGAGCGCTTGCCAGAAACCGCTATACACCATGCTTTTTGTAGGCTTCTTGTTCTCCTTGAGCTGTGGCAGGAAATGCGAAGCCCTCACGATGGGGCCCATGGCGAGCACTGGGAAGAACGACAGGTAGAAGAGGTAGTCGAGCCAGTTGACAGTGGGCTCTATCTTGCCCTTATACACGTCAACAACATAGCTGATGGTGCGGAACGTGTAGAAGGAGATACCAAGCGGCGCCAGCAAGTCGAGAGGCTGGAAATTGTTGTGCAACAAGTCGTTGAGATTGGCTATGACAAAGTTGCTGTACTTGAAGAATCCCAGTGTTCCCACCGAGAGGACAATGCTCACGGTGAGCCAAAAGCGCCGCATCTTGACAGTGGGTTCTTGCTTAATTTGCTTAGCTATAAACCAGTCAATCAGCGAAGTGGCGACGAGCAGCAAGAAATATAGTCCACTCGACTTGTAGAAAAAATAGAGACTGAACGAAACGACAAAAATCATCATTTGCGTCCTGCGCGACTTCAACATGCCATAAATGGGCAAGAAGAAGAGGAAGAGCACCCAAAAGAGTCCGCTATTGAAAATCAGCGGATTGTTAGGGTCGTAACCCAACATGTTCCAAATGTTTTGAAACAACGTGGATATGTCAAATGTCATTGCGTCCATATTTAACTTAAGTTTCGCAAGTTGTTAACTTGCTCACTGGTTTATGGTTTATGGTTTATAGACAAGTTTGCACGAAATCTCAAAAAAATCCTTGAACTTTGTTCTCTAAACACTAACCTCTAACCTTCAAGTTTATAAAGTTTTAGAACTTTAGAAACTTGAGTATTTAATATTATCTCAGCGGCTGCAACAGCTCTAGCTTAGTGGGGCGCGCTGTCTCGCCAGCAGGTGGTGCTACGAGGCGAATGGGGTGAGCCGACTGTGTCATGATCCACTTGCAGATGCGGTCCATCCACAGTTTCGACGAGTTGGCCTTGGGATGCGCCCCATCTTTTTTGCGCTCGTAATGCTGGTCGGGGGTGTAGGAGAGATAGAAGCAGCCTGGAGGCACACTCTCATTAATCATGTCGTTGATGCCGGTGTCGTCTTTCCAGTTGGGAGGCCCTATCCACACAAATGGAATATTTCCCATCTGGCGCAGCAGCTCATCAACATATTTTTGCCGTTTTTGCCTTATGTCACGAATGAACAGCTCATTGCCTCCTAGGGTTATCAAGATGTAATCGGGGTTGTATTTCTTAATATAGTCTTTGAGAGTGGTGCGGGTGCCATAGACCTCGGTGGTGGAGCTATACCACACCACACAATAAAGCTTGTGGCCATTGTGCTTGGCATAGGCCGACATGCGCGGGAAAAGGCACTCCACCATCGAGTCGCCAATGAACAGTATTGTCTTCTTGGTGGTGTCCATCTCGGCCTTGCCCGACTTTTTGCGAGGTGGCAATGGCACATCACGCTGCTTGGCTCGGCGCTGCGGTTCGGCGGCAAAGAGCGACTCCTGAAACGTGCCTTTCTTTATCTCAGTGTCGCCAAGCTTGAGCTCCAAATCAGAGCTGGAAAAGGCATAAAACACACCTAATCCCGCAAGCAGGATGGCACATATCACAAAATAGGCTTTTTTCATTACTAAAAATTATCGCTATAAACTATAAGTTAAGATAACAAAAGTCGTCTGTTGTGTTCTGTAGTGCAAGCTACAGCTTGTTCAAAACAAGTATTAGCTCTTTATCAGCTTTACACCAATGCCTGGGATGTCGTGAAGGGTGATTTTGCCGTTCTCTACCGTCATTCCCTCAAAGCGGTCGTTGGCGATGAGCAGGTTTCCGTCGAGGTCGGCATAGTCAACCACTGGCGACAGGTTAGCGGCAGCTGTCACGGCGCATGATGTCTCGGTCATACAGCCTATCATCACCTTCATGTCGAGGGCACGTGCAAGTGTCACCATCTTGTGAGCCTCATAGAGGCCGGTGCTCTTCATGAGCTTAATGTTGATGCCGTCATACACACCCTTGAACCTTAGAATGTCGGGCAGGCGCTGGAATGCCTCATCGGCAATGATGGGCAGTGGCGAGCGTTCACGCAGCCACGCTGTCTCGTCGATCATGGTCTTGTCGAAGGGCTGCTCCACAAAGATGCAGCCACGCTCCTTTAGCCAGTAGCACATCTCCAGAGCATGCTCTTTACTAGTCCACCCCTGATTGACATCCACACAGATTGGCACATCGGTCATGCTCTTGATGACTTCGACGGTCTCCTGGTCGTTGTCGAGGCCCATTTTCACCTTGAGCAGCTTGTAGGGTGCCGCCTCTTTCACCTTCTGGCGCACCACCTCCTCGGTATCGATGCCAATGGTGAAGCTGGTGACGGGTGTCTTGTCGGGGTTATACCCCCAAATCTTGTACCAGGGCTGTCCCATGATTTTGCCCAGCAAGTCGTGAAGGGCTATGTCAACACTGGCCTTAGCGGCACGGTTATTGGGGGCCACGCTGTCAACGTAGGTCAAGATGTCTTCAATCTTGAATGGGTCGTTAAACTGGTTCAGGTCGAGGCTACTCAAGAACTTAGTCACGCTCTCCACGCTCTCGCCCAGGTAAGGAGGCATCGATGCCTCGCCATATCCCACGATGCCGTCATACTCAAGCTTGACTTGCACATCGGGGGTAGTGGTGCGGCTATAGCGTGCCAAGTTAAACGCATGGCGCAGTTTCAACTCGTAAGGTTCAAACGATAAGTTCAACCGGCCGGTTTTTGCCACTTTCTTTGTGGCTTTTCCTTTTGCCGATATTGAAATGGGGGCTGAAGCAGCTATCAGGCCCAATCCTGTACCTACTAGAAAATTTCTTCGATTCATGTTATTATTGATTAATGTTAATTGATTTCTCGATTTTTATAGATTAATGTAATGACTACTAAAAACATTTAATGCTTGAATAGAAATACCACTCATGGTCTCTCACATATTTAATACCCTTTGTGCCAATCATGCCATTAATTCGGCTGATGGAGAGTGGACTATAGAGATAGTCGGGCGACTCGGGGTCGAGGTCATTGATTTTAACCTGCCCCGAGCAGTGGATATACTTGCCGTCACGCAGATACAGGCCAACGTGAGTGACACGGCCTGTGGTGCTGTTGCCAAAGAAAAGCAGGTCACACGGCTGAGCGTCGTGCCAGTCGGCAATTTTCTTTCCAGTCAGTGCCTGCTGTGAAGCGTCGCGCTGCAAGATGATGCCGTTAGAGAAATAAGAAACCTTGGTCAGTCCCGAGCAGTCGGTCACCTTGGTAGATGTGCCTCCCCACAAGTAGCTTGAGCCCATCATGCGTCGTGCAGTCTTCTCTATTTTTATAAGGTCGATATTCTGCCGCGCCCATTGGTCAAACTGCTCCACACTCGATGTTTTTACCCATCCTGAGCGTCCATCAGGGGTGAGAAGTTCAATCCACTTGCCTTTCTTGCTTTTGACTTGTAAGATGTTGCCAAGTACAAGGTCGCTCACGGTCTCATCACCCTTAGGCTTCGTCACCAGCCGGTCGTCATAGACGGTGACGATGTAGCGCTTCGACATTCTCCAATTTTCGAAGGCTGCTTCATTAAGGAACACAACAGAGCTCTCGGGGACATAAGCGATATAGTTGTCGGGGCATTGCACTCTCAACCACTCTCCCACTACCTCAATCACACGCAAGGGGGTTCCCATAATGCATTGCGTGGCCACTTCGGCCGAATGCTTGGGATTACAACGCAATGTGGCAATCGAGAGTTTCACCAGCGCCCACTGCTTGATGGCAGGGATATCATTTTCGAGCACTTTTACACTATCAATATAAGTGACTCCACTTAACTTTTCACTTATCTTCATTTTCTGCTCAAAAAAACCTACTACGCCATAAACAATGGGAACTCTGGCACTATTCTCTGAAACTGAAATATCCCATATTGCCACCCTGGCATCGGGTGCCTCACTCGCTTTGAGTTCATCAAGCATCTTGCCAATGTCAATCCTTGTGATGTCAATGTTATTATCGGTTGCTGCCGCTGTTATGACTATAAAGGCAACAAGAATCAATGTCAATAATCTTCTCATTTTTTTATCTTTTCTCTAGAGTTAACAATCAGGTGCGACTTCCAGGTGTCGTAGTAGAGGTTGCCTTTGCGCCACTCCACCTCGCCGGGCTGGAAATCGACGGTCTCGCTGCGGATGTATTTCTTCTCGGGGCTGAGCTTGTCGCCAATGGCCTCGTTTGATGCCATGCGATACACGTCGATGCCAGTAGTGTAGTAGCTGTTCATGGGTGTGCCCACTGCGCTGCGGCCAAAGGACTGGTCTGTAGGCACCCACCCTATTCCCTCAAAATAGGTCTCGGCCCAGTCGTGCCAGTTAACCTCGTCGGGGTGAATCATCCAGCCACTCTCCCAGCGTGCGGGAATGCCTAGGCTTCGCACCAGTGTGATATAAAGGAGTGCCACCTGTCCGCAATCGCCATGGCCGTTGGCCATCACATATTCGGGCATATTCTTGATGGTGCTATACTCGCGGGCACCAGCCCAGGGATAGGTCATTGATATCCAGTCAAAAATCTTGGAGGCCTGGAGCACGGGGTTGGTCTCACCTTCCACAATCTCCTTTGCCAAAGCGCGGGTGTCATCAGTAATAATGATGTGTGGCGGATAATCGCCAGTGAACTCCTTGTAGTCGGCTGTCTCGATATTGTAAGGCTCTAGCATGGCAAGCAAGTCCTGCTGACAGATGTGACGCTCGGCGACATCGTAGCTGAAGGTGTATTCAAAGTGTGTGGGCTTGCCCTTCTCGGCCACAGCTTCCATATACACCGTGTGGTGCTTGCTGCCCTGGCTGAAAGTGACATCGCGGTTGCTGCTCTCGAGCTTGATGTTCTTCTGGCGCATGTTCTCATAGGGAAACGGCATCCACACTCGCAGCGTCTCGCCAGCGGGCACGGCATCGGCATTCACATCGAGCGTGAAGGTGATGTTCATGTGCCGCCAGTCGCGCAGACCATTCTTGTCGGCTGGCGACTGCATCGCCTCAAGGTAATACTTGCGGCGTGTGTTGTAGGTCTCCATCTTCTCGGCGTCATGGTCTTCTTTGAGCTCGTCGGCAAGCAGCCACAGGTTTCTCACCGCTTTGCGGAACCACCACTCCTTGCCGTCGATAACCATGTATTCTATCTTCTTGTCGCGTTTCCACTTGGCGACCTGCTCGGCAGTGACCGCCGGCATTTTTGCTTTTATCAAGTTCAAGCCCGAGTCGGGTGTCATGTTGAAGTCTTTCCTGATGCGCCCCATGATGGTGTTGAGAGAGTCAATCCTAACTTCTTCGGCCGCTCTCACCTTTTTGGGCAGAGAGCTCATCAGCTTCTCGGCCTTCTTAAACTCTCCTCTGTCCATTAGGTCCTCAACCTGCCCCACCCAGTTAGTCTGAGCCAGCATTGCTGATGTGCTCAGCGCAGCTATCGCCAATAGAATAGTCCTATAAGTTTTCATTGCACTATTTTATGTTTTATTTTTACTGACAAAATTAATGAAAAAATTAATAACAACGTTTAATTCTCATGTTTTTTTGCGTTTTTATTCACACTTTGCTCTAAAATAAAAGATTTCTGCCTACCTTTGTGGAAAAATAGAGAAAATGAAAATACGCAGAGCCGAAAACCGCGACATACCTCGCATTCATGAATTGCTGACTCAGGTCAATAATGTTCATGCCGACGGACGCCCCGACCTTTTCAAGAAGGGAAACCGCAAATACACCGACGAGCAACTCAGGTCAATAATCGCCGACCGCGAGAAATCGCCAATCTTTGTGGGGGTTGACGACAACGACATGGTGCTGGGATATTGCTTTGGCATCGTGGAGCAGTTTATCAACGACAACAACCGCACCGATGTCAAGACTCTCTATATCGACGACCTGTGCGTTGACGAGAAGTGCCGCCGCCAGCACATCGCTAAGCGACTCTATGAGCATGTGCTGAACTTTGCCCGAAGCAATGGGTTCTATAACGTCACGCTCAACGTGTGGGAGTGTAACCCGGGAGCACGGGCCTTCTACGACAAGTGTGGCATGAAACCGCTTAAAACTTATCTCGAAACTATCTTATAAACATAATGAACTTAGTTGAAGCTATAGCCGCACGCCATTCGGTGCGTCACTACATTAATAAAGAAATAGAGGTCGAAAAGATTGAGCACCTGCAACTGCTTGTAGCTGAATGTAATGCGCAAAGCGGGCTGCACATCCAGCTCATCACCGGCGAGCCACGTTCTTTTGGTGAGAGCTTGCTGGCGCGATATGGCAAGTTCAGTGGTGTGACCTGCTATTTTGCCATGATTGGCAAGAAAAGTGATTTACTCGACGAGACTGTGGGTTACTATGGCGAGATGCTAGTGCTTGAGGCGCAGAGGTTGGGCCTCAACACATGCTGGGTGGGACTCTCCTATAAGAAAATCTCTAGCGTGCTGAGCATCGATGACGGTGAAAAACTGGTGTGCGTCATCTCTTTAGGTTACGGAGCCACTCAAGGTGTCAATCACAAGACTAAGTCTCCCCACAAAGTGAGCACTAGCGATGTAAGAACCGCTCCGCAATGGTATAAAAAGGGAGTGGAATGTGCCCTACTCGCCCCAACTGCCATCAACCAGCAGAAATTCAAGTTCACTCTGCACGAAGGCAACAAGGTGAGTGTTAAGGCTGGATTGGGACCTTACGCCAAAGTTGACCTAGGCATTGTGAAATATCACTTCGAAATAGGTGCAGGTGCAGAGAATTTCGAGTGGGCTTAATCAATGCTTAAGCTCATTATAATGGCATTTTAGCCACTCTTTCCCTCCTTTAATACAAAATAAAACAGGTGTGTCAGTTGCGACACACCTGCTTATTTTACTCATTATTCCACATTACTTTTTCAGAATCATGTACTGGAATGGTGTGAGTTCTGCATCCTTGCCAAGCTTGATGGTTCTGCCTGTCATCATGTCGGTAAGTGTGGTGTTCTGCCACTGCATCGGGATATTCTTGAAAGTCTGCTTGCTATTGCGCACATTCACGAGCACGAGGAAGTCATTAACGTAATCGGTCTTCTCAAAGGCAAGCACATTGTCGTCGGGATAAGTCACCAAGTCACCTTTGCTTATTGCAGGATTGGCCTTGTAAATAGCAATCAGCTTCTTGTAGGTGGAGAGCACCTCGGGATTGCTGTTCCAATCGACTGGCACATAGTTGAAGAAGTTGATTTTCTCGGGATAGGCCACCTCTTGCGAGCCATAGACGAGCATGCCGCCATGCAGGAAGGTGGTGGCGACGAAGGCTGCCAACGCACCATCCACACTGCCAAACTGCTGAACGGTGGAGTATTTGGTTGCTTCATCATGATTGGTGGTGAAACGCAGCTTGATTTTTCCCTTAGGTATCTCGCCATATTCCTTCTTGTCGCAGTCGATGAGGTCGCTGGCCTTGTTGCCCTTGACAAAGACGCGGTCCAGGGCTCCCATAAAGCCCCAGGCATAGTTCATGTCGAAGCCGCCCACGGTGAAATTGTCGGGGTTGGCACCCTCGGCAAGCATCAGTATCCTGCGGCCGCCAGCAGCTTGACGCAGCTGGGTGATGGCATCTTTCCAGAAGTCGGCAGGCACCTGGTCGGCAACGTCGCAGCGGAAACCGTCAACTCCCACCTCAGTCACCCAGAACTTCATGGCATCGATCATCGCGGCGCGCATCTCGGGGTTGTCGTAGTTGAGGTCGGCCACATCGGTCCAGTCGGTGCCAGGAGGAAATATCACATTGCCGTCGGCATCTTGGGTGTACCAGTCTTTGTGGTTCTTCATCCACACATTGTCCCAGGCGGTGTGGTTAGCCACCCAGTCGAGGATTATCGACATGCCATTGGCATGACAGGTCTTGACAAGCGACTTCATGTCGGCTATGGTGCCAAACTCTGGGTTCACCTTCTTATAATCGCTGATAGAATAGGGAGAATTCTTGCTCTTAACCTTGCCTATCGGGTAAATGGGCATCACCCACATCACGTTGGCACCCAGGTCATGGATGGCCTCAACACGCTGCTCCACGGCTTTTAGCGACTTGTTAGGAGCAAACACGCGTGGGTTAATCTGATACATCACCACATCCTCGGTCTTTGGTAACTGGTAATTCGAAACAGGTTGGTTCTTCACGGTGCTGCAAGCACTCAGTAGAGCAGCAACAAGAACCAGAGATAAAAACTTTCTCATAATTAAGTGTGTTTTTGAAATGTTATTATTGATTTGTGTAAATAAGTCTGAAAAACACTCTCACGTGTGCAAGTGCAAGAAAAAATGACACTGATGGAGAAGAACAGCTTAACGCTGATTAATGGTACATACATAATACAAGAAAGTAGAGAACTTCATGTAGAGCCCCCCTACTTTTTTGTTTTGATTAGTCAAGTTTTAGAACTGCAAGAAATGCTTTTTGTGGCACTTGCACAGTGCCTATCTGTTTCATGCGCTTCTTGCCTGCTTTCTGTTTCTCGAGGAGCTTGCGCTTGCGGCTCACATCACCGCCATAACACTTGGCAGTAACATCTTTGCGCACCTGCTTTACCGTCTCGCGAGCTATGATTTTAGCGCCTATGGCAGCCTGGATGGCGATGTCATACTGTTGGCGCGGGATGAGCTCTTTGAGTTTCTCGCACATGCGTCGTCCTAGCGACACCGCATTATCTACATGTATCAACGAGCTCAACGCATCCACAGGTTGGCCATTGAGCAGGATGTCCATCTTGATGAGCTTTGAGTCGCGAAACTCACTGATATAGTAGTCAAACGAAGCATACCCTTTAGAGATGCTCTTGAGCTTGTCGTAGAAGTCGATGACAATCTCTCCCAGAGGAATGTCAAACGTCAGCTCCATGCGATTTCCCGAGATATAGTCTTGCTTTACCAGCTCTCCCCTCTTTCCCAGGCACAGGGTGATTATGGGCCCCATAAACTCACTCTGAGTGATAATAGAGGCACGGATATATGGTTCTTCTATATGCTCAATGAGTGTTGGGTCGGGAAGGCCTGCCGGGTTGTGAACCTCGGTCATCTCGCCTTTCTTGTCATATACCTTATAAGAAACATTGGGCACAGTGGTGATGACCTCCATGTTAAACTCGCGGCTCAGTCGCTCCTGCACTATCTCCATGTGCAGCAGCCCCAGGAAACCGCAACGGAAGCCAAACCCCAGCGCCACCGACGACTCGGGGGTGAATGTCAACGATGCGTCATTGAGCTGTAGTTTCTCGAGCGAGCTGCGCAGGTTCTCAAAATCTTCAGGGTCGATAGGATACACACCAGCAAAGACCATAGGTTTAACCTCTTGAAAGCCTTCGATAGCCTTCTCGCATGGTGTTTCAACGTGAGTGATGGTATCACCCACACGCACCTCGGCCGACGTTTTGATGCCCGAAATGATGTAGCCCACAGTGCCAGTGGTGAGCACCTGGCGCGGTGCCATCTGTAGCTTGAGCACACCAATCTCGTCAGCATTATATTGCTTGCCGGTGTTTACAAACTTCACCAAATCGCCCTTGTGGATGCTACCGTTTTCAATCTTGAAATAAACGATGATGCCACGGAAGGGGTTAAACACCGAGTCAAAAATCAGTGCTTGCAGTGGAGCATCAGGGTCGCCATCGGGAGCTGGTATGCGTTCAACTATGGCTTCAAGCACTTTTGGCACGCCCTCGCCGGTGCGTGCGCTCACTCTTATTATATTTTGAGCATCGCATCCCAGCAAGTCAACAATCTCGTCTTCCACCTCATCGGGATGGGCACTCTCCATGTCTATTTTGTTTATCACAGGGATAATCTCAAGACCATTGTCAATAGCCATGTAGAGGTTGCTGATAGTCTGCGCCTGAACACCTTGAGTGGCATCCACCACGAGCAATGCACCCTCGCACGCAGCTATCGAGCGCGACACCTCATAGGAAAAATCGACGTGTCCCGGTGTGTCGATGAGGTTTAGGGTATAGTTCTCGCCATTTTGGGCATAATCCATTTGGATGGCATGACTCTTGATGGTGATGCCACGCTCGCGCTCCAAGTCCATATCGTCAAGAACTTGATTTTGCATCTCCTTGGCTCCCACTGTCTTGGTAAATTCCAGCAGTCGGTCGGCAAGAGTGCTCTTGCCATGGTCGATATGAGCTATTATACAAAAGTTTCTTATATTTTTCACTAATCTAAAATGGGTTAAAGTGATTAAAGTGGAAAAAAGGAATCAACTAACTAGAATTATAAAAATCAAGACATCACATAATTCCTTTTTCTCTTAATTTCTGTTGCCATCGCCAGGCACTAAGCATGGTGTCTTCAAGGGTTTCTTGCGCTTTCCAGCCAAGCACCTCATTGGCCTTCTTTGGGTCGGCCCATATTTTCACGATATCGCCTTCACGCCTACCCACAATCTTGTGAGGCACCTTTACGCCAGTAGCTTTCTCAAATGCCGCCAGCAGTTGCAGTACCGATGCACCCTCGCCAGTGCCAATGTTGAACACCTCCAGGGCTTCGTCGCTCTTGTCCTCTAGCATTCGTTCAAGGGCTTTAACGTGGGCTTTTGCCAGGTCAACAACATTGATGAAATCGCGTATGCACGAGCCGTCGGGGGTGTCGTAGTCGTCGCCAAAGATACTAAGTTCCTTGCGCACACCTATGGCGGTTTGTGTGAGATATGGAACCAGGTTGGCTGGCACGCCGTTAGGCAACTCCCCTATCTCTGCGCTGGGATGCGCACCAATGGGGTTGAAGTAGCGCAGCAGCACGGCCTTAATGGGACTGCCACTCTTTATAACATCGGCGATAATATCCTCGCTCACCTGCTTGGTGGCACCGTAGGGCGAAGTGGCTTTCTTGGTAGGAGCATCCTCGGTGATGGGGTTATGGTCGGGCTCGCCATAGACGGTGCATGACGACGAGAACACAAAGCCCTTAACACCATACTCTGGCATGAGTTCCAGCAGGTTGAGCAAAATGTTCAGATTGTTGCGATAATACATAATGGGCTTCTGTACCGACTCCCCTACTGCCTTGCTTGCAGCAAAGTCGATGATGCCATTGATGCCAGGGTTCTCGCTAAACATCTTGCGAAGAACGCTGATGTCGGTGCAGTCACCTTCTACAAATATTGGTCTGATGCCTGTGATTTTCTCAATGCCATCGAGCACGTCGATATTGCTATTAGAAAGATTGTCGATGATAACAACCTCATATCCTGCATTCTGCAATTCTACTGTGGTGTGAGAGCCTATGAAGCCCATGCCACCAGCCACTAATATTTTACCTTTCATTGTGAGTTCTTATTATTTAAAATTTGTTTTCAATAAAGCATCGGCGATGCGTGGGCAAGCTTTGCCATCGCCATAAGGATTGTTGGCTCTACTCATAATGGTGTATTCCTTCTCATCGTCAAACAGCAGCGACACGTTATCGACAATTTTGTTGTAGTCGGTGCCCACGAGCTTTACTGTGCCTGCGTCGAGCGCTTCGGGGCGCTCGGTGGTGTCGCGCATCACCAGCACCGGTTTGCCCAGTCCTGGAGCCTCTTCCTGGATGCCACCACTGTCGGTGAGCACTATGTTAGATTTCTCCATCAGGAACACAAAGTCGAGATACTCCAGCGGCTCTATGAAGAACAGGTTGCCCAGGTTTTCTAAATTCTCACCAAATATCTTGTGAATGGGTCTGCGCACATTGGGATTCAGGTGCATGGGATACACGAAATCCACCTCGCGATATTTCTCGCTAAGGTGCTTGATGGCATTGCAGATGTTGAGGAAACCATCGCCAAAGTTCTCGCGGCGATGACCGGTGATCAGCACCAGCTTGCGTCCATTGTCGAGGCGGCTCACGTCATAGCCTTGCCGCGCCAGATTTGCTGACAGAGTCTCGTTCAACTCACTGTTGCATTTTATCTTGTCAACGACAATGTGCAAGGCATCGATCACCGTGTTGCCAGTGACAAAAATGTGATCGCTGGCGACTCCCTCGTCTAGCAGATTTTGCCGGCTCAGCGGTGTCGGGGCAAAGTTTAGCGTTGCGATGCGACCAGTAATCTGGCGGTTCATCTCCTCGGGCCACGGACTGTAGATGTTGTGAGTGCGCAACCCGGCCTCCACATGACCTACTGGTATCTGCTGATAGAAAGCTGCAAGTGCCGATGCTGTGCTAGTGGTAGTGTCGCCATGAACAAGGACGATGTCGGGGTTCACTGTTTTTAGCACATCACGCATGCCCAACAACACCCTCGACGTCACGTCATACAGGTCTTGGCCCGCTTTCATGATGTTTAGGTCATAAGCTGGCGTAATGTCAAATATTTTTAGAACTTGATCGAGCATCTCACGATGCTGACCTGTAACACAAACTATTGCCTCAAGCTCTTCGTGGCGTTGCTGCAAGCACTTCACCAGCGGAGCCATCTTAATAGCCTCAGGGCGAGTGCCAAACACAAGCATTATTTTTTTTCTCATATTTTTATAGTAGCAGTTTTTTAATTGTTGTGCAAAATTAGTGCAAACCGAGGGAAACACAAAATGAAAAACGAAGTTTTTTTATTTTTGCTTCCAAGGTGCAGCCTAATTTACCTAAAATGACTTGTCCATAATAAAGATGAGACGAAAAAATGTCGATAATTGTCGTTAAATGATACACACCTTGGCACGAAAATTGCAGTTATTAATAAATGAAATTTTGGGCTACTGGTCCTAATAATATTTTTATAAATGGTAAAACAAGAAATTAATATACTAAGTGATGAGCAGTTAATAGCTCTTATTGATAATTACACTTCTCCCATTGTTGATGGCGTAGATTTCACTAGCGATGAGGAAGATGAAGACCTCGATGACGATATGTCCTCGAGCAATGCCTCTGCCGCAGGTGGAGAGAAAACCACACAGCGACGAAATGTCACAAAAAATGACAATGCGACACCCACTATTAACAAGTATGGCAAGGACATCACCAGGCAGGCTGCCAATGGCGACCTTGACCCTGTTGTGGGACGTGAGCGGGAGATAGAACGCCTAGCACAAATCTTGAGCAGGCGCAAGAAGAACAACCCGGTGCTCATTGGCGAGCCAGGAGTGGGCAAGTCGGCGATTGTAGAAGGACTGGCCCAGCGCATCGTGGAGCGCAAAGTGCCGCACAACCTCATGGACAAGCGCATCGTGGCGCTCGACATGGCATCGGTTGTGGCTGGCACTAAATATCGTGGACAGTTTGAGGAGCGCATCAAGGCTATCATCGATGAAGCGTCGGGCAACGATGACGTGATACTCTTTATCGACGAGATTCACACCATAGTGGGAGCCGGCAATGCCAGCGGTTCGATGGATGCCGCCAATCTTCTCAAGCCAGCCCTGGCAAGAGGTGAGCTGCAGTGCATAGGCGCCACCACCCTCGATGAGTATCGCAAGAACATCGAGAAGGACGGAGCACTTGAGCGCCGTTTCCAAAAAGTGCTGGTGGATGCTTCCACGCCCGAGGAGACACTGGAAATCCTTAACAATATCAAGGAAGTGTATGAGAAGCATCATGGCGTGATTTATACGCCCGAAGCCATAAAGGCCTGCGTGACGCTTACCAACCGCTATGTGAGCGACCGCGCCTTCCCCGACAAGGCCATCGATGTGCTCGACGAGGCTGGCTCTAGAGTTCGCATCTCGAAGATTGTGCCACCTAAAGAGATTGAAGACTTGGAGGCTCAGATTGCTGAGGCGCAAGCCAATAAGCTGAAAGCGGTGCAGGCACAAAATTTTGAGAGCGCAGCACGCTATCGCGACCAGCAAGAAAAGCTCAAGATGAAATTTGAAGACGTGAGGCAACAATGGGAAGCCGAGCTCGCCAAGAATCGTGAAACCGTTGACGAAGAGCACATCGCTCAAGTCGTTGCCATGATGACCGGAGTGCCCACCAAGCGCATTGCAGCCAGCGAAGGCATCAGGTTGCTGGGCATGACCAATGAACTGAAGTCTAAAGTAATAGGACAAGACGAGGCTATTGAGAAAATCTCTAAGGCCATTCGCCGCAACCGCTTGGGGCTGAGAGACCCGCATCGACCCATTGGCTCGTTTATGTTCTTGGGGCCAACAGGTGTGGGCAAGACGTTGCTTGCCAAATGCCTAAATGAGTTCCTTTTCGACAGTCCCGATGCACTCATCCGCATCGACATGAGCGAATATATGGAGAAGTTCAACGTGTCGAGGCTCGTGGGAGCGCCTCCAGGATATGTGGGTTATGAAGAAGGTGGACAGCTTACCGAGAAAGTGCGCCGTCACCCCTACTCGGTGGTGTTGCTCGACGAGATTGAGAAAGCTCACCCCGATGTGTTCAACATGCTACTGCAAGTGCTTGATGAAGGCGAACTCACCGACAGCCTGGGCCGCAAGGTGGATTTCAAGAACACCATAATCATTATGACTTCCAACATTGGCACCCGCGAGTTGAAGGACTTTGGTGCCGGAGTGGGTTTCAACACTCAAGAACTCACCAAGGAGCGCTCCGATGCCGTGATACGCAAGGCACTGAACCGCTCATTCTCCCCCGAGTTCCTTAATCGCGTTGATGACATCATCACATTCTCGAGCCTCAACAAAGATGATATTCTCAAAATCATTGACATCGAGCTTGATATGTTCTACAATCGCGTGCATGAGATGGGCAACGAGCTGGTAGTAACTGAAGATGCCAAGAATTTTGTCGCCGACAAGGGCTTTGACGTGCAATTTGGCGCACGACCGCTCAAGCGTGCCATCCAAACCCACATCGAGGACCCCATGAGCGACCTGCTTCTCGCCAACGAGAACACCACAGGCGCTACCATTACCATCGACGTGAAGGATGGAGAGATAGTCGCCTCAATCGATAAGGGATAAATTATAAGTGTTAAGTGTAAAGTGTAAAGGGTTAAGTAGGGACAAGGCGTGCCTTGTCCGATGGCTGCGACGGCTGCAATTGCCTTGTCGGCTCGTTTGCTTGTCAGCTTGTTTACTAAAAATAAAAACTAAATTATATCTACACTATGGCAAAAGGTTCAATTGGGGTAACAACAACTAACATTTTCCCCGTTATCAAACAATTTCTCTACAGCGATCACGAGATTTTCTTGCGTGAGCTGGTCTCTAACGCAGTAGATGCGACACAAAAACTCAAAACCCTTGCTGCGGCGGGCGATTTCAAAGGCGACACCGACAGTTTGAAAGTGAGCGTGACCATCGACAAAGAAGCCGGCACACTCACCGTGAGCGACCACGGCATTGGCATGACCGAGCAGGATGTTGACAAATACATCAATCAAATTGCCTTCTCGGGGGCCGAAGACTTCCTCAATAAATATAAAGACAACGCCAACGCCATCATAGGTCATTTTGGCCTGGGTTTCTACTCAGCATTCATGGTTGCCAAGAAGGTGGAAATACACACACTCTCGTGGGAGGAAGGCGCAAAACCTGTGCTTTGGAGCTGTGACGGCTCGCCAGAGTTTGAGATGACTGAGTGTGAGAAAGCCGAGCGGGGCACCGACATTGTGCTCTATATCGACGACGATGAGAAGGAGTACATCGAGCAGTCACGCATCAGCACACTGCTCAACAAGTACTGCAAGTTTTTGCCCGTGCCAGTGGTCTTTGGCAAGGAGCAAGAATGGAAAGACGGCAAGTATGTCGATACCGACAAGGATAAAATAATCAACGACATCGAGCCATTGTGGACCCGCAAGCCCACCGACCTCAAGGATGAGGACTACATCAAGTTCTACCACGCCATCCAGCCAGCACAAGACGACCCATTGTTCTGGATTCACCTCAATGTGGATTATCCTTTCACTCTCACAGGAATCCTCTATTTCCCAAAAATCAAGAACAACCTCGACATCCGCAAAGACCGCATCCAACTCTATTGCAACCAAGTGTTTGTTACCGATAGCGTGGAGGGCGTGGTGCCTGAGTTCATGATGCTGCTGCAAGGCGTTATCGACAGCCCCGATATCCCACTCAACGTGTCTCGCTCTTACCTGCAAGCCGACCGCAACGTGAAGAAGATTTCTTCTTACATCACCAAGAAGGTAGCAAGCCGCCTCGAGGAGATTGCCAAGAACGATGCCAAGGCATTTGAGCAAAAATGGAATGACATCAAGATATTCATCGAGTATGGTATGCTCAGCGACGAGAAGTTTAAAGATGCTGCCGCCAAGTTTGCCTTGCTACAGAACACCGACGGCAAATACTTCAAGATCGACGAATACAAAGACGTCATCAAGGGTAACCAAACCGACAAAGACGACAACCTCATCTACCTCTATGCCACCGACAAAATGGCACAATACACCTACATCAAGGCGGCTCAGGACAAGGGCTATGACGTGCTGTTAATGGATGGCCAGCTCGACATCCCGTTCGTGGGACTGCTGGAGCAGATGAACGAGAAGTCGCGCTTTGTGCGTGTTGATAGCGACGTGGTTGATAACCTGGTGCGCAAGACCGATGCCAAAGATGCCGAGTTCACCACCGAGGAGCGCGAAATTGCCACCACACTTTTCAAGTCGCAGATTCCCGCCATCGAGAAGAGCGAGTTCATGGTGACCTATGCCGCCATGTCGCCCGACGCACAGCCCGTGGTAATCACACAGAGCGAATACATGCGCCGCATGAAGGACATGGCAGTGTTCCAGCCAGGAATGAGCTTCTATGGCGAGTTCCCCGATGCCTATAACTTCACTCTAAACACTAACCACAAGCTCATAAAGCGTGTTGTTGACGATGCTGTTGCAGCACTGAAGGATGAGATTAAGCCCATCGACGACGAGCTCGCCGCTACCAATGCCGTGATCAAGGCCATTCGCGACCTCGACAAGGACAACAAGGGCGTGCCCGAGGACAAGAAAGACGACCTCAAGAAAAACGAAGACAAAGCCCAAGAGCTGCGTGGCAAGAAAGAGGAAATCGTCTCCAACTATGCTGCTGGTCAAGACACCGTTAAGCAGCTCATCGACATCGCCCTGCTGGGCAATGGACTCCTTAAAGGCGAAGCCCTCAACAACTTCCTCAAGCGCTCGGTAGATTTGTTATAAGAAACAATAATCTATTAATCAACAAAGCGAGTTGTTATTATGAGATGGCAACTCGCTTTTTCTGTCTTTGAATTTATTGCCAATAGAAATCTTTTTTGTAATTTTGCACATCATGGCAATACTAGAAATCAAGAAAATAGAAGAGAGCAGCGAACTCGAGCTGCAACTGTTTGACAGCCGCATTCAGGCGGGCTTTCCAAGTCCGGCACAGGGGGCGTTTGCCGATTCGGTAGATCTCAACCACGAGCTCATCAACAACCCTGCAGCCACCTTCTGCGCTCGCGTGATAGGCGACTCGATGGTAGATTCGGGCATCAACGAGGGCGACATGCTCATCATTGACCGATCACTCGAGCCACACGATGGCGACATCGCCGTGTGCTTCATAGATGGCGATTTCACGGTAAAGCGCCTGTTAATCACCGACGACGGCATCTCACTAGTGCCCGCTAACCGCAAATACCCTGTCATCAAAGTACCCAAAGAGAGCAACTTTGTGGTGTGGGGTATAGTCTCTCACATCATAAAAAAACTCAACCGATAAATCGGGGATCGGAGATTGAAGTTCGAGAATCGGGAATTGGAGACGAAGCATTGAAATCATTAATCTTTAATCTCTAATCTGCACGAAGCGCACTAAACTCTTAACTATTAAGTAAAAAATGTATGCCTTAGCCGATTGCAACAATTTTTTCGTCTCTTGCGAGAGGGTGTTCAACCCATCGCTCAACGGCGTGCCAGTGGTGGTGCTGTCGGGCAACGACGGCTGTGCCATTGCGCGCAGCAACGAGGCTAAGGCGCTAGGCATCCCCATGGGCTGCCCGGCGTTCCAGATTAAGAACTACACCAATCCCGCCAATGTGATTATGCTCTCGGGACGACATGTGGTGTATCGTGACCTCTCTAATCGAATTATGCGCATCATTGGAGAAGTAGCTTTAAATCTGGAGGTTTATTCGGTTGATGAAGCATTCTTCGAGCTTCCCTACGATGATGTTGAGCGCAACAAGCAGTTGCTGGCAACTCTTGTCAAGAAAATTCAGCAATACGTGGGAGTGCCAGTGAGCATAGGCTTTGCCGCCACGCGCACACTAGCAAAAATCGCCAGCCACATAGCAAAGAAAGATCCTAAAAACGTGGACCGTGTGAAAGGGCTCACCGATGCCGACGAAATCAGACAGGTGCTCAGCCACATCAAGCTCGACGATGTGTGGGGAATAGGTCGCAAGCTCAATGCCAAACTGCTCTCAAGCGGCATCGACACTGCCGGCAAGTTCACTATGCTACCCAAGTCCTACCTGCAACGCATTGGCAACATAAATCTCGTGAGAACCCAACAAGAACTGCTAGGCATTGATTGCATTTCTATCAACCCAGTCACCATTGCCCACAAGTCGATAATGAACTCGCGCACCTTTGGCCATGTCATTTCCAAGAAACGGGACATTGCCGACGCCATCATCTCTTTTGCACAGTCGTGCGCACAGCAGCTGCGGCAGGAAAGCGCGGCAGCACAAGTGGTGACGACATATATCCGCGGCGACCACTTCAGACAGGACCTGCCCTACTATTCCAACTCATGCACACTGCGGATGCCGTCGCACACTGCCTCGGCTATGGACATCGCCAAGCACGCACTCCTTGCCTTCAACAACATCTATCGTGAGAACTTCACCTACCGCAAAGCAGGAGTGATGGTCACCGACATCAAGAGCGACGACCAGCTTCAGCTCGACCTCTTCAACGGCGAGAACGACGCGCGTCAGGCAAAACTCATGACTGCCATCGACAACATCAACAACCGCTACGGCAAAAAACAAATAGTCCTCGCCCCCACCCTCACCCGAGGCGAATGGGCACCACAGCTAAACCACCTCGCCACTCGAAGCAAAACCCTACACTTCTACACTGGCATGAGCCCAAGATACATTGGTCCATACAAACCAATGACCCAGCGAGAAGAAGATGATTATGATACCAAACAAGAAAAATCACCAGTAACGGAATAGCATTACTGATGATTATTTTTGTGGAGCTGGAGGGGGCGATTGATTCTCGCGGGAAGTCGGAGTCGCGAGGTTTTATGGTGTTTTGTAATTTATCATAACGTTCGTAATAATTCTTGAAACTGCATTATTCTCTCGGCATTTTCCTCATTTAAGAGAAGATGCATGAAGTCACGCTTCTTTTTTTGCAAGTCTATTTCGTTCAGTCTTTCAATAACAGCTGCTTTCAGGTCGGTCAAGGATGCTATCCCCGCCCTTGCTTGCAAAAAGTCGAGATTGGGTTTTGTCTTCGACAGCAGGAAGATGGTGTCGTAGAAGTCACGCCCCTTGCGACGTGCCAATATAGCCGCAAACTTCATTGCACACAGCACATCAAGCGGAGGTACTTGGAGATTGAAGAAAAACCCCATCCTGTTGATTGTCGCTACCGCAGGTCGATAAAGAACACCCTGATCCTGTGCCTCTATCTTCAGGAGCAGTCTTTCTTCCTTATGTCCGGTCAATCCCAGGTTGAAAAGCATTTCAGGGAAGTAGAGATTGCGACGGAAAGCCGTGAGTCGAGGATTTGGCTTATCGCGCGGCTCTACTGCAACATTGTTCTGTCGCAGATACTTTATCACGCTGTCTGTCATCGCAATGAAATCTTCCTCGCTTAAATCTTCGCAATCAAAGTCCAAGTCTTCTGAAAAGCGGTCTATGCCCTGAATGAGCCTCAGATTAGTGCCACCAATAAATGCCACCTTGTGGATATAGGGTGTAGTGGACAGATGGTCGAGTATGAGCAGTTGCAGATACTCTTTCAGCATGTAGCGGTCGAAACGGCTCTCATGGGCGATGGCAGGCGGGAAGAAACTGCGTATGTATTCAATATCAATCATAGTCCATAAACCTTTAGTAATAATTTTACCCTTTTTTCCAGCGTTTTATTGCCAGCCTTCTCGATATAGCAGGCCAAGCGTTGGCTGTTGAACTCATCTTGCATGAAGTCCTCGTCGAGTCGCAGGTCTTCCATGTCCTGTTCAGTCTTGTAATAGGGATTCAGGTATAGCAGGTCAAGAAGAGCCTTTTCGGGAGTGGCAAACATCACCGCCCGGCGGTCGCGCATGAGCTTTATCTCATATCCAAAATAAAGCGTAGGCTTCACATTCTGATAATGGAAAGTGCCGAAAGCGTTTTTGAACTTGGCTGTCTTGAGAGTGGTGACACTGGTCAGCTGCACCACTTCCTCGGGTATCATCCCATAGAACGACAAAGCGCTATGCAGACTGATATAGGATGGGGTATAGATGCGGTTGGCCACATATTGTGAGAAGTCAGGCACCTGACGGTATTCGGGAAAGGCGTAATACTGATTTCGCAACTTCACAAGCAGCCCTTTCTGGCACCAACGAGTCAAGTTGTTGCGGTTGAAATCCTTATCCCACAACAGCACCTGGTTGATGTTGAAACACCCCATAGGGTACATCCGTCCCTTGAATGTCAGAAAGTCCATAATCTGTGTTTTGTTTCTAAAACTCTGCAAATATAGTGATTTTGGGAAACAAAACAACTTTCTTGCCTAAAAAATTATTGTTTATTAAGGAAACATCTTTTCAAACTACTTTAATAACCCAAACAACATTATATCGTTTTAGTATGGCTCTGTTCTTTCTCTACAATGTTGCCGTCCTGGTCAAGAGTGAGTCCATGTTCCTCAAGTTAACTTGAGGAACACTGGGTTGCTCTTGATCTTCTCCAAGTTCGGTTTGTTGAGTCCGGAACGCTCTCTTTCGCGGCACTGTTGTCGCTCAAGCGACCCAAGTTGCCCCTCTTAAGTGAATGATGGCTCGTTAGGAAAGGATGAGGAATAAAAGGGATGAGGAATAAAAGGGGGATTAGATGAATAGAAAAATCGCAAACAACTAATTATGAGTCATCTGCGATTGCGAGTTGTGGAGCTGGAGGGGTTTGAACCCTCGTCCAAACGTGGAACTAATAAGCTTTCTACATGCTTAGTCGGTGACTTGGTTTTCGACTGCCAGCAGGCTCACGACTACCCACGTGCAGCTTAGTCTCTAAATTTCAAGGCGTGACTCGAGACTGGTCATCCTCTATCCCCGATATGCTAGCACCACCTTGTCGGTAAGCCTCGGAGCAACGGCTACCGGGTGATGTCTCGTCTTTGCAACTCTTGGCAAAGATTAAGCTGACCTACTATGCTTCAATCAAGCAGCGAGAGCGTAAGAATTTTCGCCATTTAAAAAAGTCGATATCATGGATTTAAAGAGCTCAGACATCATCACTCTGCATGCTTACTTACCACCTCAACACGCTGTCAAAGCCAAGTCAGCCCCAGTGGTTTTTGTTTAAGCGGCTGCAAATTTAATGCCATTTTCTGTCATGGTACAGAAAGCAGCAGTGATATTAAGAAACTTTAACGATTTACTTTAAGGGAACAGGGTTCTTGTAGGTATCGTCGTCGAGATGCTTGAGGTAACCCTCATCCACGAGCAGCGACACCATGCTGATGATGTCGTCTTTGGTGAACGACAGTGTGTCAACAAGCTCCTTGAGGGTGCGCGGGCGCACCTGCGTCATGTAGAGAATGCCATCTTGGATGTCGCGCGGTGTGTATTGCTGCTTCTTGCGCTGTTCAATGCAGGTGTCGCAGTGCCCGCATCGGTCTTGGCTCTCCTCACCGAAGTATTCCACGAGGAATTGTTCTCGGCAGATGTCGTCGCGGTAGCAATAGCCTATCACCGCCTCTACTCGTTGCTCCATGCGAGAGCGCAGGTCCTCATAGACCGCCCGTGGGATTGCCACATGTTGTGGCTCCTCGCGCGAGGTGGTATATACGACATAAGGGGTGCGCTTGCGGGGAATGTAGTGCAAGATGTGCATGCGAGTGAGCTCTAGCAGGGAGTCGTAGATGGTTTGTGGCGTAAGGCCATAGCGGTAGCTTAACACGTCCTCGTTGATGAAAACATAGTCGGCAAAGAGCCCTGAATAGGTTCTGAGCAGAGCCTGGAGCACCTCGTCGGCACGAGGCGTGGTGGTGGGGATGTTGTAGAGCTCGTCCTTCCTGGCAAGAATCATCACTCGCGACTGGGTCTCTATCTCCTCGACAAACTGTATATACCCCGAGCGAGTGAGAATGTTGAGGGAATTATGGGTGGGGAGAATGGGCATATTAAAGGTCTTGCAAAAGAGGTTGAAATTGAAGTCGAGCATCTGCTGGTAGCCCTCTCCTATCGCCACGTTGAGGAAGTTGCCCACGCGCTCATAGACCTTGCGTATAAACTCCTTCTCGGGAAACGCCTCGCTGATGTGGCGATGCAGGATGCGCTTGTCGGTGTCCTTGACGAGCATAACTGCAAACGACCGCTTGCCGTCGCGGCCTGCCCTGCCTGCCTCCTGATAATATTCCTCAAGGGTGTTAGGCACATCCACATGTATCACCAGTCGCACATCGGGCTTGTCGATACCCATGCCAAAGGCGTTGGTGGCTACTATCACTCTTATCTCATCGTTCTTCCACTTGTTTTGCTTGTCTTCCTTCTCTTCTATCGTGAGACCGGCGTGGTAATGGTCTGCGCTGATGCCGTTGCGCCTTAGCTCATCGGCAATGAGCTTGGTGCGCTTGCGGCTGCGTGCATACACAATCCCTGACCCGGGCACCGACTTGACAATGTGCACGAGTTCGCCCATCTTCTCGGTGGTGTGACGCACCACGTAGGAGATGTTATCACGCTTAAAGCTCTTAGTGAATACATTAGGACTTCTGAATTGAAGTTTCTCTTGAATATCAGCCACCACAACAGGTGTGGCAGTGGCAGTTAGAGCCAGCACAGGAACGTTTTTGAATACTTTTCGCAGTTTTGCTATTTCCAGGAACGATGGTCTGAAGTCATATCCCCACTGCGAGATGCAGTGTGCCTCATCTACTACTATCAAGCAAATGTTTAGATGCTTTATCCTGTCGATGAACGCCTCGTTCTGTAGCCGCTCGGGAGAGATGTAGAGGAACTTGCAGTTGCCATTTTGGCATTTCTCCATCACCCGCCTGTGTTCTCTCATTGAGAGGCCGGCATGAAGATAGGTAGCCTTGATGCGGCGTGCCACCAAGTTATCGACCTGGTCCTTCATCAGCGAGACAATGGGCGTGACCACTATTGCCATACCATCCATGGCGAGAGTGGGAATTTGGAACGTGATGGACTTGCCGCCGCCAGTGGGCATAAGTCCTAACGTGTCGCGACCTTCAAGGACCGACATGATAATGTCTTCTTGAAGGTCACGAAACTGGGTGTACCCCCAGTATTTTTCCAATAGCTGGTGAATGTCAGTCGTTGGCATCGTTGCTCATTCTAATGCCTTTTATCAGCAGCTGGATTGAAACCACATTGCGATGACGGTTCTCCTCAACGGTGTAAATGATGTCAAACGGCTCCTTGTTCTTGATGCGCTCGAAGTACTCACCCATCGCAAAGGCAATGCCGTTCATCATTTTGCCCGATTTCTGGTCAATGGCGTCGAGCTTGATGTGCTCCTGCTTCTTTCCAACCAGCTTGCTCGTGCCAGCGTCGATGCAATTCCTGGTCATGAACACTGGTTTCTGATTCTCGGGGCCAAAAGGATTGAAAAGCTTCATGTACTTCATGAAGGAGTCGTTGATCTCATCAAAACCGAGCTCACAATCCACATCAATCGACGGTGTCACCTGCTCGGTCTCAATGTGGCTCTCCACATACTCCTCCAGCCGTTTCTTGAACTCGGGGATGTTTTCCTCCTTAAGCGTCAGGCCCACAGCATTGGTGTGACCGCCAAAGTTCTCGAGCAGGTCGCGGTGCTGCTTGATAGCATTGTAGATGTCGAAGCCACGCACCGAGCGCGACGAACCTGTCACCAGCCCGTCATTGCTATAGGTGAGCACCACCGAGGGCCTGAAGTACAATTCGGCAAGCCTTGCAGCCACAATGCCGATAATGCCCTTGTGCCAGTCATGATTATAGATTACAATGGGTTTCTTTGAGCCCATCTCCTCTTTGTGGTTCTCGATAATGGCGTTGGCCTCTTCGGTGATGTTGCGGTCTAGCTCCTTGCGGCTTTGGTTGTATTTGTCAATCTTCTTGGTAATCTCGTAGGCAGCAGCCGAGCTGCGGGTTATCAGCAGCTCAACAGAGTCTTGTCCTGACTGCATGCGCCCCGACGCGTTGATTAACGGGCCAATTTTGAAGATTATGTCGCTGATGGTGATTTCTTTCTTGGTGAGGCGGCACAGGCGCAAGATGCTCCTCAGTCCAGCGCAAGGATTGCTGTTAAGGCGCTTGATGCCATAATGGGTGAGGATGCGGTTCTCGCCAGTGAGCGGCACCAAGTCGGCAGCAATGCTCACTGCCAGCAGATCAAGGGAGTTCTCAAGGTCATACATGTTGTCGATGCCGTTGCTCTTGGCAAAGCCCTGCATGAACTTGTAACCCACGCCACAACCCGACAAATCCTTATAAGGATACTTGTCGTCAACGAGCTTCGGGTTTAGAATCGCTGCCGCATCGGGCAGCACATCATCGGGCACATGATGGTCGCAGATGATGAAATCAATACCTTTCGACTTAGCGTAAGCGATCTCATCCACTGCCTTGATGCCACAATCGAGCACGATTATGAGTTTCACACCAATGCTCTCGGCATAGTCGATGCCCTGCACTGATATACCATAGCCTTCATCATCACGCGTGGGGATATAGTACTCCACGTTAGAATAGAAGCGTCTCAAATAGCGATAGACAAGAGCTACCGCGGTAGTGCCGTCTACGTCATAGTCGCCATAGACCATCACTTTTTCTTTTGCCCCTAAGGCCTGATTGAGCCTCTCTACAGCCTTTTTCATATCCCTCATCAAGAATGGGTCGGGCAGCTGGCTCAACGATGGATAGAAGAAATCGCGGACGTCCTCCGGAGTCTTCATACCTCGCAACACCAAAAGCCGAGCGATAGAAGGGCACTCGGGAAACTGAACCGCAAGTTGCGCCTCTATCTTCTTTTGTTCGGATGTAAGGGGTGAGTAAATCCATTTACTTGTCATTTATGTTGTTCTTTAATTGGCTGTGTAAGAAGGCTCTCTAGCCTTGTGTGGAGCGAGAAAATATATTTCAACATCAAGTTTCAATCATCGTCTGACCATTCTATGAGATCACAAAATATTATTAACAAGTCTTCACAATCACATGCAAAGACTCTAAGCCTTATCATGAGGTGCTCGCAAAAGACTCATTGTGGTCTTTCATGTGCCAGCCCTCAAATGGCTTTAAATCTCATTATCAACACGTTTGCAACGCATTATCAGAATGGTTTCATACCATAAAGAGAATGATTTCTCACAAACCGATGACAAAACTCAATATTTTCCTCACAAAATTAGAAAAAATAAAAGGTAAAACAAAATAATTGATGACTTATTTTATTTTTCATCAAACAAAATTATTGAAATTTATAGTTTGTTAACCTTTCCGCAAATAAGAGACGTTCCTTGATTGCTCGATAAACCCGAACTTATCATGACGAGGAATCAGTCCCCTAATAATCTGCTGTAAGTAGCCGACACATCGGCAGCAGTGATGCTCCCGTCACAATTCACGTCGGCGCGATGAACGTCAGCATTTGAGATGCCTAGCATTATGTTGTAGAGGCAGGTAATATCGGCAGCTGTTACCTGCCCGTCATTATTGACATCGCCCTCAAGCCTTGCTATCAAGAGCTTGATGCCTGCGTCAATATCCAGTTTGCCATAGCCCCATTTTTTAGCAGGTCCCGCTTCCACAAAACTGTCGCGATAGCAAGTGGCTGCCATCACGTCTTTCACACTGGTGGGCGACAATGTGGGGTCAATTTGCAACCACAGAGCTATAGCGCCCACCACCACAGGTGTTGACATGGAGGTGCCGCCGTCTATGCCATAAGGATAATAGTCGTCGTTAGCACTCACATTGTCAACGATTTTTGACATATTATGATTGACTTCGGCATATCTGCTCACCGACGATGCCACCATATATCCTGGTGCCACCAGGTCAGGGCGCATGCGGTTGCGCGCATCTGGCCCATAGCCCGAGAAATAAGCCATCTCGCCAGGGTTACACCTATCAACTGTGGTGGTGTCGCCACTCATCATCACAAACTTGTCGCTAGAGCAATAGGCCCCCACCGAAATCACATTGTCGGATGTGGCAAGGTCGCTCACGGTGCAACTATATCCTCCTGCCATCCAGCCATTGAGGCCCGCTTTATTATATACCACCATGCCTCCACTCCATCCCATCAGGGTTTCTCCTGCTGGTGCCTTGTAAATGACACCAATGCGATAACGATTACGAAATAGCGATTTATAGTCGGTCTCCACCAGTGAGTGGAAATTGCCATTGCCATCCTCAATGGCGCAAGCAAAATACAACTCTCCAGTGAAATATTTGGCAAACACCGAGTCGGTATCGCTAGAGATTATATATACACTATCTAGCTCTGCCTCAAGGGGAATATCTAGCCTGTGGACAAGCGTGTCGGCCAGAATGTCCCAAATCACGACTTCGGTAGTGTGACGCTCGGGGGAGCGTGACCACATGCTCGAGTAACCTCGCATTGGCTCGCGGCTGTACCAGTTGGTCAAGAAAGTGGCGAGAGAGTCGCCCTCGCCCAATGTTTTGCAAAGGCTGATGGGCATGTTGCCATCATTGCCTGCCGAGACCACACAGATGCGTCCAGAACCCGACACTTCGTCAAAGAGACGACACAGTGGCGAACTGCCGTCATGAGCTCCATCCTGGCTGCCTATACTCATGTTGACAACAGCTGGCAGCCCCACTTCGTCGGCATAGTTAAATATATATTTTATAGAATTGGCAATATTGAAGTCGGTGAGGCTATCCTCAGGCATGGCGCACACCACTATCTGTGAACCAGTAGCAACACCATTATATCCATTGGCCATATAACTACCGGCAGCAGTTCCTGTAGTGTGTGTGCCATGTGTGGCAGTGCTGTCATCGGTGGTCATAGCCATTATCTGTGCAGGGGTAGTATATTCACTACCAGGCAGCTCCATGCCGTCAATCACCGGCGATGAGCCACTGTGGTCACCAGGCAGATAGGCACGCACTATGCGGTTGTTGCCGTCCTTATCAAGGAAATTGATGTGATTGAAATCCACCCCAACGTCAATCATCCCCACCACTACCCCATCGCCAGTGTAGGCAGAGCCAGTGTAGCCGCCGTGGGTGACCGTCATTGCCGGGAAGCGCGACATCTCGCGGGCCTTGTCATTGCACAGGTTGTAGTGTCTCTCGATGCTGATGCTTTTCACTCCGGCAGTCTTTGCCAACTTGCCCAACTTCTCTACTGGCACCATAACAGTTGCCATGTCATCAAACTGGGCATTGACACTCCCACCCAGTTCTTTAATATGCACCAGCGCATTTCGTTCACTAAAGGTTACTAAAGCACGAACCATGTCATCATCTACATCAGGCAATGTGCCTTTTGTCGCCGCTAAGCTAGAATTATGATGTCTCCTTGCCAGCTCAAGTGATGTGCGAGCAGTTAGCACACCAGCAGCCACGTCGATCGCGACAAGTGCTAGAAGATAAATGAATATGCGTTTCATAGTGTGATTTATTATGAGGTGATTTACATTGCAAAAATACTCTTTTTATAGCAATTATGCAAAAAAATCCCGGTGGAGATTTATTGGTCTCCACCGGGAATGTGATAGTTGATATTCAGACTTATTTCAGATTTTCAACAAACTTGCGAAGGCTCTCATTGGTTGGATCATTCTCAAGCCATTTCTTGTAATAGTCTTTTGCAATCTCCATCTGGCCAATGTTTTTGTTGTAGGTTGCCAGATAGCGATACACGTTCTGATAGTAATACTTGGCATTCACGTCACCACTGTTAGCATTAACGGCAGCAAGCAGCTTGTTGTAATACTCAAGTGCCCCACCCTTGTACTCATTGTCCTCAGCAAGAACTTCGACGCGGGCCGCCAAGTTAAGGTTGCTCATGTCGTTAGGCTCTTTTTCAAGCAGCTCCTTAATCGCCTTTCTTGCATTCTCCACTGCATCCTCCTTAGCATTATCATCTTGAGTGTTCTCACCTACACGGCAATAAGCACTAGCAAGCTGATAGAGGTCAGATGTGGTGTAGTTGCCGCTCTCAACGATTTGCTTACGCAGCTTGGCAGCCTTTTCATATTCTTTATTTTGATTATAAATACTTGCCAGCTGAGCCTTCAAGTCAGCATTATCTGGATATTGAGCAATAGCTTTCTCAAATACCGACAATGCCTCGGCCGAACGATTTGCCTTGTTGAGTGCGTTTGCAAAGTAAGAATAGTCGGTAACAGAATATGGAGTTGCCTCATTATCAGGAAGTGCAAAGAACTCGTTACCGGTGTTCACAGCATTCTCCCAGTCTTGTTTGTCGCACAAGCTATAGAACTTAAGACGATAACCCAAGAACTTGTAAGTGGGAGATTCAGAGTTGGCAATCAGGGCGTTGCACACCCCAACAGCTTTATCATACTCCTTAGTCATCCACAGCAGTTGAGCGTAGCGCACTTCATCTTTGACGAAGTGGTTAGGGTTATTGTAATATTTTCCATAGCACTCAACAGCCTTTGGAAGGTTGCCCTTAATGTTTGATGCCTCATAATATTTTTCGGCAAGCTCACGTTGAACCAGAGCGCTGTTAGGAACCAGGGTAAGAAGCTCCTCAAGAGCATTGACAGCTCTCTCCTCATTGAGGAAGAAATCTACGTTAGCAAACTTCACACGGCTCTCAATATTGGTGGGTTCATAGCCAAAAGCAAGCTCATATTGTCCTGCTGCGGCACCCCACTCTTTCTTAACACCCAAGTCATCACCTTTAAAGATGTAGTAGTCAGGGTCTTTGGAATTCCACTTAAAAGCGTTGTTGCTAATTTTATCAATCTGCTTTGCATAGGCATTGGGGTCGGCCATGTAGTAAGCATTAGCTATAGCAATCGCCAGTTTAGGGTCCTTTTTAGAGCATTTCTCGGCTTGCTTGAAGAGTTTCTCGGCCTCTTTGGGGCTATTGTTTTCTAGCAAGATAGCGCCCTTGCCCACATAATTATAGGCATAGTTGGCATTGGCTTGAACGCCCTTGTCGAAATATGAGCTTGCAGTGGCCTTATCACCCTTTTGGAGGGCAATTTGACCAAGGTAGTAATATGCCTCGGCTTTGTTGGTTTCGGCTTTGTTAAGATTTCTTTCAAGCAGCTCTTGAGCGTCGTCAAGTTTGCCAATCTTGTAGAAATCAATACCATCTTTGTAGCCTTGAGCGTTGGCCATCAAGGCTGCGCATGCTAAGAGCATGGATGCAAAAAAGAATTTAGTTTTCATTTTAGTAAATATTAAATGGTTATTAATTGTTGTCATTAACTCTGATATTTATTCTCCACCCAAGTTGACAATCCTCACTGGCACGCCAGCTGGAGAAATGCCTGTCTGGAGTATGATTTTCTGACCTATGCTACTAGTGATAAACACAAAGAAGTTATGGTCGGTAGTGCCTAGTCCTGATGCATCAATAGCAAAGATCTCGCGCGTTAAGGGATAATTGCCGTCGTAGATATATTGCTGATAAGGCTTAAAGTCTTTTATCACATCTTCTTTTCTAACCCCAAGCACTTTAATCTTATTAGTGAAAGATGTGCCCTCAACCGCTCCACCTTTTTCCAGGTCGGCAAAACGTTCTTCTATGGGTTTTACTGTTGATTTCATGTCGTCGGTAATCCAGCTAACGCCTATCACGCCCAGTGCATTCTTGTCTTTCTCAACTAAGTCAAAAACCGCTTGTGAGCTTCCCTGAGCATAATACTCGATGGGAAAATCCTTGCCGTTGTTGAACTTATCTTTCATGTAGTGAACTACCCCTGACCCGTTACGGTCAAAGACGACATGTATCGGCTGATCTTTCAATTTGGTGGGATACACTTGCCCCCATTTTGTTGACTTGCCTGTTAAAATGTCGCGTATGTCGTTCATCGACAGGTAATCAATGTCATTATCTTTGTTTACTATTAATGCTATGGCGTCAACAGCAATGCGTTGTGAGCGATAAGCCCTGTTCTGACCCTTTAGAATCCTCTTTTGGTTCAAGGTGAGATCACGATAAGTTATAATCACATTTACCTTCCCATCTAGCAAGGAGTCCATAGCCGAGGACTCGTCAAGGTAGAGGGGCAAGACACTAATATTTTTATCTCGATATTGAAACTCAAACACTTGAATCTCTTCGTCAAGAATGTTTTTAAACGACTCGTCGCAGATCACTTTTGACAAATTGCTCGCATAACCATTATTCTTATTACCACAACCACTACATGAGGTGATTGTGATGCCGACTATGGCCAGTAATGCTAGACAATATAATATTTTATTGATTTTCATGACTGTCTTGTGTTTTGTTATATTTGTCAAATCTTTCTTCCATATCTCTCAAGCGATAATAGTCAATGCCTTTAATCTGCCTGTAGCAGCGGTAGATGCCATAGATAGCGAGAACGGTTGCAAACACATATCGCAGCGTGAGCCATGGCTCGGTGTTCCATTTAAAGAAATTGACAAAGAGCAGATAGGCCATACCTAGATATACCACAATCATAAATGCTCCGAAGAGTATTCTTATTGCTTTAAATATACTGGACGCGTTGAACTGCATATTCTCAATTTCTTAAATTTGTACCTTAGACCTAGCAATTGATGTTTTGTTTAATGCCAAAAAGCAAAAAACCTGCCAACAATTATTTTTATCATGTAAAATTACTAAAAAAAAAGATAGGTGGCCTCAAACCTTGTTACATATTATAAAATCTTAACAAAAAAACCTTAATTAAATAATTACTGGGGCACTTTGTCCATTGTCAACTGGGTGAAGCGGTAACGATCATCAACTACTGCCCGCCCACTCATCGCAGCAACATCATCCACATGGGCACTCGTGCGATGGGTTCTGCGTGTAGCGGTAAAAGCAACTTTATACTCAGCTCTTTTGTCATTCTTAATGACCTTCTGCACGTCAACATCCAGTGCGGTGAACCTGATAGAATCAATGTCGCTTTCCCGATAAGCATCATAGTATTCCCTCACATCGTTGAGCGTCGCATTAGATTTGCCCATAAAGTTCGCCAACTGGGCATTACAAGTTGTGAGCATTAGATTAGCATCCCATTCTTCAAGTGCCAAGAGAAAATTTTGAATCGTGCTCTTCACATTGTCGCACTCGCCAGGGGTGAGCTCGGCAAGCCGCTTTTCATCGAAGTGGTTCCTTGCGTCAGCCAAGTGTGTGCCATCAGGAAATTCTTTGATATACTGTTCAAAGGCCTCTTTTGTGTTTGTTGCCAATGCCTTGTTCCACACTATATCATCAAGGAGACTGCGTGCCTCAGCAAGGTGCTCGCTATCAGGATTATATCTGATGTATGAGCGCAAGTGGTCTTCGTCGTTGCTAGCTCGCGCCTGCTCCCATGTTTCTTTCTCCATTACAAGCTTGTCGAGCATGGCTTTTGCTTCCTGGTAATGCTCTCCCTCTGGATATTTCTCCATATAGGATCTAAGGTCATCGATTTGCTTTTTAGACACACACTCTTCCCATAAGGCCTCCTCATTGTTGTGGTTGATATAGTTAAAAATGAAAGCCGCAAGAGCAATGGCCACAATTATTCCAAGTATCGACAGCAACAAGGCACGCACATTCTTCTTGGAATCGGCATCTTGCCTTTTGGAGGGTGCAGTATTTCGCCATGAGGATGAGCCTGAACCAGGATTAATGGACGATTGCTCCACTATGGGCTGATGATGCACTTTAGCACCACAATATGAGCAATATGTGTCATTGGCATCTACTTGCGTGCCGCAGTTTGGACAGTTCATAAGTTATAGTATTTTTATCTGGACAAAATTAGGCAAAATTATTCGGTCAACACGAGTTTTTTAGTATAAAAAATCAAAAAAACCACAGGAGCAAATGCTCTGTGGTTTTTTTGAAATTATTTCAATTGTAATATCGAAATAGCAAGGATTAGTTTACACCTTCAAGTTTAAAGGTTACTGGCAGGGTGTACCACACGCGAACGGGGTCACCAACGGCATTGCGGCCAGGAGAGAACTTAGGAAGCATCTTGCACACGCGCACTGCCTCGCGATCGAGGTCTTTGTCAACGCCGCGAGCTACCTTAACCTCGCCTACTCTACCGTCCTTCTCTACCACGAACTGAACGATAACCTTACCTTGAACGCCATTGTCCTGAGCAACCTGAGGATAACGGATATTCTTGTTGATGAACGACATCAGTGCACCATCACCACCAGGGAACGAAGGCATGTGAGCAGCGCTCTTGAACACCTCTTCCTCTTTGGGCTTAGGTTCGGGTTTCTTCTCCTCCTCTTTGGGTTTAGGAGGTTCTTTAACCTCAACCACTGTCTGGTCAACTTTCACAACATCTTTTGTAATATCGTTTGTACCTTTGTCCTCATCAACGGCACCAACCTGACGCTCATCTTCCTTGAGCTGTTCTTGTGTCTTGGGTGGTTCCTTAACGAGCTCATCGGCTACGATATTAAGCTCAGTAACCTTCTGTGAGTTCTGTACTTCTTCTTGAAGAACTTCCTCTTTTTCAGGTTCAATATATTCGGGCTCTTCTTCCATTTCCTCCTCAAGCTCTTGTTCCATTTGCTTGGCAAGAGCTTCTTGGCGAGCTTTCTCCTCGGCAAGTCGCTTCTCGGTCATGTAAGCGTTATACTTAGTCCATCCCCAAGCAGCAGCCGCAACAATGATGACACCTATCAAGGTGAAAATCACCGACTTGTTGTGACGTTTTGCCGACTCGTTGCGGAGTACATAGGCACCAAAGTCTTTATTTTTGCCCTCAAATACTATATCAAGCCATTGCCTCGATGAAAGATCTACATCTTTTGCCATAATTTTTTCTTTTTTAAAAGATTAATAATTATTTAGCAGCACCAAGAGGACGACCCACTTTCTTCTCATAGAGGATTGAGTCTTGCTTGTTGAGCGTCTCAATCTGGTAGGTCGATACCTGGTTAATTTGCATTTCGTCGAGCAATCTCACCACGTCAGCATAGCTGGCGTTTGAAGTAGGCTTAATCATAACGATAGGTCGCTTGGCGTTGATGTCGGCAGCTTGGTCGGCACGTGCCTTCTTCACCTTTTCGTTATAAACCGAGTCATTTATTTGTCCGTTCTTCCACTCTTGTTTGAACTTGTTGATTTGAACGAGAAGATCTTTGTTCTTCTCCTGCAGTTTGCCACGGATGGCATCCTTGCTGTTTCCAAACTTGATCTCATCAAGAGTGTAGTTCTCCATGTCGGGCTGACCTTCATAGAAGTAAACCGTTCCAGATTTCACCTCGTCATTTCCCTGGTTGTCTTTAGTAACAGTACCGTCAATGATAAAGGTGATAGCGTCACTTTGCTTAATTTTGGTCTCTTCCTCCTTGTTCACATCGTCGTTAGTAGGCAACACAAGGTCGAGAGTTTGAGATTTCAACATTGTGGTACACAACATAAAGAATGTGATCAACAACATGTTCATATCAACCATTGGAGTGAAGTCGATACGTGTGTCAAATTTTTTCTGACGACTTTTATCTTTCTTTGCCATATCTTATTCCTCCTCTGCTTTTAATGAAGTCATCAAGGTGAACTTGTTCAACCTCTCTGTCTGCAAGTTGTCCATAACCACTTGTACAAGGCTGTAAGGTGAGTATTGGCTCGCTTTAATAGCTACGCCCTGACCACCTGTCAAGTCTTTTCCAAGGTCGTGACTTTGCATCACTTCTTTTATTGCGCTTAACCAAATCTGAAACTCATTACGTGTACCGTCCTTTTTTGACAATTCAATAGGAATTCCACCTTCAGTCTTCAAGAACTCATCACGTTTTTCCATTGGCATCTCAAGCCATTGAGTTAGTTTGCTGAATGGAACGCCAAATGTGGTAAGCTTTGAAAATTCCTGCTGCTGCACTGCAGTGAGCTTTGGAGCACTGGGATGCATCTCGCAATACTTGCCATAAGCCCTGTTTACTACCTCAGCACGGAATTTATCGCTTGACAAAACCGATGAATCCCTGGCACCAGTGAGGTTCATATATACCTTTCCATCAGGAGCGACAAGAATCTGCACGAGTTTCTCATCAGGCACCTTTGTCTCACTTACCGATGGAGGTGTCACAACCTGAACTGGCTCTTTCTGAAGGAATGTTGAAGTCAACATGAAGAAAGTCAACAGAAGAACAGTCACGTCACTCATCGCCGTCATGTCGATGATTGTACTATGTTTCTTTATTTTGACTTTTCCCATTGTTACACTTAAATTAATTGTTATCTAAAATGATAATTAAAATTTTGCTGCCTTTATATTAATTAATGAGTAGCAGCGAAAGTAGAAACAATAGAGAAGCCAATTTCGTCGATGGCATAAGTCATCTTGTCGATTTTGCTACTGTAGTAGTTATAAGAAATAAGTGCCAAGGCGGCAGTTGCAATACCGGTAGCGGTGTTCACAAGTGCCTCAGAAATACCAGTTGACAGCTCAGTAGAGTCGGGAGCACCTGATTGTGACAGAGCCTGGAACGACTTGATCATACCAAGCACAGTACCAAACAGACCGAGCAGGGTACCCAGAGTGGTCAGGGTGGCAATCACTGGCAGGTTCTGTTGCAGGGCTGGCATCTCAACAGCGGTAGCCTCCTCAAGGGTCTGCTGAATAGAGACAAGCTTCTGCTCTTTTTGGAGAAGGGTGTCCTTGTCCATCTCTTTGTACTTCTGCAGTGTTTGATAAACAACAGCGCCTACTGTACCTTTCTGCTGACGGCAGAGTTCCTCAGCCTTAGCGATGTCCTTGTTCTGAAGTGCAGCCTTAACATTCTCGACAAACTTGGTGATGTTGCCTTTACCCTTAGCCTTGCCAATAGCAAACCAACGCTCAACCGAGAGAACGATAACTGTGAAGAGGCAGGTCAACAGGATAGGAACCACGAAACCGCCCTTGTAAACGGTACCAGCAAGGTTGGCTGGAGCCAATTTAACTTCTTCGCCAACTTGGAATGCAAACTTCGAAGCGTCGCCCTCGGGCAGACCAGTAAAGTTAGAAATAGCACCCATTACAAAGAGATACAAGCAAACTGCAAGAACAAGGCAAACCAGGATTACGAGGAATGCATTCTTGATGCCACCAACATTGCTGTCAACGGCCTTGTCATTAGCTTTCTTTGGTTGTGGTTTTGCAGCCATGGGTTGTGGTTTAGCAACCTGGGGCTGTGGTTTTACAGCTGGCTTTGGAGCCTGTGGCTGTGGGTTGTTTGGCTTTGTAGCTTCCATAATTTAAAAAATTAGAAATTTGAATGTTAATAAAAATGATTAATTATAGATATAGTTTTATAAGTATCAGTGTTTTATGATGTCAAGTTTGGTATCTCAAATCAAAAGATGTTTAATAATTTAATGTATTTTAAACGTGAGAGCCATTAAAATAGTGTATCAAAAAGCAATAATTTATCAACAACTAAATGTTCATAGCTCTAGTTTTCACGATTTTATGCGTTTAAAAAAGCCTAAAAGGCAATATTTATCTGCAAAAATTCACGCAAATTTATTACATTTTTTTTAAAAACACAAAGTCATTTACTCTTTTTTTTCTTTTTTTTTTACTCAAAAGTCAATGGCGTGGTAAATTATCACTTTATTATACACACAATAATAACCTATGAATTAAAAAGTTGATGCTGGTTATGTTCCTCTTTTATTCTTGTTAGAAATATTTTTTCCTGTTTTAAGTATTCGCTATGTTATTTATTTTTTGTACCTTTGCCGATATTGTAAAAATGCACTCATTATTATTATAACATGGCATTGATTAAATTAAAAAGAGGGTTTGATATAAACCTTAAAGGTAAAATCACAGATGACAATGTTGTTGACTCACGCGCTAGCGACACCTATGCTGTTGTGCCTGATGATTTTACCGGTATCATCCCCCGCATGGAAAAGAAAGAGGGCGAGAAGGTGGCTGCCGGAGAGCCGCTCTATCATGACAAAGGTGATGAGAAAATTAAAGTAACTTCGCCTGTTAGCGGAACAGTTAAGCAGGTGGTGCGCGGCGATCGTCGCAAAATCATGGCGGTAGTGATAGAACCCGACAACGAAGCTCGCTCAGTGACATTCGACACTCGAGAGAACCCAAAGGCATTGCTCCTGGAAAGTGGCCTGTGGCCTATGCTCCGCCAGCGCCCCTACGACATTGTGCCAAGCTCCAGTGCCCGTCCTCGCGACATCTTCATCACTGCTTTTGACTCAGCACCGCTTGCGCCTTCTCTCAAGAAAATTCTTGGTGATGATGTGAAATTCCTTAGCAAAGCTGTAGAGGTGCTGTCAACAATGACCGACGGGAAGGTGTATTTGGGATGCTCCCCAAATGACCCGATCACCGACACTGGTGCCGAAACTAACACATTCTCGGGACCACACCCAGCAGGCAATGCTGGTGTGCAGATTGCTAACGTAAAGCCCGTCAACAAAGGAGAAGTGGTGTGGACTCTCGACGTGGTGACTGCTGCGAGAATTGGCAAACTCTTTGAAACCGGCAAGATGGACTACTCCACTGTCGTGGCTGTGAACGGGCCTGGAGTTGACCAGCCATCTTATATGAAAGCAACTATGGGCTGCAAGCTCAGTTCTCTTCTTGATGGCAGACTCAGCGACTCTGGAAAAGAGTTGCGCATCATCAGCGGCAACGTGCTCACTGGTGTGAGAGAGTCGATTGAAGGATACTTACACGCCCCCTATCGCCATGTAACTGTTATCAACGAAATCAATAAGAAAGACGAGTTTATGGGATGGGCGTCGCTGAGTCCTAAAAAATACAGCATATATCACGTCTTTACCAGTGGCATTTTTGGCCGTCACAAGGAAGTAGATCTCGATGCCAAGCTTAATGGTGGCGAGAGGGCGATTGTCCTGAGCGGAGAATACGACAACATGCTGCCTATGGACATTTATGCCGAGTTCTTAATAAAAGCCATTATTGCCTTTGACATCGACAAGATGGAGCAACTGGGTATCTATGAAATTGCCCCCGAAGATTTCGCTCTTGCCGAGTATGCCGACACATCAAAACTTGAGCTTCAACGCATCGTGCGCGACGGGCTCGACAAGATGAGAGCCGAAATGTGTTAGCACAACAAACTATTCTTCAATAAAATGAGTATTAATATTTAAACAAAAAGATAAAGTGAAATCCTTAAGAAAATTCATGGACAAGATCAAGCCCCATTTCCAGGAAGGCGGCAAGCTCGAAAAGCTCGAGTCGGTCTTCGAAGGAATGGAAACGTTCTTGTTCACGCCTAACACCACATCGAGGTCGGGCGCACACATCCATGACAGCAACGACATGAAGCGAACCATGATAACGGTGGTAGTCGCTCTCCTGCCATGCTTGCTCTTTGCGATGTACAATATCGGTTTTCAGCACTTTAAGGCAGTGGGTACTGATGCCACATTCTGGGAGATGTTCTTCTTTGGCTTGCTTGCCATGCTGCCTGTTATTGTGGTGTCCTATGTAGTGGGACTGGGCATTGAGTTCATTGGGGCTCAAATCCACCACAAGGAGATACAAGAAGGATTCCTGGTAACAGGTATTTTAATTCCCCTCATCGTTCCCATCAACACCCCGCTGTGGATGACTGCTGTGGCCACTGCCTTTGCCGTGATCTTTGCGAAAGAGATTTTTGGTGGCACTGGCATGAACATCTTCAACGTAGCTCTCATCACGCGCGCATTCCTCTTCTTTGCTTATCCGTCAAAGATGAGTGGCGACATGGCTTTTGTGAAGACCGACCCGGCGTTTGGGTTTGGCGGAACTGCCCCCGACACCTTCTCGGGAGCCACTCCGCTTGGCGATGTGGCCACCAATGTGGGAGACACTTTAAGTGACAAAATCCCGTCAACAATCGATGCCTTCGTAGGCCTCATTCCTGGCTCACCTGGCGAGACATCGATGATTGCTATATTAATAGGTGCAGCCATTTTGCTCATCACTGGCATCGCCTCATGGCGAGTGATGGTGAGCGTCTTTGCCGGTGGCTTGGCGATGGGTGCTCTAGCCCATGCTTTTCCCACATCGGCTTACCCCGCCTCAATGCTCGACCCATTGGCACAGGTTTGCTTTGGAGGCTTCGCCTTTGCTGCGGTGTTCATGGCCACCGACCCAGTGACCGGAGCAAGAACAAAGATTGGCCAATATATCTATGGTTTCTTAATTGGAGTATTTGCCATTCTCATCAGGGTTTACAATGGCGGCTACCCTGAGGGAGCCATGCTTGCTGTGCTGCTGATGAACGCCTTTGCGCCACTAATTGACTATTGTGTGGTTCAAGTCAATATTAACCGTCGCCTCAAGCGAGCTAAAGCACAATGAAAGGAGGATTTGAACTATGAATAAAAACAGCAACTTATATCAAATCGTCTATGCAGCAGTGATGGTGCTCATCGTGGGCACCGTGCTCGCTTTCATTTACATGGCCCTCAAGCCCACACAAGACAAGAATATTGCTAACGACAAGCGCAACCAAATTTTGAGTGCCGTACACCTCAACCCTAGCGAAAAGAGCATGATTGAGGACTCTTTCAATAAATTTATTGTTGACGGATTTCTCGTTGACTCGGCTGGCAACAAAATGGCGGGCAGCGACAAGCAGGCAGCATTTGATGTTAACATGAAAAACAACGTCAAGGAAACGCCTCGCAAGCTGCCAGTCTTCGTGTGCAAACTCAATGACGGCTCTCTAAAGTATATCGTGCCGGTGTATGGCGCAGGACTTTGGGGATCCATCTGGGGATATGTTGCTCTCAACGACAATGGCACCGACATCTATGGGGCATATTTCTCTCACGAGGGAGAGACGCCTGGACTGGGAGCCGAAATCAGCAAGACCGACTTCCAAGACCAGTTCAAGGACAAGAAAATCTACGTTGACGGCGAGTTCAAGTCAATCAGCGTGATGAAAGCTGGCCAAAAACCAATAGATGGCTCAGAATATGTAGATGCCATCTCGGGAGGCACCATCACCAGCCGTGGCGTGCAGGCGATGCTCAAAGACTGCATGACTCCCTACGACGCATTTTTCAAGAAACTTCAAAGCGGAACCTTTAATTGACAATAGACTATGATGTTATCTAAACGAAATAAAGAAGCTTTATTCAACCCGTTGTCGAAGGACAACCCGGTATTGGTGCAGATCCTTGGTATCTGCTCCACGCTGGCAGTAACAGCAAAACTCGAGCCCGCTATTGTCATGGGCATTTCGGTAATTGCCGTCCTGGCAATCTCTAACGTAGTGATTTCGCTCTTGCGAAAAACCATCCCTACCAGCATCCGCATCATTGTTCAGCTTGTGGTGGTGGCGGCACTCGTGATTATTGTCCAGCAGGTGCTTAGGGCTTATGCTTATGACGTAAGTTTGCAACTATCGGTATTCATTGGGCTTATTATCACCAACTGCATCCTCATGGGGCGCTTAGAGGCTTTTGCTCTTAGCAACAAGCCCTGGCCGGCATTCCTCGACGGAATTGGCAATGGGCTTGGCTACATGATAATTCTAGTGATAGTGGCGTTCTTCCGTGAATTGCTTGGCAGTGGCACTCTTCTCAACTATCAGGTGATACCGCAGTGGTGCTACGACCATGGCTACATGAACAATGGCCTGATGATTCTACCACCTATGGCTCTGATCACTGTGGGATGCATCATCTGGGTGCACCGCTCACGCAACAAAGACCTACAGGAGAAATAGCAAACATGTGTAACATCATTAAATATCAGTAAATTAAAATGGAAAACCTAAACCTTTTCGTTAAGTCGATTTTTATCGACAACATGGTATTTGCCTATTTCTTGGGAATGTGCTCCTATCTGGCAGTTTCCAAGAATGTGAAGACGGCTTTTGGCCTGGGCATCGCTGTTACATTCATGCTTGTAGTTACTATACCACTCAACTATTTGCTCAACAAATATGTTCTTGAACCTGGTGCATTATCTTGGCTAGGCGATAGCTATAAAGATGTTGACCTAAGCTTCCTGGGGCTAATCCTCTTTATCGCTGTCATTGCCTCGGCAACTCAGCTGGTGGAAATGACAGTAGAGAAATTTGCTCCGGCACTTTACAACTCACTAGGAATATTCCTGCCGCTGATTGCTGTGAACTGCGCCATCCTGGGTGGAGCGCTCTTCATGCAGCAGCGCGAGTTTGCCTCATGCTGGACTGCAACGGTTTATGGAGCCGGCAGCGGCATAGGGTGGCTACTCGCCATTGTGGGACTTGCCGCAATTCGTGAGAAGATTGCCTACAGCAACATTCCACCAGCTCTGCGCGGCATTGGCATCACATTCATCATCACTGGCCTCATGGGCATTGCCTTTATGAGCTTCATGGGCATTAAACTTTAAAACTTATTGCACTGTAACTATGATACTACTAGTAAATTCATCATTAACCGTAATCGCGAGTGCTATAATTTTCCTCGTTCTCACTTTGTTGCTCGTTGCCATTCTATTGCTTGCAAGGCACTATCTTGTTGCATCAGGAAAAGTGAAAATCAGCATCAACGACGGCAAGAAAGAGATTGAGATAGAGAGCGGCAAGTCTTTGCTCAACAGTCTGCACGAGGGCGGCGTCATGCTCTCTAGCGCCTGTGGCGGCAAGGGAAGCTGCGGACAGTGCAAGATTCAGGTGCTTGAAGGCGGGGGTGATATCCTGCCCACCGAGACAGTCCACTTCTCACGCAAAGAGCAGCAAGCTCACTGGCGACTGGGATGCCAGGTGAAGGTCAAAGACAACATGAAGGTGCAAGTGCCCGACTCGGTGCTCGAAGTGAAAGAATATGAGTGCACCGTGGTGAGCAACAAACTCGTGTCGTCATTTATCAAGGAGTTCATCGTGGCTCTGCCCGAGGGCGAGCACATGGACTTCATCCCTGGCTCTTACGCGCAAATCAAGATTCCAACCTACGAGATGGACTACAATGTCGATATCGACAAAGAGTCGCTTGGAGATTATCTGCCCACATGGGAGAAATATGACATGTTCTCGCTCAAGTGCAAGAACACCGAGGAGACCGTCAGAGCCTACTCCATGGCCAACTATCCTGCCGAGGGCGACCGCTTTATGCTCACCGTGCGCATCGCCACTCCACCATTCAAGCCAAAACCACAAACTGGTTTCATGGATGTGAGTCCAGGTATCGCCTCTTCCTATATCTTCACCCTCAAACCGGGCGACAAGGTGATTATGAGCGGTCCCTACGGCGACTTCCACCCCATCTTCGACTCTAAGAAAGAAATGATTTGGGTGGGCGGTGGCGCAGGCATGGCACCATTGCGCGCGCAAATCATGCACATGACCAAGACGCTCCACACCCGCGACCGCGAGATGCACTACTTCTATGGAGCACGCTCTCTTAGCGAGGTCTTCTACCTTGAGGACTTCCTCGAGATAGAGAAAGAATATCCCAACTTCCACTTCCACCTCGCCCTCGACCGTCCTGACCCTGTTGCCGACGAGGCTGGCGTGAAATACACCCCTGGCTTCATTGCACCTGTGATGTATGAGACTTACCTCAAAGACCACGAGGCTCCCGAAGACTGCGAATATTACATGTGCGGCCCGGCAATGATGAGCAAGACCGTCAACGAAGTCCTCGATAAGTGCGGCGTTGACCCATCGTCAATCCACTACGACAACTTCGGGTAAATTGCCAGGATACTAACCTCACAATAAAGCCATAGTTGATGTGATTCAACTATGGCTTTATTAGCAATAGCGCAACTTGCTTTTCTACTGCATGTTACGAAGAATTGCTTTAACCTTTGCTCCCTCGAGTGCTTTTGTCATTTCTTCAACTGGCGTTTCGCTGAAATGATAGGGATAAACAACCTTGGGATTAAGAATCGTCGCTGCATGAGCCAGTTGCTTGGGGGTCATTGTGTAAGGTTGGTTGCATGGCAGGAAGGCAATGTCGATGTCCTTGAGCTGTTCCATCTCAGGAATGTCCTCGGTGTCGCCGGCAATATAGATGCGCAGGCCGTCGAGGGTGAGCACATAGCCATTGTCGCGGCCTTTGGGGTGGAACTTCTGGCGGTCGGCGGTTGTGTTATAGGCTGGCACAGCCTCCACAGTGATATCGTCGCGCAGTTTCAAGGTCTCACCGTTGCTCATGGCGGTGCCACTACCCAGCATTTGGGCGCAATTTTTGTTGAGTATTACCTGTGTCTTCTCACCAGTTAATGCAGCAATGGCCTCTTTGTCGAAATGGTCGAAGTGCTCATGAGTGACAAAAATAAAATCGGCCTTGGGGAATGACGAGTAGTCGGTAGCAGGATCCATCTTGCTCACAGGATCGATTTGTATCGACAGGTTGTCATAATTGATTACAAAACTAGCGTGCTTGATGAACAAGAACGAGACTTCTTTTCCTGATTGTGTGGTAAACACATCATTGTCACCCACATTTATTTGCTCTGTCTTCTTTGAGTTACATGCTAAACAGGTCAACATAACTAATGATAATGATAGAATTTTTTTTAACATAAAGGATATTTTTACTGAATTGGCAATATATTCTTAAAATCTTTCCAGGGCTTCGCTTGCTTATAAGCCTCGACCGACGATGATGGCACAAATAGCGTAGTCTTCTTCTCACTGATCTTCTTGAGTGCAGGAGGCGTCACGGCTAAGCAAGTGATGCTCTGCATCTTGCATTTCTCCACAATCTTCTCGCCCAAGCTCTGAATGCTCGCTGGAAGGGTGAGCTGCGTTAGGGCAGTACCACGAAATGCGTTATTGTCAATGATAGTAAGCCCTTCGGGCAGCGAAATCGATGGCAATGCCTTGCAGTCGCGAAAGGCGTTCTCGCCTATCTTGCCCAGCAGAGAAGGCAATGTCACCATCACCAGTTTCTCACAACCTCTAAAAAGCTCCTTCTCAACAACCCTGAGACTACTGGGCAAAGATATCGATGTAAGGTGCTTGCAGTCACGAAAGGCGTTCTCGCCTATTGTGGTAACGGCATCGGGCAACTCCAGCTGATCGAAGCCGCATTTCTTGAAAGCCTCCTTTTGGATAACAGTGAGCGAGTTGCCAAATTCCACATTCTGCAACGACTTGCAATTCTCAAACGCCCCCTCACCTATCTTCTCAAGTCCCGTGGGCAAAACCACCGACTGCAACGAGCCACAATCCTTAAAAGCGTCAGCAGCAAGCACTTTAATGCTGGCATCGATGGTTGCCGTGCTCATCTTTGAACAGCCATCAAAAGCACTTTCTCCTATCGCGATTACATTTGCCGGAATCTCCACATTGCGTAGCGAGCTACAGTTGTGAAATGCCTTAGCACCTATCGTCTCAAGCGAATTTGGAAACGTCACCGAGCTGATGGAGGCATTATTGGCAAAAGCACCCTCATTAACAGCTATCACCCCACTTGGCACCGAGAAAGCTCCCGTCTTGGCATTGGGATAATAGAGCAGCGTGGTGCCTTCAATGTCGTAGAGCACACCATCTTCCACAGTATAGAAGCGATTGCCTCGCTCCACTTGAAATTCTCTCAATTTGGGCATAGAGCCAAAAGAGCCATTCTCTATCTCCAATTTTGCTGGCAGGTAGAGGCTTGTAATGTTAGTTCCCTTAAAGGCCTTGCTGCCCATGAAAGTGAGTGAATGAGGCAACATAATGCTCGCTAGCGCCGCATCACAAAATGCCTCCTTGCCTATCGTGCTCAGCGACCGCGGCAGGTCGATGCTACGCAGGCTGCTGCAGCCATAGAAGCACTGGTCGCCTATAGCTTCCAAGCCCTCAGGGAGGTTGATGCGCGACAGTTTATAGCACCCTCTAAAAGCCTCATTGCCTATAGCTCGCACATTGCTGCGACCGGCAAATCTCACTTCCTCGAGTTTAGAGCAATAACAAAAAGCCTCGTTGCCTATAGAGCGCAAGTCGCGTGGCAGTGACACATAGCGCAAGGCACCACAACTCCTGAACATGCCCCTTGAGATGGCATCATGCTCGCTTCGGTTAGAATAAGACCCACCGCCCACAATTCTCACACGCTCAAGTTCCAGGTCAAGATAATTATCCACGCTGCGGCCATTCTCGTCGCAAGCGCCCGAACGGTCGCAAATCTTCCTGATGAATTTGGCGTCATCGCCATTCATGACACCGCTGAGCCTGATGCAGCGCACCCGCTTCTGCTCATCGGGGGCAAGGTACTGGTCGAGAGTGCCTGCCTCACGCAGGTCAAGGTCAAGAACATCGCCACGCAAAAAAGAGCGGCGACGCTCCGGCTCACGCCCTTGAGCACCCACCTGATCACAAAACACAACGCTGCATGTTAAAAGCAGCCCCAAAAACACTAAGAGTCGATTGTTCTTCATAACTATAGTTAGTTTTAAGCCACAAAAATAGTGTAAGCCAAGAGAAACACAAAATCTATCACAAAGTTTTTTCAGATTTTTATTTCAGCGACAAAGCCTAATACATCAAAAAATGCAAATAAATACCGCAACAACCAAGATTTGATTAGAATTTATCGCCTTTCACCCATTTTACAACATTTTTTAATACCATTGCACATTGATTATCTAAAGTATTTTACTAACTTAGCACCCTGAAATAAACTATTTTCTTTTATGAAAAGATTATTATTGATATATTTGATGCTTATGGCTGTTGTGGCCATTGAGGCTGGCGACAAAATCACTGTCTCGATGGTGAAATATTACTCCGACAGCACTTTTGAGCTTCCCAAAAAATCGATAGAGAAGAAAATGAAATGTGTCAAAGCTGCTAAGGACGACTATCTTTTCCCAAAAATGCTCAAAGACACACTAAATAAGTTCCAAGACGACGACTATGGCAATCGAGTATTCACCCTGCTGCTCTCTGGCTCTGGTAAAGGAATAAAAATCACTGTCAAGTCACAAGATATTCTTGACAACGACACAACGTCATTCTTTGGTGACCTTGTGGTTGACAGAAAACATTTCGTCATTATCCAGAACGAAGACAATGCCGAACTGCTGAAAATTTTCTTCAAAAAAACAGGCGACTCAGTGATTTTTCAGAGGCTTTTTGTATATACCCACAACCCCGTGAGCTATCTGCCTTCCTCGCTTGACGCCTTTTATGACGAGTATGACAGAAAGCTTCTTGTCACCGATTGTGTTATTAACGGTGAAAATCGGGCAAACAAGAAAATTGTAAATGTCACTACTGCCGAGCCCGACACTGGCGACGATGATGCCTTTAAACTCGATGTCGAATTCTTTGAGTAGGTAACAACTTAGCTAAAAAGCCTGCGAGACAGAAGTAGCCGTCACACTTAACACTTAATTCTTTAACACTTTCCACGTTTCTCCTTTCACGATAAATGATAAATGAAAAACGAATATAATATGGAAACAACTAACAATTACGTGGTAACTCTCGGACGCCAGTTTGGGTGCGGGGCGAGAGATATTGGGCAAATGGTGGCCAAGATGCTTGGCATTGAGTATTACGACAAGAGGCTACTGCTTGAGGCTGCAAAGTCGAGCGGTGTAGAGCCTCACATCTTTGAGGCTTCCGACGAGCGCACACCCAAGCTCTTTTCATCGCTATGGTCGTTCAACATCGGCTTCTACAGTGGGGCACTCTTTGCTGGCGACCAGCCAGTGAAAGAAGACAATGTGTATCAAGCGCAATGCCAAGTGATGATTGACCTTGCACACAAGGGTCCTTGCCTGATTGTGGGACGCAGTGCCGACTACATCTTGCGCAACGAGACTAACGTCATCAGCATCTTTCTTCACTCTTCACTCGAAGACCGTATCAAGAGAATTATCAAGCGTGGCGACTGCAAAACAAAGAAAGAAGCACGTGAAATGGCAATCAAGCAAAACAAACTGCGAGCCAACTACTACGACTTTTACACCGACAAGCATTGGGGCATGAGCGAGAGCTACGACCTTTCTATCGACTGCTCTAAGCTTGGCCCTGAAGGCACAGCACAACTCATCGTTGATTACGTCAAGACTCGCCTTGCCGCACAAAACATCTGAGATGCTGGCTTTTTTCATGCTGCCTAGCGTCATGCTCACTCATAGTGATTAGCCTTTGGCTCTATCACTATGGAATTATATGCTTACAAATAGCTTAAATTCGAAAAAATCACTAGCAAACGTTGATGTTATCAGTTTTTAGCTGTAACTTTGCACTGCCACTTCATATAGTATCAATTTAGGTGACATTTGATTAAAAATATCTTACAAAATAATCAACAATTTACTCTCAATAATTAAACTAATCACATTTTAATATTGAAAACATGTCACAACTCGACCCCATGATTGCCGACCTGGCACTTATTCTCATCTGTGCGGGAGTGATGACGCTCCTTTTCAAAAGCCTAAAACAACCCATCGTTCTTGGCTACATAGTAGCAGGTTTTCTCGCTTCGCCTAATATGCCCTACATGCCCAGCGTTACCGACATGCACGGCATTCACCTGTGGAGTGAAATCGGTGTTATCTTCCTCTTGTTTGCTCTGGGACTAGAGTTCTCGTTCAAGAAAATTCTCAAGATGGGTGCGGCTCCCATTATTGCCGCCGTGAGCATCATCCTCGCCATGATGTATGTAGGCTCATCGGTAGGTTCCCTCTTTGGGTGGAGCAACATGGACTGCATCTTCCTGGGCGGTATGCTAGCCATGTCATCGACCACTATCATCTTCAAGGCCTTCGACGACATGGGGCTGCGCAAGAAACGCTTTGCCGGACTGGTGTTGAGCGTGCTCATCATTGAGGACATCCTAGCGATTGTGCTCATGGTGATGCTTTCTACCATGGCCGTGAGCAAGCAATTTGAGGGGACAAAGATGCTTGAGTCAATTTTGCAACTGGGCCTATACTTAGTGCTGTGGTTCACGGTGGGTCTTTTCCTCATTCCACTGGCATTGCGCAAACTAAAACCCTTGATGAACAGCGAAACTCTGCTCATTACCGCCCTCGCACTGTGTTTTGGCATGGTAGTAGCCGCCTCGGCGGCAGGCTTCTCGGCCGCCTTTGGTGCCTTTGTCATGGGTAGTATCCTGGCCGAGACGGTAGAGGCCGAGGCCATCGAGCACCTCGTCTCGCCAGTCAAGAATCTCTTTGGTGCCATCTTCTTTGTGTCGGTGGGCATGATGGTTGATGTGGCTCTTATCATCGAGTATATAGTGCCTATCGTCAGCATCATAGCTGCTGTCATACTGGGACAGACCATCTTGAGCACCTGTGGCTTCCTGCTATCGGGGCAGTCGCTCAAGACCTCAATGCAGTGCTCGTTCTCCCTTACCCAGATTGGTGAGTTTGCCTTTATCCTTGCCACCCTGGGCACCTCGCTGCATGTGACCAGCGACTTCCTCTACCCCATTGTTGTGGCCGTGTCGGTATTCACCACCTTCACTACGCCCTACATGATTCGTCTAGCCGAACCTGCCTATCGCATGATAGTGCGCATCTTGCCTGCAAAGTTGATTGCCAAGTTGGAACGCAATACCGACGAGAAGGACGAGAAAGCCCCCGACCAGCAGCAACAAATGTGGAATAGCATCTTCAAGCGCTTTGTCTTCACGATGCTCATCAACAGCGTGCTTTGCATCGCCGTGATGGCCATCATGCTCTACTATGGCGAGCCGTTCATAGCTGGCTTTGTTCCCGACAAGTGGTTACACCCTGTCACAGCATTAATAACCCTCATCCTTTGCGCGCCATTCTTGTGGATGCTCCTGCGATCGGGAGCTGATGACCCTGATGTCAACGCACTGTGGGATAGCGGCGCACATTGGCGCATCAGGATGACAGCCTATGGCGTGCTGCGCATTATCATCACAGCAGCCATCGTCAGCTACATCGTCGATTATGCCATTCCTTGGAGTAAATTGCTTGGCGTCTTTGCCATCGTGGTCATCTTATTCATAATCTTCTTCTCTTCCATCCTCGAAAAACAGGGCAAAGGGTTGACCCGAAAATTCAACGAAAACCTCAACGCACGCGAGAGGATGAATGATAAACAGAATTCATAGTTCATAGTGCGGCAGTGCTTATTGTTGACTAGTTTTATTCCTAATTGGTGTTGATTGTTTGGCAAAAACCACTACGCATGTTGATAAAATAGTTGGTTATTATTTTGTAGTTAAGAGTTATTGCCGTAACTTTGCCGAAGATTAGAAAACTACTTGAAAACATCAACACAAAACAATGGAACAACTGTTTATCGACCTTGAGAAAAAAGCGATTGCAATGCCGCAACGCTTAGTCCTGCCCGAGAGTTTTGAACCACGCACTCTGCAAGCCGCCAATCTAGTGATTGAGCGTGGTGCTGCACATGTCATCCTCATTGGCGACAAGAATGAGATAGTCGCTAAGGCCAAGGATCTTGGCTTCAACAACATTGAGAAGGCAACATTCATCAACCCTGCCAATGCCGACGAGCTAGAGCCTTATGCCCAGCTGTTGCAAGAACTGCGCAAGAAGAAAGGTATGACCATTGAGCAAGCACGCATCACTGCTGCCGACCCTCTATACCTGGGATGCCTACTCATAAAGAACGGCGACGCCGACGCTCAAGTGGCGGGTGCCGAGAACACCACTGGCAACGTGCTGCGCGCAGCATTCCAAGTGCTCAAGACTGCTCCTGGCGTGAGTGCAGTATCTGGCGCATTCATCATGCTGCTGCCCGAGGGTAGCCCCTATGGAGAGAACGGAACGATGGTCTTTGCCGACTGTGCTGTTATCCCCGACCCCGATGCTAGTCAGCTCGCACAAACTGCTGTGCTCACCGAGAAGACAGCCCGCGACATTGCCGGCATCGACCCCAAGGTGGCTATGCTCAGCTTCTCAACTAAGGGCAGCGCAAGCCACGAGAAAGTTGACAAGGTGACCGAAGCGCTGCGTCTGGCTCGCGAGATGAACCCCGACATGAAGATTGACGGCGAGCTACAGGCCGATGCCGCTATCGTGCCCAGCGTGGGCGCTTCTAAGGCTCCTGGAAGCGACATCGCCGGCAAGGCCAATGTGCTTGTCTTCCCCAACCTTGAAGTGGGCAATATCGCTTACAAGCTCGTTCAGCGTCTTGCTGGTGCTACCGCTGTTGGTCCAGTGCTTCAAGGACTTGGAGCACCTGTCAACGACCTCTCACGCGGTTGCTCTCCCGACGATGTGTATAAGACTATCCTGCTCACCTGCAACCAGGCAATCAGCAAAAAAGCGTAATTTTTGTAAAGCCAATTAAGGGCGAAGACTTTGTTCTCTTTTTATTAAGGACAACAATGCGAGTAAGCAAGAGATGCCCATCGCACAAAACCAATAACTGAAAACTAACAAACTAATAACTAAAAAATATGAACATTCTGGTTCTCAACTGCGGCAGCAGCTCTGCCAAGTACAAGCTCATTGAAGTAAAAAGCAACACTATCCTTGCCGAGGGTGGTGTAGAAAAAATCGGTCTGCCCGACGCATTCATCAAGATGAAGCTAGAGGGCGGCAAGAAAAACGTTGACTTGGGACTTATCAACCATGACGGAGCCATCAAGGCAATTCTCGACGCCCTTGTAAATGCCGAGTATGGCTGCATCAAGAGCTTTGACGAGATTGATGCCGTGGGGCACCGCGTGGTGCATGGCGGCGAGAAGTTCAACAAGAGCATGCTCATCACACAGGAGGTGAAAGACATGATTAAAGAGTGCTACAGCATTGCTCCATTGCACAATCCCGTCAACATGGCAGGCATTGACGCCATCACCAAGGTGCTGCCCAACGTGCCCCAAGTGGCAGTCTTCGACACGGCATTCCACCAGACCATGCCTAAGCACGCCTATCTCTATCCTCTGCCCATGAAGTATTATGAGCAGGACCACGTGCGCCGCTATGGTTTCCACGGCACCAGCCACCGCTTTGTCTCGCGCCGCGTGTGCGAGATGCTAGGTACCGACTGGCATGACAAGAAAATCATCTGCTGCCACATAGGCAACGGAGCCAGCATCAGCGCCATTCGCAACGGCGAGAGCATCGACACCTCAATGGGCCTCACCCCTACCGAAGGACTGATGATGGGCACTCGCAGTGGAGACGTTGACCCAGGGGCTCTTATCTTCTTGATGGAGAAATACAACCTCACTGCCAAGGACTTGATGCGCATCGTCAATAAGGAGAGTGGTGTGCTCGGCATCACTGGCATCTCAAGCGACATGCGTGAGATATGTGACGAAATCGACAAGGGCAACCCCATCGCCAAGCTCGCTATGGACATGTATGAGCTGCGCATCTTGAAATATATAGGCGCTTATGCTGCCGAGCTCAACGGCGTTGACATCATAGCTTTCACTGGTGGCGTGGGCGAGAACCAAACTCCCACCCGTCGCAACCTGTGTCGCAACCTTGAGTACCTGGGCGTGAAAATCGACGAGGAACTCAACGACAAGCTGTGGCGCGGCAAGGAAGGCGAAATCAGCACCCCCGATAGCAAGGTGAAGGTGGTTGTGGTCATGACCGACGAGGAATACATGATTGCACGCGACACCGAGGCCATCATCGAGGGACGTGAGCCATAAGCCACAAATCGTCACCCCAAAAAAAGAAAAAAGTAGATAAATTTCCATCAAGGAGTTTATCTACTTTTACTTTTTTACAGATTATAATTTTTATGCATTAAAAAATTAACAAAACACGCTATTTCCAAAACTTTGCAACAATGTGAAACTTGTGACCACAAAAACCATGAAAAAGCAAACTTCAGGCCCAAATCACTAATCGTGAAATTGTTTTAAATTAATGTATTTCAGGCATTTTTTTCATTGAAAAACTTTTGCCAGTTCCAAAAATATACCTACTTTTGCTTACTTTTTAATAGCAAGAAACAATTATTCTTATAACATTTATTTAAAAAACAACATTTAAACCAAAAACGAACCTGATGGAACTAAAAAATGCAATGGCCGGCACTCTTGAGTCGGGCGACATTCTTATCCAAATTGCGCCATCTGACGTTGACGGACTACACATTGAGCTCGACAGCACGGTAGCCTATCAATTTGGCGAGCAAATCAAGAAAGTGATCATCAACACCCTAACAGAACTGGGCATTACCAAAGCAAATGTGAAAGCCACCGACAAGGGCGCTCTCGACTGCACTATCAAGGCACGCGTTACTGCTGCTGCTGTGCGCTCGACTGGCGTTGACGTTTGGGCTTAATCATTTCTTTTATCAATCTTTTAAAATCAAGAAACAATGGAAAGATTAAGAAGAACTATGATGTTTGTTCCAGGTAACAACCCTGGAATGATGGCCGATGCCTATATCTATGGTCCCGATTCTATCATGCTCGACCTTGAAGACAGCGTGACAATGGCAGAGAAAGATACTGCCCGTCTGCTCGTGTATAACGCACTTAAAACCATCGACTACGGCGACACCGAGATGGTGGTTCGCATCAACCCTCTCAACACCCCTTACGGCAAGAAGGACATCGAGGCCGTGGTAAAGGCTGGTGTGGATGTGATTCGCATGCCTAAGACTGAGACCGCCGAAGAGGTGATCGAAGTGGAGCGCGAAATCGAGAAAGTAGAGAAAGAGATTGGTTGCCTAGGTCGCACTCAAATCATGGCAGCCATCGAGAGCGCCCTCGGTGTAGTGAATGCCTACGCTATCGCAACCGCTTCAAAGCGCATGATGGGTATCGCACTCGGAGCCGAGGACTACAGTGCCAACCTTAAGACCCAGCGCACCCCTGAAGGCAGTGAGCTGCTGCTGGCACGCGAGACCATCGTAGTTGCTGCTCGTGCAGCAGGCATCGACGCCCTCGACACTGTTTACTCTAACCTCAACGACATGGAGACCTTCCGCAACGAGGTTGAGGCAATCAAGAAACTTGGCTTTGACGGCAAGTCTATCATCAATCCTCGTCAAATCGAGGTTGTCAATGAAGTGTTTGCTCCAAAGGAGAAAGACATCCAGAAGTCACTCACTATCCTCGCCGCCATCAAAGAGGCCGAGAAGAAGGGTTCGGGCGTAATCGCCGTTAACGGTAAAATGGTTGACCGTCCAGTAGTTTTAAGAGCACAACGTACAATCGACCTGGCTATCGCTTCAGGCATTTTAACAAAGGAGGACATACAATGAACAGCATAAAAGACAGAGCAGATCTCATTGCAGCAGCTGCAAAGAAAATGGGTAAAGGGGTTTTCAATGACAACCTCGTGAAAAACAGCACACCTCGTTATGACCTACAGCGCCAAAATGGCAAGGTGGTAACTCTTGAGGAAGCCATTAAGAAAAGTGGTCTCAAAGACGGCATGACCATCTCGTTCCACCATCACTTCCGTGGAGGTGACAAGGTGGTAAACATGGTGGTTGACAAACTCGCCGAGATGGGTTTCAAGAACCTGCACCTTGCATCTTCAAGTCTTATCGACGTTCACAAGCCACTTATTGAGCATATCAAGAATGGTGTAATCACCAAAATTTCTACTTCGGGTTTGCGCGGCGACCTCGCCACCGAGGTGTCGCACGGATTGATGGACGAGCCTGTAGTGTTCCGCTCTCACGGCTCACGCGGCTATGCCATCGCCACTGGTGAGCTTCACATCGACGTGGCATTCCTTGGAGCTTCGTCATGCGACCCTCTGGGTAACGCTGCCGGTTTCTCGATGAGCGAGAATGCTAAGAGCATCTGCGGCTCGCTGGGATATGCACTCCCCGACGCTAAGTATGCCGACACCACTGTCATCCTCACCGACGACCTCGTTGACTATCCTAACCGTCTGAACGCCATCAGTGAGGAAGATGTTGACTACGTTGTTGTAGTTGACTCGGTGGGCGACTCAAGCAAGATTGCTTCGGGTGCCATTCGCGACACCAAGAACCCTCGCGACATCCTTCTCGCTAAGAAGGCTGCACAGGTAGTCATCAACAGCGGCTACTTCGAGAACGGCTTCTCAATGCAGACTGGCTCGGGCGGTGCTTCGCTCGCCGTGACCAAGTATCTGCGCCAAGCAATGATCGACAAAGGCATCAAGGCTCGCTTCGCACTTGGCGGCATCACCAGTCACATGGTGAAACTGCATCAAGAGGGACTTATCGACCGTCTCATCGACGTGCAGTCGTTCGACAAAGTGGCTGCTGAGTCACTCATGAACGACCCCATGCACAAGAGCGTCTCGGCCAACGAATATGCCGCCATGCTCGAGCCAGGATCGGCAACTCACTTCCTCGATGTTGTTATCCTGTCGGCGCTTGAGGTTGACGTGAACTTCAACGTTAACGTGCTCGTGGGTAGCGATGGCATCATCCGTGGCGCTATTGGTGGTCACCCCGACACTGCTGCCGACTCGGCACTCTCGGTTATCGTTTGCCCATTGCTTCGTGGTCGCATCCCATGCGTTGTTGACGAGGTAACAACTCTCATCACCCCAGGATCTACTGTCGATGTTGTGGTTACCGAGTTTGGCATCGCTGTCAATCCTCGCCGTCCCGAGCTCAAGAAGCGCCTGCAAGAGGCCGGTATCGAGATTGTTGAGATTTCAGCACTGCGCGATAAGGCCAAGAGCATCATTGGCGAGGCAGCACCACTGCCCTTCGGCGACAAGGTGGTGGGCATCGTCATGAACCGCGATGGCTCGGTTATGGATGTTATCAAGAACATTAAGGACTAATTCTTGAAGCCTAAATATCAATAATGGAGATTACGCTTGACAAGTTGCTGGCAAGCCGTGACCGCAGAGTGGAAATGCAACAGCAGTTGAGGGAGAAACACCCCAACCTCACTCTTGTGTGCCTCACAGTGATAATGCCAGGCAACGTCAAGCGTAATCTTTTGTCTTTAATCGTCTCACAAGCAGCAATTAACGCCTTGCTCAACAAACTTGAGGGGAGCATCGCTGAGGTTGTCACTCGCGACCTTGACACAGGATATGAAGCCTATATAGTGACCACCCTGCCACAGCTCGACACTAAGCTGATTGCATGCCACATTGAAGACAATCACCCATTGGGAAGGCTTTTTGACATCGACGTGCTCGATGCCGAAGGTGTACCCATCAAGCGTGAGGCGGCAGGTTTCCAGCCTCGCCGATGCCTGATGTGCGGTAACGAGGCCCGCTACTGCATGCGCAACCGCACCCACACGCCACAAGAGCTCAATGTAAAAATCCAACAGATGGTAGATGCCTATGTTCAACAACTATGACATAGTGGAAATGCCACTTTCGCTCAAGCGCAACCGCACTATGGTCGAGGACTTCCTCGCCAAGAGTGCCTTGCGCCTTGACGACATGGACTATTATGCCACTGTTGTTGACCGCGAGAGCTATAAGATTCTTGCTGGTGGAGGCTTCAAGGGCGACATCATCAAGTGCATTGCAGTTGATGACTCGTTGCGCGGCACTGGCATGAGTCAGCAGCTAATCTCGCACCTAATGTCGCAGATGGCAAGTCAGGGACACACCAATGTAAAGGTATTCACAAAACCTGGCAATGCCGACATCTTTGAGAGTCTTGGTTTTAAGACACTAGGCAAGGGCACCAAGGCTATTCTCCTCGAGAATGGTCTTGATGGGCTTTCATCCTACACCAATTACCTGCGCTCACTCAAGCATGAGGGCAAGAACGGTTTGATAGTGATGAATGCCAACCCATTTACCTTGGGGCATCAGCATCTTGTGGAGCAAGCAGCACAGCAGGTCGATAATCTTTATGTGATCGCTGTTGGTGAAGATAAGTCGCAATTCACAAGCGACGAGCGTCTGGAGATGGTAAAAGCTGGATGTTCACATTTTGATAATGTGACCGTGTGTCGCGGCAGCAGCTACATCATCTCGGCTGCCACCTTCCCTTCCTATTTCATCAAGAAAGCTAGCGATGCCGCGCTCGCTCAGATGGAGCTAGACCTCGACATCACTGCACGGCACATTGCTCCGGCACTTGGCGCCACAGTGCGCTTTGTGGGAAGTGAACCTGCCGATGAGCTCACTCACAACTATAATGAGGCGATGAAAACAATCTTGCCGCAGCATGGCATTGAGGTCATAGAAATGCCTCGTTATGAGAAAAACAGCAAGCCCATCAGCGCCTCTGTAGTAAGGCAGATGCTTGCCAATGGCGACTTACACAAGACCACCGACATGGTTCCAAGCACAACGGTCCCCTATCTTGTGGCATGGCTTGCATTCAATGCCTTGAAACAAGAGCTCGACCTCACTCCTAAGCCTGGACTGGTTGACACTCACGACAATGGGGCACACACCGACATGGACTATGACATCATGCTCAAGAGCATCAATGCCCTAAGGCCATTCTTCACAAAACTGGCTGTGATGAGCTATGGCACTGCCCTACCCGATGCCTCTATACTTCAGCAAATAGGCATTGAGGCCGAGAAAGATATGCTTCATGCCACGAGCGGAGTGAACACCCATCGCGGTGCCTTATTCTCAATGGGACTTGCTGTGGTTGCTGCTTGCCAAATGCTTGCTAATGACAAAGATTGGAGCAGCACGGTTGCCCACATTGCATGCAAAATGCCTGGCGCCAACGGCACCCATGGCGCAAGCATCAAGCGAGAGCACAATGTTGCTGGCGCTCTTGAGCTTGCTCAAAATGGGTATAAGCAGCTCTTAGACTTGTGGTTGAAGTATTACATCGACAATAAGAACGATGAGCACATCAAGCACAAGACGCTATTATTAATAATGAGTGAGCTCGACGACACCAATGTCATTCACCGCGCCGGCTACCAGAAGGCTCAACAAGTGAAGCGTGATGCGGCTCATCTGCTCGAGAATTTCTCTATAGAAGATCTGGAGCAAATGAACCAACGTTTCATTGAGTGGAACATCTCTCCTGGCGGCGCTGCCGACATGCTGTCGCTCACCTTATTTCTCTCCGCTATAATCAAAAAAGATAATAATTAATTTATTTTTTAGTTATAACTAATTTAATTTTCTAAATTCACTATGGTAGAATTAATCAAACATGGAGTTTACTTGATTGACGGTGCCGAAATTCGCACCGACGCAACAGGTCTGCCCGCAGCCGATGAGGCTCGCGAGAACACTATTACCTATGGCATTCTGCGCTCGCACGACGTGGATGGCAGCAAAGGTAAGAAGATGAGAATTCGCTTCGACGCAATGATGTCGCACGACATCACCTATGTGGGCATTATCCAAACTGCTCGCGCCAGCGGTCTCGACAAGTTCCCATTGCCCTATGCAATGACCAACTGCCACAACTCGCTCTGCGCAGTGGGCGGCACAATCAACGAAGACGACCATGTGTTTGGTCTCTCGGCTGCCAAGAAGTATGGCGGCATCTACGTTCCTGCTAACCAGGCCGTTATTCACCAGTATGCCCGCGAGGCAATGGTTAAGTGCGGCAACATGATTCTCGGTAGCGACAGTCACACCCGCTATGGCTCACTCGGCAACATGGGCGTGGGCGAAGGCGGTGGCGAGCTCGTGAAGCAGCTGCTCAAGAACACTTGGGACATCAACGCTCCTGAGGTTGTGCTCGTGTGGTTAGAAGGCAAGCCCCGTAAGGGTGTAGGCCCCCACGATGTAGCCATATCGCTCGTTAAAGCCACCTTCGAGAGCGGCTTCGTAAAGAACAAAGTTCTTGAGTTTGCTGGCCCTGGCGTTAAGGAGTTGCCTATCGACTTCCGTAATGGCATCGACATCATGACCACCGAGACCACTTGCCTTAGCTCGATTTGGGTAACCGACGACGAGGTTAAGCACCACTACGAGATTCACAAGCGTCCACAGGACTATCGTGAGCTCAAGCCTGGCAAGGTAGCTTACTACGATGCTATGATCAAGATTGACCTCAGCACTCAAGAGTCAATGATTGCTCTTCCCTTCCACCCATCTAACGCATTCACCATCCACGAGCTTCAGGAAAATCCTGTTGAGATCTTGAAGGCTGTTGAGGAAGATACCAAGAAGCGCTTTGGCGACAAGGTGCAGGTTGACCTCGTTGACAAGGTAATCGACGGCAAGCTTCACGCCGACCAGGGCATCATCGCTGGTTGCTCGGGAGGTACCTACGACAACCTCAGCGCTGCCGCTTCGATCATGAAGGGCGCAAGCATCGGCAACGACTACTTCACTATGAGCGCTTATCCACAGTCAGTGCCCGTTTATCTGGCAACAACTCGCAACCGCATTGCCGAGGAGCTGCTCGAGGCTGGCGTGGTTATCAAGCCTGCATTCTGCGGTCCTTGCTTCGGCGCTGGCGACGTGCCTAGCAACAACGGCTTGAGTATTCGTCACACAACCCGCAACTTCCCCAACCGCGAGGGTTCTAAGCCCGGTCAGGGTCAGATTTCGCTCGTTGCTCTGATGGACGCCCGTTCTATCGCTGCAACAGCTGCTAACGGTGGTGTCATCACCGCTGCTACCGATGTTGACTACACCGACGACCACAAGCCCTACGACTTCGACGAGCGCGTTTATCAGCGTCGCGTTTATAACGGCTTCGGCCATGCCGACCTTAACCAGGAGCTCAAGTATGGCCCCAACATCAAGGATTGGCCCAAGATGTACCCCATGCAGGACAACATGCTCCTTGAGCTGGCTGCCGTTATCCACGACCCCGTTACCACTACCGATGAGTTGATTCCTTCGGGCGAGACTTCGAGCTACCGCTCTAACCCATTGAAGCTCTCGGAGTTTGCTCTCTCACGTCGCGTTCCTGAGTATGTAGGCTTGAGCAAGCGCATCCAGGCTCAAGACCTCGAGCGCCGTGCCGGCAATGTTCCCGAGAACGTAGCCGCTGCTCTTGCTAAGGTAGGCGCTAAGGCCGAGGACACTTCGTTTGGTTCTTGCGTCTTCGCTAATCGTCCCGGCGACGGTAGCGCACGCGAGCAGGCCGCTTCGTGCCAGAAGGTGCTTGGTGGCGACGCCAACATCTGCTACGAGTATGCCACTAAGCGCTATCGCAGCAACTGCATCAACTGGGGTATCGTGCCTTTCACCATCGCTCCCGAGACCAAGTTTGAGTACAACCCAGGCGACTTCGTGTTCGTTCCTGGCATCCGCGAGGCCATCGTTAGCGGTAAGGAGGAAATCGACGCTAAGGTTATCACTGCCGATGGCGTTAAGGACATCCACCTCTACTTCCAGAACCTCACTGCCGACGAGCGCGAGATCCTGGCTCAGGGCTGCTTGATGAACTACTACAAGAGCAAAAAATAATCATTATCTATAAAACAATTTAATTAGTTGTGTGGCACCACTATAGCCATGTGCCACACAACTTTAAAAAACAAAATTTTCTTACAACAATTATGGCAGAAAAAATTAAAATGACCACTCCCATCGTGGAGATGGACGGCGACGAGATGACCCGCATCCTGTGGAAGATGATCAAGGACGAACTCATCCTCCCATTCGTGGACCTCAAATCAGAGTATTACGACCTGGGACTCGTTAAGCGAGACGAGACTCGCGACCAAATCACCATTGAGGCCGCCGAGAAGACCAAGGAGCTGGGTGTAGCTGTTAAGTGCGCTACTATCACTCCTAACCTCAAGCGCATGGACGAGTACAAGCTCCACGAGATGTGGAAGAGCCCTAACGGCACCATCCGTTCTATCCTCGACGGCACCGTGTTCCGCGCTCCTATCACCATCCCAAGCATCAAGCCAGTTGTTAAGAACTGGGAGAAGCCCATCACCATCGCTCGTCACGCCTATGGTGACGTCTATAAGAGTGTTGAGCTTCGTGCCGACGAGCCAGGCGTTGCTAAGCTCGTCTTCGACGGCGAGAGCGGCAAGCACGAGGAGGTTGTTATCCACGAGTTTAAGGGTCCTGGCGTTCTGCAAGGCATGCACAACATGGACAAGTCTATCCGCTCGTTTGCTCACAGCTGCTTCAAGTATGCTATCGACACCAAGCAAGACCTGTGGTTCTCGACCAAGGACACTATCAGCAAGAAATACGACGCTCAGTTCCGCATCATCTTCGAGGAGGTTTATGAGCAGAACTACAAGGCAGAGTTCGAGAAGCTCGGTCTCGAGTACTTCTACACCCTCATCGACGACGCTGTGGCTCGCGTAATCCGCAGCAAGGGTGGATACATCTGGGCTTGCAAGAACTACGACGGCGACGTGATGAGCGACATGGTTTCTACCGCTTTTGGCTCGCTCGCCATGATGACCAGCGTGCTCGTTAGCCCCGACGGCAACTACGAGTATGAGGCAGCTCACGGCACCGTGACCCGCCACTACTACAAGTACCTTGAGGGAGAGCAGACCTCTACCAACCCCATGGCTACCATCTTCGCTTGGAGCGGCGCTCTGCGCAAGCGCGGCGAGAAGGACGGCTTGAAGGATCTCATGAACTTTGGCGACCAGCTCGAGGCAGCTTGCTTCGACACCCTCAACGCTGGCATCGTTACCAAGGATCTCGTGAACCTCATGGAAGGCATCGAGCCCAAGCAGGTTAACAGCCTCGACTTCATCAAGGCCATCCGTGCCAACCTCGAGAAGCGTCTAGGCTGCTGCTAATCACATCATTAGCAACACTACAGCAAAAAACACTGGCAACACAATCTGCCAGTGTTTTTTCTATATATTCATTGCTCAACTTGCTAGGCCGGCGGACAAGGCACGCCTTGTCCCTACATTGCTCCTCAAGCCTCACTGCGCGAATGCATTGACGGCTTAAGGGGTTCGTTTTTTGGGGAGAAGAGCTCTAATTCTGCGGCACGCGCATCGCCCGCACGCTTCGACCGCTGCCATTGCATGTAACCCAAACCGCCCTGGCAGTAGCGGCATCGTTCTCGGAGCCAAGCTCGTTCTTGTTATCCACTAAGCCGTTGTAGCCGTAGCTGCTATTGGTGCAGCACTTGAGCTTTTTTGCTCATATTCCAAGCAAAATGTCATAAATCTTTGTGACATCGGCACTTGTTACCGTGCCATCGCCATCAACATCGCTTGTCGAGAGGAATGTGGTGTCGCCATTAAGCAGATACTCATAGAGGGCGGTAACGTCGGTTGCTGTTACCGAGCCGTCGCAATTCACATCACCAGTGAGCACTTGCTCGGTGGGATAAAGGTCGAGGTACATGCCCTGCCAGTCGTCAAACGACAGCCTGCCCACCTGCAGTGTGGCTATGTCGAAGTAGCCGTCTTGCTGCCCATGCCATCCCCAGTTCACATGCACGAGTCCGTTCTCGTCGTAGCCGTCGATGATGAAATTGTGGCCCACGAGGATTCCCACCTCAAAGTTTATGTCCTTGCCCGAATATAGCACCGGGTGCCCATCACTTAGCATGCGATAAATCATCTCCATCCATGCAGGTTCGTCATAGAGCGGACGATTAAGCACTTGGGCCGATGGGTTATAGCTGAAATTGTTGATCATGGCACTAAGGATGTTCTCGTCAAATGTGGCACCACCCAGGCTGTTCCAGTTAGCTTGAGCAGCAACAGCAGCATGGTAGCACAGCTCGGCTGCAGCCCTGCCGTTCTCCTCGGTATAGTCTCCGCTATAATCGTCAAGCATCTTGTCCCACTCGTAGGTGGCGTTCTCTAAATCCACACTCAGCGTCACGTTGGCTTGGTCATATTTCACCACCACCGATGCACTGCCCTTGCCATGCTTGGGATAATTGTAGTATTTCATCAGCTGGGCCATTGCTGCCGGCCCACACCCCACGGCATTGTGGGTGGAATCGGGGATATACACTCCATAGTGGCTCATGTCGGGGTCATATTGCAGGAATGGGCACATGTAGCGGAATGGTTCATTCTGCCCCCACTTGGTAGTGGTGAGCGGTTCAACCCATGGCTTGAAGCGCGACGGGTCGGGCTTTGTGGTCTCCTTCAATGTAGCATCCTTGATGGCTCGGAGCCACCAGTTGAAACCGGGGTTAGGGGTGGAGGCGTCAAAAGCACCTTCACTCGAATAAGCGACCACAGCTGGAGCATTGTCGCGAACAGCAACAATTGCAAATCCACCGCCCTGCTGGTTATAGACCGCCAGGTTTTTATAGGTTGCCACACGCTGCACTGGCCGCTTGGCCTTGAGCACATGGGTTGCTGCGGCACGCAGCTGCATCTCACTAAGTTGCGCGGCATCAACGCGCCCTGCCATGAGTGCTACAGCCAGCAGTAAGAAAAGTTTTAGCTTGCTCATTTTTGCTATTATTTGGGGGGTATCAATAGAACTTCTCGCTCATCTCGCTCATGATGGAGGGGATGTCGATGCGCTGAGGGCAGTGGCTGGTACAAGCGCCACATGCGAGGCAGTCGGCAGGTGTGCCTTGTGAGTCCACCTTTGCTAGTTTAGCTTTGATGGTGTCATCCCACTCGGCATCCACCTTGTAGTTGTTGTATATCTTCAAGAACTCGGGAATGTTAATCCACATGGGGCATCCGTCGCAGCAGTAACGGCAGGCGGTGCAAGGTATCTTCACATGATCATGAAACATCTCACACGCCTTAAAGAGCAAGTCGCGGTCGGCCTGGGTGAACTCTGTTGAGTCATTGAACGTAGCTAAGTTGTCCTCCACCTGCTCCATAGTGCTCATGCCGCTCAACACAGTTTGCACTTGAGGCAGACTGCGCACAAAGCGGAACCCCCACGAGGGAATCGACCACTCGGGATGTGCCTCCTTGAGCATTGCCTCAATCTCGGGCGTGAGCTGTGCCAGCTTGCCGCCACGCACGGGTTCCATCACCATGATGGGGATGCCGCACTCCTCAAGCACCTTGTACTCCTGCTCGGTGGCCGAGTAGAGCCAGTCGAAATAGTTGAGTTGCAGCTGGGCAAAGTCCCACTTGTGATGATTGGCAAACCATTGCAATGCCTCCACGCTCGAGTGACACGAGAAACCCAGGTAGCGAATCTTGCCCTCACGCTGCTTCTCAAGGAAGTAATCTACACTGCCATCGTCCACATAGCGGTGGATGTTGCTGTCCATAATGCAATGAATCAGGTAAAAATCGATATAGTCGGTCTGCAGCTTCTTGAGTTGAGTGTCAAAGACGAGCTTATAGTCACTGTTGAAATCAATATTGAACTTCGTAGCCAGATAGAACGAGTGGCGCGGATGCTTCTTGAGAGCCTCGCCCAGGAAGTCCTCGCTAGTGCAGTTGTGATACATCCAGGCGGTGTCGTAGTAGTTCACGCCAGCCGCCATCGCGCGGTCTATCATCGCCGAGGCGCGCTCAAAATCAATCTTGCCATCAAGCTGCGGCAAACGCATGTTGCCAAAGCCCAACCTTGACAATTTAATATCCTTAAACGGCTTGTATTCCATAACTTACTTCTTTAATAAGTAACGCAGCATTACATATCCACCCACAATCTGGATTAAGCAGCCAGGCCAGCCCAGGATGATGTCTTGAGAAGCTGCCTCTATCGAGCCTGTCATTGCCCACTCGGCAAGCGAACCGATGAGCTGATAAGCGATAACTGCCATCGCCACAGTGAGCAGGGAAACTTTGCCACTCTTCTTGGCAATCAAGGCTGCGGCTGCTGCAAGTGTCACACTCTTAATAAGGATAATGGGCAGCATAGCAGCTGGCGGCATGCCAAAGAGGGCGCTGTTTACCAGTGGCGAGAGCACTGCCGTGGTCAGGCCCACAGCGAAGCCATACTTATAGGCCGCCACCAGAGTGAAGAAATAGATGGGCAAGAAAATAAGGCCTCCCTGCGGGATGAGATGGCACAGCTGTGGCAAGGCGATGTTGCCCACAACAAATAACGTTGCAATGAGATAAGTTTTTAACTGGCTGTAGCTAAGCTGATAAAGAGCTACCTGTGATGTAGTAGATTTCATGACTGAATAATATTTTTGTTGATTAAAAATTCTTTTATTCTCTCGAAAGCCTCGCTAGGCTCGGTGATATTCATGGTAAGCTTCTCAACGGGGCACACGTCGGTGCCATCGCGGTTGATGATGTTGGGTACCGCTTTTTCATAATCGAGGTGGATGCAAGCCTCGCGCAGCACCTTTATTGCAGGCTCGCTTATTAACTTGGCATAGACATGCTTCACGTTTCCAAGCACGAGCAGCATCGCCGCTCCGCGACCTATCACGCGATCGGCAACCGCAGCACCATCAACCACTTGAGGACGAGTATTCACAAGGATGAAAAGGTCTTTCACCCCTGGGTTGTGAAACTCCACAATCTCGCCCGTAGCTGAGCACAGCACTCCCCTAACCTTTTGATTGTTGAGCATGTTCTTTAAATTTTCCATATCAGTTTTTAATGTCGGTGTAAAGTTACACATATTTTATCATTCATAGATAATCTTTTTTATAAAAAAACAATTAAGTTGAAAAAGATTTACTACTTTTGCGAAACAATCAAAACTGAAAATCATGAAAAAAGTCTTTATCCTTATCGCTATAATAATCAATGTTACAATCAGTGTCATGGCCAATGACATCTCTCAAGCACAGGCACTTGCCGAACGCCTTTCACCACGACTGGCACAGAAGGTGCAATTTCAAAAACTATGCACACCACACGCTCCACGCCTGATGGATTTTTTCACTCTCGAGAGCAAGGGCGACAAGGTGGTGATAGGCGGCAACAATGCGCTCTCGATGGCGGTGGGATTGAACCGCTACCTGAACCGCTATTGCAAGACCACTGTGTCGTGGTATGCCGACATCGACATCAGTTTGCCCGACACTCTGCCCGATGTGCCTGTGAAAGAGTGCGTTGAGGCAAGAGTGCCGCAACGCTTCTTCTTGAACTACTGCACCTTTGGCTACACCATGCCTTTCTGGGACTGGGCCGACTGGGAACGTTTCATCGACTGGATGGCGCTCAATGGCATCAACATGCCACTGGCAATCACCGGACAAGAGGCGGTGTGGTATAATGTGTGGACCAAGATGGGCATGACCGACGAGCAGGTGCGCAGCTATTTCACCGGGCCAGTATATCTTCCCTGGCACCGTATGGCCAACATTGACGCCTGGTGCGGACCATTGCCCAAGGAATGGCTCGATGGCCAGGCCGAGCTACAGAAGAAAATCGTTACCCGTGAGCGCGCCCTGAATATGCGGCCTGTATTGCCAGCCTTTGCCGGCCATGTGCCTCGCCAGCTAAAAGAGATGTATCCTAACGCCGACATCAAGGCCATGAGCACCTGGGATGAGTTTGAGGAGCCTTACCGCACCTTTTTCCTAAACAGCGAGGACCCATTATATGCCCAGATTCAGAAGATGTTCCTTGAGGAGCAGACCCGCATGTTTGGCACCGATCACATCTACGGCATCGACCCGTTCAACGAGATGGACCCTCCAAGTTTTGAGCCTGAATATCTGCACAATGTGTCGAAGCACATTTATGAAAGCCTCACTGCCGTTGACCCTCAAGCCGAGTGGCTGCAAATGGGATGGTTCCTTTATTATCAGCGCAAAGACTACACACCCGAGCGCGCTCGAGCCATGCTAACTGGTGTGCCACAAGGCATGATGACGATGCTCGACTACTATTGCGAGTATAAAGAGATGTGGCGCGACCTCGACGGCTTCTTCGGCCAGCCTTACATCTGGTGCTATCTGGGCAACTTTGGCGGCAATAGCAACATTCAAGGCAACGTTAAGCAGGCTGGCGAGAGACTTGAGGCAGCTTTGAAAGAAGGTGGCAAGAACCTCGTGGGCATAGGCTCTACACTCGAGGGGCTTGAGGTGCAGCAGTTCCCTTATGAGTACATCTTTGAGAAAGCCTGGGACTTCAAGAAAACCGATGAGCAAGTGATAAACGAGCTCGCCGACCGCCATGCCGGCCACGAGTCGCGACCTGCGCGTGAGGCTTGGAAGATGCTTTATGACAGCGTGCTCAACATACGCCCCACCACCTTTTGCGGACCACTACCCTGCCAGTATCCCGAGCTCGACAAGACGCATGGCCGCTGCGCTGTGCGATACAACCCCGAGCAATTACTATATGTTTGGGACAAACTGCTTGAACTAGACACTGTTACCACCGACGCCATGACAATCGACTTGATTTGGACAGGACGGCAGCTGCTGGGAGACCTATTCCTAACCGAGAAAAATGAGCTCGACAAAGCCTACCATGCAGGAGATAGCGCTAAAGTTGATGAGATGAGTGCTCACATGCTCTACATAATGCTTAGCATGGAGGCATTAAATGCGTGCCACCCCTTCTGCACCTTGGATAAGTGGATTGAACAGGCGAGAGATTTGGGCGAAACACCCAGGGTGAAAGATTATTATGAGATGAATGCTCGGCGCCTGGTAACCACGTGGGGAGGCGACCTCAACGATTATTCTTGCCGCAACTGGGCAGGACTAATCTCCAACTATTACGCCATGCGGTGGAGCATTTACATAGATTATCTCAACATCTCTCTTATCAATGGCTCTGAATACAACAATGCCAAGTTGAAAGAAGACATTAATGCTTTTCAACAGGCATGGCCCACGAGCAAAGGGCTACACAAACCTTTCAGTGAGGGCAACCAACCTAATGTAATGGCTTTGTGTCGAGAAATCAACAAGGAATTCAGGAAAAAGTTTGAGACTATCAAGGCTGCCATATAGGAGCAGTGTGCCATTTTGTTAACACCTGCTGCAATTCAGAGACATCAATGAAATTGCCGGCGCGATAAACCTCTTTGCCTTGAGCAAAGAGCAGAACTGTGGGTGCCGTGGCTACCAAGAAAGTGCCTGCGACTTGTGGCACCACATGTAGTTCAACACGAGCGGAGCTCAACTTGTCAAACTGCTGTGCCACAGCATCTATCTTATCGAGCATAAGAGAGCACAAGCCACAGTCGGGGGCCTGGATGTATAGCAAACAAAGCTGGCTGGTGGCAACCACTTGCTGCAGCCTATGTAAATCGTTGATTAGTTCCATAGGACTCTGAATGACAATTAACGACAAAAAGATATTGTTTCCTCTTTATTAAGAACAATTATTACCGGTATAAAAAAGAAAGAAGGGCAATAAACAACCTTGTAAATTGCCCTTCAATGTCTTAAACAAATTACTTCACCAATTTCTCAATCACTCCCTTGCTCTTGCCAGTGAGGTTGATAGGCTCTTTCCAGTTAGCCTTAGGTGCCGAAGGCTTGAGATAATTCAAAGTCTCGCCTTTGCCACTGCCACCCGAGGTGAAGAATGGAATCACGGTCTTACCCTCAAGGTTGTACTGCTCCACAAAGGTGTTGACGATAGTGGGAGCAATATACCACCAGATGGGGAAGCCAATATAAACGGTGTCATACTGATCCATGTTTTCCACCTTGTTCTTGATGGCAGGACGACTGCTCTTGTCTTTCATCTCCACTGAGCTGCGGCTCTGCTGGTTGTGCCAGTCGAGGTCGGCATCGGTGTAAGGCTGCTCGGGTTGAATCTCGTGAAGCGTGCCCCCCACCACCTCGGCGAGTTTCTCGGCAGCAGCTTTAGTGGTGCCGGTAGCCGAGAAGTAAGCTACTAATGTTTTTGTGCTCATGTTTTTGTTATTTTCTTTTTTGTCGCCTGCGCAAGCACACATCACAATAGCGAGCGCCAGCGTCATAATTAGTGATAAACGTTTCATTTCAAGTAGATTATATTGTTAAACTTACATACTTTCTTTAAGCACTTGTACTATCTCGTCGTGGTCAAGCACCTTGTAGCCACCATTTAGGATAAACGTGGCGCGGGCGATGCCGTCGAGCATATCCTCGGTCACGCCAAGCGAAGTGATCTCGGTAGCGACACCTATCTCGTCCATCCACCCCTTGAGGGCATCGAGCGAGGCGAGAGCCAACTCCCGCTCGGTCTTGCCATCGGCCGAAATGCCCCACACTGCCTGTGCCCAGCGCGCAAACTTAGCTACGCCACCATCCAAAATGTGGCGATAATAGGCGATGCTCACGGCACTCAGAGTCATTCCGTGAGTAGCGTCGGTATAGGCGCCAATAGCCTGACCTATCATGTGTACCATCCAGTCGGTGCTCTTGCCCATCTTCAGCAGCGTGTTAAGTGCCCAGGTGGCAGTCCACATGATGTTGCTTCGAGCCTCATAATCCTCGGGGTTCTTCACAGCGATGCGGCTGCTATGAACGAGCGAGCGCATCAGGCCCTCAGCGATATAATCGGTGGTGTTGTCATCATGGTCGCTAAGGTATTGCTCCAAGATGTGGCACATTATGTCGTAGAAGCCTGCCACCATCTGGCGCTTTGGCACGGTGAAGGTGTAGCGAGGGTTCAGTATCGAGAACTTGGGCATTACATTGTCGCCAAACACCTTGCCAATTTTCAGCTTCTGCTCATGGTTGGTGATCACACTGCCGCCATTCATCTCGCTGCCAGTGCCCACCATCGTCAGCACCGACCCCACGGGAATGATCTTGCAACTAGGCTCTTCCTGACGCAGGTAGTATTTCTCCCACGGGTCCTCGTCGCACCATGCCGAGACACTCACGCCCTTACTATAGTCGATAGTAGAGCCGCCGCCAACGGCGAGAATGAGGTCAACATCATTGTCGCGGGCAATCTTGGCTCCCTCACGCAGCTTTTGAGCAGTGGGATTAGGCATCACGCCAGGCAGCTCAATCACCTCCTTGCCAGTGGCCTTCAATGCCGCCATCACATCGTCATAAATGCCATTGCGCTTAATGCTGCCGCCACCATAGGTGAGCAGCACTCGTGGTCCATAATTCTTGAGTTCGTCACTAAGGTTCTTAATCGCGTCGTCACCAAAATACAACTTGGTGGGATTGCTATAAACGAAATTTCCTAACATAAATAATATGGATTAATGTTTTTCTTTGACTGCAAAATTACAAATAATTTGCTGTTTTATTATTATCTTTTTTACTTGTTTATTTGACTATTTTACTGAATTTGCCAAAAAAGTGCCCGAAGAACACGCTTTTCAAAGTTTTTTCAAAAAAAACAGCTCAATATCTTGCACAATTCATAAAATAGGACTAACTTTGCAGTCGCAAAAACCGAAACGGTCGCTTGGATGAGTGGTTTAGTCACCGGTCTGCAAAACCGGGCACAGCGGTTCGAGTCCGCTAGCGACCTCATCATTAAAGCATCTCACACGACAGTGAGGTGCTTTTTTTGTAAACTTAATTGAAACACATAACGACGCTTTGCCTTTAATTAGTTTTCAAAAAAAAGTGTAAAATGCTTTTTTTATGAATTAGTTTTATTAATTTTGTAACCTGATAATAAAAACATCTTTATGAGACTAAAAATATCACTATTATTAACCTTGGCTACTACTATCGCCTCGGTAGCTGCTGCGCGCGACGCCAACGTGTTTGCATCAGGCCTTACCGCCACTAAAGGCAATGGCACAATGTTCAATATTAGCTACACCCTAAATGCACCTGCGCAGAATGTGGCTATCAACATTTATAAAGACAACGCGCTGGTGAAGTCTTTCAATAGCACAGGAAAAGAAAAAGGCCTAAACAGCATAGCCATCGACATGGCAGGCCTATCGGGAGAATACACCTGGAGCGTGAAAGCAACTGGCCAGGCATGGGCTAATGGCGAAGCGGCTAAGCGAGTCATCGACAAGACATCTCATCCTCAGCTCAGTTTTATGCACCCTCGTGGCATCGCTATTGATCAAGACACCGAGAGCGAGTATTACGGAAGAATCTATGTCACCGAAACTCAAGCCGGCGAGGTTGGGGGACGCAACACAAATGTGGGCATTTACGTGTTTGACCCAACCTTCAGCGACATTACCAAACAGGGCAACACGGCCTATAGTGGGAACGTTGACTGGGGACCCACAAGCGGTTGCACACGCATCTTTCTCAATACCGACCAAAAGATATACCTCTGCGACTGGAGCGACGGTCATCCAGGAGTGTGGCGTGCCAACGCTAACAACCTCCGTGCCGATTTCGTTCCTGTGTTTGGTGGTACCCCCTACGCCAATGGACTAAGGTTCAACTCCGACGGCGAGGAAATTGCGGGCTCCATTGCTAGCTGCTGGGTTGAAGGCGAGGGTGAGAACACTGTGCTCTACACATTCGATGAAGACTACGTGAATGTCAACTCCAACTCGCAAGGCGTTTATCAATACAATATTGGCAACATTAGCCAGCCTTGGACCAACGCGCCCAGCAATGTCATCTACGCCAACGGCAGCGAGTTGCTCCTCAACGGAAATAGTGTAATCATCCCACAAAATGGTGGATGGTGGATTTCACAAACGCGCTGGCAAGACAGCGAGAGCATCCCCTGTCTCATCTATGTTAAGGACAACCAAGTGCTATACAACTCTGGCGCTGTTGACACCGAAATGATTAAGCGCAGCTACTCTTCAGCAATATGCCTCTTTGACGAGGGCACCAAGATGGCTGTTTCTTGCTACAACAATATAAAAGTGTTTGATGTGACATTTAATGATGCTGGTGTGCCATCGCTGTCGGAGCTTTACAACATTGAGCCAGCTTTTGGAGAATTTTGCTACAGCATAGCAGTGGATAACGCTCACAACATGTATTGCTGTGTTGACCACAGTAATAATGATGCCACAGGCAACGTGGGAGTGATAGCTCTGCCATGCGACAACATTTGTGAAACACCTGCACCATCATCACAGACCATCAACGCTGATGACACTGGCTTTGTGCCTGGCGACGTTAACGGCGACGGGGTAGTTACAGCAGCCGACATCACAGCACTCTATGACTTCATGCTAAACAATGACTCTTCAGGCATTGTAAACGGTGACCAGAACGGCGACGGACACATCACTGCCGCCGACATCACAGCCGTCTATGGCTTCATGCTAAGCTCATCAAAATAAATTCTAAAAAACGCTTTAGCGCCGAAATAAAAATGGTTGCCTTCTGAACGATGGCAACCATTATTTTTTCACTTCAATCATCAGTCATCACATTGTGAGGACAATATTATTCTCTACTGCCAGGCGGCGCATGTTAAGAATGGCATAGCGCATGCGACCCAGCGCAGTGTTGATGCTCACATTAGTGCGGTCGGCAATCTCCTTGAAGCTCATGTTCTTGTAGTAACGCATGAGCAATACCTCGCGCTGATTAGCCGGCAACGCTGTCACAAGGCGACGCACATCGCTGTGAATTTGATCCACGATGAGATTGTCCTCGATTGTCGCTTCGCTAAGTTCCTTGCGATTAAGGATATCGACCTCGGTAGAGTCGCTCGACTGAACATTCTCTGATTTCTCCTGGCGGTAGAAGTCGATGATGAGATTATGGGCAATGCGCGTTATCCAGGCGGCAAAATGCCCGTTCTCCACATAACGTCCTTGCTTAATAGTCATTATCGCCTTGACAAATGTTTCTTGAAAGATATCGTTGGCAAGATCTTCATCTTTCACTGAATGAAATATATAATTAAAGATGCGGTTCTTGTGACGCTCAATTAGCGCATCAAAAGCCTCATTCTCACCATCGACATACTTTGCGATGAGACGATCATCGCTAACGTCTTCAAATTTTGTCATTACTACTTATGTGTTGGTTAATAGAGTAATGTTCTTGTCAATAGGCAGTGATAGTTTAAATGTTTATAAATTATAGATTTATTATTTATTTCTCCAACATTTGTGAGGAAAACACGGCAAAATTATAAAAAGACATCCAACCCACAAAATTTTTTGCCAAAAAAAATGCAATTTTTTAGAACAACTATCGTTAATGGGCAAGCATTAACAGTAGCTGCTAACGGCGCTTGCGCTTGATGTATAACTTTATCAAGGCATTTAGAGCCTTGTAGCCCAGGTAGAAATAGTCGGTCTTCTTGAGCATTGCCACCTCGCCCGTGCTGAAGAGCAACCCCCTCACCCCATTTTGCGACACATTTTCGCGTGTAGATTGATACTGATGAGCCATGCTCATGCGGCTCACCTCACGCTTGATGAGCCATTTAGCGCGACGCTTCTGCAGCTCTTCGAGCGTTAGACCTTTCCACTCCTGCTGCGGCGCGGCTATCGACGGCACTGCAGGAAGCGATGACACTGCTTGTGGTTTAGTAGGCATGGCTTGACTTATTCTTCGGGGGTTAACAACAATTTTGTGACAAAACGGGTGACAGGATTAACAATCAACTGCCTGCGATAGCCATAGACCAGCAAAGCCAGCATCACGACTACAGCAATGGTGATGGCCACTCCCAGCCACACGCTTGATGTCACAGCAATCATCCACTGGGCAAACGCCCATAGCAGCAAGAACACCACTCCCGCTCCAAAAATGATGAGTATCGCAACAACTATTGCGCGCGACAGTAATATCGACAGCTTCTCGGCAAGCGTGAGCTTTGAATATTCTATCTCTAGCTTGGCATGTTCCTTAATGCTGTCAAGCAGTTGTTTATAATTTTGTCCCTCCATCACTAATTATTAATAAAGCTGCACACGGCACGATTGCACACTATATATATACACTTGTCGTGTGCAGCATTAATGTTCTCTAATCGCTGGATGCGACTATTGCTCTATCTGGGCGCTGATTTGGTTGACCAGTTGCTCAACCTCGTCGTCGCTGAAGTCGATGCCTTTTTTCTTGAGTAGCTCCTTGATGCGAGCTCGCAAGTCTTTGCCACTCTCTGGCGCAAAGAGCAATGCCATTGATGCGCCAATTATTGCGCCGCCCAAAAAGCCGTAAAGCAGGCTCAAATACTTTATATCTCTCATAAACCTAAAAAATTATAAGTTTGAAATTTTATGTTCTCTAAAGTAATGTGGACAAAGAGGGGCTATTACTCCTCCTTGATTTCCTTGGTGATGTCGTCGATGAGCTCGTCCATCTCCTGGTCTTTGAGGTTTATACCCTTTTTCTTGAGGATATCAGCAATCTTGTTGCGAGTTTCTGCACCCTTGGCAGGAGCAAAAAGGAGACCTACAGCGGCACCTGCTAACGCACCGCTCAATACTGCTAAAATGATGTGTACTGGTTTCATTTCTAAATATTTTATAGGGTTAATAAATCAATCTCTCTTCTTCTCGATTACAAATATAGCACATTTATTTAAATGTTGCATCTTTTTTAGCATTTTTTTTGAAATTTGGGTCACAATATGTTCAGCGATCAATCAACCACCACGACTGCACATCATGCGATGTGCGACATGAAACACACCGCCTGTAACACACAGAGCGTCCCAGCTCTTGAGAACTGGAACGCACCGTGTGTTTGAATAAAATGCTCGTGCTTGGGAGGCTCTGAGCACGGACAAGGCACGCCTTGTCCCTACATTTCCTCTCGCCTACTCGCATTTTATCAAAATTGCCACTTGTTTTATTTTTTAAAGTGGACTCAATAAATAAGCTATTAGTCGTCGAGGTTGAAGCCAAGAGGTTTTAAAGCACTTTTAGGCAATCGAGACCGCTTGGTAGTCGCTTTTCTCTTAGGGCGATCGGTAACGACAGTGCGCTTGCGAGTGAGGTAGTTGTCGCTTGTCGTAACAGTTTTTCCCGTGGTGCGCTCCAGCTCAACAACATCTTTGCCAATGAGCATGAAATCTCCATTCTGGTAACGGAACACGTGACTTGTAGTGGGCTGAGTGTAACTTCCTGCCGTAGCAAAATACTCCAAATCGATTTTTAGTGATCTAGATTTAGTTATTTCAAGAGACGGAGTTATCGCCAAGAACTCGTCTTCACGAGCCGGAATTACGTTGTCATACTGCTTGAAGAGCTTATAGTTACCATTCTTGTCACCCCAATAGATAGCAAGAACCGGTTGATTGAAATTATACACATAGCCGTCGTCACGAGTTTTCATTTTCTCCTTGTTGCAAGGAGTGGCGATGATTACGAGATCGGGCAAGCCATCACCATTCATGTCACCAGTCTTGAATGTAGATTCCCATCCATTAGGAACCACGTCGGCAGCGCTTTTGCCGCTAGCCTTAAGACCTTGCGCCAAGGCCTGCAGTGGCATCAGCGCCGCTGCAACCACAATAATACTAAAGATTGTTTTCTTCATAATAAAAAATTCTTTAAATGTGCTATTGTCTAAAAAAAGTCACATATCACATACCATACGACGCAAGGATGGTGCGCCACTCGGCAGGGAGCTGCGACTTCTTGTTGGTTGCCACCTTCTTGTTGGCAGCAATCTTGTCGTAATTGTTACCCATAATAACTGTGTAACGTCGATTCACCCCATACTCCTTGTAAGCATTAGGGTCGGTAATCTCAATGAGACTCTCGGTGGCAACCAACCGATTGCCTTTCCACACATAGCGAGTGTAATACTGCGAGCAGTAACTTCCAGAACCTGCACCCACAAGGAATTTCTTGCCAGGGTTTACCAGGAAATCCCCGTTTAACATATACATGTCGCCTTCCATCTGCACAAATTCCCCCTTGCCATCGTCCCACAGCAATATTGTGCTACAGTTGCGCGACGCAGCAGGACCTGCCAGTATATCCATGTTGCCATCAAAATTAGCATCAAGATAATACAAGTCGCCACTGGTCACTTCGAGGGAAAACGATTGTGCCAACTCTCTTCCACGATAGATGCTCACGTTGTAGGTCCCTTCTTCTTGCTGCTGGCTCGTTGCCTTTATAAACGACAGCGATCTTGGGCAGTCAGTGATGTTGTAAAAACCGTGTTTATCGGTTTTGGGGTGCATAGCTCCTTGAGCAATGGCCTGCAGTGGCAATAGCGCCAATGAAACCAGCATGATGCTATAGAACACTTTTTTCATAAACAATAATTATTAATTAAGTATAATTTATAAAGTCAATGGTCTGTGTAAATCAAGCTAATACAACAAAAATGCGATTAAGCGAGACAAGTTGTAGGGACAAGGCGTGCCTTGTCCGTGCTAAAGCCTTGCGATCGCGAGCATTTTATCTAATAATGAGTTGTGTTAAATAATTAACGTCGATTTAGTTATTATATTATTTGTTGATTTTCCACTTCTGGTTTTTGCCACCTTTATTGCGATAAAGGATGATATTATTGCCATTGACAATGTTGCCCTGAGTCAAGTCAATCACATACTCGGGGTTGAGAGCCGACTGGATATAGAAATATCCATTGCCCGCAGGTTCTAAATACCACTTTTGAGCTTTTGTGCCATTAAAGTGGTATAGTTGGATGTTTGTGCCATTCTGAACTATACCTTTCTTCAGATCAATCACATAGTCGGTGTTAATAGCTGAGCGAATGAAATAAGTGCCGTCGCTATTGGGCTGAAAGTACCACTGCTGAGCTCGTGTGCCGTTTGAACGGTATAGCTGGATGTTACGACCATCCTGAACTATACCCTTATGCAAGTCAAGACAGTAATGTGTATCTAACGCAACATGGACATAATAATATCCCTTGGCCAGTTGAGCAAATGCTTTGTTTGTCCCAATAATTGCCATCATGCAAACCAGAGTGGCAAAGATAATTTTTTTACTTCTCATAGTCAAAATTTATTACATATTGTTTATAAAAATGCGTGAAATAATTCTTACTTTAATAAACTTCTCCCATATTTAGTGAGGAGTTTTTTGCTAAGAAGTGTCTTTAGAGGTATGGGCACCTCAACAATGCCGTCGCTGAATGGACCAACTTGATAAGGCTGGAACACAAAAACCAACTTATTGCCCTTGACATAGAAATTCTCTATATCCACCTCGTGGACATCATCATACCACTTACAGTCTTTGTCGCGCTTGTCATACTTTGGTATCAGGCGCAACACCTTACTGGTACTAGTGACAATGTCCTTAAGCTGGATAGGACGATTGAGAGCCACATCAAATGGGTAATAACTAGCGCCATACGTGTCATGTGCTCCACCATAGTAGCTGCTGCCATTCTCGACAAAGAACAGAATGTTGCCCTCTGTGTGGCTTAACTTCATGTCAACAGTCTCATACCAACAACGCTCGGGTTCTTTGTCGGGGCTGATGTCTTGAATTCCAGGTCCCATCTCCTTGATGGTATATTCCTGAACCATAACGTTTTCCCTCAAAATGTCGTGTACCCACTTCTTGACACACCCAGCGAGAGTGTTGACATCTTCGGGAATGTTAGGAAACGACTTGGGGTTGTGGCTTGCATAGAAAACCGACTCCACCAAGAACTCGTTGAGAGCAGGGCACTTCTTGCCATTGACGGTTACAGGCCAATCGGCAGATGCTGATTTTGTAAACTTGAAGCCGAGGTCTTGAGGCCCTTTTGGGTCAAACATTCTAATAGAGTCGGACACCTCAAAATGTTGAGTCTTAACATTGATGCCTGAGGTCGCCCAAGCCCCAAAAGCCAAGAGCATAAATGAGATAAGAAACTTAGCTTTCATAATGATGGGAGATTATTTTTTATATAATTACTGCATTAGAAAGTGCACATACCATCCCATTCGAGAAGGTCGCCGCGCACGTAGCCTGTCTTACCATTAACGCTCACTTTATACCAGCCGTTTACTTTGCCCAAGCACTTGAAACATTCTGGCGCACCACCTAATTTTACTGGGTCAATGATTTGTGTTACAATTGCCGCGTTAGTTGTAGGCTTCTTGCGGACATTGAGGTTGCCAGTGCGTGACTGGTCATAATAGACCACACCTTGCCCCTTTGCTGCACTAAAGGTTACAACTTTATTGCCGGCCTTAGGCACGTCATAACGGTCTTGAACATCTACAGTGTAGGTTTTGCTGTTGGTCTTCACATAGCGCCCAACCACATTACCACGACTGTCAACAACCATCTTCATGCTTTGGGCGTTTGTCATCCCAAAGCTCAATAGCACAAAAGCTAAAAATAAAAACTTCTTCATTGTTGTACTAATACTTTTAAAAGTTTTTGTTTTTTGTCAATGATAGAATCTCAATCGATGTTGAATGATGAGCCGTTCCATTTCAGTGTGCCAGTGCGCTGCATCGCTTTAGGCACTGCGGTGGGTTCAGCCATGCGGAATGTGATGTTCTTGCCTGTGCGAGGAAGTGAGAAGATGGGCTGGTACTTGTTGGCATCCTCATTTTGGGCAGTGCTCACGTCATTAATCACCTTCTTGGTGGCCCGGCTGCGGTCAATCATGTCGATAGGTTCTGGCACACGGTCAAAAGGTTCTTCAATGAGAGTCATGATTTTGTTCTTCACATCATAACGGTAGAACTCAAGGTAGCTCTCATCAAGTGCCGAGCCACTGAGCACCCTATTGATGCCTATCAGTTTCTCATTCTTGTTATCGCAGTTCCAATAGCACATCTCGAGGGTGAAAGACTCACCACCGGTTATAGAGGTGTATTTCACATAGCCATTCTTGGCATCTACCACACACCGCTTAGAGTTTCCCTTGGTGAACGCAGCAAGAGCCTGACGCTCAGGGCTCCCCTTTTCAAACTGGGTGCAATAGGCTCGTGCAAAATCTTTGATTGTGGGTTTAGTACCCGAGTATTTAACGTTACAACTGCCTGGCTGGGCCAAGGCAAGTGCCGGCATCGCGCAAATGGCGATGATGAGTAATGATTTTAAAAAGTGTTTCATAACAAAAAAATATTTAAATCTTAAAACTGATGATGCTGATTATAAAGTCATTGCAAGGCGAAATCCAATCATAGGGCAGCGAGTGCCAGGAATGTCGCCATCACGGTCACTCACTCGCAAGCGATTAAAGTCGCAGCCCCAATGACCACCACGATTAACGCGATTTTCGGACTTTACGCCACCTTCTGGATTAAGGGACGGCGAAGCAGAATAGTAGTTCTCGTCATACCAGTCGCTGCACCACTCCCACACGTTGCCGCTCATGTCATAGAGACCAAGCTCATTGGGAAGCTTTTGTGCCACCTTATGAGTCATTTCGCCACTGTTGCCTTTATACCAAGCCACTGCGTCAAGGTCATTACCTCCGGCATATTTATAACCTTTGCTCTTGTTGCCACCACGTGCAGCATACTCCCACTCGGCTTCGGTTGGCAACCTGAACTTCTTGCCAGTCAACTCATTAAGCTTAGCAATAAACTCCTCGCAATCATAATAAGCGACATTTTCCATGGGACGCTTGCGCCCTTTAAACTCACCCTCATTGAGTGTTTTGCCCATAACAGCTCGCCACAATTCTTGAGTCACCTCGGTTTGACCTATTGCAAAGGTGTTAACCGTCACTTGATGAGCTGGTTTCTCACGAGGAGTAGCTTCAGCATCATTGTCACTGGCTCCCATCGTGAATGTTCCACCATCAACAATCACCATCTTGAATTTCACACCTTTAACAGTGACTGTGAGCATGTTTTGAGTTTGTTCCACACTCACTTTGTTACGCTTTGATGTCTTCTTTTTCCCTTGAGCAGAGAAAGTGCCCGCACTTGTTATGAGGCAAAACAACAATAGAAATAAAATTTTAGAGCTTCTCATATAAAATGTATTTTTTAGTTACCAAGTAGGATGTTATAGACAGCCGTCACATCGGCGGCGGTGATGGTGCCATCGCCGTTTTGGTCGCCATTGACGATGTGGCTGCTGTCGTTGTTGAGCATGAAATCATAGAGCGCTGTAATGTCGGCAGCAGTCACAACTCCGTCGCCGTTCACGTCGCCGTTCACATCACCTGTTCCCTCAAGTGCCGGAATCTCAAAAGTTTTAGTAACCTCAATTGTACGTATTCGGGGATTAGAGAATATCACTTTAGCTGTGGCTTCAATGGTCTGCACATCGTTGGTGCGCTGAATCCAATAGGGCATTCCCACCCATGTCCCGTTTATGTAGAGTCTTAACTCGCAACCGCCGTCTGCTTCACTGGGGTGATAGTCAAATTCTATGGTGCAGTGGTCTTCATATACTGTAGGGTCAGGGAAAACAAGCGTTCCCGTTGGCTCTATGTAATCTTCCACCAAAGCCTGAATGGCGGTAACTGCATCTACTTTGTTAGGAGAAAAACTAATTTGGCCATAATCGCATTGCATGTACTGCTTTGTGCCATATAAATTGGAGCAGATGTAAAAATTGCTTCCACTGCCTTCTTCTACATAATTAGTTGATTGACTAAACCAGTAAGGGGTAAATTCCCATCCATCACTCATGCATTTCCCTATGGCTTTGTTGTAAATCACAATTTTTCCAGTGCTTGACTGCAAAAAACACCACAAGTATTCATCAGCCGATGATGAAGATTCGGTCGCATTAAGTTCAGTATAATTAGAGCAAAGGTAGTATCCTGCAATTTTCAATTTATACCAGTGGATAGGATAAGTCGAAGGATTAGGAGTAGTCACAAAAGGCAGAGCATGAGATGCAGCCCAGCCAAGAGACAAAACCAAAAAAATAAGTAATTTTCTCATGAGTTTTATGTTTTTAATTGATACTATTGATTTCCTAAAAGGGCACTATAGACAGCTGTCACGTCGGCAGCGGTGATGGTGCCATCGCCGCTTTGGTCGCCATTAACGATGTGGCTACTGTCGTTGTTGAGTATGAAATCATAGAGTGCTGTAATGTCGGCAGCAGTCACAACTCCGTCGCCGTTCACGTCGCCAGGAACCATGTTGTTTTTCATTATAAGCTCGCAGTCGAAATAAGCTCCGCCCCAGTTCTGCTGAATATAGACTGACAAGACATTCTTTCCTTGCTGGAAAACCGTTGCAGGCACATTGTAGCTATCGTAACTGTTTGCCCAGTTGCAGTTTGCCGGTGTTGCTGTCCACCCTTGCTCGTTAATCACCTCGCTGCCGTTTACATAAACCACCATGTTGTCGTCGTGTACACAATTAAACGTGTAAGTAGCATTGGGGTAGTAATAGGGTAAGTCAAACGTGCGCACAAAGTAGAAACAGTTGTACTCACCATACCAATGGCTATTATAACGCAGATTGCTGAACGGCCCACCAGTGTGGCCTGGGCTGGCAATGGGCATGAGCACTTGGTGCCACTGGGGTGAGTCGAAGCTCTCGCCACTCATCCAGCCAGCAGGCGCAGCGGGCCACACCTCGCTGCCGGCGGGGCCAGTGCGATAGTCATGATAGGCCATTGCATAATATGGAACTCGCTGACCATTTTGCAGCAAGAGTGTCTCGTTCTCGTGAAGAGGACAAAAGCTGCAAATGTCATTATAGAAATTGTGCTGCTCGGTTGGAGGCAAGATTTCAAATCGCTTAGCCTGGCAATCATCGCACACTCGGGTGAGCAGCCCCGGCTCGCCACACGATGGCTCAATATCGGTTGTAGCATAACCCCAACTGTGATTTTGACCATTAATCCACACTTCGCTCAGCTGAACGTTATCGGTTACTCCTTGTGTGGCAATGAATTTGAAAAATCTAAACTTGCGACTGTCATTAACCGTGAAGACTACCTCTTGCTGGTCGGCAAAAGGCATGGGACAATCGGTGCGCACATCTATGTCAACCCAGTTAACGTAGTCGGTAGAGCCTTGCAATTTCCAGCTTCGCAAGGAACGATTATAGTATTGGCGCGTATCACCAGCAGTGACTATAGAGTATTGCTTTACAGCCACCTCGGCCGAAGCGTTCACGATAAACCAGCAGTTCTCAACCGGGCCATAATACTTGGTTGCAGCATTGTTGTCGATTAGATTGTTGCTCGTCTCGGTCGATACAGCCGACTGGCCTCCATCAAGAAATCCATATTTCACTCCATCGGCATCCTGGCGTGTCCAGCTCGAGTCATCGGGAGGCGCCACTCCGGCAATAGCTAATTCAACGATGAACGGCGCCATGGGCCACTCTGCCACATCCATATATCTCAAATCTCCATACTGGTCAACGTAGGTGCGCATATACAGATAATGAGGCACTCCAAAACCATCATATCGCAAATAGAAATCATACTCATTGTGAAGCTCTACCACCACATACTGATTAGGATTAATATCAGGATCGTCGTTGAGGAATTGTCCCAAACTGAGGTATTTACCCTTGCCCTTGTTATAAACTCTGTAACCACTTCCCTCATCTCCCACAAAGCACCACATGCTATAGGCATCGCTATTGCTTACCGACTCGGGGAAGTTCGTGTCTTGATCATCGGCATTAGCAACAACATAATAATCTTTAATATCATCATACTTGAGGAAATACCAATAAGTGGATGGGAGATTGGGGTCGCTCGTTGGCTTAAAAGGCAAATCGCTAGCCATCATCTCACAAAAAGACGAAATCAACAATAATGCAATTAATGTTTTTTTCATTTTATATTTTATAATATTTTTATATTAATTTTTGGCAAATTTATCATTAACATTTAATTTATTCAACTATTTCATCATATAATTGGTTGCAAAAGCACAAAGTGCAACCAAAATGACAAAAATGCAACCACATTTGTTCAAAAATGCAACCGCACCCCATGTGTTTCATTGTTTTTAAACAACTATAACAACTAATTCTGAATAAATTAGGCGGCGGCTCGCAAATAAAAATGAAATAATTTGTATATTCATTTTGTTTTTCTCTCGCCTTGCACTAATTTTGCAACATGGAACAGCTATATCATATTATCGACGCCTTTTTCGCTCCAGGCATTTTAACAGGCCTGGCGGTGTGCTTATTCTTCTTGTATATCCCTCCCAAAGCGGCGCTGCGCAACTATCGCATTGCACGCTATGTGATGGGTGCCGCCTATCTGTTCTATGCCCTATGCATCTATCTTGAGTATCATGTGTTTGACGCTAGTGACAACTCTGCTCTCATCAAGCCTATTATCATGTTTATAGCTTGCTTCCAGGCATTCCTTTTCACATATACAATGATTACTTTAATTAGAGCCAATTATCCAACTCTTCGTCAAGCACTTATAGAGCTCACAATCATTGTAGTATTGTCAGCAGCTTTAATCACAATATATTTACACTATGGCGCTACAATAGCAAGCTGGGCAACTTGGATTTATATTACATTCTACATGGCTCTGCTCGCTCGTTATGTGATGCTCTTTAACAAAGAATACCACCGCTATGAGAGCCAGATGGACAACTACTTCAGCGACGACGACTCACGGCGGCTCTACTGGGTGAAGCGCTCGTTCTACATCTCGCTCGCCGTGGGAGTGCTGGCGTTGCTTTATGCCCTAATGCCCACAACCCTCATGGGCATCATTTTCATGACAATAGTAGTGGTGTTTTATGCCGCCTTTGGAGTGCGGTTCATCAACTATGTGCTACACTTCCAATCTATTGAAGCTGCCATGGTGCCCGAACAAGTTTTGGACAATAACGACAATCTTGAATCCGATAACGAACTGATGCAACGCATCGACGAGGTGATGGAGGCCGAGAAGCTCTTCCGCAAGAGCGACCTCGCGGTGAGCGACGTGGCAAAGCTGCTGAGCGAGCGACCACGTGCGGTGTCGGTAGCAATCAACAGCTGCCGAGGCACTAACTTCAAAACCTACATCAATGAATACCGAGTCGCCCAGGCCAAGCAACTTCTCGATGAGGACAAGAGCAACCACCGCACCATCGACGCCATTGCCAGCGAAGCAGGCTTCGCTGACCGCACCTCGTTCTACCGCGCATTCAAGCGCTCACAAGGCATATCACCCACCGACTACCGCCTAGGAATAAGAAGGAGTGAATAGCGATATCACTGTGGGCACCTCATTGACGCGAGTGTCTAAGACACATTCCTCGTTTACCAACTACTTGCGGAACTTGAGTAATTAGTCCAGTTTAAAAAGTTGCTATTGTTGAAAAAATCTAGCAAAACAACAAAAGAAGACACATCCAACAAACTCAATATCAATAAAATAGGATTAGTTGTAATTCGTTTAATTCGTGTGCTTTTATTTTTTAAAGGGGACTCAATTATTAAAAATAGGTGATATGCGAAAAAATGTGTAACTTTGCGGTCTATTTGTAAATATCGCTAATGAAGAGCAATGACATTATAGTTAAAGGCGCGAGAGTTAATAACCTCAAGAACATTGATGTGACCATTCCACGCAACAAGCTGGTGGTGATAACCGGCTTGTCGGGGTCGGGCAAGTCGTCGCTGGCCTTCGACACGCTATATGCCGAGGGGCAACGGCGTTATGTCGAGAGCCTTTCGTCTTATGCCCGCCAGTTCCTGGGCCGCATGTCTAAGCCAGAGTGCGACTTCATCAAGGGTCTGCCACCTGCCATCGCCATTGAGCAGAAGGTGAACAACCGCAACTCACGAAGCACGGTGGGCACGTCAACCGAGATATACGACTACCTGCGCTTGCTCTTCGCCCGCGTGGGCAAGACCTATTCTCCAGTGAGCGGCGAGCTGGTGAAGAAACACACCACTGCCGATGTCATCAATGCCATCAAAGCTCTGCCCGGTGGAGTGAGGTTTGCACTGCTCTCCCCTATCATTCTGCCCGAGGGTCGCAAGCTTAGCGAACAACTCGACATCCTGCTCAAGGGTGGCTACTCCCGACTGGAAAATGGGGGCACATTCATTCCCATCACCGAGGTTATCGATTCACCGTGCGATGGCACACAACGCTATCGCCTTCTCATCGACCGCATGGCAGCACCCATCAGTGCCGACGATGAGCTGCGACTTCTCGACTCCATCGCCACCGCTTTCTATGAGGGCCATGATGAGTGTGTGTTGCTCGCTTTCAATGCCGATGGCACCATGAGCGAGCAAGTCTTCTCCAAACGCTTCGAGGCCGACGGCATCACCTTTAAGGAGCCCACCGACCTGATGTTTAACTTCAACAACCCCATTGGCGCCTGCGAGACGTGCGAAGGGTTTGGAAGCGTAGTGGGCATCGACGAGAACCTGGTGGTGCCCAACAAAACACTGTCGGTCTTTGACGACGCCGTGATGTGCTGGCGCGGGCAAGTGATGAGTGAGTGGAAAAGCGCGTTCATCAGAGTCGCCTCACGACACGACTTCCCCATCCACCGCCCTTATTACCAGCTCACACAGCAGCAGCGCGACCTGCTGTGGCACGGAAGTGCCGATTTCCCAGGCATCGACGGCTTTTTTGAGTGGATAAAGAGCAAGTCCTACTCCATTCAATACCGTGTGCTGCTGGCACGCTACCGCGGCAAGACGGTGTGTCCCACCTGCCACGGCTCGCGCCTCAAGGCCGATGCCGGCTATGTAAAAATCAACGGCAAGACCATTGGCGACCTGGTGCACATGCCCATCGACGAGCTGGCGCAGTGGTTCCACGACTTGAACCTTAGCACCGAGGATGCCACTATCGCCAAGCGACTATTGACCGAGATCAACAACCGCCTGTCGTTCCTCATTGAGGTGGGCCTCCCCTATCTCACGCTCGACCGCCTCTCGGGGACGCTCTCGGGCGGCGAGAGCCAGCGCATCAACCTCGCCACATCGCTAGGCAGCACGCTGGTGGGCTCTATCTACATCCTCGATGAGCCGAGCATCGGTCTGCATCCACGCGACAACGACCGCCTCATCCATGTGCTCAAGATGCTGCAAGCGCTGGGCAACACCGTGGTGGTGGTAGAGCACGACGAGGAGATAATGCGTGCAGCCGACTACATCATCGACATGGGTCCCGAAGCAGGACGACTGGGCGGACAGGTGGTGTATCAAGGAACTATCGACCAGCTCGTGCAACGGGGAACGAGGAGCGGGGAATGTGAAACGGAGAGCGACCCTTCCACCTCCCACCTTCCACCTTCCACCATTAGCTACACCCTCAAATATCTCACTGGCGAGATGAAAATCGCCGTGCCGCTGCATCGCCGCCACTGGAACAGCTACATCGAGGTGAAGGGTGCGGCACAAAACAACCTCAAGGGCATCGACGTGCGTTTCCCTCTTGGTGTGATGACCGTGGTTACCGGAGTGAGCGGTTCAGGAAAGTCAACACTTGTCAACGACATCCTCTTCCGCGCCCTGGCACGTCACTTGGGCGACAGCGCCGACGCACCAGGCACCTATTCCTCGCTCGGTGGAGACCTCGACCTGGTGAAGGCCGTGGAGTTTGTCGATCAAGACCCCATTGGCAAGTCATCGCGCAGCAATCCGGCAATCTACCTTAAAGCCTTCGACGAGATACGCCAACTCTTTGCACAGCAGCAGCTTTCTAAACAGATGGGATATAATGCCGGCTTCTTCTCGTTTAACTCGCCTGGCGGGCGATGCGAGGAGTGCAAGGGCGACGGCAAAATCTCTATCGAGATGCAGTTTATGGCAAACATCACCCTCACCTGCGACACTTGCCACGGACGCCGCTTCAGCAACAACGCTCTTGAGGTGCTATATCGCGGTAAATCAATATATGACGTGCTGGAGATGACAGTCAATCAAGCCATTGAATTCTTCAGTGAAGAAAACACTTACAACGAAAAGAAGATTGTGAACCGCCTCAAGCCACTGAAAGACGTGGGCCTTGGATACATCAAACTAGGGCAGTCGTCATCTACCCTCTCGGGCGGTGAAAACCAGCGCGTGAAGCTCGCAAGCTTCCTGAGCGGCGAGAAAAAGGCACACACGTTGTTCATTTTTGACGAACCTACCACAGGCCTGCACTTCCATGACATCAACACACTAATGAAGTCGTTTAACCAACTCATCGACCGCGGCAACACGATTATCATCATTGAGCACAACCTTGAAGTGATAAAATGTGCCGACCACATCATCGACCTCGGTCCCGAGGGGGGCGAAGGCGGGGGCACCATTGTCGTCACCGGCACTCCAGAGCAGGTTGCCAAGCACCCCACCAGCCACACGGCCAAATACCTCAGGTCAATGCACAACTAAGCTGCGCCGCTTTTTAGACATGGACAACAACACAACAACATCATTCATTTAAGGACAGTAGAAAATAAATGTTGTTTTTGTTGTTAATCAGTTGTGATTGTTGTTTTATAAGTCAAATCACACTAGAATAAAATTCTCCAGCCAGATGAGGAGAATGCCTGCCAAATAGCCCAGGAAGGCAATGCCGGTAATGCGCTTGAAGTACCAGAAGAACGGTATCTTCTCAATGCCCATTGCCACGACTCCTGCAGCAGAGCCTATGATAAGCAGGCTACCTCCCACGCCAGCAGTGAAGGTGAGCAGGTGCCAGAACAAGCCATCCTCCACAAAGTAAGACAAATAGGTAGGATCGCCACCAGTCATGCCCGAGAACATCTTGATGCACGCAGCCACCAGTGGCACGTTATCTACTATTGACGAGAGCACGCCTATCAAGGCAGCAATGCTCACCGGCTCGTGGATATTGTCGTTCAAGTATCCAGCCACATTGTGCAGAATACCCGCCTGCTGCAAGGCCGACACGCTCATGAGGATACCCAGGAAGAAGAGTATCGACGACATGTCGATGTGGCGCATTGCCTGCGACACGCGACCACCTAGCTTGGGGTCAATCTTGTAGCGAGTAATCAATATCTCGGTCACGAGCCAAATAATGCCGAGCGACATCATCATGCCCATATATGGCGGCAGATGGGTGATGGTTTTAAACACAGGCACAAATAGCAAGCCCGCAACACCAAGAATGAGGATGGCCTTGCTGATGTGAGGATGCTCTTGCGACATCATTATCGCCTCCTCACGGCGAGCCATGGGTTTGGGCATGGGTTCTTTCTTAATCCAGTGTGTGGCAATAGCCACTGGGACAATTACCGAGACAACAGAGGGCAAAAGCAAGTTCTCTATAAGGCTCATGGCAGTCACCTTATCGGCCATCCACAGCATGATGGTGGTCACGTCACCAATGGGCGACCAGGCGCCACCGCTGTTGGCAGCAAGCACAATCACACCAGCAAAAATCCAGCGCTCCTTCTGGTCGGGCAGCAGGCGACGCAGCATCATAATCATGATGATGGTGGTGGTCATGTTGTCGAGCACTGCCGACATGAAGAATGTGGTTATCGACAAAATCCACATCATGAGCCGCTTGTTCTTAGCATGAATGTGCTCGGTGATAAAGCTGAAACCTCCATAGCGGTCGATATGCTCCACAATGGTCATCGCAGCAATGAGGAACATCAATATCTCGCACGTCTCGCCAAGAAATGCAAGCAATGCTTCCTCTTTAACATCGTGGGTGCACAAAGAATATATCGACCACAGCACTCCACACATAATGAGCGCAAAGGTCGATTTGTTGATTTTCAACGTGTGCTCGAGAGTAATCAACAAATAACCTATCACAAAAATTGTGACTAATGCTATTGCCATCGCTAGTGATGAATTTTATTTCAGGGAAAATGTTATCTGATTCTACTACTACCGCTCAACAAACGCTGGTCGTGAGAGATGCCTTTGTGAGCCAGAAGCAAAAATATTATCGACAGTACAGGAAGAATGTTATAATAGGTAATGCTTCCAAGCAAGTCACCATCCTTTTGCATCAAGGCTATGCAGCACACGGTAGCTAAGGCGGCAATGATCAAAAGGATATTTACAACACAAAGCGTTTTCTGAAATCTCAAACTCTTGAATTTGAAAATTGTGATGAACGACAACAAAGCGGTGAGACAACTCAAGATGAATGGTACCATGTCAACACCTTCTCTGTATCCACCAAGAATAGTCTTGCCATTGGTGTCCCACAGTGAAGGCATAAAAGCGTAGATGCCCATCAAGATGGCTGCAATCAAGAGAAATAAAGATTGTTTTCGTTGGATTACCATGTTATTACCTGTTGAAAACGTTAATATTTGTTTTTATTTGTTTCGCTTATTTTACTGCAAAAGTAATGCAATCTATCATAACTGCAAAATAAAAAACATATTTTTTGTCAGTTTTCACGCAAATTGACTTTTTTTGCACAGTTTTTATGTTTTAAGCTTTTCACGCATAATCTATTCGGCAGCGACCATGATGATAGTTACAATTCATGGCGTGCTTTATTCCTCCATAATAAAGAGATGACTCGATGCATTCACTGCGTCGAGTCATCATAGTAAAACGAGTATATGAAATGAAAAAAATGTATTGTGTATTTAATTTTATATTTCGTTTTGTTATTTTATCTTCACAGCCGCAACGCGGCTTCACTTAACTCTTAACACTTACAACTTAACACTTAATCAGCCCTGTTCCTGTCATCTCGGGTGGCTGGGCAAGTCCCATGATCTGGAGGATAGAGGGCGCCACGTCGGCAAGGCGACCGTCGGCGACCTTAGCAGCTTTGTTGTCGGTAACATAGATACAAGGCACGGGGTTTAGCGAGTGGGCGGTGTTGGGCGTGCCATCCTCGTTGATGGCATGGTCGCAGTTGCCGTGGTCGGCAATAACAATCACCTCATAGCCTGCAGCGCGTGCAGCCTCCACGGTGTCGCGCACACACACGTCAATCGTCTCTACAGCCTTGACAATAGCGGGATAAACGCCCGTGTGGCCCACCATGTCGCCGTTGGCATAGTTCACCACAATGAAGTCATACTTCTTCTCACCTATCGCCTCCACAAGTTTGTCTCTCACCTCGGGAGCGCTCATCTCGGGCTTGAGGTCGTAGGTCGCTACCTTGGGCGATGGCACAAGAATGCGGTCCTCGCCCTCAAAAGGCTCCTCACGCCCGCCGTTGAAGAAGAACGTGACATGGGCATATTTCTCGGTCTCGGCAATGTGCAGCTGCTTCTTGCCTTGCGACGACAAGTATTCGGCCAGCGTGTTGTTCACATTATCTTTCTCGAAAAGCACATGAACGCCGGTGAACGAAGCGTCGTAGGGAGTCATGCAGTAATATTGCAAGCCTGGTATCGTTGTCATCCCCTGCTCGGGCATGTCTTGCTGAGTGAGGACAATAGTGAGCTCCTTGGCGCGGTCGTTGCGGAAGTTGAAGAAAATCACCACGTCGCCTTCCTTGATGCGGCCATCTACTGTGCTGTTAACAATGGGCTTGATGAACTCATCGGTCACACCCTCGTCATAGCTCTGCTGGATAGCCTGCACCATGTTGTCGCTCTTGCGTCCCTCGCCATGCACGAGCTGGTCGTAGGCCAGACGGATGCGCTCCCAGCGCTTGTCGCGGTCCATGGCATAGTAGCGGCCAGTGACAGTTGCCACCACGCCGGCACTCTCGGCGCAATGCTGTTCGAGCTGTGCCACAAAGCCCTTGCCGCTCTCGGGGTCGGTGTCGCGACCGTCCATGAAGCAGTGGATATACACCTGGCTAAGCTCATACTGCTTGGCGATGTCGCACAACGCAAAAAGGTGGTCGAGCGAACTATGAACGCCACCATTGCTGGTAAGACCCATGAAGTGGATGGCTTTTCCTGTCTTCTGGGCATAGCTGAAAGCGTTAACAATCTCGGGATTGGTCAAAATAGACTTGTCGCGAATTGCCTTGTTGATTTTCACGAGGTCTTGATACACGACCCTGCCGCCGCCAATGTTCAGGTGCCCCACCTCGCTGTTGCCCATCTGCCCGTCGGGCAATCCCACGTTCTCGCCACTGGCTTGCAGCTGGCTGTGAGGATAGTGTTCCAGCAAGGAGTCCCAATAGGGCGTTGGAGTCGAGAAAATGGCGTCGCTCTTAGTCTTGTCGCCAATTCCCCAACCGTCTAAAATCATTAGCAATGCTCTCTTTCCCATTATATTATAAGCTTTTAGCTATTTAGCGTTTTTAAAAAATTAAAATGTGGACTGCAAATTTACATTAAAAAATGCTCAAAACAAAAAAATAACACGGTTTTTTTGACGAAAAACAATAAGTGAAAACATATTGAAAGAAATTTGCACCTTAATTTACTGTTTAATCAAGGTGCAAAAAAACATCTCCTGAGATTTTGAGCCCAGTAAAAAGAAGTTAAAAAACTGCGGTTTTATCGCCCGTTGTTACTTCTCGTCTTTCTTAGTGAGCTTGTCGGTCAAGAAATCAACTGCCTTGTCAACGACCTCTTCCACTTTAGGATCGAGCGAGTCGGGGGCGATCTTCTGTCCAACCTCAGTCACTTTCTTCTTGATTTCCTCGGGGTTCTTCAGCAAGTCACCTGCTTTGTCCTGAACAAAATCTTTTGCTTTGTCTAATAGTCCGTCTGCCATAATAATACTAGTTTTTATTTGTTAAAAAATGAATTTATTTAGCTATCACTTTGTTATACACGTCGTCGTTCACCTTTTTCAGATCTAGGAGTTGCTGGTTCATCTTTCCAGCCTTCTCCAGCTCACCGAGCTTGTTCTGGAGCTCGGCGATGCGCTGCTTGGCTGCATCATCAATAGCCTTGCCACTCATTTTTGCTTCAACGCATTTATTGAGTTCCTCACTATACTCCTTCACCAGCTTTATGCCCTCTTTGTATTTTACCGCATCCTCGGCACTGAAGGGAGCCTTTGGTGCCTGTTGCGGTTTGGCGGGAGTGACCTTTGCGTCGCCAGGCTGGGCAGCAGCCTCGCCCGCCGCCACATTATCACCTTGAGCCTCAACCGTAGCAGGAGAGTTCTCATTTGTTGCCGACGTAGAAGGAGCAACCGTCTCGCCGCTCTTAACTTCGGTGCTAGACGTTGACGCCTCGTTCGATCCATTGCACGCTGCCAGCGTCATCGCCACAGCCAGTGCCAAGATAAAAACAACTTTTTTCATTATTACATCTTTTATATTGTCACATTTATTTGCGCAAGAGCTTCTTCAATTGCTCAACATGTTTATTGAGATCCTGGATCTTATTGAGATAATATAGCCGTTCGGCCTCTAGCTTCTGAATCTCGTCTTGCAGCTGCTGCACGCCTTTCTTGAGCTCTTCGTTCTCGGTGGTGAGGTATTCCACCTGCTGGCGCAATGCTTTCACATCGCTGGGCATCTTCTGCAAGGCACCACCGCCAGGTGACACCTCCTGAAAGTTAACCTTCATGGGTTGACTCCGGTCAACTATTATTGCTGCATAAGACCTATGAGAATCATTTGTCTTCTTCGCTGGATTGATAGAATAGGAGAACACCAGTCTATCGCCATTGCGCTTGAGCGATACTGGCTCTACAGTAGCTTGAGCAATGTTCTTGGGCACTACAACTGCGATAATGAAACTTTTATCAAAATCAATAGTTGGCGTGGGACCTATAAATCCTGAGGGACTGAAAACGCGCTCCAAATCCTTCTTACTTTTTATAACCAGAGTGAGAGTACCATCCTTGGCATCTTTGAGAGTGCTAAAATAGGGATAGTCTTCATAGCTCACATCATCACCACTTTGCGCCACGACATTTGAGGCGAAACATGAGAGCAGCAAAAAAAACATCATCGCCAGTAAGGGCTTGTGATCCATTGACCTTCTCATAAATATCAGTGATATGTTAACGTATTAAGTTATGATTATTTTTCGCAAAGGTAGTCAATTTATTTAAACATTCAAACAAAAACGCCACAAAAAAACAAAAAACCGCGGCGAGTTGCAACTGGGCAGAGCCAACCTGCAAGTCAAGAAGTCCTAAACCAAGAACCTATTAAAAACTAAAACTTAATATTTTTTGATAATTGAATAATTTTTCTTATTTTTGCAACTGAATCATAAACCTACAGAATTAAACTCCGTGACAAACTTATCTAAAATATTACTACAACAATCAATATATCCTTCATAATATATTGAATTTCAATACATTACCCCCATCCAAAAAAAATTGCAGTAAAAAATTATGGTTGTTTCTCACTCATAAAACTTACTTTGCATCACAGTCCACCATAACGGATTGTGAGGAACCGTCGTACACCTTCACAAATTAATAAAAATGATTAATAACAATCCCATTGGTAGGATCAACCATGCGCCAACATTTAATATTTTAAATAGAAATTGTCATGAAATTATTAAATCTTTTAGAACAGGACCTTCGCCACTGGATTGAGCAAGGTAACAAGCGAATATTATTTAATGAACGAGATTTCCAACTGCAGTTAGCAATGTGGTTGCTCAGAAGTGGAAATTACAATGCTGTTGAATTGGAATACCATGTTCCTGCACAGGAATTAAACAATGAAAATGATTACGTTTGGGTAAATACAAATAGAAAGAAAAATGAAGAATCACTTCCAACAGAACTTCAAGAAATGTATCTTGATATTGTTGTTGAAAAAGATGGGCAATTTGCTATTGTAGAGTTGAAATACCCTACAAAGATAGAACCTATTAAGACAAAACGATTTGGTGACTCAAAAGAATTCACTGATATACTGAAAAACCAAGGTGCCGACAACATAGTAAAGTATAATTTCTGGAAAGACGTACGCCGCATAGAGCTTGTAAAACGCAGATTTAGCAATGTGGTGGGTGGATTTGCTTTTATGCTAACTAATGATAAGATCTACCAATTTCAGTCTAAAGCAAGCACTTACAAGTTTAACTTTAGTATGGCTGAGAAGACAAAAGATGGCCACACAATATTGCACAGCAAAGACAAGTCTTGGGTGCAAGTCAAGGGCAAAGACACTTCTCTAAAAGTACATTTGCCAAACTTCAGGGTTGACAAGGAATACGAGACCCCTTGGGACAGCACTTTATTTGACAATGTAGAGTTTTACTATACTATCGTCAAAATTGACTGATGCTTAATTATGGTCTCAAAAAGCAGCACCTATCGGTGTCAAAAAGCCTCGCAAGCTCGGAATTATAAAGATTTCCTGCGTAAGCAGGCTTTTCGACGAACTCTGTTCGCAGCTTTTTGAATGAATTGTAGCGTCACTAAGGAAGTAGAAACTCTTTAATCATTTACTATGAAGGGTCCTTTCACTTTCCCGGACATCATAAAAACAAAAAACCGCGGCGAGTTGTTACTGCCACGGCTTTTGATACTTTAATCGTCAACTTAAGGAAATGCTTACTTAGCGGCATCCTTCTTAACGAAACGGCGCTCTTTGATGCGAGCCTTCTTACCGGTGAGACCACGCAGGTAATAAAGCTTGGCGCGGCGAACGCGGCCGTACTTGTTGATAGCGATGCTATCGATGAAGGGGCTCTCCATTGGGAAGATACGCTCTACGCCAATGCCGTCGCTAATCTTGCGAACGGTGAAACGCTTCTTCTCGCCCTCGCCGTTGATCTTGATGACCACGCCACGATACTGCTGAATACGCTCTTTGTTACCCTCCTTGATGCGATAAGCTACTGTGATTGTGTCGCCAGGAAGAAAATCGGGCAACTCCTTGCCTGTAGCAAACGCTTGTTCTGCAACTTTAATTAAGTCCATTGTAAAAGAAATTTCTTAAATGTTTTTTTAATCACACTTCGCAATATTCACAAGCCACTCTAATAGACTCACGCCTAAACTTCTTGCCAGAGATTGCGAAAAGCGGGGCAAAGGTACTACAAATTTCTTTAATGGCAAAGAAGTTTGCATATTTTTTTTGCTGATTCTTATTGATTTCCGCTATTTTTGGGCTTGTAGCACGTTATCCAGCTTGAATTATAAACTCTATAAACTCACGCACAGCACCATTGCCACCACCACTCTTGCACACATAGTGCGCTATTTCCTTCACCTGCTGGCATGCGTCGGCAGGGCATCCCACCAAGCCACATTCACGCATGCACTCAATATCGAGGATGTCGTCACCAATGTAAGCTACGTTCTCACGTGAGCAGCCATACTTTTGCATGAGGTGGCGCAGGGTGTCAAGTTTATCATGTTTTCCCTGGTAAAGTTCATCAATGTGCAACTCTCGCGCCCTGTTTTCTACTATACTCGAACTGCGTCCGGTAATAATTGCAGGCACGATGCCGTGGGCTGGCAGCATCTCGTTGATAGCATAACCATCCTTGATGTCAAATGCTTTGAACACCTCACCGCTGGGACCCATATTGATTTTCCCATCGGTCAGCGTTCCGTCAACATCCATTACCAGAAGCTTTATTTTCATTGTCTCATTCACCACATTCGCGCTTTATTCTGTTGATAATCTCTTTGTAGGTTCCCAAGTGACCAAATAGTGATGATGTCCCGAGCACAAAGCCGTCAACACCCTGCTTGCCCCAGCGTTTCATGCGCTCGATGGTACACGCTCCATCCATCATTATTTCGAGGTTATACTTATCTTTTAGTTCAATCAACTGCCCTATCTTTTCTTCAACATAAGGCAGATAGATGTGCCCTGCATATCCCGGCTTCACACCCATAAGGAGCACATTATCGACCAAGTCGTAATATTCGGTGAGACTCTCAATTGTGGTCTCTGGATTTATCACGATACCGGGCTTGCGACCCTCTTTCCTTATCTTTTGAATCACTTGCATGGGATGGCTGTCGCTATCGGGGTGGAAATAGATGATATCAACACCAGCATCGGCAAACATCTTAATATATCTACTAGGCTCCATAATCATCATGTGAAGCTCAGTAACTAGCGATGTGTTGCGACACACCGATTTCACGTCGCCTAACCCCATTGCAAAGTTAGGCACATACCTACCATCCATAACATCAAGATGCAGGCGTGTGGCACCAGCAGCCTCAAGAGCAAATGTCTCGGCCTTGACATTATCGAAGTTGGCGCACATTAATGACGGGGAATATATCATATCTTGTCTTCTATAATCTTTGATACGAAAGCTAGTGACACTTGCCGAGTATCAAGCACCTCTCCAGGCCAAAGCAAAACCGTTGAACCAGGAAGAACCTTGATAGAATCGGCTGCCATTGTCCCTTTCACGAGTGTGAAGCACTCAAGTGTGGCACTTTCGTTAGTGTATAATTCAATATTGTTTATCAGTTTTGTACTGTAAGTCTTTTCTTTTATCTCATGACCGTTATAGGCTTTGACCACCGACTTCAAGTTGATGTCAAGTGCATTAGTAGCCTTCTCGAGATGAAGCTCACGAGGGTTGCCCTGTGAATCAAGACGATTATAGTCGTAGAAGCGATAAGTGAAGTCACTGCCCTCCTCTATCTCAAACACCAGGCTACCGGCAGTAATAGCGTGAAGTGTGCCTGGCTCCACAAACACATAGTCGCCCTGCTCAACAGCAAGAGTGTCGGCCATTTCCATGAACCGTCCTTGCTCAATCATCAACATCTCCTGTTCCTTATCGTGACACGTGCATCCGTTGATTATGGTGCCCGAAGCGGGTGCGTCAATGAAGTACCACGACTCTCGCTTGCCACGTGCGCGATGCTCAAGCTCTTGAGCTGCCTCATCATTGGGATGAACTTGGATGCTAAGGTTCTCTTGAGCTTCAGTCAAGGCTAGAGTAAGAGGAAAATACTCATACTGCGTCATGCCCACCTTGTCCTTGATGAGCGGGAACACCTCATTGAGACTACGCCCCTTCCACTCGCCATTCAAGATTTCATTAGAAACACCTTCACGGCAATAAAGAGAGTAAAGATGACCTATGTTGTCGCCCTCAACACCTGCCAATAGGCTAATCTTAGGGCCACCCCAAATGGTGGTGTGTACTATTCTCTTAAGTATAAGCATCTCTTATTCCTGAGTAATTTCTCTTATTCGCATTATCTGATTGAGCAAATTGTCGAGATCGTCGATGTGAAGCATACAGCTGCCGTCGCACAGTGCGCTGGCAGGGTCATTATGAACCTCCATGAAGAGGCCCGAGAGCACACCAGTGGCCACTGCGGCCTTAGCCAGATAAGGCACAAACTCGCTCTTGCCACTGTTGCCGTGGTTGAGACCACCACCACTAATCTGGACACTGTGAGTGGCATCAAAAAGCACTGGGTATCCAAGTCGCGACATTCTCACCAAACCTGTCATATCAACAACGAGGTTGTTGTAGCCAAAGCAGGTGCCACGCTCACAGAGCATAAAGTTAGTACACCCGAAGTATTCCATTTTGCCCACCACATTGAGCATCTCTTCTGGACTCGAGAACTGCGCCTTCTTGATATTCACCATCTTTCCAGTCATGGCAGCAGCTTTCAGCAGGTCGGTCTGCCGGCACAAGAATGCCGGAATTTGAATAATATCGGCAACCTGCGCCACAGCCTCTGCCTGGTAAGGCTCATGTATATCGGTGACAATCTTCACGCCTACCTCAGTCTTTGCTTTCTCCAGTATGCGCAGCCCTTCTTCTAGGCCTGGTCCACGGTAATTAGTTGCTTTTGTGCGGTTTGCTTTATCCCATGAGGCCTTAAAAAAGAAGTCCACGTCATGCTTTGCAGCAATGTCCTTGATCGCCTGTGCAAGAAGCATCACATTATGCTCGCTTTCTATAACACAAGGGCCGGCAAGTAATTTAAACTTATTGTCTGTCATTATGAGAGTCAATTTTTTCGTTAAATCAGGCAAAATTAGTAATAATAAATGAGAACAACACTATTTATCCTACTTTTTTTTGAGTCAAGCAATGTCAATTCTTATTTAATGCGTCACTTAATTATTTAAGCATTGTTGAAGAAAAAAAATTTTTATTGTAATTTTGCACAACTTTTTGTAATTATTATTACCCACAACAAATGAAGTATAAATGTCCTTGCATTTCAGGCAAAAAACAGTTTATTAAAGAGCCAGGCTTTATAATGGCTGTGAATTTCTTGATCATGTTAGCGATTTACATGATCTCACGTTTGGTGTTTTATTATGCTAACGCTCGTTTCTTTCCTGATGTAACCTTTGGCGACATGCTCACAATGTCGTTGGGAGGTCTAAAGTTTGACATCAGCGCACTTTGCTATCTCAACATCTTGTGCATAGCAATGCAGTTCATACCGTTGAAGTGTCGTGACACAGTAAGGTATCAGCGCATTGTAAAAATAATATTCCTTGTCGTCAATATTGTGGGCATCATCGTCAACACCGCCGACATAGCATATTTTGAGTTCGGAGGCCGACGCACTACCTGGATAGTTTTCTCCGAATTTGGTGGGGAGAGCAATCTAGGCAAGATTTTCCTCAACAGCATCACCGGTTTCTGGCTAGTGTGGCTAGTAGGTATCGCTATGATTGCCGCTGTAATCTTCTTATACTATAATCCCATAAAGAAAAACCGCAGCCAAGAGGACTATCCTGCTGCCAGAATCTACTACCCTGTCCATACTGGAATTTTCTTGCTAGCAGCGTTGTTAACGGTTGCAGGGTTTCGTGGCGGTCTGTCGTTCAAGATGCATCCATTGCGTCAGGACTCTGCCGAGATTTACTGCAAGCATCCCCTCGAGGCTGCCATTGTGCTCAACACACCATTCACCATGATAACCACCATGCACAAAAAGGGCTATAAAGACCCCAAGTTCTTTAAGGAAGAAGAACTTGATGGCATCTTCAACCCCGTTAAAAACACCACACCCCGAGGTGGACAGATGCGCCGCATGAATGTGGTGGTGTTCCTAATGGAGAGTTTCTCAATGGAATACACCAGCTTTTACAACAAAGAAAAAGATGGAGGAAACTATCATAGCTATACTCCATTCCTCGATGAGCTACTGAGCCAGAGCTACAGTTTTCAATACAGCTTTGCCAATAGCGCACGCTCGGTTGACTGCATGCCAGCCACTTTTGCCGGCATTCCACGATACATCGACCCTTACTGCTATTATATCTATTCTAACAACACCCTTCAGGGATTGCCACAAATGCTTCGTGACGAGGGGTACAACACCGCATTCTTCCATGGTGCCCCCAACACTACCTTGGGCTTCAAAGCATTTGCCAACTCCATTGGCTTTGAGCATTACTATGGACTGGATGAATATCCTAACAAAGATGATTTTGATGGCACTTGGGCTATTTTCGACGAGCCTTATTTGCAGTATTTTGCTAAGTATTGTGAGGAATATGCCCAAAAGGACAAACCATTCTTCCTTACTGTGTTTACCGCTTCGAGCCATGAGCCTTTTAAGATTCCCGAGAAGTATAAGGACACATTTACTAGCGGCGACATTCCCATGCACCGCAGCATCAGTTATTCCGATTATGCGATAAGGAAGTTTTTTGAGCAAGTGAAGGATGAGCCTTGGCTTGAGAACACTATATTTGTATTCAGTGCCGACCATTGCGGCATGTCTAATCGCAGTGACTACAATACTGACATGGGACGATTCTTGATACCAATCTTCTTCTACACTCCGGGTGGTCAACTTCCTGTCATGTGCGACTCTACACGCCTGATGCAACAGATCGACATCACCCCCACCCTGCTTGGTATTCTCAATTACCAGAAGCCATATTTTTCATTTGGCAAAAACGTGTTTGATGACAGCCCAAATTATGTGAACTATGTATTTAATGACCGCAACGGCACATCAATGTACTATCTCGACGACTTGATGATAGAATACCGCAACAACGAGCTCATTGGCATCTATAAGTTCAGGGAAGACTTCTCACTGAAGAACAACCTCCTGAGCAAGAAAAACCAACTTCCACAACTCCCGTTTATGGAGAGGCAGATGAGGGCTATCCTCCAGCAGTACATAGTGCGCATGAAGGGGAACAGGCTGACGGCCAAGTAGCACACGCAACTTATAGCCGCCACATCTTTGTAATTAAGACAATTGTAATATCTCCAACGATTTAAAACGATTTAAAGCAATTAGTTTAATTCGCACAATTCGCCGTTTTTTTGAAAAGCCGCAAGCACTTCGTCGTTAGAAATTTGTAGTGTCAAAACAAGTCATTATAGATTTGCTCGGTGGCTCCGGTGTGTGCCTTGATATAATCACTGGCTGCGGTACCAGCAGCTTGAAGAGCGGCAGGGTCACTCAGCAATTTGTCTAAAACTTCGTGGCACTGACTGGCGTCACTGATGGCGAAGCCGCCACCGCAGGCGTTGAGCTCTACCGCCTCCTTGAACTTTTCGTGCCTAGGACCGAAGATTACCGGCAGGCCATAGACCGCAGCCTCGGGCACATTGTGGATGCCTGAGCCAAAGCCCCCGCCCACATAGGCGATAGCGCCGTAGCGGTAAATCGACGAAAGGATGCCGAAACAGTCAATTATCAGGCAATCGAGCTTGGCGACATCCACTCCCTCAAGCTGTGTGTAGCGGGCAACCGGACGCTTGATGCGAGCCATCAATGCGGCAAGACGGCTCTCGTCAAACTCATGCGGAGCTATGATGAGCTTCATCTCGGCGTGGTTGTTAAAATAGGGAATAATAATGTCCTCGTCGGGCTGCCACGAGCTGCCCATCACCAGCACCTTGTCACAGCCGCTCACCATCTGTGCTATGACGGGGAACTCCCTGGCTTGAGATTTGATTTGCAGCACACGGTCGAGACGCGTGTCGCCACACACCGTCACATTGTCAATGCCAATGCCGTGCAACAGCCGGCGCGACTCATCGTTCTGAACGTAGAGCTGGGTGAAGCAGCGCAGCATCTTGCGAAACGTTCCACCCCACGGCTTGAAAAAAATCTGACTTGAACGGAATATCGACGATATAATATAGGTGGGCACTCCCCTGCTGTAGAGCTGCTCAAGATAGTTGCCCCAAAACTCATATTTCACAAAGATTGCCATGCGCGGCCTCACCACATCGAGGAACGCCTTCACTCGCCGTGGCGTGTCCATGGGCAAGTAGCACACAGCATTTACCTTATCATAGGTCTTGCGCACCTCATAGCCCGATGGAGAAAAAAATGACAGCAAAATCTTTGCATCGGGGTGCTGCTCACGAATTTTCTCGATGAGCGGCCTGCCCTGCTCAAACTCACCAAGCGAGGCAGTGTGTATCCACACATAACCACCCTCGGCGTCGAGCTTGCTTTTTAAATATTCAATAGTGCGGTTCTGCCCCTGCACCATCTTCTGCGCCTTGGGGTTCCAGGGCGAGACGATGCGTGCAGCCAGGCGGTAAGCACTTATTCCCAAATTATATAGAGGGTTCATTTCAAGTAGGATTAGTCGTTAAAATAGTGCTGGCAGGGGCGAATAATAATTGAGCGCCTTTTTCTTTTTATATTTCCCCCACAAGATGTTGTCAAGATAGAAACGTACTGCCAGTTGCTGCCAAAAGGCAGTGCGTTTGTCGGTTGCATGATACGATAATCGTGCGTTAATGTTAATATAGTCGGTTTTAAAAATTGTAGCTGTCACTTCGGTGCAGCTATAGAATTTGTCACGAAAGAAATTTTCTCCCTGATAAAGCAGTGAGCCATATTTCTTGTAGAGAGGCATCTGACGCTTGCCTGCATAGATGCCTTGACGCACAGTGAGCCATTTCCAGTTTCCAACCACTGTGCCTAAGAATCCTGCCTGAGTGAGCCACTTGTCCTCGCCAACGCGGTCACGGTCACACGAGAACAACAATCCTGCCTCAACCTTAATAAATGCATTGCGCCACCAGTGTGTGTATAAGACTCGTGGATTAGCGATGAAATTATCTACCACCCCTTCGCCTTCGGGTCTCGCCCCACTTCTCGCCAGGTGATTATAAGCAATAGTCGATGCTACAATAATGTTATTATCTCCATCATTGACTGTATGGGAGTTACGCCAACCTATATCACCCAACACCATGAAAGCTTCACGGCGATGCTTTGTCATGATTTGCCTCCAATCAAGCATTGCACCAACAAGAAGATGCTCTTTTTCGAGTCCTATTATGAGTCCATTGATATTGGGATTCATACGGTATATGGAGTCGCTGCACAGATAGATGGGCAAAGCATATCGTTCACCAGGAATCATACCAAACTTGAAATCCAATCCCTTCTCACGATTTTTGTATTGATAGTAGAGTGCTGGTACCACTTTGTAGCCATGCAAGCGGTCATTCATTGGCTGATACCAAGTCACTCCACCCATAATGCGATGACGGGTGCTGTCCATCGACACACCAACCTGTGGCGTGATGCGAGTGAAAATATTAGTCTTACCGGGAACCTCGCTTTTTTCGACCTCAGCGTTTTTGAACACAGCGTTCATATCGACACTCCACTCCAGTTGCTGGGCATCGATAGTGAGCGCCATCGCCATTGCCATCAATATTGCCAGGAATCTTAAGCGCATATACACTACTCCACAACAGGCTTAATGTTCTCAATGCCGCGCTCTATGCGTGCAATGATTTCGTCCTTGCCCATGAGCTCGGCGATGTCAAACATGTGAGGGCCCTTGCACTCACCCACCACGGTGAGGCGGAAGGCGTTCATCACGTTGCCCATGTGCAACTCGTTGTCCTTGATCCACCCCAGCACAATTTCCTCGGCGTGAGCACTTGTCATGTCGTCGATGCCCTTAATCACATCGATGAGGCGGCGCATTGTCTCGGGGGTGTCGTCCTTCCAGCGTTTCTTTATGTCTTTGGGAGCATACACGGTGGGAGCCTCAAAGAAGAACTTGGCATTTTCCCAGATGTCGCCCACGAAGCTGATGCGGCTCTTGATCATGCCCACGGCGCGGGTGATGTAGTCGTCGCTGAACTGCGAGGCGTCAACGCCGTGCTTTGCGAGCTCGGGTTTGAAGAGCTGGGCAAGGTCGTTATCGGCCATATTGATAAGATATTCGTGGTTGAACCACTTGCCTTTCTCGAAGTCGAACTTCGCACCTTTCTTAGAGCAGTGCTCAAACGAGAATCCCTTGATAAGCTCGTCCATAGAGAAAATCTCTTGGTCGGTGCCAGGGTTCCAGCCCAGCAGAGCCAGGAAATTGACCACGGCCTGGGGCAGATAGCCGCGCTCGCGGTATCCGCTGCTCACATCGCCGCTCACAGGGTCGTGCCACTCCAGCGGGAACACAGGGAAGCCCAGGCGGTCGCCGTCACGCTTGCTGAGCTTGCCCTTGCCGTCGGGCTTGAGCAGCAGTGGCAGGTGTACAAACTGTGGCATCGAGTCTTTCCATCCCAAGGCCTCATAGAGCAACACATGCAGCGGTGCGCTGGGTAGCCACTCCTCGCCGCGTATCACATGGCTCACCTCCATCAGGTGGTCATCCACGATGTTGGCCAAGTGATAGGTGGGCAGGCCGTCGGCACTCTTGTAGAGCACCTTGTCGTCAACCACCGAGCTGTTGACAGTCACCTCGCCACGTATCAGGTCATTGACCTTAACTTCCTGGTCAGGCTCAATGAGGATGCGCACCACATATTTCTCGCCGGCAGCAATGAGGCGATCAACTTCTTCCTTGGGCAAAGTGAGCGAGTTGCGCATCATGCCACGAGTCTTGGCGTCATACTGGAAATTGGCAATCTCCTTGCGCTTGGCATCTAGCTCCTCAGGGGTGTCGAAGGCGATATAGGCTTTGCCATCGTCGAGCAGCTGCTTTACATACTTGCGGTAAATGTCGCGACGCTCGCTCTGCTTGTAGGGGCCATAGTTGCCGCCCTCGCGCACTCCCTCATCGATGCCTATGCCCAGCCATTGCAGTGCCTCGTTGATATACTGCTCAGCGCCTGGCACGAAGCGGTTACTGTCGGTGTCCTCGATGCGAAGGATCATCGTGCCGCCATGCTGGCGTGCAAAGAGGTAGTTAAACAAAGCTGTTCTCACGCCGCCAATGTGCAGCGGTCCTGTGGGCGATGGCGCAAAACGCACCCTTACTTTTTTATCCATTATTGTGTGTCGTGTTTAATAGTTTCTCTTAATTGACTGCAAAGGTAGTAAAAAGTTGCCACTTGGCAGACACAACTTCTTAGTTTTTAATTCTTAGTCCCGAGTTTTTTCAGTTTCTAACGCAAAATAGAACAATTATTTGGCTAAAAATTAGAGAAAAAGCACTTATTTTTTGTAGTGTGAAATAAAAGTGCTAATTTTGCATGTTTTAAAGCATAATTGTAAAGCAGATGAGTATAAAAAGCACTCTCGAAAAGGTGATTAGTGAAGACTTGGCAGAGATCTGGAGTCTGCTGGGCTCTGAAGAGAAGCGCCTCGTTACCGACAACTTTGAGATCCACTCGTTCAAGAAGAATCAAATTATATATGCCGAGAAAGATAATCCTGTGTTCTTGTGGTGCCTGCTCAAAGGCAAGGTGAAGCTCTATAAGGACGGCATAGGCGGCAGGCAGCAGATTTTGCGCCTCTACCGCCCCATCCAGTACTTTGGCTATCGAGCTTATTTTGCTGGAGAGCCTTACGTGTCGAGCGCAGCAGCCTTTGAGGCCTCGTCGGTGGGATCATTACCTATGGACTTAGTTAAAAACATGATCGACAACAACCGCGACCTAGCGTGGTTCTTCATTCATGAGCTATCGAAGAACCTGGGCGGCAGCGACACCAAGATAGTGACACTCACCCAAAAGCACATCCGCGGTCGCCTGGCCGAAGCATTGACTGTGCTCATCGACAACTATGGCTTTGAGGACGACGGCAAGACGCTAAAGATTTACATGGCACGCGAGGACATTGCCAACCTGTCGAACATGACCACGAGCAACGCCATCCGCACCCTCTCGGTCTTCGCCCAAGAGCGCATCATCACCGTGGATGGCCGCCGCATCAAGATAGTTGACGAGGACAAACTGCGCCAAATCAGCAAATTCGGATAGCTTTGAACCGGCAAACTAGCAAGGCAATAGTAGCCGTCGCACTCAACGGACAAGCCACGCCTTGCCCCTACTTAACACTTCACATTTAACACTTCACACTTAGAATAATGTTAATCGCACAAAGCAAACGCAAGGAAAACATCGCCGAATACCTGCTCTACATGTGGCAGGTAGAGGATATAATACGCGCCTTTGGACTCGATATTGACAAGATAAAAGCAGGCATCATCGATCGCTATGATGTAGATCCCGACACACGCAAGGAGATTATCGACTGGTGGGAAGGACTCATCATGATGATGCAGCACGAAGGTAAAAAAGAGTCAGGACACCTGCAAATCAACAAGAACGTGCTTATCCGCCTCACCGACCTCCACAACGAGTTGCTCAAGAGTGCGAAGCATCCCGAGTATGGTGCCGAGTTCTATAAGACCTTGCCATTTATCGTGGAGCTGCGTGCCAAGACTCCCGAAGCGCAGCAGGTGGGCGAGCTCGAGACATGCTTCAACGCCCTCTACGGCACCCTCATGCTCAAGCTGCAAGGCAAGGAGATAGGGAAAGACACACAGGTTGCCATCAACCAGATATCACATTTTATCGGCACTCTCGCAGCTTATTACAAGAAAAACGAAGAGAAGCCTATTTTTGAAGACGAAATACAATAGAAATGAACAAAAAAAACATACTTATCACTGGAGCCAATGGCCAGCTAGGGCGCGAGATGCGCAAGGTGCTTGAAGGCGACATCTTTGTCAATGCCATCTACACCGATGTGGATGAGCTTGATATTACTGATGCTGCCGCAATAGAAGCCTGCGTGGTGAGCAACAGGGTAGATTACATTGTTAACTGCGCTGCTTTCACTGCCGTTGACGCCGCCGAGAGCAGCGTGGAGCTTTGTACTAAGCTCAATGTGGAAGCCCCCACACTACTGGCACAAGCGGCACACAAGCATGGTGCCAGGCTCATCCACATCTCCACCGACTATGTATTTGATGGAACCAACTGCCGCCCCTATCGTGAGGACGACCCGGTGTGCCCCACCTCGGTCTATGGCTCCACCAAAGCCGCTGGTGAACGCCACGTCATGGACGCAGCACCCGAGAGCATCATTATACGCACCGCTTGGCTCTACTCCCCTCATGGCAAGAACTTTGTAAAAACCATGCTCGAGCTTGGCAGTAGCCGCGAGACGCTGCGCGTGGTGAGCGACCAAGTGGGCACCCCTACCCATGCCCTCGACCTGGCCAGCGTGATCATGTCGCTGATCAGTTGCGAGCAATGGCATCCTGGCATCTACCACTTCAGCAACGAAGGCGCGATTTCGTGGTACGACTTCACAATGGCAATACTGCGCATCGCGGGCATCACTACCTGCCATGTGCTGCCCTGCATGTCCAAGGACTACCCCACAGCCGCCACTCGACCACACTACAGCGTCCTCGACAAGAGCAAGATAAAAGCTACTCTGGGCATCGAGATCCCCTACTGGGAAGAGAGCCTAGAGCAATGCATCAGCACATTAATCAATAACAAATAACCTAGTTCAGTATGTTGCGATACCATCGCAACTAACAAAAAAGAAAGAATACTATTGTGGCTTTTAACGACGAAATAACTAAACGGCGCACCTTTGCCATCATCTCGCACCCCGATGCGGGAAAAACCACTTTGACCGAGAAGCTGCTGCTCTTTGGTGGAGCAATACATGTGGCTGGCGCGGTGAAATCAAACAAAATCAGGAAAACTGCCACCAGCGACTGGATGGACATCGAGAAACAACGCGGCATCTCGGTGGCCACCTCGGTGATGGGGTTTAACTATAACGACTACAAAATCAACATCCTCGACACTCCTGGTCACCAAGACTTTGCCGAGGACACCTACCGCACACTCACTGCTGTGGATAGCGTAATAATCGTGGTGGATGTGGCTAAGGGCGTGGAGACACAGACGCGCAAACTCATGGAGGTGTGCCGCATGCGCAACACACCAGTAATAATCTTTGTCAACAAGCTCGACCGAGAGGGACGCGACCCATTCGACATCCTCGACGAGCTGGAGCAGGAGCTGAAAATCTCGGTGCGGCCCCTCACATGGCCCATCAGCATGGGCGCCAGCTTCAAAGGGGTCTATAACATCTATGAGCAAAGCCTCGATCTCTTCAAGCCCGACAAGCAACACGTTACCGAGCGCGTGGAGATCGACGACATCAACTCTCCCGAGATTGACCGCCAGGTGGGGGCCGACGATGCCCAAAAGCTGCGCGAAGACATTGAGCTCGTAGAGGGTGTGTATCCCGACTTCGACGCTAATGACTATCTCGAAGCACAAGTGGCACCAGTGTTCTTTGGGTCGGCACTCAACACCTTTGGCGTGAAAGAGCTGCTCGACTGCTTCATCAAGATAGCACCCTCGCCCAAGCCTGTGCAGGCCATAGAGCGCGTGGTGAACCCCAGCGAGGAGAAGTTCACAGGCTTCGTGTTCAAAATACAAGCCAACATGGATCCCAACCATCGCAGCTGCATTGCCTTTGTAAAGATATGCTCAGGAGTGTTCCACCGCAATGCCACCTATCTGCATGTGCGCAGCGGCAAGACTTACCGCTTTAGTGCTCCCACTGCCTTCATGGCACAACGCAAGGACGTAGTGGATGATGCCTACCCTGGCGACGTGATAGGCCTTCCCGACAGTGGCAGCATCTTCAAGATTGGCGACACACTCACCGAGGGTGAGAACCTCCATTTTAAAGGCCTGCCCAGCTTCTCGCCCGAGATGTTCAAGTACATCGAGAACAACGACCCCATGAAGACTAAGCAGCTCAACAAGGGCATCGCCCAGCTCATGGACGAGGGCGTAGCACAACTCTTTGTCAACCAGTTCAATAACCGCAAGATTATTGGAACAGTGGGGCAACTGCAATTTGAGGTAATTCAATACCGCCTGTTGCACGAATACAACGCCCAGTGCCGTTGGGAGCCTATCAGCCTCTACAAAGCGTGCTGGATTGAAAGCGACGACCAGGAAGCACTCGAAGCCTTCAAGAAGCGCAAGCACCAGTTCATGGCACTCGACATTGAGGGCCGCGACGTGTTCCTCGCCGATTCAGGCTATGTGCTGCAAATGGCGCAACAAGACTTCCCCAAGATAAAATTCCACTTCACAAGCGAATTTTAAACTTTTTTCTTGAATTATCTTAGAATTATAACTAACTTTGTTTTATTAAACAAGACTAATCAAAATAACAACCAACTATGGATTCTCACGAGAATTTAATTCAATTATATAAACAGCACACCGGTAGCGAGCCTACTGAAGTCAAGCTAATGGATAAAGCTGGCTCTAACCGCCAGTATTATCGACTGTCGGGCGTTAAACCGATTGTGGGTGTTGTGGGTGAGTCGCGTGAAGAGAATGACGCCTTTATTTATATTGCCACCCATTTCAAAAATCAAGGGCTGTCGGTCCCCACTGTCTTTGGAGTGAGCGACGACCACATGACCTACATTCAAGAAGACTTAGGCGGCAAACCCGAAAATATACTTTGGAACAAAATTCGTCGCAGCAGCATCACTCACGCTTTCACCAGTGAAGAAAAAGAACTGTTGCGACGCACAATGAAGGACCTGTGCGACATTCAGTTTCGTGGCACTCAAGGGTTTGACTATAGCAAATGCTATCCGGCAGAGTGCTTCGACGAGCGATCTATCAAGTGGGACCTCAACTACTTCAAGTATTGCTTCCTCAAAGCCACCGGCATAGTTTTTAATGAGAACCTGCTCGAGAACGACTTCGACACCCTCACTCGCGATTTGCTCTCGGTGCCGAGCGACACGTTTATGTATCGCGACTTCCAGTCGCGCAATGTCATGCTCGTTGGCGACACTGAGCACCCTGCCGACTGCCGGCTTGCTTATATCGACTTCCAGGGAGGTCGTCGCGGGCCTTACTACTACGATGTGGCTTCGTTTGTGTGGCAGTCACGCGCCAAGTACCCCGAGGACTTGAAGAAGGAACTCGTGCAAGCCTATCTTGAACAACTCAAGACCTACGTTCCACACCTCGACGAGAAGCTCTTTCACGAGAACCTGCGACTGTTTGTTCTCTTCCGCACCCTGCAAGTGCTGGGAGCTTACGGCTTTCGCGGATACTTCGAGAAGAAACCCGACTTCATGAAGAATAGCATTGTGCCCGCCATTGCCAACCTGCGGCGCCTGGTGACCAACACGTCATTTGACCACTACCCCTACCTGAGCAAAATAATCAATGAACTGGTAAACCTTAAAGACTTCACCAGCGAAGAGAAATCGCTCACCGTCAGGGTGATGAGCTTTGCCTATAAAAAAGGCATTCCCCACGACCCGTCGGGCAACGGAGGCGGTTATGTGTTTGACTGCCGAGCACTGAACAACCCAGGCAAATATGACAAATACAAAGCCTTTACCGGTCTTGACGAGAACGTAATCAAGTTTCTTCAGAAAGAAAGCACCATCGACCAGTGGCTTGTACACGTCTATGCGATGGTAGATGAGTCGGTAGAACGTTACATAAAGCGCAACTTCACCGACCTGATGGTGTGTTTTGGATGCACCGGCGGGCAGCACCGTTCGGTCTATGCAGCCCAGCATCTAGCAGAGCACATTCACAAGAAATTCAACGTGCGGGTAGAGCTCTCTCATCGTGAGCAGAGCGGCCATGACCGCACATTTAATCCAGTGGAGCAGTGAAAGCGATGATATTTGCCGCGGGGCTAGGCACCAGGCTCCGCCCGTTGACCAACGACCGCCCTAAAGCTCTGGTGGAGATAGGCGGCAAAACCATGCTCGAGCGAGTGATTAGCCGTCTCGCACAGGCAGGTTTTGATGACATCACTATCAACATCCACCACTTTGGGCAGAAAATCATTGATTATCTTGACCAGCACCACAACTTTGGGCTAAACATCCACATCAGCGACGAGTGCGACCTGCTGCTCGACACTGGTGGAGGCATTCTCAAGGCACGACAGTTTCTCGACGGCAACGAGCCTTTTCTCGTGCACAATGCCGACATATTAACCGATATCGACCTGCTCTCAATCTATCAAAGCCATGTCACCAGCGGCGCCATGGCCACCGTGCTGGTGAAAGAGCGCAAGACGAGTCGCTACTTTGTGTTTGACGACAACTACCGACTGCAAGGCTGGATCAACAAATCCACCGGCGAGACACGTCCTCCACATTTCATCCACGCTAAAGGCATGCATGAGCTAGCCTTTGGCGGCATCCACGTGATATCGCCAAGCATTTTCCAGGAATTGGAGCAATATTCGCAAGGGCAACCCAAGTTCTCAATCACTCCATTCTACGTTGACCAGTGCCACAATCACCTCATTAAGGGATATGTTCAACACACACCTTACACCTGGCTCGACGTAGGCAAGCCCGAGACACTCAAACAGGCCCAAGAAATTGTGCAACAAAAAATGTCCTCGTTGTGAGGACTTTTTTTATACCAAATCGGTCATTAGGTTTTATTGATAAAAAGGTCAAAAAAACAACCTAACCTCGGCCTAATGACCGATTGGGATTTATTTCAATAATCTGACAGTCCTATTTCTTCAGCACCCATGCCACTAGGTTCTCTCCAGCACAGGCACTTCAATGAAGAGATAACGACATTCTCGTTGGGGTCTTCAGTGAAGTAAAAGCCCTCGCCATGTGTCTTATTGCGTAAGCCCCAGCACAGGTCGCCTTCATGCGCACCAGCGATCTTAACCAGCTTAAACAGCGACATCACCGACGATTTCATTGTGCTCACCAGAGGAAGCCACTCCGCAGCCGACGAGCTGGGCACAAAATTCACACATCGCAAATACACCACATCGTTAGTTTTATTCATTACCAGAGCCTTGCTACCATCGCTGGTGTCGTATTGATATTCTCTATTAGCATTGAAAACGGGGGGCTGACCATGAAGTGAGGCAAAATTTACTATCTCATTAACCACAACATCGGGTGCTGTGGATTGAGCCGACACGCCAAAAATATAATCTCCCTCATCAATCTTTTCTAGCCCCACCACGAGATTGCCGTTGAGTGATGACACAATATCACCACAATTTATACCATCAACAGGAAGAGCATCGAGCATCTTGGATATTCCAGGCATTTTCATCAATTCAGCTCCACTTAGTCTTATCGAGAAATACGTGCCGAAGTCGCTAGGCACATTTTCCAGAACATCAGAGGCATTGCCACTAGCCGCTGTAGCAACAACTTTGTCGTAGAACAAACTATACAAGCCATTGTCAGCACAGATGAAATCGGTCGATATCGCCACTTTCTCATCACCTTGCTTGGAGTCGTCAAAATTGATTGTGGCGGTTATTGCCTTGATGCCAGTACCTTCAAATATCGTGGCTGGAGAGATACTGCCCACCGCTGTTTCAAGATTTAGGTTCTCAAATAGCAACGGTAGTCCTTTAGCATCAACATAGACGGCAATGTCACTATCCTTAGCATCAATAGCCTTAGCAACATCTTCATTGTCAAGCACACTGGGCTTAGACTTGTCAAGGATATTCTTGGCGGCGGCACTAGCCTCATCGTCGGTGGCATTGTTTTTGCGCGCTATCAGCAACACATTGTCATCAATAGCAAAAGCATAGTCGAGATGAGAAGCAAACTCAATACCCACCATCTCTTTCATCTTGCCATGGGCAATTTTATTCACAACTTCTTTAGCCTTGTCTTCATCGGCAAGAGGCAACAATGCCACAGCCTGTAGCACCCCTTTTGTCAAGAAGACATAGCTATGGCAGCCAACGTCGATTCCTGACTCTGGCAAGTAGTTGACCACATCACCTATAATGTTCAAGTCGTCTTCAATGTTGGCGTTGGCCTGGTCTATCACAGCCTTGAGGTCAGATGGAATGGTGAGTGTAGCGTCCTTTTCTTCACCTTTCTTGATTCCTGCCTTGTCGAGGATGCTTGGCATGTTAATCTTCACCACACCCACGGCATCGTTTGGAATCATTGCACGCAATTTTTCGTCGGTCGAGGTACATGACGCCATCACTAAGACGGCAACCAGAATAAGCAAATAATTTAGTATCTTCATAATCATTTCATCTGTTAGCGTGCAAAAGTAGTGTATTTTTCAGTTATTTTTACAAGAAAAACTACTAAATTTCATCACTTGTTAATAAGTTTTCTATAATTTCTATTGCCAAACCCATCATTATTTGTATTTTTGAGCCGCTAAAACGTATTTACGACCTAATTATCATTTTAATTAACATGAACGACATTTCCGAAATTTTGAGGGCTTTGCTCGACCAACTCAGCAATACTGAGGAAGTGGAACGAGAATTTGCCGAAATGATGAACGATGATCCACAACTAGAAGAGGACTATAAACTCTGGTGCGAAGATATGGGTTATGGATATAAAACTGGTTACCAAGATTTTATTGATGAGCAGATGCGCGACCGAGAAGACTTCTGGGATAGCATGAACGAGGAGTTTTAGCCCAGTGCAGGCAAGGTAATAAGGCCACGAGCAATCGATTAATCGTGTTGTTATCGCCTTTTACCATCATCAATTAATTCTATAAATGACTAACTAACAACAATGAACTATAAATTGCCTGCCGAGTGGGAGCCACAAGACGCCATCATGATGGCATGGCCTCATCGTGGCACTGACTGGCACTACATGCTCTCTGAGGCACAGGCGTGCTTCAAGGCGGTGGCTCGCGCCATCGTGAGCGAAATGCGCCTCATTGTCATCGCCCCTGATGCCGACGACGTGAAACACCAACTTAGCGACATCGACCATAACGACAGAATCTTATATCAGGAAATAGACACCAACGACACCTGGGCGCGCGACTTCGGACCCATCTCTGTAACAGGCAATGGCAAGCAACTGATGCTCGACTTCAAGTTTAATGCTTGGGGACTAAAGTTTGCCGCTTGCCTTGACAACCTCATCTGCGCAAAGATGCAAGAAAGCGCCATCTTCAACGCTCAAGCCATCAACTGCCAGGACTTCGTGCTTGAAGGTGGCTCTATCGAGAGCGACGGCAATGGCACAATCCTCACCACTAGCCAATGCCTGCTCTCACCTAACCGCAACCGCCACCTTAGTAAGCAACAGATTGAAGCAATGCTCATGAAAAGGCTCGGAGCAAAAAAGGTGCTGTGGCTCGACAGTGGTGAGCTCACTGGCGACGACACCGATGCGCACATCGACACCCTCGCCCGCCTAGCTCCAGGCAACACTATCCTCCATGTGAAATGCAATGATCCCAGCGACGAGCAGCACGCCTCGCTCTCTCGCATGGAGCAGGAGCTCAAAGCCATGACCAACGCCCAAGGCACCCCCTTCAACCTTGTGCCACTGCCATGTCCCGCTCCCATTCACGACACAGAGGGCAACAGGCTACCAGCCACTTACGCCAACTTTTTGATAACTAACACGCAAGTGCTTGTGCCCATCTACAACCAGCCCCAAAACGACAACGCTGCACTCAAAACCATAGCACGGGCGTTTCCTGACCGGCACGTTGTGGGCATCGACTGCAACGCGTTAATTCAACAACACGGGTCGCTGCATTGCATCACCATGCAGATTCCCAAAAACTTCTTGAAAAAATGAAAATAGGAATAATACAACAACGCAACTGCGGCGAGGTGGAACTAAACCGCACTCGCCTAATAGAAAAAATAGCAAGCCTCGCCAAAGGTGGAGCGCAACTCATTGTGATGCAGGAGCTGCACGACTCACTATACTTTTGCCAAGAGGAAAATGTGAACAATTTTGACCTCGCCACCACAATTCCTGGCGATGTGACCCAGGCCTATGCTCAAGCCGCTCGAGAGAATAATGTCGTGCTCGTGACATCGCTCTTTGAGCGCAGAGCTAAGGGGCTATACCATAACACTGCGGTAGTGTTTGACAGTGACGGCTCCATCGCTGGCAAATACCGCAAGATGCACATCCCCGACGACCCTGCCTATTACGAGAAATTCTACTTCACACCAGGTGACCTGGGCTTCGAACCCATCAACACTAGCGTGGGGCGGCTAGGCGTGCTTGTGTGCTGGGACCAATGGTACCCCGAGGCAGCACGACTCATGGCCCTGCGTGGCGCTGACCTGCTCATCTACCCTACTGCCATAGGCTTTGAGAGCAGCGACAACGAAAACGAGAAGATGCGACAGCTCAACGCCTGGATGACAGTGCAGCTCGGGCACGCTGTGGCCAATGGCATCCCCGTCGTCACCGTCAACCGTGTGGGGCATGAAGCCGACCCTAGCGGCCAGACCAATGGCATCGAGTTCTGGGGCAGTAGTTTCATTGCCGGTCAGCAGGGAGAAATACTGCACTGCGCATCAAGCAACGATGAAGAAGAGACCATCATCGATGTGAACCTCGACCGCACCGAGCGAGTGCGACGCTGGTGGCCTTTCCTGCGCGACCGCCGCATCGACCACTATCAAGGCCTTGACAAGAGATTTCTCGACTAAAAACAACTCTCAAGATAAGGTTCGAAACATCGCGACGTCTTCGATAAGCGACTGAGCAACAGCGAGGCAGGCAAGTGCCATATCACTAAAGACGTAGCCTCCACTGGTGAAGACCATGCATTCAGGCTGCGCTTTGTGATTAGCGGTGGTGACGCTCAGTTCACATTCAAGCAATCTTCACGCGACTCAAAATAAAAATGCTGGTTGAGGTTCTCTCAACCAGCATTTATGTTTTGCGGAAAGAGAGGGAATTTATGTACTCCTCTTTTCAAGGCAACAATAACTGATTTTCAAATAGTTACATTTTTGATTAGCGGTTCATGATTTCTACATGATTGGTAAACGTTGTAATTGTTAATAATGCTGGAAGTTGTTTATTATTCGTTGTTTCTAATTGTGCAGTTGGCAATTGCACAAATTCATTAATATTTAATTGTGAAATACGGTCAATGAATATAGGTCGGCTATAAACATCATAAAATTTTACCATGTTATAAAGATTCCTTTTGCTCAAACCTCGTCTTCTAGGATTTTGCCGTTTTAGATAGTCTGCTAAGTCACCGACAACTTTAGTCCCCCATCGGGCAGACTTAAGTTACAGTGAAATATATTGACCTATTTCCCATTACATCTGCAATGCCGTTGTATTAACCATAGCTATTGCTGATGAGCGATACCTCTCAATCAACGAGTTAACAAACGCGAATTGAGTTTCCAGTTCAGATTGGTTAGGAACAATAGTGATGTTTTCTGCCATAATCTTTATGCTTTTGATGCCACAAAGGTACAAACAATAGACAAAATAAATTAGTTTTTCTGAAAAATAAAGCATCAGTTTATTTCCACTTATTCAAAAAAATTTCTTCTTTTGTTTGAAAAGTGGGGAGTGATGTGTTATATAGGTGTAAAGTTAGTAATTTTGTCGGCAACTTACGAGATTTGTAAATGAATATTGACGCATTTGAACTGATAGCTCCACAGCTGAGGACTGCTGCTATAAATAAAGCGACAGCAATGGGTCTCGACTATGACGAGTCGCAAGACATCGCCCAGGAGACGCTGTTGCGGCTATGGCAAATGCGTGACGACAGTCGGCTCTACAATCCTGTGGGTTTTGCCTCAGTGATTGCACACCGATTATCGCTGAACCACTTGCGTCGCAAGCCTCCGCTTCCGTTAGAGAGCGGAGAGTCCGCAAGTCAGACCAACCCATCGCCGCTGGACGAAATCATACAGCAAGAGGACGTACAGTGGCTCGAACAGAAAATCAAGGAGCTGCCATCCACCCTGCACGCAGTGTTGAAAATGCGTCAGGATAAGCGATACTCCAACCAGCAGATTGCAACTCTGCTCGGAATAAAGGAAGACAGTGTGAGCACATTGCTCGCAAGAGCACGAAGGCAACTTATGGAACAAATCAAGCAACTACGCAGAGAACAACAATGAAACAATATTCACGACATCAGATAGAGGCTTTGCTCGACAAGTTCATGGCGGGCAAGACCACCATTGAGGAGGAGTCGTTGCTGAGCCAATATTTCAGTACGGCTCACGACGTGCCAGCCGAATGGAAAGACTATCAGGCTTTGTTCGGCTACATCGACCGTGGGCTGGAAGGAGACTTGCTTCCTGAAACATACTCACCATCACATCGCAAGTGGCTTTGGTGGATTCCCGCAGCGGCAGCGGCAATCGTGGCACTAGTTTTAGGTTTCAAGGTTTTAAACAAGCCCGAAACCACCCAGCCTATTTCACCACCGATAATCGCTCAAAAGGCAGAACCAAAAGATGAGATGAATGGCCAGAAGACCGGCAATCGTCATGAGGCTGAGAACGAATCAGCTGACAAAAACATTTCTGCACCTAATAAAGCAGACGTCGTTGCAATCAAGCAGCAGTCGAGAAAGCAAAGGCATTCTTTGGCTGTCTCACATCATGAGGCACAAACCAATCTCATAGCACAGAACGAACGGCTTTTACAAGAGAACGGGCGGCTGCAACGAGAACTTGAAGAACTGAACCAGCGAGCCATCATCATCGACATGGAAGCCATGGGCTACCAAGCCGTGAAGGACGAGAACGGCTCAATAATTTATGTGGATATGCAGCAAGAGATAGATAATCAATTCAACAACCAATCAACTAACATACCTGGATTATGAAAACAAAGTATATTATCATAGCACTGGCGTTGTTCATCGCACATGTGGTGACGGCACAAGATTATTTCGCAAAGTTGAGATATTACTTTGGAGATAATTCACCCATCGTCAACCAACAGAATACGCTGAAGATTCACAACACCTTTTCCAACCCCGAGAACGGGGAGAAAGAAGGCGAGCTCACAATCTATAAATTTGTATTGCCTAAATCTGACGTCAGTTACACCGACAGCGTGAGAGTGCAGTATGAGGCCATCAGCCAAGCGATGGACGATGGCAAGATCCCCAGACGCGGCATCTACACTCTTTGGAGCATCACCGGCAATAAAGACCGTTCTTATACTGGGTATCGCTTGTATCATAATAAAAGCGAGTTCACACTTGTGGGAACTGAATCCGACAACTGCTACACAGTAGGATTGATCAACGAGGATGACACACAGTTCAGAACTACTTACACCATAGAGTGGAGCGAAATGTCAGATGGCGGAGTCACAGGTAGGCTGATCACCACATACGCACCCATAAAACCACAAATAGAATCTCCCACAGTTACCCCACCTTCAGAGCCAAAGAACGATAACAAAATGTGGATGAGAAAACTGTTCTTTTATCTTGACAAGCTCAAAGATGGCGAATCTCTGTATCTATCCGGGCTTTACTCATTGGCGAAAGAGTGTGATATGCTCGACCATGACGACCTACAGGTCGCCATCGGTCAAATCAAACTGTCAAAAGCAGAATTTGAGCGAAAGCACAAGGATGCATCGAGTATTCTCCTGCTGCAGCAGGTCATAGAGATACTTGAAGCAAGACTGAGTAAATAAAAGTCCCTACCATACATTTTAATAACATCGTTTATGTGACCGAAATCATGTAAACAGCCATAACTATGTCTATTTATCAATAAATTCACCAACATGAAAACAAGACTTTATTTATTTGCAATCAGTATTTTAGCTTGTCTTTCGGCAGCAGGCCAAGTGAATGACGACAGCACAAATGTCGTAACCGCCGATAGCATAAATATGCTGCTTCAAGAGGTCTCAGTCATCGCTCCTAAAGCGGTTATCCACAGAGACGGATTGAACTATTCAATCAGCAATCTGTCGGGCACTCATATTGGAGAGGCTGGCACTCTTTATGACATGCTCGGATGGACTCCTGGCATTGTGACCTACAACATCAACAACATAAAAGCTGGTGGATCGATGAGTGTTGGAGCAATTTATATCAACGAGCAGAAAGTTGCAGACCGAAACATACTGCTGTCCATACCATCAAGCCAAGTCTCCAAAATAGAGGTGATCCGTGACCTTGGGGTAAGGTATTCAGCAGAATCGGGAGTCGTAATCAAGATAACACTCAAAAAGCAGCTCAAAGACTACATTGGTGTATCTGTGACCAACAATCTTGAAATACGCCGTCGTGTGTCTAATGACGGTTGGGTCAATCTCAGTGGCAAGTACGGCAAGTTCTCGTTCTCGGGTTCGCTGGTAGGCCAATATGCAAACCGTAAAATCTATGACAATGGCGGAACGACTATATTCAACACTGATGGTGAACCAGCCAACAGCGATGTTTTTGATTCTGAATACACCGCAATAAAGACTGGCCCATTGTGGAATGTCGGACTGAACTATCTGGCGAAGCCAACACTTAATTTCATACTCCAATACTCAGGCAACTCTACAAACGTGGATTTCAAGGAGCATAAAATTCATCAACTATCAATGAATGACGTTGAAGCAACCCTTGACGAAAACACGGTTATCCCGCATCGCAAATCATCAGGGCACAATTTAACCTCAGGTATGACATACTTCTCTCCATCTGGTCATTTCTTTAATCTAACTCTCAGTTATTCCCATCAGAACAAAGGTGAGACACAATTGATTGACATCCTTAACACTACTGACAACATTCTCACCTCAAAGAATATCGCCAGCAACTCGAAGTATGACTTGCTAGACGCGGAAACAAACTGGCGCTTCTCGCATAAAGGCAATGACTGGGGATTAGGATATAATCTTAGTATCATTAAAAACTCTTATGACTTCATCAATGACGGTGTCGGGCAACCAACCATAAGAAAGGATTACACTAACATCCTATACGGCTCATGGGGACGCAAAATAAAAAAGCTGAGACTTGACTTGGGAGCGAGACTGATGCATAACATCACAGAGTTGACACAATCAGCAACAGCCAGCGACAAGCACACATTGGTTTTGCGTCCATATATCAGCTTGAAATACAATATAGCGGACAACTACTCCATTGGCACATATTACACGATGTTTGTCGGTTATCCCACAATAACGCAACTCAATCCGACGGTGGTATATAGCGACACATTGCATTACGATAAAGGAAATGAAAATCTTGAAAACGTCTATACTCACAAACTGGCATTCTTCGCCAACATCAAGGATGTCTCGCTTGGCGTTGACCTCAAAAGAATCAACAATATGATAGTCACTGGTTCATTTCCCTATGGTGAGAATGGTGCTATCATAGACCAGCCTATCAACAGTTTGTTTAGCAACGATGTGACATTTAAAGTGTCCTACTCAACGGATCTCGGCAAACTGAGGATTGACCCGGAGATTGAGTATAGTTATCAATTCACGAAGTTGCCCGACATTAGCGGAATGATTAACAAAGAATTTGGACAGCACAATATCTACGTCTCTTGCGATTTGAGTTATAAGTTTTGGAAAACTGCCGAGGCTTTCAGTCGGTTCTCTTATCAAAGTCCGTGGTATGACAGCAATATGAGAGTTGGCAGAACTTTGAGATTGAACATCGGCATGAGCAAGACGTTTCTTGACGGCAGACTGCGCACAGCCATTGAGTTGACCGACCTTATCGGAGAGGCTGTAACACCACGTTGGAGCATAGACTTCTCTAATATTAAACAGTGGCAACGTAACAGGTATGACACACGAGGCGTTAAACTCACCATCCGTTACACATTCAACAGTGTGAATACCTCATTCCGCAACGCACAAATCAACAAAAGCAGTGACGGACGTGTGGACTAACAATTATTTTTAGTTCTAACTCAACGACTTTTTAGCTATTTTCGTCCCTGTATCGTCCCGTGATTTCAGAAAAAATATAGGCAACATGCTAATAATAAGCATGTTGCCTATATTTTGCGGAAAGAGAGGGATTCGAACCCCCGGTGCCTCTCGGCACGCCGGTTTTCAAGACCGGTGTAATCGACCACTCTACCATCTTTCCGAAATTATCAGTTGCTAAATCACGTGAACTGCACTTGTCAAGCACGCCTTTAGCCACTGACGCCTCGTTTTTGCGGGTGCAAAGTTACAACGAAGTTTTAAATCCTGCAAGAAAAATGTCGTTTTTTTTCAATCTAAATCGCATTTTTAGATGATGTTGATAACTTAATAGCAGTTTTTTTCATTTACACATTAATAATTGAAAAATAATTTGTAACTTTGTAAGTTAAAATTACAATGCACGAAAAAATCAAAACACTAAAAAATAATAACGACGATGAAATTCAACATTCAAAGCAAACTGTTATTCACTCACTTGCAGGCTGTGAGCAAAGTGGTCAACTCAAAGAACACGATTACCATTCTCGACAATTTCCTGTTCAACCTAAGCGGCAACACGCTGGTTATCACCGCTAGCGACCAGGAAACAACGCTCACAACAAGGGTAGAAGTGACTAACGCCGAGGGAAGTGGCAAATTTGCCGCTGGCGTGAAAGAGCTACTTGACATGCTCAAGGAGATTCCCGATCAGGGGTTGGCATTCGACATCAATGACCAGAACCTTGCCATCAACATCGACTATCTTAATGGTCAATTCAACTTCATTGGCATCAACGGCAACGAGTTCCCCACCAAAGCCCAGAGCGAAGAGGAGCAAAAGACCTTTGTCATTCCCGCCGAGAAAGTGGCACGCGGCATCCAGCAGACGGTATTTGCCGTTGGCACCGAGTCGCTGCGCCCCATGATGATGGGTATCTACTGGGACATAAAGCCCGACGAGATTGCCTTCGTCTCTACCGACACCCACAAGCTGGTGCGCTTCCGTGAGTTGAACCTGAACACTGGCCTGGAGCAGTCGTTCATCTTGCCCACCAAGCCAGCCACCATCCTTGCCAGCATCCTCGACAAGCAAGAGGGCGACGTGCGCATCACCATCGACTCAAAGAGTGCTACATTCGAGAGTGAAGAATACACCATGTCGTGCCGCTTTGTGAACGGGCGCTATCCCAACTACAACTCGGTAATTCCACAGGACAACCAATACACGCTCACCATCGACCGCATGACCATGCTCACTGCCATCAAGCGCGTGTCGGTAACTGCCAGCCCTGGCGGACTCGTGAAGTTTGACCTCAAGGAGAACCAGATTCACCTCTCCACACAGGACATCGACTTCTCAAAGTCGAGCGAGGAGGTTGTTGCATGCGACTACAACGGCACTGAGATGCTCATTGGCTTTAACGACGACAACATCATCGACGTGCTCAACAACATTGGCCACGACATGGTGACAGTAGAACTGATGGATCCCTCTCGCGCCGGCATCTTCAAGCCCGCCGAGCAACGCGAGAATGAAGACCTGCTCGTGCTGCTGATGCCAATGATGGTGATGGCATGATGTTTTTTTAGTTCACTGTTCATAGCTTTATTTTTTAAGAGACTGATTTCTCATGCAGCTGAATTTAAAACGCCCCATCATCTTCTTTGACTTGGAGACCACTGGGCTCAACATCACTAAAGACAAGATTGTAGAGATTTCTATCATCAAGGTTTTCCCTGATGGACATGAGGAGGAGAAGACACGCCGCCTCAACCCCGAGATGCACATCCCCGAGCAAGCTAGCGCGGTGCATGGCATCACCGACGACGACGTGAAGGACTGCCCCACTTTCAAGCAAGTTTCGAAAAGCCTAGCACAGATTTTTGAGGGCTGCGACATAGGTGGCTTCAACAGCAACCGCTTTGACATACCTGTGCTCTCGCAGGAGTTTTTCAATGCTGGCATCAAGTTTGACTTTAACAAGTGTAAGTTTATTGATGTGCAGACTATTTTCCACAAGATGGAACCTCGCAACCTGATAGCGGCTTACAAGTTCTACTGCGGCAAGGATCTCAAGGATGCCCACTCGGCAAATGCCGACACACGTGCCACCCTCGAGGTGCTCAAGGCACAACTCGACCGCTATGGCGACGAGTTGCAAAACGATGTGGAATTCCTGTCGAGCTTTTCGAGCCAAAACCGCAACGTGGACCTGGCGGGACGCCTCGTGCGCAACGAGCAAGGTGTGGTGGTGTTCAACTTTGGCCAACACAAGGGCGAGAGCGTGGAAGAGGTGCTCACCAAGACCCCTCAGTACTACGACTGGATCCAGAACCGCGACTTCGCCGAGGACACCAAGAACGTGCTGCGCGAGATTTACATCAAGATGAAGCAGCGCACCAGCACAGGGACTATACAATTTAAATAAAGAGCAAGGATTTTAAATCTGAAATCTATTTGAATGTTGAAAGGCAAGAACATAATAGTGGGTATCACTGGCGGCATAGCGGCCTACAAGACGGCGTCGCTCGTGCGACTGTTTGTGAAAGCAGGCGCGAGCGTGCAAGTGATCATGACACCTAACGCTAGGGAGTTTATCACGCCAGTGACACTCTCTACACTTAGCGGCAAGCCCGTTATCAGCGAGTTCTTTACTGCCAACACTGGCCAGTGGAACAGCCATGTGGACCTCGGCCTTTGGGCCGACGCGATGGTGATAGCGCCAGCTACTGCTTCGACCATCGCCAAGATGGCGCATGGCGTGGCCGACAACATGCTTGTGACGACCTATCTGTCGGCAAAAGCTCCAGTTTTTGTGGCTCCAGCAATGGACCTCGACATGTTTAAGCACCCCACCACCACCCACAACCTTGAGCTGCTGCGCAGCTATGGCAACCACATCATTGAGCCTGCCGCAGGCGAACTTGCCAGTCACCTCATAGGCAAGGGACGCATGGAAGAGCCCGAGAAGATTTTTGAGGTGATTGACCATTTCTTTGAGCAAGGCCAGGACTTGGCCGGGAAACGAGTAATGATTACTGCCGGACCCACCTACGAGAAGATTGACCCAGTGCGATTCATTGGCAATTTCTCATCAGGGAAGATGGGCTTTGCCATCGCCGAGGAGTGCGCCGCACGTGGTGCCGAGGTGACACTGATCGCCGGCCCCGTTGCCCTCAAGACCGAGTCGCCAGCTATCACCCGCATCGACGTGATGAGCGCACAACAGATGCACGATGCGGCAATCAAGGAGTTCGAGAAGAGCGACGTGGCAATACTTTGTGCCGCCGTTGCCGACTACGCTGTGGAGAATGTTTCCGACCACAAAATCAAGCGTGAGAAAGACGAGATACCCGTTATACGTCTCAAGAAGAACCCCGACATTGCTCGCGCCATAGGCCAGAAGAAACGTCCTGGACAGGTGACAATAGGCTTTGCTCTTGAGACCGACAATGAGGTACAAAACGCCACAGGTAAATGCCAGCGCAAAAACCTTGACTTCATCGTCCTTAACTCTCTTCAGAACAAAAACGCAGGCTTCCAGGTAGATACCAACGTCATCACCATTATCACCAACGATGGAAAGGTGATGGAATACCCTTCTAAACTTAAAAGCGAGGTGGCAAAAGACATCATCAACGTGCTAGTCGATGATTATTTAAAATAATGACCTCGCATCATTCCACATAGCTTACTAAACCATGGCGCCGCCATGGTTTTTTATCAAATTAACACATTAAACATGAAACTACGACATCTAATATCGATTGCTGCGGCATTCATAGCAATGAGCGGTAACGCTCAAATGACCAAAACGCTTGAATTGACTAACTGGGAATTCAGCCGCGACGGCAACAGCTGGCAAGCAGTGACCATTCCTCATGACTGGGCAATAAGCGGCCCCTTTGACAAGAAATGGGACTTGCAAGTGGTCGCCATCAAGGAAAATGGCGAGGAAACGGCTACCGAGCACAGCGGGCGCTCAGGAGCACTGCCATGGATTGGAGAAGGACAATACAAGACCGAGATTCTGCTGCCAGCACTTCCAGGGCGAGCCGAGCTGCTCTTCGACGGTGCCATGAGCGAGCCAGTAATCTACCTTGACGGCAAGGAGATAGGGCGCTGGGCCTACGGCTACAACGCCTTCAGAGTTGACTTGACGCCCTACTTAAAAGAAAAGCCTAGAGCAGCAATCCTTGAAGTGCATCTCAAGAATGTAGAGGAAAGTAGCCGCTGGTATCCTGGCGCGGGACTCTACCGCCCCGTCAAGCTCATCACTAGCGGACGCGTGGCATTCGACACCTGGGGGCACGACATCCACACCATGAAGGTGCAAAACGACACCGCATGGGTTGCCGTCAACTCCCAGCTCAACGGCTGCGTGGTTGGCGACCACCCTGTAATCACAGTAGAAATCACCGACCGCGACGGCAAGGTAGTGGCAGAGACCCAGCGACGCATCGCAGCCGATGGCCACTGCCGCATGGAGCTGATGATGCCTCACGCACACCTGTGGTCGCCCGAGTCGCCTTATCTCTACAAAATCCACTCCACCGTGGCTCTCAACGATGAGATAGTGGATGAGCGCAACGACAACCTGGGCGTGCGCACCATCGCCTTCAGCCGTGAGCACGGCTTCCAGCTTAATGGAGTGACTCGCAAGTTCAAGGGGGTGTGCCTGCACCACGACCTGGGGCCATTAGGAGCCGCCGCCAATAAAGCCGCCATGGCACGCCAACTCAAGATAATGAAAGACATGGGAGCCGACGCCATTCGCACCTCGCACAACATGCCCTCCACCTGGCAGATGGAACTGTGCGACAGCCTGGGGCTGATGGTCATGGCCGAGAGCTTCGACTGCTGGAAAGACCCAAAGGTGAAAAATGGCTACAACCGCTTTTGGAACGAGTGGTGGAGAAAAGACATCTACAACCTCATCATGAACCATCGCAATCACCCTAGTATTGTGCTCTGGAGCGTGGGCAACGAGATTCCCGAGCAATGGAAGGAGGAAGGTGCCGAGCGATATGCCGCGCTGGTGAAGTGGTGTCACTCACTCGACACCACCCGCTTGGTGACATGTGGCATGGACAACCCCGATGCCGACATTAAATGTGGCTTCGCACAACAGGCCGATGTGCCAGGCTTCAACTATCGCGTGCACCGCTACGAGGACTGCGTCAAGCTGCTGCCTCAAGGTTTTGTGCTAGGCAGCGAGACGGCATCGACGGTTAGCAGCCGAGGCCAGTATTTCTTCCCCGACACATGCTGCATAGGCAAGGAATATCCTAACGGGCAATGCAACAGCTACGACCTCGACCACCCCTGGTGGAGCAATCTCCCCGATGACGACTGGCGACTGCAAGACGACTTCGACTGGACCATAGGAGAATTTGTGTGGACAGGCTTCGACTACCTGGGAGAGCCTTCACCCTACGACGCCTACTGGCCATCACGAAGCAGCTATTATGGCATCGTGGATCTCGCCGGGCTGCCTAAGGACCGCTACTACCTATACCGCAGTCACTGGAACAAGAAAAGCCACACCATCCACCTGTTGCCACACTGGACATGGCCCGACCGCAAGGGCCTGGTCACACCAGTTTATTGCTACACCGACTACCCCACTGCCGAGCTTTTTGTCAACGGCAAGAGTCAGGGCAAAATAACTAAAGACCCAACCACACGCCTCGACCGATACCGCCTGCGCTGGCGCGACGTGGTGTATGAGCCTGGAGAAATAAAAGTGGTGGTATATGAAGAGAACGGCAAGAAAGCCGGTGAGAAGACCGTCAAGACAGCTGGCAAGCCGCATCGACTGCAACTTGATGCTGACCGCACCACACTTAGCGCCGACGGCAACGACCTGGCATTTATCACCGTGAGCCTCATCGACAAGAACGGCACTCTCCTACCCGATGCCGACGACGACCTTCAATTCACCGTAGAGGGTGCCGGCACTTTCAGGGGGGTATGTAATGGCGACGCCACCTCGCTGCAAGTGATGACCGAGCCACAGATGAAACTCTTCCACGGACAACTGGTAGTGGTGGTGCAAACAACCAAAACCCCTGGCGACATCACCCTGCGTGTGAAAGGCAATAAAAGCTACCTCAACCGCACAATAAAACTGAGAAGCAAGTAGCAAGGAGTTTAGCGCCTTTATGGTTAAGCATGTTGCGATGGCATCGTAACACACACAACAAGTCACTAATTTGTTTTAATAATAACAATGAGAACAGTTTTAGGTTTTTTAGTGCTGTGGCTTGCAGTTAGCTCAGCAACTATTAGCGCAAAGGATTTTGACAAGCATTTCAGCGACTCAACATTACGCATCGACTATATCCTCAGTGGCGATGTGCATGGCCACGCAATCTCGCTTGAGGGAATGAGTCGCATGCCAGGGTGGCACGGCAAGCGGCAACACTTCACCGAGATTCCAGTGCACGGCGCAGCCACCATCGAGATGCGACTGGCAGCAACTGGCGAGCTGATCTACCTGCACACCTTCAGCACGCTGTTCCAGGAGTGGCTCGACCTTGACGACGCACACCTGGCTCCTAAAGCCTTTGAGTGCGTGGAGCTGCTGCCCATGCCGCGCGACTCGGTGGTGGTGACGGTCAACCTCTACAACCATCGCCATGAGGTGACGGCAACCATCAACCATAAGGTATCTCCCACCGACCGCACCATTGTACACAAAGGCGAGACCGATGTGCCGCAATATGTCACCATTAACCAAGCCACTCGCCCCGAGCGAGGCATCAACATTGCCATGGTTGCCGAGGGATACACACAAGAGCAGATGCAAGACTTCCTCGACGACTGCAACAAGGGGGTGGAAGGAATCTTCAGCTTTGAGCCTTTCAAGAGCAACCGCGACCGCTTCAACATCATTGCCGTGCTCACACCATCGCGCGACAGCGGACCCTCAATTCCCAGCGAGGGAGTGTGGCACAGCACCGCCATTGGGTCGAGTTTCGACACCTTTGGCATGGAGCGATACCTCACCACACTGCGCATCAAGCAGATGCACGATGCCCTAGCTGGCACGCCTTATGACCACATCATCGTCATGGTCAACACCGACCGCTATGGCGGTGGTGGCATCTACAACACCCTTAACCTACTGATGACCAAGCACAAGCTATTTATCGAGGTGCTAGTACATGAGTTTGGGCACTCTTTCGGGGCTCTTGCCGATGAGTATGCCTACCCTGGCGAAGAGCCTAACGACTTCCCTCTCGACGTGGAACCATGGGCTCACAATATCACCACACTGGTGGACTTCGGCTCAAAATGGAAAGACCTGATGCCAGCTGGCAAAACCACAATCTCATTAGCCGACGACAAGAACCTTGACACCACGACGATAGGCCTCTACGAGGGCGCAGGATGTGTGCTCAAGGGCGTCTATCGCCCCACTCCTAACTGCATGATGAAAACCCTCAAGGTGCCCGAGTTTTGCCCCGTGTGCAGCCGTTCGTTACAGCAAATCATTGATTTTTACACAAAATGAAAAGAATATTCTTCACAGGCTTGGCATTACTTGTAATGCTCAACTGCCATGCCCTCGACATCGACTACAGCAACAACGGCAAGATTGCTGCAGGGCTCAAACTAGGCATGTCGCTGAGCCCATCAATCGACGCCGAGATTAACCTCGAGTACCGTCCTTTTCGCTACATCGGGGCAAACGTGGGGTTCATGTTCATCACGCCATTCAACTATAACAAAAATATCGCAAAAGACATTCCAGTCACGGGCAACCAGTATAGAGAAATTAAAAACAACAATGACTGCCTCTACCGAACGGCAGTGAAGGCGGGCCTTCAGTTCACCACTCCGGCAGTGATGCTCACTAAGGGAGAGATGGGCTTGTCGCTGAGGCTCTCACCCGGCATCATCATGCCTTTCCCCACCAATAAGAGAGTGAAAGTCCTCACGGGCGAAATGACAGATGTTCCCGAGGAGATTGAAAACAAAGATGAAACGAGCAACATTATAATCTCTTCAGAGGAATATCACGACAACTCTGGCGCAAAGTTCTGTTACTGGTACGCACGAGCCGAACTCGTGCTCGAGTATGAAGAGAACTGGGAATTTTCCATTGGCTACACCCACAGCAATTTCGACCTCTACGGTGGCGCCCGCAACATTCAAATCAACGACACACCCATCGTAATAGGCAAAAAAGAAAATTTCAAAAGCATTACATTAGGACTCACCTACAAGTTCTGAGACCAATAGTCAAGGATAGCAAATCATAATTCAAGTGTAGAGTGTGCCGGTATAGACCGAGTTGGGTTCAAAAAAATGCAGAATTATGGACAACGCACGTCTAGTCCCTAATTCTGCATCTTTTAACCTCGGCAATCACTAAATTGCCTCAGTTATTTCTTGTCAATGTCAATTAAGATATAGGTTTTGCTACCGAGCCCTATCTTCTCGGCATAGTCGGTAATATAAGTGCCATGCTGGCGATTAATGCGCTCTATCAGAGGCTTGTTGTCATCGCCAGGTCGCCCCTTGTAGTTAAACACCTTGTCGAGACACGCCTGATCTACCGCCACTGGGTCGAGACTGGCAAGGATGCCCATGTCTTTGAGCATGGGTGCTTCGGGTGAGCCGTCACAATCGCAGTCAACACTCATATTGTTCATCACGTTGATGTAAAGCACGCGACCACCCATGTAGTTGTGTACTGCTTGAGCTGCGGCAGCCATCGACTCGAGAAACAGGTCTTGAGTGGGGCCAGCAGCGATGTATTCTTTAGTCCAAGTGAGTTCGGGGTCATCGGTCTTGCCTGCACTATGAATGTAGGCCTTGCCAGCTGTCGATGCCACACCAATGCTTGCATTCTTTAGCACACCGCCAAAACCGCCCATTGCGTGACCCTTGAAGTGCGCAAGGTTAATCATGAAATCATAGTTTGCCAGATGTCCTCCCACGATGTCATATTTCAAGTGCTTCTTGTCCTGAATAGGGATGCGCATTTGATCATACTCATCCATGATATCTACGGCAAAGATTGAATCAAAGCCATGCTCGTGGATAGTCTGCCAGTGTTTCTTCACATCCTGACGTGAGCCGCCATAGGCAGTGCAACATTCCACGATAGTGCCATTCACCTCATCAACGAGGTTGCGGATGAGTGTGGGCTTGAGGTAGTGGTTGTTGCCTCCCTCGCCAGTAGAGATTTTCACTGCCACACGGCCAGTAGCCTCCACGCCTAATGCCTTATAGATTTTCACTAACCCCTCGGGGCTGATGTCACGTGTGAAATACACTTTGCTCTGTGCTTGAGCCATCACTGCTGCGAGCATCACAGCAATCAATAATAATGTCTTTTTCATTTTGCAAATTGTTTATTTGCTACAAAGATACTACAATTCCTGCTTTTTTTGTATTTTTGCACGACAAAAAAATAATATATGCGACAATTCACACAAAAGCAGCTTGTTGAGCTCGAGAAGATGATGAGCGGTGAGCCTTACGACGCCACCGGCAACACCCTTCTGCTCGACATTCTACAAGACACTCAGGAGATGTGCCGCGACTACAACAATTTGAGGCCCTCTCTCCAAAAGGAGAAAGACACACTCATCAAGCGCATCCTCGGCAAGACGGGAGAGCGGCTCAAGGTGATACAGCCCTTCTTCTGCGACTACGGCTTCAACATCGAGGTGGGAGAAGATTTCTTTGCCAACACCGGCATGGTCATCCTCGACGAGGCACGTGTCACCTTTGGCAACCATGTGTTCATTGGACCCAACTGCTCCTTCTACACACCATGCCATCCACTCGACGTGGCCACCCGCAACAAGGGTGTGGAGTGGTCACTACCCATCACCGTGGGCAACAACGTGTGGTTCGGAGGCAACGTCACGGTGTGTCCCGGGGTCACCATTGGTGACGGTGCAGTCATCGGAGCTGGCAGCGTGGTCACCCACGACATCCCTGCCGGCGTTGTTGCCGCCGGCAACCCCTGCAAAATAATCAAAAAAATATAGAAAGAAACAGCTCTCATCATCCCCCAAAATAATAGACCGACAAGGCACACCTTGCTCACCACAAGCAACAAACGGACAAGGCACGCCTTGTCCCTACTTAAAACTTAACACTTTAAACTTAACACTTAAAACTTAATATCTATGCTCTACCTGCTCATCGCCCTCGTGCTGGGCTTCTGCACACCACTCCAGACGGCTGCCAACTCACGCATGCGCCAGCTCGTGAGCTCGGCTCCGCTGGCCACGCTCATCTCCTTTGCCGTTTCAACCATAGTGCTTATCATTGTAGCGCTCATTGCATCCATTCCGCTCATGCCATCGCAGCAGGCACTGCACGACGCACCCTGGTGGAGCTGGTTCATTGGCGTGATACCACTCATTACCATCACCATTGCCATTCACCTCTTCAAGGAGATAGGCCAGCTACAGGCCATGGTGATACCTATGTTCAGCCAGTTGCTCTTCAGCCTGTGCATCGACCACTTCGGGTGGTTTGGAGCCAGAGTGATGCCACTAGGCTGGCAACGAGCCCTCGGTGCAGCACTCCTCATAGTGGGCGTGACACTGGTGGTCATCATCCCTCGCCTCAACAGCAACGCCACCACTGGCAATGGCGGACTACGCCAGGTGCTGTGGCAACTGGCGGCGGTGCTCTCGGGGTGCCTCTCGGCGGTAGTCGGTGCAATCTTGGCATCACTGGGGCAAGTCATTGGTTCGGCAATTCAGGCCACGACCGTGCTTTTTGCCATCGCCACAGTGGTGATGATAGTCTATTGCTGCCTCGGCGGCAGCATTGTCAAGACGAGAAAAGCGTTCACCACCTCTGCACCATGGTGGATTTGGATGGGCGGCATCCTGGGCGCGGTCATCGTCTATGGCAACGCATGGCTCATACCACTCATTGGCGTGAGTGCCTTCATGATGGCACTGCTCATAGGCCAGCTACTGCTCAGCCTCCTCATGGAACGGCACGGCTGGCTCGGAGCTCCCAAGAAACACATCTCATGGACACAATATGCCGGCATCATCATCATGCTCGCTGGCGTTTTCATGATAAAGTTCTAGCGTGAGTCCACAACAAAAATGTCAACCGACGATGCAAAACTATAAACAATCAATCTTGCAAGATAGACTCTCGTCTTTAATAGCCCTACGGAGCTAATGCGTGGTGCATTACCGCACCACCTTTTCACTCGATCGCGAGCCGTCGCTGTAGGTCGTCACCCTGATGTTAAAGCCTTCAAAGGGGTTGTCGCTTGGCACGCCTTGAAGATTATAGAACTTAACACCAATCACCACCTTTTCACTAGCTGTTACTGTGGTTATGCCACTGCCATCCCCCCATTGCTTATCAAGCCACTTTACCTTGTGGTCGATCATGTCGAGATAGGCTTGTGGGGCATCGGCAGAGTGTACACTAGCATAAGTGCGCCAGCGCTTACCATCTTGCTGCTCAGCACCATTGATTAACGTCCTCCATTGATGAGCATGCAGCTTTGCTTTCTGAAGGATGTCTTTTTCATTAAATTCCTTCCATATTAAGCTCACCTCCTGCTCAAACCTCGGAAATTTGCATATCTCTTCAATCCAAAACAAATTGAAGTTGTCATACTGGTAAATAAACTTGCTGTTGGTCGTATTAATGCTGCTGTTGTCAAAGTCCCATACTGGCCCAAAATGAAACTTTTCATTCTCACCCCAGTCCTTATAGAGAAACAGACTGCCATCAAAGGCCTCGATATTGTCCATCACCTCATGTATCACATAAAACCTTGCCAGCGAGTTAATGTCAATGTATTGCTCCCATCCCTGGTCGGTTTTGTCGGCAACAAAAATGCAGCTGTCGGTTTTGCTAATGAATGAGGATATGTATTGCTGCTGCGCTTCGGAGAACAATTCTGGTGATTGAGATTCAAAAGCATAAAGCACCCGTTGGGGGTCGTTGTTCTCAAATTGCCAATAGATGGGGTGCTCATAGCCCCTTGACTCCAAGAGCCAACCACCAGTGATATTATAGGGGTTGGTTTCATAGTCCTCTTGTTCCACTACTTCTACCCTGCCCGACTCCACACGTATTTTCTCACATAAGAAATACAAACCTATATATTCCCCGTTGAGCATCACCTCAACAGGGTATTGCCGTGGCGTGTAAGGCATTTCTAAAAGACGGCTCACTTCAAATCCGGTCTCATTACGCAAATAACCGCTCCAATCTTGACAGTCGGGTTTCAGAATAAAATGCTTACTCTTATCAAGTCCCAAAGGAGATTGTTTTGTCGCAAATTTAATTTTATAAGGCTTCTTGTGCGATGCTACCCAAGTCCAGTTGCCGCGCCCTTTTATCTCAATGGCTAGTGGTTCCTGTTCACTCCCTAACGAACAGCAGTTTTCAATGCCGCAGTTATCAATCCATAGTGTGCCGGCGATGTATTGAATTTTGTCAATTATGGGGCGAGAATTCTCGGTATTAATATAAACAAGAGGAACACTCCTCGATGGAGTGATACCATAGCTGTCGATTGGCCGCCAGTATCCGTCGCTATTGTTAATGTTGTAATCCGGACAGAAAACCCAGTAAGCATAAACATGTCCCCACTCGTCGGTCTCTTTGAGGGCGGTGTGCCTGAAACTGGAGCCCAATTCACACTCTAGGCTATCGATCAACTGAAGCGGTGAAAGGTTAATGGTGTCGGCACCCAAGTCTTGATTGATAAAGCCATAAAAGTCAACATCGTGCATCGTCTTTTTAAACGACGCTTTCCACAAATCATCATGCCCCATTGTGTCCATGTCGAGCACTATAGTGCGGCAATTTGTGGTGTCACCAACTATCATCTTCACAACCGGAAATTGCACCTTACTATTGTCAAAATAATAGTCCATAGCCACAAAATCAGTGGCACTAGATGTTATTGCGACAACCTGCAATAACAATATCACCAATAAGGCATTCAATGCTTTCATAAATTCTAATAGTATCAATAGCCTAATAAATAGAGTCTTAACAAACCATAATTACTCTTTATAGTAAAATTAATGACAATTCACTAAGCTTTATTTCTTATTGCGGCAACAAAGATAATAAGAAATATTTACACCCACAAACTTCAAGAAAAAAGGAGAGGCAATTGATGCTTCTCCTTATTCTTTTAGGGTGTGTTAATAGAGATATATTATATCATCGTGAACACTTCGCCTGTTGTGGCGGCGATGTCACTCAGGCTTGTGTAGATGCAGCTCACCAGGCCAATGAGGATGATGCCCAGGGTGCAGATTATCAAACCTGCCTTCTCGGTCCAGTGCGAGCGCAGGGTGGGTATAACGCACTCGTCCTGACGGATGAACATTGCCTTCACCACCAGCAGGTAGTAGTAGAGCGAGATGATGGTGTTAATCAACGCTATGAGGACGAGCACATAGATTGCCACACTGCCCGTGTGAGCAGCGCCCACAAAGATGAAGAACTTGCTGAAGAAGCCGGCAAATGGAGGAATACCACCGAGCGAGAACATGGCAAGCATCATCACAAAGGCAAGCCATGGGTTGGTCTTGAACAGGCCGTTGTAGTCGTCGGTAGTCACCTTGCCAGTGCAGCGCTCTATCACAGCAATCACGCCAAAGGCGGCGAGGTTACTGAAGATATAGACCAGGATGTAATACATCATCGAAGCCATGCCCACGGCATTGGCGGCAATCACGCCAAGCATAATGTAGCCAGCCTGTGAGATTGACGAGAACGCCAGGAAGCGCTTGAGATTGCGCTGGCGTATGGCAAAGAGGTTACCCACAGTGATGGTGATGATAATCACGGCATAGAGCATCCACTGCCACACCTCGGCATAGGCCGAACCAAACACCTGCACCAGGATGATGAAGAAGGCAAACGCCGCCGAGCCCTTGCTGATTACCGACAGATAGCTAGTGACCATGGTAGGAGCACCTTGATAAACGTCGGCGGTCCACAGGTGGAAAGGCACCAGCGAGAGCTTGAAGCCAATACCGGCAATCACGAATGCCAGTGCAACGATGAGCAGCAATGACTTCTCACCCATCAGGAAGGTTGCCAGCTGGTTGAAATAGAGATTTCCTCCCGAGAGAGCATACACAAACGAGAGTCCCATAAGCAAAATTGCCGACGAGAACACCGCTGTGAGCACATATTTTGCCGCTGCCTCATGGCTCTCGTAGTGCTTCTTCTCAAAGGCCACAAGAGTGGCAAGTGGCAACGAGGCGGTCTCGAGACCAATGACAAACACCAGGAAGTGGCGGGCCGATATCATCAGGTACATGCCAAAGAGGGTGAGCAGGATGAGCTCATAGAACTCGCCGCGGCGCACTGCCACAAAGTCGCTATTAGCCCATTTCACCGCCTGCAAGAGCACGATAAAGGTGCCCATGTTGAGGATGTTCTTAATGGCCCATGTGGCCTTGTCGGCCTGGAACATGCCTTCAAATATCAAGCCTTCGTTAACAGGAAAGAAACCAAATATCATGAAGATGCCAAATGCTATGGTGGCAAAGAGTGGCAACCCCTGCTGAGTGGATTTAGGCATGAAAGTGTCATATAAGAACACGAGCAAGAACACTGCAAGCAGGCCCAACTCCTGAGGCATCATTAAAAACTGAGAATAATCTAAATTCATAATTATATCTTGTATATTTTTAATTCAACACTATTGTTACATAACACTTGTCAAAGCCTTCACCACAGGATCGAAGCTGTCGCGGATGATGTTGATGAAGAAATTGGGGAAACAGCCGATGATTGCCACACAAATGATGAGAGTGGCAGTAGAGATGCGCTCGGTAGCGTCGGCATCGGTGAGCGAGCGGTGATGCTCGTTCTGCACCGCGCCATAGAGCAGCTTGCCCACAACGCGCAGGATATAGACCGCAGTGATGACAATCGACGTGGTGGCGGCAATGGTGAGCACGCGGCGGAACATATCCTGATGCTCAAACGAGCCAACGAATATCGTCATCTCGGCAACAAAACCGCTCAAGCCCGGCAGACCCAGCGAGGCGAAACCGGCAATCACATATCCCACGCCCAGGTAAGGCATGATGTGCATCAAGCCACCCATCTCACGGATGTCGCGAGTGTGGGTGCGACCGTAAATCATACCAATCAAGGCAAAGAACAAGGCGGTCATCAAGCCGTGAGAGAGCATCTGCAACACAGCACCAGTCATGGCAGTGTGGTTAAACATCAGGATGGCAAAGAGCACCATGCCACAGTGGCTCACCGACGAGTAAGCGTTGATATACTTGAGGTCGGTCTGCACACAGGCACTAAAGGCGCCATACACGATGCTGATGCCCGTCAAGGTCAAGAATATCCACCCCAGCTGCTGTGCAGCAAAAGGCATGAGGAAGATGGCAATGCGGAAGCAGCCATAACCTCCCAGCTTCATGAGCACACCAGCGTGAAGCATCGACACCGCAGTGGGTGCGCTGGCATGACCATCGGGCGACCAAGTGTGGAACGGGAACATAGCACCCAGCACGCCGAAGCCCACAAAGGTGAGCGGGAACAGATACATCTGCCAGTTGTGAGGAATGGCATCGTTCTTGGCAATCTCAAGCAGGTTCATGGTGAGTGGCTGTCCCTCGGGAGCCGAGTGGAAATAAATGCCAATGATGCCAAGCATCAGGAATGCCGAGCCACCCATGAGCATGAGTGTGAGCTTCATGGCACTGTAGTTCTTGTTGCCACTGCCCCACACACCAATGAGCAGGTACATAGGGATAAGCGCCACCTCATAAAACATGAACATGGTGAACAAGTCCACGCTGATAAAGAAGCCAAACACGCCTGTCGAGAGCAAGAAGAACCACAAGAAGAACTGCTTGGGCAGTGGATCCATCTTCCACGAAGCAAAGACGCCAGCAAAGACGATAAACGCCGAGAGCAGTATCATCACCACCGACACGCCATCCACGCCCAGTGCGAGTTTTATATTTAGTGGCTCATACCACGTAACGCTGGTCTGCAATATCATGTCGTCGGTATTGCCCAGCCCGCGAGCCTTGAGGAAAATATACACTAGATAAATAGCCAGGGCCACAAGTGCTGTGGCACCAGTCACGGCAACGGCCCTAATCGCATCAATGCCCTTGTTCTTGGTCAGCGCCAGGCCAGCAAGAGTGAGCACGGGGATTATCACGAAATAAATAAGTATATTAGAGAATATTTCCATAATCGTTACTGTTTTATTTAGAACCGTTGATTAAATGCACAGAACCACAACACCGGTGATGGCCGCAAGCAGCATCGCACCAATGATATAATACGAGACATAACCCTGCACGCTGCCCGACTGCATCTTGCGGATGCCCCACGAGGCACTGTTGGTGACGTTGCCAAGCAGATTGAAGAATCCGTCGATGATGGTGCGGTCAAACCACGCTATGGGCTTGCTGATACCCTGGAAGATAATCTTGTGGGTGATGAACTGATAAAGCTCGTCCATGTAGAAGCGCTTATAGCTTGCAGTCCACAGGCCCTTGAACATAGTTGCCAGCTTGTCGGGAAGCGGGTTTTCCTTGCGATACATCACCGTTGCAAGACCTATGCCCACAAGAGCGATGGCAACACTGGCACCAGCCACCGGCCAGTTCATGTGAGTCTCTAGTGCCTGGCCATTCCAAGTCACCAGGTCGCCAAAGGGCACAAACCCTGCCACGCACGAGATGAGCGCCAGCACAATCAGTGGCACTGTCATGGTCCAAGGCTGGTCCTTTGGAGCGTGCTCACCGTGTACCTCATGCTTCTTCCAGAAGAAAATGAGGTAGTAGATGCGGAACATGTAGAACGCTGTCATGCCAGCCACCATACTCATCCACAAGCCCCATCCCAGACCCTTCTCATAGCAAGCCACGAGTATCTCGTCCTTGCTGAAGAAACCGGCAAAGGGAGGGATACCGGCGATTGCCAAGCAACCTATGAGGAATGCTATGCTGGTGATGGGCATGAACTTGTGCAAGCCGTGCATCTTGCTGTTCTCGTTGCTGTGAACGGCATGGATGATGGCACCAGCACAGAGGAAGAGCAACGCCTTGAACATAGCGTGGGTGAACAAGTGGAACATCGACGCCATGTAGCCCAAACCAGCCTCGTGACCGCCAATGAGCGCGCCATCGGCCGAGCTAACGGCCAGAGACGTCATCATGAAGGCAATCTGCGATATTGTAGAGAACGCCAGCGCACGCTTGATGTCGCTCTGAGTGCAGGCAATAGCGGCGGCATAGAATGCCGTGAACGCTCCCACCACGCAGATGATGTCCATGGCACCCTGCTCCAGCACATATAGCGGGAACATGCGAGCCACCAAGAACACACCTGCCACAACCATAGTAGCGGCATGGATGAGTGCCGACACTGGAGTGGGACCCTCCATAGCATCGGGGAGCCAGATGTGTAGTGGATACATAGCACTCTTACCGGCACCACCAATGAAGATGAAGGTCAACGCCCATCCAGTCACCGAGCAGCCCATAAATGTGAGACCTTGAGCACTGGTGAACGCGTTCATCACTTCACCGCCATTCTTGCCCATGATATTGATGAAATCAAATGTCTTAGTATAATAAGACAGTATCAAGATGCCAATCAAGAAGAACAAGTCGGCAAGACGAGTGACGATAAACGCCTTCTTCGACGCATGGTTGGCAGGTTGCAGGCCATAGTAGAACCCAATGAGGAGGTAGGACGAAACACCCACCATCTCAAAGAAGATGAACATCTGGAAGATGTTGGTAGAGACAACCAGTCCGAGCATTGAGAAGGTGAACAAGGCCAAGTCGGCATAGTAACGCTGAAAACCCTTCTCGGGGTTGCCGTCGTGGTCACTCATGTAGCCCAAGCTATAGAGGTGAACCATGAACGAGACGGTGCAAATCACCACCAGCATCATCGCCGAGATGGGGTCGAGCAGCACGCCCAGTCGCACCACCAGCTTGTCGGCATAAAACGAGAGCCACGTCCAGTCGGTGGGCACTAATTGCTGATACACACCATCAATCTTCTGTGGCCCTTCACCAAAGAAATAAGTAAACGCTATGGCATAGGCCAACACTGTAGTCACAGCCATTCCCAGCACGCCTATCACACCGGTAATCTTGCGAGGCATCTTGGTGCCCACAAGCCCCAAGAACAGGAACATGAACAGGGGTATGGCAAGAACGTAGATTGTACTATTTAATATTTCCATAACTGTTTAGAATTTCATTTTAGTAATTTGGTTAATATCCACATTCTTAGCCACTCGATACACGTTGATGATGATAGCAATGGCCACAGCAGTCTCGGCAGCGGCAATGGCTATGGCAAAGAGGCTGAAGAACATGCCTTCGTGGCCATTGGGGAAGAGGTAACGATTGAAGACCGCAAAATTGATGTCAACAGCATTGAGCATCAACTCCAGCGATATCAACATCGCAATCATATTCTTGCGGGTGATGAACCCGTAAACACCGCAGCCAAACATGATGAGGCTCGGAATGAGATACATTAATAATGATAGTTTCATCTGTCTTCTCTCCTTTCTTCTTTTAACGTTTACGGGCTATAACTATCGCACCAATGATACATGCCAGCAACAGCACGCTCAGTGCCTCGAAGGGCAACAGATAGCCTTTGTTGCTAAGCAAGTCGGCGCCTAGCTGATTGACTGTATAATCGCCACTTGTCGCCAATTCCACGGCATCTCTTATCTTCATGAAGCTGAACAGCGCAGCTCCACACACCAGCACGCCCAGCCCACATGCCGTCAGGCCTAGGGCCCTGCGATGTGAGTTGAGCGCCTCGGAGTCCTCGCCCGGCTTGTGAGTGAGCATGATAGCAAACACAAACAGGACGACTATACCACCGGCATAAACGGCAATTTGTGTAGCACCCAAGAACTCATAATCCATCTGGAAGTAGATGCCGGCAGTAGCCAAAAGCACAAACAGCAGATAGGTTGCTGAGCGCAAAATCTTCTTCGTTGTCACTGCGAGCACCGAGAAAACGATGATTGCCAGTGCGAACACGAAATACATGATTACATTTCCAATTGAATCCATATTATTCTTCTTTTTTATCTGCGTTAGGTGACTGAACATCGGCGGCCTTAGCAGGTGCGGCAGCAGCAGGCTTGGCAGCTACAGCAGGCTTGGCAGCGGGCTCAGGAGCGGGTTTCTCTTTCTCGGGCAGGTAATTGAGCTGCTTGACAAGCGCCTCGCGGCGGAATACCGCTTGCTCAAAGTCGTTAGAGAACTTGATGGCATCGGTAGGGCAGCTAGTGACACACAGTCCACAGAAGGTGCAGCTTCCCAAGTCATAAATATACTTGTCGAGCTTCATCTTCTTCTTGCCATTGGGCAGGTCAACCATGCGGGTGGTAATCTGGATGGTGCCATTGGGGCAGTTGCGCTCGCACGTCTTGCAGGCGATGCACTTGTGATAACCCTCCTCGTCATAGATGAACTGCAACGTGGCCCTAAATCTCTCGGGAATTTCAAGCTCTGCCCTATTCTCGGGATATTGCTCGGTAACCTTCTTGGTAAAGAGTTCTTTACCTGTCACCTCCATACCCTTGATGAGGCTGTGAGCACCCTTAAATATTGAAGAGAAATACTCCTTGATGTTCATAATTATGTTTTGTCGGTGGTGTGCCTACTTTCTAGACACTAATATAACTCATGCCTTAGGTTTATCTTGTGCGCCATAAGCGAACAGGCATGAAAGATTCGCTTCGTGGCACGTTTTATTATCTCGCTTGGGCTGCCCAGTGAGCTATCTCTCCACTTGGCCACCCAAGATGTCGAGCAGCTCGGTGGTAATGCTTTGCTGGCGCAGCTTGTTGTATTCCAGGTTCAACTGTTCGAGCAAATCGGCAGCATTGTCGCTGGCAATCTGCATCGCCATCACACGAGAGGCTTGCTCCGATGCCGAACTCGACACAAACACCTCTTGCATCGTGGCACGCAGGTGCAGCGGCAGCACGCTGTTGAAGATGCTGTTAGCATCGGGCTCAAAGATGCACGGGCTGCACGCCTCCTTCGGGTCGATGTCCTGAGCCAGCGCGTCGGCACTTAGCGGCAGCAGCTGCTCATGGTGCATGACCTGACGGCTAGTAGAGACAAATCTCATGTAGGCGATATCCACACGGTCAAACACATGGTCAACAAAGCCACTCCTCAACATCTCGGTGAAGTCAGAGAGTTGCTCCATCGTGCTGCGGGTGCTCATGTAGTCAACATTCTGCACCTTGATGCCGCCACCCTCTATCTTGGCTACGGCCTTGACCATCTTCTTGCCTATAGGGATAACGGTAATCGTCACGCCCTTGCCATAGAGCTTGCGCAGATCGTCGATAGCGGTGAGCAGTTGCTTGAAGATGTTGATGTTATAAGCCCCACACAAGCCGTCGTCGCTGCCAAATACCACAATAGCCACCTTGTTGACATCGCGCGTCTCTATCAATGGCGAGGAAAACTCCTGGTCGGTGACAAGTAAGTGGCTGAGCACGTTGCGCACCATGCCACGATAGGGCTTGAGGCGCTGCACCATGCCTGTGAACTTGTGCATCTTGGCCGACGAAATCATCTTCATCGCGCTCGTGGTCTTCTCGGTAGAGGCTACCGAGCCAATGCGTCCTTTAAGTTCTCGAAGTGTTGCCATTAATAATCAACTTTTATCAAGCCTGATACTTTCCTGAAATCTCGGCCGCAGCATCCTTGAGCTTGGCCATCACGTCGTCGTCGATCTTGCCGCTCTTGAGCACATCGAGCACATCGGCTTGGTGCTTAGCGTGCAAGTACTGGATGAGCAGCTGCTCAAACTCTGCCACCTTGTCCATGGGCACACTCTCGAGCAGGCCGTTCACGCCACAGTAGATCACCGCAATCTGCTCCTCGACGGGAACAGGCTTGTATTGCGGCTGAACGAGCAGGCGCTCATTCTTGCGACCAGTGTCGATGGTGCGCGCGGTAACGGGGTCGATGTCGCCACCAAACTTGGTGAACGACTCCAGCTCGCGGAACTGCGCCTGGGCAATCTTCAACGTTCCTGCCACCTTCTTCATAGCCTTGATTTGAGCGTTACCACCCACACGCGACACCGAGATACCCACGTTCACCGCCGGACGGATGCCGTTGTTGAACAACGCCGTCTCTAGGTAAATCTGGCCATCGGTAATAGAAATCACATTGGTGGGGATATAGGCACTCACGTCGCCAGCCTGAGTCTCAATGATGGGAAGCGCGGTCAGCGAGCCACCACCCTTAACCTTGCCCTTGAGGGCCTCGGGGAGGTCGTTCATAGCCTCGGCCACCTTCTGGTTCTCATTAATCTTGGCGGCACGCTCGAGCAAGCGGCTATGCAGGTAGAAGATATCGCCAGGATAAGCCTCACGGCCCGAGGGGCGCTTGAGGATGAGCGAAATCTCACGATAGGCGACAGCCTGTTTTGAGAGGTCGTCATAGACTACGAGAGCATCGCGACCAGTGTCGCGGAAATACTCGCCAATGGCAGCGCCGGCAAATGGCGCGTAGTAGCGCATCGACGCCGAGTCGGCAGCAGTAGCGGCAATCACCACGCTATAAGGCATGGCTCCATGCTGGTTGAGCTGGTTGACCAGCGCAGCCACTGTCGAAGCCTTCTGGCCAATGGCCACATAGATGCAATAGACTGGCTTGCCCGCTTCGTAGCCCGACTTTTGATTGATTATAGTATCTACAGCAATGGCGGTCTTGCCAATCTGACGGTCGCCGATGATAAGCTCACGCTGGCCACGGCCTATGGGAATCATCGAGTCGATAGCCTTGAGGCCGGTTTGCAGAGGCTGGTTCACAGGCTGGCGGAAGATAACGCCCGGGGCCTTGCGCTCCAGGGGCAGACGCACGAGTTCGCCCTCGATGGGACCCTTGCCGTCGAGCGGCTCGCCCAGCACGTTGATAACACGCCCTAGCAGTCCCTCGCCCACCGGAATTGACGCAATCTCACCGGTGCGGCGCACCTTCATGCCCTCGGCAACGCTATCCACCTTGTCCATCAAGATCACGCCCACGTTGCTCTCCTCAAGGTTCATGGCAACGCCAGTGACACCATTGTCAAACTCAACGAGCTCGTTGGCCTCAACGTTCTCAAGTCCATAGACATGAGCCACACCGTCGCCCACCTCAAGCACTGTTCCCACCTCCTCAAACGACACCTTGCTCTCGATGTCGCTCAGTTGCTGTTTCAGTATGTCGGATATTTCACTTGGGTTTATCATCTCACTCTTATTAACTTAGGAGTTTTAAACGCAATTTTTCTAATTGATTTTTCACCGATGCGTCGAGCACGCGCGAATCAACATCTACCGTGAAGCCACCAATTAGGTCGGCATCGACCCTCTTGGTCAGCTCAATAGTCTTGCCGCCGAACTGCCCTTTCACCACATCGATGATAGCATTAATCTCGTCATCGCCAAGTTGCGTGGCAGTGACAATCTCGACCCTAGCGATGCCATTGAGCTCACGATATTGCTTCATGAAAGCTAGAGCGATGGCACGCATGAAGTCGATGCGGTTGTTCTTGATAACCAACTCCATGAACCGCGCCGATGTGCCGTCACTTGGTGCTCCCGATGCCGCACACAGCAGCTTGAGCTTGTCGCCAGTGGGCAAGAAGGGGTTGTTGACCGCCTTCTTCAAGCCCGCCTCGGCAGCATAGGCAGCAGCAAGCTGCTTCATCTCTTGGTAGATGGAAGCAGTGTCGCCCCGCTCCTGCGAGAGCTTATAGAGTGCCTTGGCATATCGGTTGGGAATAAGTCCGTCGTTCATCGTGTTGATTAATTCTTAGATTCAACCTCGTTAAGTAGCTTCTTCACCAGGTCTTGCTGAGCCTTGTCGTCGCTCATGTTGCGGCGTATCACCTGCTCGGCAATCTGGAGCGCATAGGCTCCCACGTCCTGGCGCAACTGATGCTCACTCTCCTTGCGTGCCTGTTCTATCGACACTTGAGCGGCATCGGTCACTTTCTTCGCCTCGACAGCAGCCTCGGCCTTAGCCTGCTCGATGATTTCGGTTTTCATCTTGGCTGCGTCGCGCAAAATGTCGGCCTGTTGCTTGCGGGCGTCGGCAACGAGTGCGTCGGCCTGAGCCTTGGCATTGTCGAGTTGCGACTTTGCCTCCTGAGCATAGGCCACACCTTTATCTATCAAGCTTGCACGGTCGTCCATGCTCTTGATGATAAAAGGCCAAGCCCATTTTGCCAGGATGAAATACAGGCACGCAAATGCCAGAAACATCCAAAACACCAGGCCAAATTCAGGCTTAAACAGTTCCATCTAAAAACCTTGTTTTAAATGAATATTAAACGAAGAGGGCAAGAATGCACACAATCAGAGCGATGAGAGCGACACCCTCGATAAGAGCGGCAATCACAATCATGTTGGTACGGATGTCACCAGTTGACTCGGGTTGGCGGGCTATCGACTCCATTGCCGAGCCACCAATGCGGCCAATACCTATACCGGCAGCGATAGCTGCGATACCTGCACCAATGCAAGCGCCCAGAGTTCCCAGGGCTGTTGCTTCAGCTAAAATTAATCCTAACATAGTCTTTAAAATTTAAGTAGTTATTATTTGTTTTATTTTTTATTATTCTGTCACGGGTTTTGGCTCCTCATGAATGTGAGCCATCGAGATGAAGATGGTTGACAACAGGGTGAACACAAAGGCCTGGATGAAGCTGATCAATGTGTCGAGAAGGAGCATGAACAGCGACAGCAGCACCGATATAACAGCTGTGCCAGCACCCACTGCGGCCCCAAACATCTCGGTAAAAATCATGATGAGCAATATCAGCACTAGCACCACCATGTGGCCGCCGAGCATGTTGGCAAACAGACGCACCATCAGTGCCAATGGCTTGGTCAAGATGCCCAGGAACTCAATCAACGGCATCATGGGCACGGGGCACTTGAGAGCCATGGGCACATCGGGCCAGAAGATGTCCTTCCAGTAATGCTTGGTGCCAGTGAGGTTGGTGATGAGGAAGGTAGCAAGTGCCAGCACCATGGTCACGGCAAGATTGCCGGTGAGGTTAGCGCCACCCGGGAATATCACTATCAAGCCCAGCAAGTTCATCGTCAGGATGAAGAAGAACGCTGTGAGCAGATAAGGGCCATACTTGGGAGCTTCCTTGCCCATGATGGGCTTGATGGTGTCGGTATAGACAAACTCGATGACCATCTCGAGCATTCCCTTTGCCCCTTTGGGACCTTTCATGCCTTGCTTTTTGTACCAGTTGCGCAGGCTCATCGCCATCCATATCACCAGGGCAGCAGCAATGAGCAGGCCCAGCACATTCTTGGTGATGGAGAAGTCCCACGGACGGTACTCGCCACCATCAACCACCTGCACGAGCTTGCCCTTGTAGCCTCCCTCGGCATCGGTCGATATTTTGAAGCTGGCGTCGCCGTCTTGATAGGTCTCGCCACCGGTAACACGGCTCGAGAGGAAGCAATGCAGCGCTCCACCCTTGTCAAAGACGATGATGGGCAGCGCTATCTTCTTGCTGTGAGAGAATGGCACTTCCCAGCCGTAAGTGTCGCCCAAGTGCTCAAAGATGGTCTCCTTGGGATTGACCTTACCGCCGTCATGCCCATGATGGCTTGCCGACTGCGAGTAGCCCCACGCCATGAGCGCCAGTATCACCAGTGCTATTATTATCGTTATTGCTTTCTTCATAAAAGAGAATTACAATAATCCAGTTCTTGTTGTTAATAAAGACACACACTCACCACATTGTCCTTCACATCGACAATGCCACCTTTTATCTCTTGATGAGTGGTGGTCTCGCCATGAACAAAAGTCATGGTGCCAGGAACTAGCGACGACATTAGCGCCGCATGGTTGTTAAGAATCTGAAATGAGCCTAATGCCCCTGGCAAGGTGATTTGCTCTACCTCGCCCTCAAATTCTATCTTCTCGGCCGATATGATTTTCAGTGTCATAGTGTTTCTTGTTTAGTATGATGCGATGTCATCGCAACATATAGAACTATTAATGTTTCTTATCCCACTTGCTCGAGCAGTTTCTTGCCCTTAGCGATAGCGTCGTCGATGGTGCCCACGTTGAGGAAGGCCTGCTCGGGCAGGTCGTCAACCTCGCCGTCAAGAATCATCTTGAAGCCGCGTATGGTCTCATTCAATGGCACCATCACGCCTGGCACGCCAGTGAACTGCTCGGCCACGAAGAATGGCTGCGAGAGGAAACGCTGTGCGCGGCGCGCACGCGATACCACCAGCTTGTCGTCGTCGCTCAACTCGTCAACACCTAGGATGGCGATGATGTCTTGCAGCTCGTTATACTTCTGCAACAGGCGTATCACGCGCTGAGCCACCTCATAGTGTTCCTCACCAATGATATTTGGATCCATGATGCGCGAGGTCGATGCCAGCGGGTCAACGGCGGGATAGATACCCAGCTCTGTAATCTTGCGGCTGAGCACGGTGGTGGCATCCAGGAAGTTGAACGTGGTGGCGGGAGCAGGGTCGGTCAAGTCGTCGGCAGGGACATACACCGCTTGTACCGACGTGATACTGCCGCTCTTGGTCGAAGTGATGCGCTCTTGCAGCTTACCCATCTCGCTAGCGAGCGTGGGCTGATAACCCACGGCACTTGGCATGCGGCCCAAGAGTGCCGACACCTCGCTACCTGCCTGGGTGAAACGGAAGATGTTGTCCATAAACAGCAAGATGTCGCGGCCACCGCCGTCCTGGTCACGGAACTGCTCGGCAACAGTAAGTCCCGAGAGCGCCACGCGCATACGCGCGCCAGGAGGCTCGTTCATCTGGCCAAACACCAGCGTGGCCTGGCTCTGTGCCACAGCATCCATATCCACGCTGTCGAGGTTCCACTCGCCAGCCGCCATCTCTTCCTTGAACTTGTCGCCATATTTGATAACACCGCTCTCAATCATCTCGCGCAGCAGGTCGTTACCCTCACGGGTGCGCTCTCCCACTCCGGTAAACACCGAGAAGCCGCTATGACCGTGGGCAATGTTGTGGATAAGCTCCATGATGAGCACCGTCTTGCCCACACCAGCGCCACCAAAGAGGCCTATCTTGCCACCCTTCGAGAACGGCTCGATGAGGTCGATAACCTTGATACCAGTGTAGAGAATCTCTTGAGAGATTGACAGGTCGCTGAAGTCGGGAGTGGGCTGATGGATGGGGCGGCGGTCACCACCCTTGAGGTCGGCAAGGTGGTCAATGGGCTCACCTATCACGTTGAGCAAGCGTCCTTTCACCTGCTCGCCGGTGGGCACCGAGATGGGTTGCCCCAGGTTATTAACCTTTGTGCCACGTTGCAAGCCGTCGGTACTGTCCATAGCCACGCAGCGCACGGTGTTCTCGCCAATGTGCTGCTCCACCTCAAGCATCAGCTCTGTGCCGTCGTGACGCGCCACCGACAAGGCGGTATATATCTCGGGCACATGGTTACCCTCGCCCTCAAAGGTCACGTCAACCACAGGGCCAATCACCTGTGTTATTTTTCCGAAATTTTCGTTCATAAGTCACGAGAATTTATTATGCTGTATTTACTTTTATTCATTTATTATCCTGCAAAATGCCAGCCCAGGCTCACCAAGACTGCCATCACCACCAGGTTCACCAAGCCTATGGGCATGAGGTAGCGCCACTCGAGTGCCAGCAACTGGTCGATGCGCACGCGTGGGAACGACCACTTGAACCAGATGATGATGAACGACACGAATATCGCCTTGCCCAGGAACCAGATGGTTGACGGGATATAGTCCATCACGGCGTTGAAGCCTTCCCACCCCGGCACATGCAATGGCATCCAGCCACCCAAGAAGAGCAGCGAGGCGATACCCGAGACGATGAACAGGTTAAGGTACTCGGCAAGATAGAAGAAACCGAAATGGATACCCGAATACTCGGTGTGGTAACCAGCGGTGAGCTCATGCTCGGCCTCGGGAAGGTCGAAGGGACCACGGTTGGTCTCAGCAGTAGCGGCAATCACATAGATGATGAAGGCGATAATAGCGGGAATGTGGCCAGTGAAGATGAACCAGCCATTCTGCTGCGCCTCAACAAGCCCTGTCACACTCATGGTGCCAGCCAAGCACACAATGGTGAGCATGGCGATGCCTATCGAGAGCTCGTAGCTGATCATCTGCGCTCCGCTGCGCATGGCGCCGATGAGCGTGTATTTGCTGTTACTCGACCAGCCGGCAAGCAAGATGCCAATAACGCCAAGCGACGACACGGCTGTCATGAAGAAGATGCCCACGTTGAAATCTATAGCTTGCATCCCCTTGCCCCACGGCAGGCAGGCAAAGACTACCACCGATGCCACCAGCACGAAGTAAGGCGCCAGCTTGTGAAGGAAATTATCGGTCTTCCACAAACCTATCACTTCCTTGATGAGCATCTTAATCACGTCGGCAAAAATCTGCAGCGAGCCCCACGGTCCCACACGCAGTGGACCACGGCGGCACTGGAACCAGGCGCACACCCATCGCTCATACATGATGTAGAACATTGCCAGGACGGTGTAGGCCAGCAACAGCAACACTGCTATTATCACACACTCTATGGTGGTTGCCAGCCATTGCGGCATCCCAGCCGATACCGTCAACAGGTTATTAAACCACTCGGTGACTACACTAAAGTTAAACATAACTATTATAATAATGTGTATTGATAATCTGTTTTAATTTCTCTTGTTTCTCACTCCTTATCGGTCGATGTCGGGAATCACATAGTCGATCGACGCTGTAATGGTGATAAGGTCGGCAATGAGGTTGTCCTTGCAGGTGAGGTCAACGACACCCACTAGGTTGAAGCAAGGACTCTGGAAGTGGAGGCGGTAAGGCTTCTGGAAAGGTTTGGGGTCGCCGTCGCTCTCGAGATATACTCCAAAGGCGCCACGACTGCCCTCCACCTGCTGATACCAGTGACCGGCGGGTAGCTTGATGAGCTTGGGTACCTTGGCGATGTACTCACCCTCGATGCCTTCCTGCTCGAGCATGTCGCAGCACTGACGCAAAATCTTGATGCACTCTTCCATCTCCTTCATGCGCACCATGTAGCGATCCATCGAGTCGCCATTCTCAAGAATAACCTCGTCGAAGTCCACCTCATTATATAAAGAATAGGGATGGCACTTGCGCACGTCGCAGTGGCAGCCGCTGGCACGTCCCGAGGGACCAGTAATGGCATAATTGATGGCATCTTCCTTGCCCAGGATTCCAACACCCTTCATGCGGTTAACGGCTATCACGTTGCCACTAAAGAGCTTGTGATACTCTTTGAGCTTCTCGGTGACCACATCGCAACAGTGGCGCACGTCTTTAATAAAGTCGGGGTGAACATCGGCCACCACACCACCAATGGTCATGTAGCTCATCGACATGCGGGCGCCGCAAGTCTTGTCGAAGATGTCGTAAATCAGCTCTCTCTCCCTGAAGCCATAGAAGAATGCCGTGGTAGCACCCTGGTCCATCGTCAAGCAGCCGTAGCTGAGCAAGTGGCTCGACAGTCGCATGAGCTCATCCATGGTCATGCGAATGAGCTCGGCGCGGCGTGGCACCTCAAGGCCCATCGCCTTCTCAATGCACAGGCACAGGCAGTGGCGGTTGATGTGAGCCGACATATAGTCAAGACGCTCAGTATAAAGCAGGGTCTGCGGATAGGTGAGGCTCTCGCACATCTTCTCGATGCCGCGGTGGATGTAGCCGCTCACCACGTCAACTTTCTTGACCAGCTCGCCCTCGATAGAGGCGCGATAGCGCATCACACCATGAGTGGAGGGATGCTGCGGGCCCACGTTGATGACATATTCATCGTCGCCAAAGACCTTGCCGTCGATGCGGGTGACGTTGCCATTCTCGTCTTCTACAAGGCGATAAGTGTCGTCCTCGTTCTGCTCGTCGTCGAGGCGGATGGGATTTTTCTCGGGGCTGTCGTCATAGTCTTTGCGCAAGGGGTATCCCACCCAGTCGTTGCGCAAGAAAAAGCGACGCATATCGGGATGATTGATAAACTCTATGCCATAGAAGTCATAGACCTCGCGCTCCTGATAGTTGGCCACCGCCCACAAGTCGCTCACGCTGTGCAGGCGAGGCTGCTCACGGTTAGTAGTTGCCACCTTAACGTGAATCATGTCTTGGGTCTCGGTGTTGGTGAGATAGTACATCACACCCAGCTCCTCTTTCCAGTCAACACCCACCAGGGCAGTGAGGTAATCGAAGTGCATCTCGTTCTTAAGTGCGGTAGCCAGAGCATGCCACTTGGCATCGGGCACTGTCACCAGCAGGAACTCACCGCTGTCGTCACACTGAGCTTCGGGACACAAGTTGCCGATTTGTTCTTTGAGATCTGCCATATATATAAATGTGTATTTCTTATTCTTGATTGTTCAAACTCTCGATTGCCAGTTCTTGTGCCTGCACAATGGCGGCAGGTGCCGCCTGCTGAGCCTCAAAAAACTCCTTGCGTTTCTGCTTGCGGTTGACACCACCAAAGAACTTCTGCACCTTAATCTTGCGCTGAAGCTGCATCAGGGCATAGAACATAGCCTCGGGACGAGGTGGGCATCCAGGCAGATACACATCTACCGGGATAATCTCGTCAACGCCCTTAACCACACAGTAGCTGTTCTTGAAAGGACCGCCGCTCACGGTGCACGCGCCACAGGCAATCACATATTTTGGCTCTGCCATCTGCTCATAGAGGCGCTTCAAGGCTGGTGCCATGCGGTAGGTGATGGTGCCCTGGCACATGATATAGTCGGCCTGGCGGGGGGAGTTGCGGGCCACTTCAAAGCCAAAGCGCGCCATGTCATAGCGGGCGGCGCCCAAGCACATGAACTCTATGGCACAGCAGCTGGTGCCAAAGCAGAAAGGCCACAGCGAGTTGCTGATGCCCCAGTTTATCAACTGGTCAAGCTTGCCCACGACAACATTAGTGCCGCTGGCGTTCAACTCCTCAACGAGCTTGTCGATATACTCATTGTCCTTGAAGTCCTCATGCTTCATGCTCTTTATTTTCACTTCCATCTCAAGGCTCCTTTCTTCCAGGCATAGGCTAAGCCCAGAACTAAGATAAATAAAAATGTGCCTACAGCCACCAGGGTTTGAGTGCCCAAGCTCTTAGAGATTGCTGCCCAGGGAAACAGAAACACTGTCTCCACATCAAACATGAGAAAGAGGATAGCAAACAAATAATACCCCACATGGAACTGCGCCATGCTCTCGCCACGAGTTGGGATACCACATTCATAGGTCTCACCCTTCCTCTTAGTGTAGCTGCGAGGACCAATGAGCCTGGCTATCAACAGAGCGGCAAAGACCAGGACCACGCCCGTGAGCACCGCTGTGACAGCCAATGTAGTACTTTGAATACCGAGTAAAACCATAAAAATAAAATATTGTGTTTTTAAAATTGTTGACGAAATAAGCACATAAACAAGTGGCATTGCGCATTGACGCACAAGACCTTAAGTGTTCTTATATGTGGTTTCTCTCATTAATTGCAATCAATCTTTTCAAAAGAAATATTGTGATGCACCCACTCCCTGCCAGGGAGCCGTCACATGCACTATTTCTCTTTTTGCGGTGCAAATATAGTGATTTTTTCGCTATTTGGGAAAATATATATTATTAATTTATTAACAAGTGCCCAAAAAGATTGTTTTCCAGGTGGGTTCTATAAATTAATTGAGATGGATTTTGAATTTATGTCGAGCAGGTTTTTATTTAAAGTTGAAGAATAGTAGCGGGCTACATTTCAAGACTTTAAATATAAAGATGCCGACAGAAAACAAAATACAACCAAAACACTATTTTACTTTTTCTTAATTTATAGAACCCACCTCTATTTCCATCACCACCCCACCCTAACAAGCATTTCAAGCACTTAAAGCACACTTTTTCTTGCACATTACAGAGAAAAAAACTACTTTTGCATGCCCCATCGCATTGTGGCACATTACACAAAAACAGCCAGAGGTAGCAAGGCAAAAAACAGCCTTTTCAGAATACCCTTTACAACACTTTGCCACACAACAGATTACGCAAAAAATTTTAGCCTTTTAGACACAATTTTACACTATTTAATGCAAATAATAGAGCCTATGTGGAAATAAAACCCTAATTTTGTGCGTTCTTATTCATGTAGTGACCCACTATTGAGGTCAACAAGAAGCCCGGGAGCAGGCTTTTAAAAAAGAGTTCTGCCTCATCTCATACCATAAATACTCGCTTTTTTTTACTGGCTTCTTGAAACTTTTAAACAATGTAATATGAAGTTATCAACTATTAGTCTGCGATTAAGTTTCATTGGTATAGCACTTATATCGGTTAGCATCGCAGCTAGTGCACAATCTATCAGCGATTACCGCAAAGCACACCGTGACCTCCTTGCCAAGCAGGAGAAAATCAAAAACAAAATTCAAGTAGAAGAGGCACAAAAATATGCCAAAGACCTCTACGGAGACAAAGAAGGCGACAATGCCGACATCTATAGCGAAGCCTGGAACGACGATCGCGTAAATCCTTACCAAAACGCAAACATCCCCAGCACCAAAGTCATTGACGTGTCGAGATACGCAATGCCTGTTAAGCACAAAGTAGTAAATTCACATTATGGATACCGCAAGCAATTTGGACGCATGCACCGCGGTGTAGATCTCAAGGCATCGGTTGGCGACACCGTCTATGCAACCTTCTCAGGAAAAGTGAGACTCGCCAAGTTTGAGCGTAACGGATATGGCTTCTTTGTAGTAGTGCGTCACGACAATGGTCTTGAGACTGTATATGGCCACCTTTCTAAATTCCTGGTTAAACCCAACCAGTTTGTGAAAGCCGGCACACCTATCGCACTGAGCGGAAACACTGGCCGCAGCACTGGCCCACACCTTCACTTCGAGACCCGCTTCATGGGCATCGACATCAATCCAGAAAAGATTTTTGACTTCGTTAATGGCTCTATTGTTCGTGATTCCTTCACGTTCAACAAGAACGAGAACAACAGCGGCTCCACTGGCCGCAAGAGCGCAAGCCGCCGTCGCCGTTAACAGACTCCATAATGACAAAGCTTCACAGCGCAGCATCCACATCACGCTGCGCTGTTTTTTTATAACTGCAACGACACAACTATCGCCTCAGCCACATGCCGGCTTAACAACTTGCTAGAAAAAAAGAAATACATGGAAGTAATTTATGAGGACAACCACATTATCATCGTCAACAAAGAGTGCGGTGAAATCGTGCAAGGCGACCGCACTGGCGATGTGCCTTTAGTGGAGACGCTGAAACAGTGGATAAAAGAGAAATACAACAAACCCGGAAATGTGTTTTGCGGAGTGACTCACCGCATCGACCGCCCCACTTGCGGACTAGTGGTCTTCGCACGCACCAGCAAAGGGCTCTCACGCATGAACGAGCTGTTTCGCAAGGGAGAAGTGCACAAAACCTACTGGGCCATCGTCAAGAACCGCCCGCCCAAAGACGAAGACACTCTCACCAACTATCTTATCTCGGTGGAAAAGAACAACAAGACCTATGTCACCTCCAAAGACACCAAAGGGGCACAGAAGGCCGTGATGAAATACAGAATAATTGCGCAAAGCAAGAACTACTACCTACTCGAGATTGACCTGCTCACCGGCCGCAAGCACCAGATACGCGCTCAGCTCTCACACCTGGGATGCCCCATCAAGGGTGACCTCAAATATGGCGCTCCACGCAGCAACCCCGACGGCGGCATCTCACTGCAGTCGCACCACATTCACTTCACGCATCCCGTGTCAAAACAAGAAATCGACATCACCGCCCCTCTCCCCCACGACACTTTGTGGCAAGAGCTAGAACAATGCATAATTCATAATTGACAATTCATAATGAACGAATGCACAATTTCTCACCTTTTACTCCTTATACACCTTTAATTCATTTTCCCTTTAAACTCTTTTACCCATCACTCAACCACCAGCTCTGAAAAACGTTTATTAGCCCAAATCACAAAGTCGCCATCGGTGTTCACGCTGATAGTCATCACTCCCAGCGTGTCATTGCTTTCCATCATGGCCTTGGTCTTGTTTTCGCCCATTGCCATGCACGCCGTAGCCCAGGCATCAGCATCCATGCAGCTAGGGGCCACAATGCTCACACTCAGCAGGCTTGACGTCTCGCTAGTGCCCGTCTTTGGGTTCACAATGTGGCTCAACTTCTTGCCATTACTTTCCTTATACTTGCGGTAGCTACCACTCGTTGCCACAGCCTGTCCATCGAGCGTTATCAACAGTGCGCTGCTGTGCTGCGCACCATCGCTACCCTCGGGCTCAGGCATATCGATCGACACATGCCAGGGCTGCCCCACGTGGTTCACGCCCCGTGCCACAACCTCGCCGCCTATCTCCACCATATAGTTCTCCACACCATTGCGCTCGAGCATCGCTGCCACCTCATCGCACGCCATGCCCTTGGCTATGGAGCTGAAGTCGAACTGCACCCGCGGGTCATCTTTCACTATCTTGTTGCCACGGAGTGAGGTGTGCTCCATTCCCACAAACTGCAAGATGCTGTCGAGCTGCGCCTGAGTGGGCATCGCGCCACTCTTGTAGCCAAAGCCCCAGGCGTTGACTAGCGGCATCACCGTGGGGTCGTAGAGACCGTCGCTGGCATGATTAACCTCAGCAGCCTTAGTGTATAGCTTCACGAAGAAGGCATCGGCCTCATCAGTTTTATTGTCGTTGATGGCAGCGATGCGTGACTGCTTGTTGAAGGCCGAGGCACTCTCGTCGATGACCTTAAACAGCTGCTGAATAGAGTCATTAAGGTCGGCACTCGCCTCATACTTCACGTGATACTCGGTGGTCCACACCACTCCCTGGTTCATGATGTAATGCTTATTGTTACACGAGGCCATCATCAACATAACTACCACCGTCAGCACAACAACTAAATAACGATCTGATTTTATCATTTTTGTCTCAATTATTATTGCCACACAAAATTCTCACAAAGATAATCTAAATAACTTTAATTAGGCACACATAATGAGTAAAAAATTGCTTTTCTCGTTTTTTTTGTGTTACTTTGCCACAAATTGACCAACAGAATTATAACTATGAGAAGAATAACACAAATAGCCCTGATTGTGGCAATCGCCATCGCCACCACCCCATTAGCACACGCGCAGGTGAGATTTGGCGTGAAGGGCGGTATCACACTCAACGAGCTCAAGTGGGACAAAGACATAATTAGTAAAGACAATAGAGCCGGCTTCACAGCGGGCTTGATGATGGAGATCGGAATGCCTGTAGTGGGACTCGGCATTGACGCCTCAGTTTTATTTGCTCACCGGCAAGACGACATGTTTTTAGAGGACGAGACGCAGAAAATAAAACTCAAACGCAACTATCTCGACATCCCTGTCAATGTGAAATACAAGCTTCAGATTCCTATGCTCAGCAAAATAATATCTCCTTTCGTCGCCACTGGCCCCGACTTCGCACTAATGCTTGGCGACACCGACAAAGGCGACTTCAAAACACGCAAATGGAACATTTCGTGGAACGTGGGATTTGGTGCCGAGCTCTTCCGTAAAGTGCAAATCCATGCCAGCTATGGCATAGGACTCACCAAAGCCTTTGAATACATAGGCAAGCAAGTTGACTCCACACCCATAAAAGGCAAAGACAAGCTCTGGACCATAACCGCCGCCTATATGTTCTAAATGGAACCCTATATAGCCCCATTAAAGCAGCAAACACAATAATTGCAACAATTAATTGTGTTATAAAATTTGAAATCTTTGGTGGTGACGATAAATTGTGTTAGTTTTGCACTCTGAAAAAAGAAAACCACAAGAAATGAGAAAATCTATAAAACTGATAATGCTGGCTGTGATGCTGCTGTGCGCGGTGTCGTCACATGCCCAGCCCGAGCGCCGATGGGGTGTGACCGTGGGCGGAAACTACAACGAGATTCATTTTAAGCAAACCGACATCTTTGCTAGCGACAAAATGTTTGGTGGTTCGGTGGGTATCACTGGCGACCTGATGATACCTGGCGTGGGCTTTGGCATCGATGGCTCAATTCTATACACCTTAAGGCAAGGAAAGGTACACTTTGGCGACAAGCTGGCTTGGCAGTCACAAGGCATTGAGACACAGGCTGTGCGACTCCACTACATAGATGTGCCACTGAACTTGAAGTTTCGCTACAGCCGCTTGGGAGGACTCGAGAGCACCATCATGCCGTTTGTCTATGCAGGTCCCACTTTCTCATTCCACGTGGGCCACAACAATATTAAAGACGCCTTGAGATACACCGCCGTGAGCGTGCTGCTTCATGCCGGTATAGGTGTGGAATTGTTTAACAAGGTGCAGATTAGTGGAGGATACAGCTTCAGCATAGGCCAGAACCTCGGCACAAAAATCCTTGATGACCATGTGGCAAAGCACCGCACCTGGTTTGTGCAAGCGACCTATTTCTTTAAGTAACTATAGCGATTTATGAAATAAAAAACGTGGAGGCAACTCGGCTTCCACGTTTTTATTTATTGTCTAATGTCTAGCTGATCACATCAACATGCCGGCAGCGACATCGGCCGCCACATCCTCGCCCATGCTGATGGAGGCAATGGTCAGGGCAAACTTTGCTGCCGAAGCTGGTCCATTGCCGGTTACAATGTTTCGGTCAATGGCAACCCGCTGGTCGAGCACATTGGCGCCAATCATGCCGTCTTCCATGCCTGGATAGCACACCGCATCGCGACCGTCGAGCAGCCCTAATGGCCCTAGAATTACCGACGGCGAAGCGCAGATGGCGGCAATCTTCTCGCCCTTCTCGTTGTGTTCTTGCAATATCTCGCACAATGTCTCGCACTCGGCAAGATTAGAAGCTCCAGGCATGCCACCTGGGCAAATGAGCCACTCGGCATCCTCTAGCAGGTCGGGGTTAAAAGCCTCATCGGCAACTACTGTCACTCCGTGAGCGCCTATCGCCTCGGGAGCGTCATAAATCGACATCGTCACCACGGGCATCCCGGCACGGCGCAGCACATCAACAACGGTCAAGGCTTCAATCTCCTCAAAGCCGTCGGCAAAGAAAACATAACTTGGTCTCATGATAGCTTTTAGTTTTTTTGTTTTGTCCTTAAGTTTTTGTTACAGGTTGCTAAATTACGAAAATGCTGCGAAAACGCAAAATATTATGACTGTTTTTATATCTTTTTTGCCAATTATTTGCTAATTTTGCAACAAATAGAAATTCTAAAGCCCATGAAACTTTCATCAAAAGCAATTATAGCCCTTGCCATAGCGGCAACAGCAATGGCAAGCCTAGCAGCCACCAGTAACAGCGACCTCGCCTGGCAATATGTGAGAAAACTCAATCTACACTTAGCCACCCCTGACCGCACCGACTACAGCGAGCAATTCTATTACCACAACTACCTCGCCACCCTGCAAGCCCGCGACGAGATGCCGTGGGGCAAGAGCGTGCCCGAGCGCGAGCTGGAGCACTTTGTGCTGCCTGTGCGAGTCAACAACGAGAACCTCGACACCGCCAGAATAGTGTTCTACCGCGAGCTGCGTGACCGCGTGAAGAACCTATCGATGGAAGATGCCATCCTAGAGGTGAACCACTGGTGCCACGAGAAGGTGAGCTACCGTCCCAGCGACGCGCGCACCAGCAGTCCGCTCGCCACCATGCGCACCGCCTACGGCCGCTGTGGCGAAGAATCGACATTCCTGGTGGCCGCACTGCGAGCGGTGTGCATCCCCGCCCGCCAGGTATATACCCCACGCTGGGCTCACACCGACGACAACCACGCCTGGGTCGAGGCATGGGCGGGTGGCCGATGGTACTTCCTGGGAGCTTGCGAGCCCGAGCCAGTGCTCAACCTGGGGTGGTTCAACGAGAGTGCCTCGCGCGGAATGCTCATGCACACCAAGGTGGCAGGCGACTACCACGGCCCCGAGCAAGTGGTGAGCCGCACACCATGCTACACCGAAATCAACGTCACCAGCAACTACACCCCCACCTCGATCAGAATCATAAAAGTCCACGATAAAAACGGCAATCCCGTTCCAAATGCCACAGTAGAGTTTAAATTATACAACTACGCAGAGTTCTACACTGTAGCAAAAGACACTACCAACGAACGCGGCAATGCTGCCCTCACTGCTGGCAAAGGAGATCTGCTGGTATGGGTGACAAAAGATGACCTAGTGGCTGTTAAAAAAGTGTCATGGGCTGGCGATAAAGGTGACTTTGTATTGATAGAATTGCGTGACAAAGCGTTGCCACGTCATTTAGAATTAGACATAGTGCCGCCACCATTGAGTGCAGTACTACCAGAGATCTCCGACGAGCAACGTGCACTCAACGACCGCCGCAAGGCACAGGAGGACTCTACGCGCCAATCCTACGAAGCGACTATGCCAGTAGAAGCGTGGCGCGGCAACCACCGCACCATACAGCAATTCCTTGACAAAGCCAAGAACAAGGTAATGGCACAAAAACTCCTTGAAGTGCTTAGCGAAAAAGACCTGCGCGACATCAACCTTGATGTGCTTCGTGACAATGAGGTGGCGCTAATCGACACCAGCGAAATCTACTGTCGCTATGTGCTGAGCCCACGAGTAGAGCATGAATGGTTAACGCCTTATAAAGAATTCTTCCATAAGGAATTTAGCAATAACATAAGTAATATTGACGATTTAATCGTTTGGACAAAAGCAAACCTCACAATTGACAACGAGCACAATCCTCAGCGCTTGCGCCAGCAGCCTATGAGTGTGTACCGCACCCACACCACCGATGAGCTGGGACGCGCCATCTTCTTCGTGAGCGCTGCACGCAGCATGGGTTGGCCCGCACGCATCAACGAGGTGAACGGCAAGCTCGAATACTATGCAAATAATGTTTGGCATGAGGTAAAATTTGAGGAAAGCAAATCGATCAAAACCGAACCTTCGGGAACGCTTCGACTGAATTTCACACCCAGCGACACCCACAACGATCTCGCCTACTACACTCATTTTACCCTGAGCAAGATAGTGGATAACAAACCGCAGTTGCTCACCTACCCCGAAGACGCCACTTGGGACAATTATTTCAAAAACGGAGTAGAACTTGAACCAGGCACCTACATGCTCACCACCGGCAACCGCCAGAGCGACGGCAGTGTGCTGGCAAGCATCACCACTTTTGACATCGAGAGCGACAAAAAAAGCGTTATTGACCTCTCGCTGCTTAGCGATGATAATGCGTTAACAGCTATTGGGACGTTGCGTATAGATGGTTATTATTCTAATGGAGAATGGCGACGAATTCTCGACGATGACTGCTATCACATCGTGGGATTTATAGCACCAAGTAACGAGCCTACAACTCACGCGCTGCACGATATCGCCACCTGTGCAAGCCAAATTGAGGCACTAGGATGTGATATAACTCTGCTAACTCTAAACGATGAACAAGAACAACGCTTCGACAAGTCACAATTCAGCGACCTACCAGCTTCTGTGATTTGGGGCATTGACAAAGATAGAATGGAAATGGAGAGCACAAACAGATTCGTTTATGGAACAAATATGGAAGATCTTATCAGGGAAACAAAAGCCAATGAGAAGACCATGCCCTTTTTCGTGGTCACCGACAGCAAAGGAAACATCTTCTTCACTCAACAAGGCTACACCATCCACCTAGGCGAGCAAATTCTCAAAGCCATCAAAATCCATGCCAACAAATACAAATAGCCCCTATTTTCGACTCCAAAATCAATATTGTCCTAAATAATTTTGTTAGAAATCACGATAGTTACGGCCAGTACTTAAAGAATTGGCCATTAATTGAACGAGAGAAACTGCCGATACCCCCCACCGCTCAAATTTCCTCATCGGGAGG
>Ga0256407_10000138_pt1 | contig 182262 bp, 134 predicted proteins | sample RumenRJG_04DNA_FD_193489 | JGI IMG/M metagenome (GOLD analysis project Ga0256407, IMG submission 193489) | Bovine rumen microbial communities from Lethbridge, Alberta, Canada - RJG_04 | ecosystem: Host-associated > Mammals > Digestive system > Stomach > Rumen | place: Canada: Alberta... | reverse complement strand
ACCGCCCTGGCGGTGATGGCGGGCGTCTGCCTGCTCATCATCCTTCTCACGGAAACGGCCGGCGCCTGGTACCTGCACCACAAGATGGTGATCCCGCCGGGCCGCATGGACGCCGCCGCCGTGGTGCTGCACACCTCGCTGCTGGTGCTGGTGATTAACCTCCTGAGCATTCCCTTTACGGCCGATATCAACGCGCACGAGCACATGGGCGCCTACGCCTGGATCTCCGTCCTGGAGGCTGTCCTGAAGCTGGCGGTGGCCGCCGCCGTGTGGTATTCGGCCGCCGACAAGCTGGTGGTCTATGCCTGGATGCTGGTGCTGGTGACGCTGCTGGCCCGATCGGCCTATGCGGCCTATGCGCTGTGGCGTTTCCCGGAGAGCCGCCTGCCCTGGAAGGCCGATGTCCCCCTGGTGCGGGAGATGGGCGCCTTCGCCGGCTGGAACTTCCTGGGAAGCGGCGCATACATGCTGAACACGCAGGGCGTGAACCAGCTGATGAACATCTTCTTCGGGGTGAGCATGAACGCGGCGCGCGGCGTGGCCGACAAGGTAGAGCAGGTGGTGCGTCAGTTTGCGACCAACATCGCCCTGGCCCTGAATCCGGCCCTCACCAAGGCCTACGTGGGCGGCAACAAGGAGTACGCCTTCGAGCTGGTGTGCAAGGGCTCCAAGTACTATTTCTGGATCCTGTGGGTGCTGGCCATTCCGTTCTTCACGGACGCCGACACCATCCTGCGGCTGTGGCTGGGGGACGATGTGCCTGCCCAGGCGGCGTTCTTTACCAAGCTCACGCTGCTTTGCTTTGTGATTGACTTTACGCCCGGCACGCTGAACGTGCTGGTGCAGGCCGGCGGACGCATCCGCCGCTATTATCTGTGGACCTCCCTGGTGGCCTCGCTGGCTTTCCCTATCACCTATGTTGCCTATCGGCTCGGGGCTCCGGGCTGGAGCGGCTATGTGGCTTTTATCGGCATTTATCTGCTGAAGGCGGTGGTGATGATGCGGGTGGCGCAGCGGGAGACGGGGCTGGACCTGAAGGCCTACTGGAAGAAGGGACTGTGGCCGGCGCTGGTGCCGGGGCTCATGACTCTTCTTGTGATTTCCTTCATTCCCGGGGTGCTGCCGCCGGCGTGGTGGCGGTTCCTGGTATCGGCCTTTGTGGGCGTTGTGTGCATGGGTTCGTGCGTCTGGTTCTACGGGCTCACGGAAGGGGAGAAGGCGTTTGTTCTGAGTAAAGTGAAAAGGCAATGAAAACGAAGCTGCTTTATATTCTGGTAAGTTCGGAGGCCGATGTCTACCTGGAGCAAGCCTTCGTGGCTGTGTCCAGCGCGCGGCGGTATAATCCGTCGGCCCGGATTGTGCTGCTGACGGATACGGCGACCGCTGCCTCGATGGATGCCCGGGGCCCGCTGGGCGCGGCTTTCCGCGCGCTGCTGAGCGATGTCGTCGTGGCGCCGCTGGGGGTGGAGATGCCGGCCATGCTGCGCTCCCGCCTGCTGAAAACGGGGATGCGCTCCTACATCTCCGGCGACTTCCTTTTCATTGATGCCGATACGATTGTGGCGCGGCCGCTGGACGAGATTGATCTTGTTAAGGCGCCGCTGGCTGCTTGCCGGGACTTGCACAGTCCGTTTGCGGTGCATCCGCACCGTTCTGCGACCATCAATATATGTCGTAAGCTGGGGTTTGATGCTTCTGGTTTGGAGGAGTACTTCAATTCCGGGGTGATGCTGGTGAAGGATACGCGGGAGAATAAGGAGTTTTTCCGGGAGTGGCATAAGAATTATCTGGCGGGCTATGCTGCGGGTGTTCGCGCGGACCAGCCTTCGCTGGCGCAGACGATCGCTGCTTCGGGCGTTTCTGTTTCGCTGCTTCCCGATACCTGGAACTGCGAGGTGCAGAACGGCGTGCGCTATCTGCGCGATGCCTTTATCGTCCATTACATGGTGACGAACGTGGGCAGCGGGCCGCAGAAGCAGTTGTTCCTTTTGAATGATCCATCGGCCCTTATGGCGGTGCGCGCCGCGGGGGCTCTGACGCCGGAAGTGTCGGCCGTTATTGAGAATCCGCTCCTTGGCTATGCGCCTGTGACACAGGTGTTTGCCGGGGATGACTTATACCTTTTCCGCACGCGGCGGTACCGCTGGCTGCGGAAGCATTATCATGTGGGAAAATGGTCGCTGCTGGAGTTTGTGCTCAAGCTGTGGGACCACCTCTTTCATAAACTGTAAACTATGCCGGCAGTAAGTGTCATCATTCCCAGTTACAACCTGGGACAGTACATCGGAGAAACGCTCCAGAGCGTGAAAGACCAGACCTTCCAGGACTGGGAGTGCCTTGTGGTCGAGAACGGGTCGGAGGACAATTCGAAGGAAGTGATCCGCGAATTCGTGTCGCTGGATCCGCGTTTCAAGCTCATTCCGCTGCTCTCCAACGTGGGGGTGGCGGCGGCCCGCAACATGGCCATGCAGCGCTGTTTTGGCAAGTATTTAGTGTTCCTGGATGCCGATGACCTGATGGATCCGCGTTACATGGAACAGGCCGTGGCGGCCCTGGAAGAGGACCCGTCGCTGAACGTGGTCTATGCCCAGGCCGACCGTTTCGGGGAAGAGACTTCCTGGGACCTGCCGCCCTTTGACATGAATACCATGCTGGCCCGTAACTGTCTGTATGTGACCTGCTTCTTTCGGAAACAGGAGCATGACCTGTATTATGGCAAGGGTTTCGATACGGCTTTCGTGAACGGTTACGAGGACTGGGATTTCTGGCTCAGTTTCTTCGAGAGTTTGCCGCAGGAGCCTATTGTTCTTCAGCTCCCGGAGGTGCTGTTCCATTACCGTACCCGCCCCGGTTCCCGCAACAAGGGCGTCTCCGACGAGGTCCTGGCAGAGATCCGGCGGATGCTGTGGGAAAAGCACAAGGCCCTTTATGGCCGCTATTTCTGTGATCCCTGCGAGACCGTTGAGTACCTGCGCATGAAGCGCGCCTTCGGCAAGGCCTCGCAGTCCCTGGGCTGGCAGCTACGTGAAGGTGTCAAGCACATCCTCAAGAAGTAATGAAACGGGTCCTGGTCATAGTCGTCACCCACAACGGCCTGCACTGGTTGGACCGGTGCCTTGGTTCCGTGGTGCCAGGTGCATTTGAGGCTCCTGGTGCACCCGGGACGCCTGAAAATGACCTGCCAGGTGCAAATGAGGCCTCTGTTGCACCTGACCTTTACGTGTGGGACAATGATTCCACGGACGGGAGCGCCGACTTTGTGGCGGCGGATTACCCTTCCTGCAAGCTCATCCGAAGTGCCGAAAACTTAGGATTTTCCATTCCCAATAACAAGGGCATGCAGTATGCCTTGGACCATGGCTATGACTACGTCTATCTTCTGAACCAGGACGCCTGGCTGGAGCCCGGCGCCCTCGGAAAGCTGGTGGCCTTTGCCGATGCCCATCCGGAGTACGGCCTCCTTTCGCCTCTCCAGATGACCGCCGGGTATAATGCGCTTGACGCAGAGTTTGAGAAGATTCTTCGCTCCGCTCAGAATGACAATTCCGTTCCTCGCGTCATGGCGGCGCACTGGCTCATCCCGACGGCCGTGCTCCGGAGGGTGGGACTGTTTGACGAGGAACTGTTCCCGCACTGGGGGCAGGATGACGATTGGTGCGCGCGTTTGGATTTTTACGGCTATAAGATTGGGGTGGTTCCGGAGGCCCGGGCCGTGCATGACAGGGCTGCCCGGGAAGAGCCCCTGGAAAAGCGCGTGAAACGCAACTACTACACGGGTTCGCTGGTGCGGCTGGCCGATCCCCGGCGGCCCCTTTGGGAATGTTTTCTCTACGTTTGTCTCTTTACGCTGGTAAAGACCGTGAAGTACCGTAGTATGTTGCCTCTCAAGTACTTCCGCACGATCATCGGCCAGCTTCCCCAGGTGAAAAAGCATCGCACGGACGTACGCACGCGCATATAGTGCGCGCACCCCCTTGCGCATGTGGGGAAAAATGTGTACCTTTGTAAGCTATTTTAAAAACTTTGCAAAGAACACGTTATGGCAATTGCAGATATACTCAAATCTATTTTCGGCTCCAAGAGCGACCGTGACATGAAGGCTATCCGTCCGGTCCTGGACCAGATCCTGGCGGTTTATCCGGAAATTGACGCGCTCTCGAATGACACGCTTCGTGCCCGCACGGAGGCCCTCAAGGCCAAAATCGCCGCCGTCGAAAAACCCTTCGAAGACCGTATCGCCCAGATCAAGCTGGACATCGAGAAAGATATCCCCGTTTCGGAAAAGGAAAGCCTCGCCACCGAGAGCGACAAGCTGGTGAAGGATGAGGACGAGGCCATCGAGGTGGTCCTCAATGAAATCCTCCCCGAGGCCTTTGCCATCGTCAAGAGCACGGCCCGGCGTTTTGCCCAGAACGAGCGCATCGAGGTATCGGCCAGCGAGTTTGACAAGCAGCTTGCCGCCGAAGGCCGCGACTTCATTGAAATCGAGGGAGACAAGGCCGTCTGGCACAACCACTGGCTGGCCGGCGGCAACGAGATTACCTGGGACATGGTTCACTACGACGTCCAGCTCATCGGCGGTATTGTCCTGAACGGCGGCGTCAAGACGAACAAGGAGCAGCGCGGCATGATCGCAGAGATGGCTACCGGTGAGGGTAAGACCCTCGTCGCCACCCTCCCGGTGTTCCTCAATGCCCTCGCCGGCAAGGGCGTGCACGTGGTTACCGTGAACGACTACCTGTCCAAGCGTGACTCCGAGTGGATGGGCCCGCTCTACATGTTCCACGGCCTGTCCGTAGACTGCATCGACAAGCATCAGCCCAACTCCGACGCCCGCCGCAAGGCCTACGAGTGCAGCATCACCTTCGGTACCAACAACGAGTTCGGTTTTGACTACCTCCGCGACAACATGTGCTCCCGCATGAGCGATCTTGTGCAGCGCAAGCACCACTACGCCATTGTGGATGAGGTGGACTCCGTTCTCATTGACGATGCCCGTACGCCCCTTATCATCTCCGGTCCCATGGAGAAAGCCTCGGGAGACGAGCAGTTCATGGAATATCGGCCCTATGTGGAGAACCTCTACAACAAGCAGCGCGCCCTCATCAATACCACTCTCAATGAGGCCAAGCGCCTCATCGCTGCCGGCAACGAGGCCGAGGGCGGTAAGCTCCTGTTCCGCTGCTACAAGGGTCTTCCCAAGTACCAGCCCCTCATCAAGTTCCTCTCCGAGCCCGGCATGAAGGCCCTCATGCAGAAGACTGAGGCCTACTACATCCAGGACAACGAGCGCGAGATGCCGCAGGTGACCGACGAACTCTACTTTGTGATCAACGAGGTGCTCAATACCGTGGACATGACCGACAAGGGTCACGACACCCTGGCCGGCAGCGTCTCCGATCCCAACTTCTTCGTGCTCCCCGACATGGGAACGGCCATTGCCGAAATCACCCACTCCAACCTCACCGCACAGGAGAAGGCAGAGAAGAAGGATGCCCTCATGGAGGACTTCTCCCTCAAGAGCGAGCGCGTTCACACCGTTATCCAGCTCCTCAAGGCCTACGCCATGTTCACCAAGGACGTTGACTACGTGATTGTGGACAACAAGGTGAAGATTGTGGACGAGAGCACCGGCCGTATCATGGAAGGCCGCCGCTGGTCCGATGGTCTCCACCAGGCCGTTGAGGCTAAGGAAAACGTGAAGGTGGAGGCTGCCACCCAGACCTTCGCCACCATCACCCTCCAGAACTACTTCCGCATGTATCACAAGCTGGCCGGTATGACCGGTACGGCGGAGACCGAGGCCGGTGAGTTCTGGGATATCTACAAGCTGGATGTGGTGGTCATCCCCACCAACCGTCCCGTCATCCGTGACGACCAGAACGACATTATCTACAAGACCAAGAAGGGCAAGTTCAACGCCGTCATCGACAAGGTTGTTGAGCTCTCCAAGGCAGGCCGCCCGGTCCTTGTGGGTACCACCGACGTGGAAACCTCCGAGCTCCTGGCCCGCATGATGAAGATCCGCGGCATTACGGCCGATGTCCTCAATGCCAAGGAACACGCCCGTGAGGCAGAGATTGTAGCCAAGGCCGGCATGAAGGGCCACGTGACCATCGCCACCAACATGGCCGGCCGTGGTACCGATATCAAACTGTCCCCGGAAGTGAAGGCCGCCGGCGGTCTCGCCATCATCGGCACCACCCGTCACGACAGCCGCCGCGTGGACCGTCAGCTCCGCGGCCGTGCCGGCCGTCAGGGAGACCCCGGTTCCTCCTGCTTCTACATTTCCCTGGAAGACGACCTCATGCGTAAGTTCGGCTCCGAGCGCATCGCAAGCGTTGTGGACAAGCTGGGTATGGAGGAAGACGAAGCCCTTGTGAGCGGCATGCTCTCGAAGAGCATCGAGAACGCCCAGAAGAAAGTGGAAGAGAACCACTTCGGCTGGCGTAAACGTACCCTCGAGTATGACGACGTCATGAACTACCAGCGCGAGGCCGTGTATGCCCGCCGCCGCAACGCCCTTTCCGGCGAGCGCATCGAGATTGACGTCCAGAACATGATGCAGGACACCGCCGCCATCCTCTCCCGCGAGGCCGAGGGCATGAGCTACGAGGAGTTCGAGGAATTCATCATCGGCAAGCTCTCCGTGGACCTGGGATTCGACGCCGATTTCTACGCTCATGCCAAGCCCGAGGAGATAGCCGACAAACTGGCCGCCCACATGCAGGAAGTGTATGAGCGCCGTATGAACGCCATGATCGAGAAGGTGAATCCCGTCATCAAGACCGTGTTCGAGAAGCAGGGCAACATGTACGAGAACATCGCCATTCCCATCACCAACGGCAAGAAGCAGCTCACCCTGTCCGTGAACCTGAAGAAGGCCTACGAGACCGAGAGCCGCGAGATTGCCAAGGCCCTGAGCCGCAACATCATCCTGTACTATATTGACGACTACTGGAAGCAGCACCTCCGCGACATGGACGACCTGCGCCAGAGCGTGCAGAACGCCGCCTACGAGCAGAAAGACCCGCTGGTGGTGTACAAACTGGAGAGCTACAACCTCTTCACCGAGATGCTGGAGAAACTGAACGAGGAAGTGCTCATGTTCCTCCTCCGCGCATTTATCCCGCTCAGGGATGCGGCCGATGCCAGGGAGGCCCGCCCGGCCACCCAGCCCAGCCGCAACATGCAGCAGATGCGCACCAACGACCCTTCCCAGCTTTCCACCAACGGCGAGCAGCGGGCCCGCATGCCCATCCGCGTGGACAAGACCGTAGGAAGAAACGACCCGTGCCCCTGCGGCAGCGGCCTCAAATACAAGAACTGTCACGGTAAAGGACAGATTTAATGAATATTCGTGTTTATATGGTAACTATGAGAAAACTCTTTGAGATTGTTCTGGCAGGATCCATGGCCGTGGCGGCCGTGTCCTGCGTAGCAGACCCTGTCCCCTCCGAGGGCAAGAAAGAGGGTCTCGATGTGTTCCAGAAGGCCGTTCCCGATGGCTACTATCAGACCGTCAACGTGAGCGTACCGGCCGGAACCCGTACCGTTTACATTGAGTACAAGGGCGCCGACGGCCACACCAAGACCGTTGCGCAGGCTGTGAAGCCCGTCATTACCACCCCCGAGGGCGGCAAGGACGCTGAGCCTTTCGGCGCCGTAGCCCTGCTCCTGAAGAGCGCCAAGCCCAGCCAGGTCAATATTTATTTTAAGGTAAACGAAGGCGAGGCCACCAAGGCTTCCGGCTCGGAAGACAACTACATCCTGGTGGAGAACCTGCCCGTGAACCTGGCCACAAGCGGCGAGTTTGGTAAAACCCGTTATGTCCGGATGCCCTGGAACTATGCCTGGGAAAACCGGGAAGTGTACCAGTGGCACTTTGAGAACGTGCGCACTTATCCGGCCGACGTTGTCCTGTACGACGCCGAGCACAACCATACGCTGCGTTACAAGTATGCCTATTCCGGCGTGAGCGGGGAAGGCTACCTGCTGGACGAAGCCTACGAGATTGTGGACCACGAGGCCGTGGCCGTCAAGTACAACTACTGCGGCGGTTGCGGCAACTGCCAGTTCTGCATGCCCTGGGGCTGCTCCTGCGGCTGCGGCGGATGGGACAACGGCCAGCCCGTCATGAAACCCAATCCGGACTTTGTCCCTAACGGAAACCTTACCGAAGAGCCCGCAGAGACGCCCGTGGAGACGCCCGAGCTTCCGGAAAACGTAGTCATCGTAGACCTCAGTGACGGTGTGCTTCCCGAGCCCGCCGGTTACATCACCGAGGACGGCGGCTTCACCAACTACCACTCCAGCGGCGTGGTGATGTTTGAAGACAAATGGCCCAACCTGCCCGAGGCCCAGGGTGGCAAGTACAACATGGACTTCAATGACGTGGTGGTGGACTATGATGTTGAGGCTACCGTGGTTCCCGACGAACTCCTGGAGAAGGAAGGCTGGCGGGAGCAGGTGAAAGTGGTGCTGCACCTTCGCGCCGTGGGCGGCGATGACGCCCTCCGCGTGGGCATGGCCCTTGAGAACTTCAACACCGACTACGTGCAGTCCATCTCCGAGCATAAGACCCTGGACAGCTGGCAGAACCCCCACGGAAACCTGCCTCAGTGGCTCCAGGCCGTACGCTTCCAGGAGAATTCCGTGCACTATGACCATGTCTCGAACAGCGTCTATGACCGCGAGACCCTGCGCCCGGCTGTGGAAATCGGCCAGCTGCAGGCCTTCAACGGCAAGAAGTGGGATAAGGTGGCCGGTACGGAGGTATACCAGTACAAGGACGACCGCGGCCGTCTCACGGACCACGTGATGAACCCCGCCCTGCGTCTGTGGGACGGCTGGAAGACCCCCGACAAGAAGCAGTACAAGCCGGAGCTGGAGAACGTGAAGGAGCCCTATTCCTTTGCCCAGTTCTCTGCCAAGACCTTCTACAATACCATCCCCGGTTTTGTGAACGTGGCCGGCGGCCTCTACACCTACACCGTCATCTATCACATGAAGCCCCGTGCGGAGATGACGCCTCAGGAGCGCGCCGCTGCCAAGCAGAACATGATTGACGCCGTCTATAACACTACTTCCCAGAACTTCTTCATCGTGAAGGGCAACTGGGCTCCCGTAGGCCTCAAGGGCTACAAGCCCCTGGACTACAGGACCCGCGACAACCATGTCTATTCCACGGAGTACGACAAATTCTTCGCCCAGAATGCAGAGAATCTGGTGGAGGACATCCCCTACGTGGCCAAGAACGGCCAGGTATGGGCTTTCAAGGCCCCCGTCCTCACCCGTCACCTGTGGGAGATGAACTTCTTCGCCAACGCCTATCCCCACTACCACGAGTTCGTGGAAAGCCAGGGTAAGGAGCACCAGAACTGGTATAACGAAGACGTAGACTACACCTACCTCTCCTGCGAGTGGTAGAACACTGATACGATAACCCGCCTGCGATGGATTATTACGTACTGAGCAGGTATGCGTACCTGAAGTATTATTTCCTGATCCTGTACTACCGGTTGACTGAATATCCTCCGGCAGTACAGGCTTGGGCTGTATTTACTGCGGTGTGCCTGATCCTGATGGTGAGTATCGTGCTGGGGAATGTGGTCAGGGTTATCCGCGCGAGTGCCGATAACCGGGCCGTCGAGCGCAACCGGGAAAAGTATTCAGAGAAAGTGAAGGAAGTAGCCCTTACCGAGCGCACCATGGAGCCGGCCGAGATATCGGAACTCCTCAATCTTCCCAAGAACTTCAAGATGCACGAGCGCCAGAACCAGCACTTCGTCCCCATGCTCATCGAGCTGTACCGCCGGTATGGCAGCCAGATGAACCGGGCCAACTGGCAGCGCGTGCTGCAGGTACTCAAGATGCCCGCTTACTTTGATGCCCAGGTGCGTTCCCGTTCCAAGCGCAAGCGTGTGGTCGCGTTCAAGAACGTGGCCGATATGGACGCTAACCTCAAGGAAGCTGTCGCATCCCGTTACCTGTTTAACAAAGACCGCAAGCTGCAGAACAACGCACGGCTCCATGCCGCCCGCTTTGGTACTTCCTATCCTTTCAAGGTGCTTTTGGACGACCCTAACCTGGTATTCACCGAGGAAATGGTGGTGAAATACCACAATGTGCTCGTGTACCGCCAGGCCAACGGCATGTCCATGCCCAACTTTATCCACTGGTGCAACCGCACTCCCGTCAATGAGGAACTGCGTATTTTCGCCATCAACGAGATCCGTCTGTTCCGCCGCCGCGAAGACTGCCCCGAGATGCTTTCCATGCTGCAGAACTCGCGCGAGGAACGCTTCTCCTGCGCACTCATCCGTGCGCTCGGGGACATGGAATACGTTCCCGCGGAGAAAGAGTTCTGCCGCCGCTACCTGAGCGCGTCCTACACGGAGCGCCAGCAGCTGGCGACAGCCCTCGGCCAAATCAACTCCGGTAATCCGGAGGTCCTGAAGTTCCTGGAAGACGACTTCCTCCAGACTACCGACGCCGTGACGCGCATGCTGCTTCTGAGGACCATCCGTGGCTACGGAGAAATTGGCCGGGAAGCCTACGAACGTCTCAAGCGGGAAACCCCCAAGGCGTTCGCTATCTTCTACGAACATATTGAGTGTGACCTGATAGACAGTTCCAGATATGCCTGAGTGGGTTTACGATGCGTTCAGCTATTTTGTGATGGCGTACTCCGCCTTTATACTGGGGAGCTACGTGTTTTTTTCTATCCTGGCTTTCCTGGAGCACAAGAAGCACTACACCTATCACGACGACGACTACACCATCGAAGAGCTCAAAAAGAGCCCTTACACTCCGGGTATATCCATTGTGGCGCCGGCCTATAACGAGGAAAAGACCGTTATCACCAATGTGCAGTCGCTGCTGAGCCTGGACTACCCTGACTTTGAGGTGGTCATCGTGAACGACGGCTCCAAGGACCGCACGCTGGAGCTCCTCATCGAGAACTTCGAGCTGGTGAAGGTCCCCTACGCCTATATCGAGAAAATCAAGACCAAGCCCTTCAAGGGCCTCTATAAGACAAAGAGCGACAACCCCGCCTTCAAGCGGCTCACCGTGGTGGACAAGGTGAACGGCGGCACCAAGGCCGATGCATCCAATGCCGGCGTGAACGTGGTGTCCAACAAGTTCTTCGTGTGCACCGACGTAGACTGCGTGCTGGAGAAGAACGCCCTCTACCGCATGATCTGGCCCACCATGGCCAGCACCCGCCGCGTGATTGCGGTATCGGCCACCATGCGCATGAGTAACGGCTCGCTGGTGGAAGACGGCAAGATGGTGGACCCCCGCCCGCCGCACGATTTTATCCCGCTGTTCCAGGACCTGGAGTACACCCGTTCCTTCCTCATCGGCAAGACGGCCCTCAGCCGCATCAATGCCATGCAGAACGTATCCGGCGGCTTTGGTATGTTCGACCGCGAGGTGGTGATCAAGGCCGGCGGCTACGACGGAGACTCCTTTGCCGAGGACATGGACATGGTGGCCCGCATGATCCGCTACATGTGCGACTCCGGCGAGGACTACCGCGTGGTCCAGATTCCCGAGACCTGCTGCTGGACGGAAGGACCGCCCAACTTCAAGGTGCTCAACCGTCAGCGTACGCGCTGGGGCCGCGGCCTGTTCCAGTTCTTCACGGTGCACCGCGACATGCTCTTCAACCGCAACTACCGGCAGTACGGCATGTTCACCCTGCCGTATATTCTCATATTTGAACTGCTGGCGCCCGTCATCGAGTTCCTGGGCTATCTCATGATAATCTCGCTGCTGGTGCAGTGGGCCATCAACTGGAATACGGTATGGATTGCATTCCTGGGCCTCTACGTTTTTGCGCAGCTCTTGACCGTCACCATCATCTCCTACGATGTGTGGGTGGGAACCTCGTTCAAACGCAGGACAGACTACCTGTGGTTTGTGCTGGCGTCGCTGCTGGAACCGCTCTTTTATCATCCCATCAACGTGTGTTTTTCCCTTCGCGGCTATGTGAAGCAGATTCTGGGTACGCAGATGGTCTGGGGTAACATGACCCGTAAAGGTGTCCAGAGCGCGAAGAAACCCGCCGCTCCCGCATCCGTCGCGCAGGCGAAATCGGCCGAGGCCGCTGAGGCTGCGGCATCGGCCGAAAACAAGAAAAAGGAGGAAAATGCCCATGCGTAAGTGTGGACTTGTCATATTGACCATTTTGGTATCGGCTTCCGTCTTTGCCGCTCCGCCGCCCCAGAAGGGATACGGCAAGCGTCGTGAAGACTCCAAGGGGCTGCTGTTCAAGCGCCGCCAGCCTGCTGTCTATTACGTAGATCAGGTGACCAACCTGTTTTCGCAGCACCGTTGGGCCCGGGGCAAGGAGCTCCTGGACGAGAGCCTGGAAATGTATCCGGAAGAGGCTGCGCTGCAGTATCTGGCCGGCCGATATTGGTGGAACGGCAAGAACTATGACCGCGCCCGCTACCACCTGGTGAAGGCGTGCCAGATCAACTATCACTACGTAGATGCCAAGACGCTCCTGGTGAACATCGAGGAAATTACCGGCAACTACTCGTCGGCCATCTGCTACGTGAACGAGCTATTGGAGGTGAATCCCTACTGGAAGGGACTGTGGCTGAGGAAGGTTGACCTCTACAAGAAGATGGGAAACTTCGAGGAAGCCAACGCGCTCCTGCAGCGTCTGTCACAGATTTATCCCACCGACGCCTCCCTTACCGGAGACTACTTCGAGGTGCTGGAGTCTACCTATCAGCAGGCCCGCCTGGCCGGTGACATGAACGCCGCCGAGGACGCGCTCAAGGAAATCGTGCGCATCACCCCTTCGGATGCTGACTACCAGATTGCCTACGCCAACATCCTGGCGCAGCAGGGACGCATCGGAGACGCGCTGGACAACCTGGCCTTCGCCATCAACGCCTCGCCGGGCAACGTGCTCCTCATCCGCAAGGCCACCGACCTCATGCTGGCCGATGGAAAATCGGCCGAAGCCCTGGCCCTGGCCCGCACCCAGTGGGAAGAGCACAAGACCCGGGAACTGAAGGAGGTGTACGACCACGTCCTTTCCGAGAGCGCCAAGCAGCAGGAAGAGAACGACCCTTACTCCATGTACACGCGTGTGTACAAGACCGAACACAGCTATTCGGCCCTGCAGTACCTGCTTTCGCATGCGACCATGAAGGGCTATTACGACGATGCCCTCTTCTACATCAAGGAGGCCCGTACCATGCGCGGAGACCGTGCTAAATGGTATATGATGGAGTATGAGGTGTATGAGCGCATGGGCCGGCACGACAGTTCGGCCAAGGTGCTCGAGAAGGGCATTGCGAAGTTCCCCGACGACTACGACCTCAACCTGGCCTCCTGCCGCATCAAGCTCATGGAGGGAGGAGACCTTATGTCGGAAGGCGCCTACAGCCAGGCCATTCCGGTGCTGGAGTTCGTGCGCAGGAAAAGCGTAGACCCGGATCTGAAGAGCGTGGCGGTGCGCCGCCTTGCCACCTGCTACCGGGAGACGAACCAGATGGACCTTGCCATCCTGATGCTGCGTGAGCGCCTGAGGACAGACCCCGAGTACCAGGTGACGGTGGACTATGCCTCGCTGCTGGTGAAGCAGGGAAAGCCCGAAGCGGCCCTCCAGGCCATCCAGGCTTCCTATGACAGTGCAGCTGACACCCTTTCCATGCGGGCGCTCGGAAACGCCTACAAGGAGACCGCCTATCCCTACCTGAAGGAAAAGCTCGCCAGCGGTTCCGTGAACGGACTGCAGCCGGTGACCGATATGATCCTGTCCATCGACCCCCGCGACTACTGGGGCCTGCGCTATTCGCTGCGCACGGCCGACGACCCGCTTCCGTACGCGCTCCGGGGCATGCGGGTCTATCCCGACGACCTCACGTTCCCCATCAAGGCAGCCAACGAGCTGGCGGAGCGGGGGCACAACGAGCGTGCCCTCAATCTCCTCCGCGACTACCTGGAGGACTTCCCGGCCGATGACGACCTCCAGCGCACCTATGTCGGCATTTCCGACAAGGTGGGCAGCCAGTTGTTCAAGGACAAGAACTACACCCGCGCCGAGGCCGTGCTGGACTCGGCCCTCGCGGTGCGCCCGCTGGACCCGTCCATCCGCTATACCCGCGGCCTGCTCTACGAGCGGCAGCATGAGTGGGACCTCGCCTACGATTACCAGAAAGAGTACAAGCCTTCGGTGCTGGAAGAAGGGGAGTTCAAGGCCCGCATGAACAACATCCGCTCGCGAACGCTTCACAATACCATCGATGTGGGGGCCGATGTGTTCCGCTTCACCGACAACCAGCATCTGATGGGCATGGCCAGCCTGGGCTATACGCGTTCGTGGACCGGCAATGAGCTGGAGCTCCGCGTGAACTACACGGGGCGCGACGCCGACTACGACAGCGAGGAGAAGATGTACAATTCCGTGGGCGGACAGGGCCTGCAGTTTTTGGGCGGCTGGTCCCATGACTTTGGCTCTGTGGTAACGCTCAAGGGCTCTACTTCCTATGCAACGGCGTATTTCCCGCGCTGGACGGCCGATGCCGACTTTACCTGGCACCTGCCCCGGGACTGGGATCTGGAGACTATGTTCGCATACCGCTTCATGCGGGACGGCTCTTCCATGTATTCGGGGACGCTGGGCCTGTTCCATGGCTGGGAGCGGATGTATGCGGGGGCCAAGGTTACGGCCGGTGCCCTGCACGACCTATTCTTCTACAATGCGCAGGCGCGCTTCCGCTTCTATCCCGTGGATGGAGGCCGCTCCTACGTGGAGGTGCAGGGAGGAGCCGGAACGGCCCCCGAGCTCACGTTCCTCAACTACTACTACAACTCCTCCATCTACAACAACCTCAACTCCTATGTCGCCGCCACGGGTTCGTGGGCGGTGACCTACAACCTGGCGCTCCAGCTTTCCGTCACCTGGAATACCATCTACGACCAGCGCACTACCGTCACTTACCGTAATATGTTCGTTGCCCATGTCTCTGTCGCGATTTCTTTCTAGCATAGCAGCCGGTATTCTCCTTACCTTCTCCTGCGCATCCATCACGGGAGGGGAGATGGCCGTGCATACGTACTATATCCATCCCGAGGTGCCCGGACGCACGCTGGACACCAAGATGTCGGACTACCTCAAAAAGCACCTCCAGAACCGCACGGAGGCAACCATCCTTGACAAGGCGGGCACGGAGGTGACGGTGCACATCGGCCCCGATGTGGGAGGGGACTATGCCTTCGAGCACACGCCGTCGGGGTATTACCTGGCCGCGAAGGACGAGCGCACCTTTACCTGGCTGGCCTACCAGTTCATCAAGATGGCGGGCCGGCAGGACAAGGGCATCATCACCGACGACCTTCCGCCCTTGCTTCTGAGCGGCCGCGACACGCTGGTCACGTTCCCCTTCGAGTACCGTGACCTGTACATGCCCACCAACCAGAACCCGGACATGACCTACCTCCTGGCTCTCCACAACCTGGAAATGGACTGGGGTATCTGGGGACACAACCTTTCCCGCGTGCTGGGCAGTAACGGAGACCTTTCCTTCGGCTACCAGAACATGGACCAGGAAATCCTGGCCCGGACGGGCGGCCTGACCCACGCCAACCAGTTCTGCTTCTCCTCCGACAAGCTCTTTGACCTTACGGTGCAGTTCATCCAGGACCAGTATGGAGATGGAACGGAGACTCCTTACCGTATGACTATCGGCCCCAACGATAACAACATCGTGTGCATGTGCCGGCGCTGCGAGGCGGCGGGCAACAAGCCCGGCAACGCCATGCCGGCGGTCCTGAGTTTCGTAGAACGGCTGGCGGCGCGTTTCCCGAACCACACTTTCTTCATTCCGGGCTATTCCACCACATCGGCCCTCCCGGACCATCCGCTTCCTCACAATGCGGGAGTGTTCCTGTCGGCCATCGACTATCCGCGCTCGATAGAGGATACGCCGGCCGCGAAGGCTTTTTTCAAGCTCCTGGAGGACTGGCAAAAGGTGACGGACAACGTGTACATCTGGGACTATGTGAACAACTTTGACGACTATCTTTCCCCGTATCCAGTGCTTTATGTGATGCAGAAGCGCTTCCAGGAGTACCGGAAGAGGGGAGTGAAAGGCATTTTCCTCAACGGCAGCGGCTATTTCTACTCCAACCAGCAGGAGATGTACTCCTTTGTGCTGGCGAACCTTCTCCTGGACCCCGACGCCGACATCCGGCGCATGGTGGAGGAGTACTACCGGGATGCCATGCCGCACATCGGCTCATTCTATATGTCCTACCTCATGGGTCTGGAAGACCGCGCCCGGCGCTCGGGCTCCGAGCTTCCGCTCTACGGCGGCATGGACGAGGCCGTGAAGACCTACCTCAACGAGCGGGACTTCCGTGAGTTCTACTACGTTTTCCTCCGGGCCTCCGAGATGGAGATGACGCACCGGGAGCGGGTCCTGTATGAGAAGACGCGGCAGTTCGTGAGTTTCTCCTTCCTGGAGATGTGCCGGCTCAACGGGCTCAAGCCCGGCGGATTCGCCGAGCAGGTGGGCAACGAGTGGGTGGTGAAGCCCGAGGTGTGGGCCGCGGTGGAAGACCTCAAGATGATGACCGACGAGGACGACGTGTATCTGCTCACCGACAACGAGAACACTTCCATGGACCACATGGACCGCGTGAACGAGAGCGGTGTGTATGTGGCCGACTACGAGAACGAGGTGGAGCTGTGGCTGAGCGGCCAGATGTGGATGCAGGACCATCTCCTGCGCCAGCCGCTGCGCGTGCATGCCGGCGAGCAGCTTTTCTCCACGCATTACCTCACCGACGGCGTGGCGGGCATCTCGCAGAACTACCACTGGGGCTGGCAGATCTATCCGCAGGCCGACTGCTATATCGAGCTTCCCGCAGAGGCCGTGTCGGGAAAGACCGGCGAGATGACCATCTCCTTCCTCAACAGCGAGCGGCATCGCATGGCGCCGCCTTCGGCCGTGGAAATCTGGGCCGATGACCGCCTGCTGGTAACGCTTCGCCGGGAGGGGCTGGGCAGCTACTTCGACGAAGGGGAGCGGGTGATCTTCAAGGGCAACGTGGGCTTCGGCCGGCCTTCCCACGTGACGGTGCGCCTCAAGGAATCCCACGCCCGGAACTTCGGCATTGACGAAATTTTCTTCCGCTAGAATGAAACGGTTTCTTTATATATGGGTTTTCTTCCTGGTCCTTGCGGGCTGCACCACGCGGGTGCAGTACACGACCGTTGAAATCCGGGATCCTGTTCGTCACTACTATCCCATCCTGCAGGGACAGGAGCTTACCGTGAACATCCGCGTGAACAATACGGGAAAGGTGCCGCTGGTGATCCGGGATATCCAGCCCTCGTGCGGCTGCATCATAATGGACGGAGACCAAGAGCGGGTGGTGCCGCCCGAGCGTTTTACATATGTGACGCTCCGGTATGATTCCCGCAAGAATGTGGGACGCGTGGAACACTCCATCCGGTTCTGGGGGAATATCGCACCCTCCGGCATGGCGGAACTGCGTTTTGACGTCCATGTCGTTCCCGATGCCAATTATCACCACGACTACGAGGAGATGTACGACAAAGAGGAAAGTGCCCGGAAGCTCCGGGAGTACTTCCGGAAGTCCGGAGAGACCACGGGTCTGGGCTATTACGTGGATCGTTAACAATACCCTGTTGAAAAGTTTTGCGGGCAAAGTTTGCTGAAGAGGGATTATTCAGCTAACTTTGCCCGGTCATAATCTTACCTTGGAGACTTTTTAACCTATTTATATTTTATGACACACAATCAGCAGGCCATCTACGATGCCCGTACCTTAGGTAAGGGCAAGATGCTTACCCTGGGGCTTCAGCACATGTTTGCCATGTTCGGAGCCACTGTCCTTGTCCCGGTCATCACCGGGCTCAGCATGAGTGCCACCCTCCTGTTCGCCGGTCTGGGTACGCTCATTTTTCATTTACTTACCAAGATGAAGGTGCCGGCTTTCCTCGGCTCGTCCTTCGCTTTCCTCGGCGGCTACGCAGCGGTAGTCTCCATGGGTGAAGCCCAGGGCCTGAGCGCCGCGGAATCTCTTCCCTATGCCTGCATCGGAGTATTCTCGGCAGGCATTATTTATTTCATCCTGGCTGCATTCTTCGCTGCTTTCGGCGCCCGCAAGGTGATGCGCTTCTTCCCGCCCATCGTGACGGGTCCCATCATCATTGCCATCGGCCTTACCCTTTCCGGAAGCGCCATCTCCAACTGCAACCAGAACTGGTGGATCGCCGTGCTTGCCATTGCCATCATCGTGGTGTGCAATATCTGGGGTAAGCGCATGATCAAGATCATCCCCATCCTCATGGGTGTGCTTGGCTCTTATCTGGTGGCTGCCTGCTTTGGCCTGTGTGATTTCTCCGCCGTGAAGGAGGCTGCCTGGGTCGGCCTTCCTTTCCACTGGGAGAATACCGTTTTCCATGTGTTCAAGAATCCTAACTGGGGCCTTGTTGTGAGCGCCGTCATCGCCATTGTTCCCATTTCGCTGGCTACCATGATGGAGCATATCGGCGACATGTGCGCCATTTCCTCCACCACCGGTATCAACTACCTGGAGGATCCGGGCCTGCACCGCACCCTCATGGGAGACGGTCTGGCTACTTCCCTGGCTTCCCTGTTCGGCGCTCCCGCCAACACCACTTATGGTGAGAACACGGGCGTGCTCAACCTTACCAAGGTGTACGACCCCCGCGTCATCCGCATCGCCGCCTGCTTTGCCATCGTGCTCAGCTTCTGCCCCAAGTTCAGCGCCCTTATCAGCTGCATGCCGGCTGCTACCATCGGCGGTGTGTCCCTGGTGCTCTACGGTATGATTTCCGCCGTGGGCGTGCGCAACGTGGTGGAGAACAAGGTAGACTTCACCAAGAGCCGCAATGTCATTGTGATGGCCCTCATCCTGGTGCTTGCCATCGGCATCAAGTACGGCGCTAACGACTCCATCTCCCTGGGCTTCACCAGCCTCAGCGGTCTGGCCCTGGCTGCCCTGGTGGGCGTGGTGCTCAACGCCGTGCTGCCGGGCAAGGACTACGAGTTCGGTGCCAACCCCGATGCCGACAAAGCCGTCAATTTTGAGATCAATCCCTCTTTGAGGAAATAATAACAAAACCCATAAACTACGTTTTATGAACAAAAAAACTATCCTTGCCGTTGCTGTGGCAACGCTTGCTCTTGGCCAGGTGGCCAAGGCCCAGACCAATCTCCAGGTTTTCTACGATTTTGGTAAAGATCGTGGACATTTCACCACCACTCTCGAGGGCTTCTACAATGACAACTGGGGAAACACCTTCTTCTTCATTGACTACGACTTCAATGACAAGGTGAATGACAAGAAAGTAGGCCCCAGCGGCTCCTACATGGAGATTGCCCGCTGCCTCAATTTCTGGCAGAACACTCCTGTGGCACCCCTCAGCCTGCACGTGGAGTACAATGGCGGTATCAACTTCAAGGCTTCCAATTTCCTCGTGGGTCTTGACTACTTCCTGCACAGCAAGGATTTCAAGAATACCTTCAACTTCAAGCTTCTCTTCAAGACCTTCAACGGCATTGCTTCCAGCGATGTTCCCTTGCAGTTCACCTTCGTGTGGGGCATGCAGGATCTCTTCGGTGTGGAAGGCCTCCGCTTCAGCGGCTTCGCCGATGTGTGGGGAGAGAATGTCGTGAACTTCATGGAAGGCTCCACGCAGGCCCGCAAAGTGGTTTTCATCTCCGAGCCCCAGCTGTGGTACAACGTGGGTAAGTTCTTCGGCTGCCCCAACCTCAACCTGGGCGGCGAGGTAGAACTCTCTGCCAACTTTGCCGGTTACGACGGTTTCAAGGTGCGCCCCTGCCTGGGTGCCAAGTGGGTCTTCTAAATCTGACTGAGTCATGAAACCTGCTTTCGAGAAACTTTTCGGTTTTGATTCGAAGGTGAACAGTGTCCGCACGGAAATCCTTGCGGGCATTACCACTTTCCTTACCATGGCCTACATCCTGGCCGTGAATCCCAGCATCTTCAGCGCCCTTCCCGGCATGCCTGCCGGCAGCGTATTCACCGCTACGGCTCTTGCTGCCATCATCGGTACGCTGGTGATGGCTCTCTATGCCAAGAAGCCTTTCGCCCTGGCTCCCGGTATGGGCCTGAACGCTTTCTTCGTGTTCACCGTATGCCTGGGCATGGGTTACACCTGGCAGTTCGCCCTTACGGCTGTTCTCCTGGAAGGTATCCTGTTCATCATCCTCACCGTTACCAAAATCCGCAGTTGGCTGCTCAGCGCCATTCCCGGCACCCTGAAGAAAGCCATCGGCGCCGGTATCGGCCTGTTCATCGCCTTCATCGGCATGCAGAACGCCGGTATCATCGTGAACAATGATTCCACCCTGGTGGGCCTTGGCAAGATCACCGAGGGAACCGCCCTTCTCGGCATCATCGGCCTGTTCATCACGGCCGGCCTCGTGATGGCCAAGATCCGCGGCGGTATCCTCTGGGGTATCCTCATCACCACGGTCATCGGCCTGTTTGTCAAAGATCCTGCAACGGGAGAGGCTATCACCAAGCTGAACGGTTTTGTTTCCCTGCCCGACAGCGTGGGCCCCATCTTCTGCAAGTTCGAGTGGCATAACATCTTCACCCTGGACATGCTGGTGGTTGTATTCACCTTCCTGTTCATTGACATGTTCGACACCATGGGCACCATCATCGGCGTGCATCAGGGTGCCGGCCTCATCCCGGATGACGGTCCCCGCGACAACGTCCCCGGTGCAGAGAAGATGTTCCTGGCCGACTCCATCGCTACCGTAGCCGGTGCCTGCCTGGGTACTTCCACCACCACCACTTATGTAGAGAGTGCTGCCGGCGTAGGTGAAGGCGGCCGTACCGGTCTCACCGCTTTCTCCACGGCCGTGTGCTTTGCCCTGGCCCTGTTCCTGAGCCCGCTGTTCCTGGCCATCCCCAGCGCAGCCACCGCTCCCGCCCTCATCATCGTGGGCGTGATGATGATGCCTTCCATCAAGCGCATCCACTGGGACGACTACTGCAAGGCCATCCCCGCCTTCATCACCATCATCATGATGCCCCTTGCCTACAGCATCTCCGACGGTATCCTCCTCGGTGTCATCTCCTACGTAGCCTGCCACGCCGTTGCCGGCCGCTTCAAGGACATCTCCATCACCATGTGGGTACTTGCCGTGCTGTTCATCTGCAAGTACATCTTCATCTAGCCTGAGGCCTAACTCGCTCAGCTAGAGCGTTTTATAGATTGTCGGGTGCACTTCGCGGTGCACCCGACAATTCGTAAGTAGCTGCCAGTCAGGAGTTTGCGTGTCACCCGACGTACTCGGAGGGCGGGACTCCAAACTGTTTCTTGAAGGAGGTGGAGAAGTGGGACAGGGTGTTGAAGCCCGTCATCCAGGCAATCTCGCTCATGTTGTGTTTACCCTCCTTCAGAAGGTCTGCGGCACGGTTGAGCTTGTAGCGCTTGAAGAACACTGACGGGTTTTCTCCGGTGAGGCCCTTTACCTTATAATAGAACTTGGTGCGGGAAATCTTCATCATTTCCGTCATGCGCACGATGTCAAGGTCTGCGTTGGCCAGTTCTTTCTCCATGAGGTCGTAGAGCTCCTGCATGAAGGCGGCGTCGCGGGGGGAGAGGGCCTCGGAGGAGAGTTCCTCCGTGGTAGTGACGCTGCCCAGCTGCCGGTGCAGCTTTTCGCGGTTCTCCAGCAGCGATTTCACGAGGGCCATGAGGTAGGCGGGCTGGAAAGGCTTGGTGACGTAGGCATCGGCCCCCTTGTCCAGGCCCTGCACCTGGCTCTCCACGGCTACCTTGGCGGTGACCAGCACTACCGGGATGTGGGAAAGCTGGAGGTCTCCCTTGATGCGGGAGCACAGCTCGTAGCCGTCCATGCCGGGCATCACGACGTCGGAGATGATGAGGTCTGCGGCGTCTTCCGCCATTCCCTTGAGGGCCGATTCGCCGTCGTAATAGAGTGAGACCTTGTAGTGCGGCTTGAGGAGCACCTTGAGGTAGTTGGCAATGTCAATGTCGTCGTCCACCACCACGATGTGCTTCTTGGCGGCTTCTTCCTCGGGGTTGTCTTCCACGATGGCTTCTGCAAGCGTGTGCGTCTGGAGCTGGGGCGCTTCGCTCACGCGCTCGTCCTGCGTGTAGGAGCTCTCGCTCACGGGCAGTACCAGGCTGAAGAGCGCGCCGCCCTCGGGCCGGTTCCACGCGCGGATGTATCCGTGGTGCAGGCCGCAGAGGACGCGCGCATAGTACAGGCCGATGCCGGAGCCCGCGAACTTCTTGCCCGCCTCCGACTGGTAGAAACGCTCGAAAATCTTCTCCAGCTGGTCTTCGTCAATGCCGGGACCGCTGTCGGCTACGCTGATCGAGGCCCACTGGGTGTCGGTGTCGGTGCTCACCAGCGGGAAGCGGCGGATGGCCTCGGCCCGGCTGAGTACGTCGAAGGAGAGAGAGACCTTGCCGCCCGAAGGGGTGAATTTGAGCGCGTTGGAGAGGAGGTTCATGACCACCTTCTGCACTTTGTCGGCGTCTACCCACATCTCGAAAGGCTCCTCCAGGCCGTAGGTGCCCAGTTCGATGCCCTTGCTGCGGGCGTTGAAGCCGAAGAGCTCGGCGGTGTCCCGGAGCGGCTGTATGATGTCCATGTGAGCCACTTTCATCTGCAGCTTGCTGTTGCCGATGCGGTTGAAATCCAGCAGCTGGTTCACCAGCGACAGCAGCCAGGTGGCGTTGCGCCGGATAATGTCCACGAGCTTCTTGTCCTGGCCTGCAATGCTTTCCGACTCCGAGAGCTGCTGCGCCGGACCCGCAATCATGGTGAGCGGCGTACGGAACTCGTGGGCCACGTTGGAGAAGTAGTTCATCTGGATCTTGTTGAGCTCTTTCTCGGCCTGCTGGGCTTCCTCGGCCCTTTCGCGCTCGCGGCGCACCTGCCAGATGCGGCGGGCCGCCTCCTTCCGCACGCGCTGGACATGACGGATGAAGGTGTAGAGCACAAAGAGGAGCAGAAGGCCGATGAGCGTCCACAGAATCCAGGCCCACCAACTGTTCTGCCAGGGCGGCAGCACGCGGATGTTCAGGCTTTCCTCCGTCTCGGTAATGGTGTGGCTGCCGTTGGCGATGGTGACGCGCAGCTTGTAGCGGCCCGGCGGAACGTGGGCGAAGTAGGCGTTGCGGCGTGTATTGATACGGACCCAGTCCTTGTCAAAGCCTTCCAGCTTGTAGGCATAGCGGATTTGCTCGAATTCGCTGAAATCCAGTGCCGAGAACGTGATGTCAAAGGCATTGTGGTTGTGCCTGATTACGACATCGGGCTTTTCGGAGAGCAGTTTGCTGATGGGACCGTCGTCGGAGGGACGCACCAGCTGGTTGTGGATGGTCAGGTACTCGAAGACGATGGGGACGGTGCGTTTGGCGGGGGCGTCCAGCGGGTTGAAGCAGGTGAGCCCGTGCGTGCCGCCGAAAACGAGCGTACCGTCCGGCATGATGCACGACGCGCGCTCCGAGTACTGGTCTCCGCCGGTACCATCGGCCCCGGTGAAGTGGATGAAGCGGTGCGTGGTGCGGTCGTATTTGGCGAGCCCGTTCATGGTGGAGACCCAGATATTGCCCTGGAGGTCTTCCTCGATGGAGCAGACGTCCAGGCAGGGGATGCCGTCCATGGTTGTTTTCTTGCCGGTTTTCTCGTCGCAGAAGATGAGGCCGTTGGAGATGGTACCCAGCCACATGTCTCCGGCGCTGTCCCGGAACATGCGTGTGGGGATGATCACCGAGCGGCGGATGGTGGCTTTCTGTTCCTCGTCCATGATGAGCCGCTGTTTCACGTCCAGGGTGTAGGTGTTCACTGTGACGGGCGCCTGGTTGAAGCAGGCGGCTTCCAGGCGGCCGGCCTCTATCATGCGCATCTCGGGTACGTAGGTCCAGGTGCCGGGCGTGGCAATGTTCACGGTCTCCCGGCTGCGGGTGGCTTTGTCATAGCGGATGAGGGTGGAGGTGTAACCGCCCACCCAGATGCGGCCCTGGTCGTCCTCGGTGATGGACAGGGGATTGTTGCAGTAGAAAAAGTCCACCTCGCGCAGGTTCTTTCCGTCCCAGGCGCAACGCGTTGCCCGCATCTTGGTGGAAAAGAGCAGCCACACTTCTCCGGAGGAGTCACAGAAGACCTTGTTGGAACGGATGTAACCCACGGTGCTGTCCGGAATAAGGTGGTCAATATCCACTTCCTGCAGTTTTCCCTCTTCCCAGCGGTAGTACCACAGGCCATCCCGGAGGGTGGAAATCCAGAGGTTTCCGGAGGCGTCGGGGCACAGGGAAGTGACGGTCTTGTCCCTGAAGGCATTGACGAGGGACCGGTTGCCGCCGAACAGTCCCTTGATATTATGGGAGACGCTGTATCCCTTGTCGGTGGTGCCGAACCAGAGGTTGCGGCGGCTGTCCTGGAAGATGGTGCGGACCTCGGCGTCGGGGATGGTATAGGGGAAGTTGTCGTCGGTCTGGAAAAGGAGCTTGTCCAGGTTCTTCTGATAGAGGTAGAAACCCTTGCCGATGACGTTGAGGAGCATGCTGCCGGCGTCGATGGGGAAGAGGATGTCCACGTCACCGCCCATCAGGCGCTTCTCTGCCTGGATGGGGGCGGGAATGGGCTGCCAGGAGAAAGTGGCCGTGTCCATGATGGCCAGCCGGCCCATGCCGGAGACCCAGACGGTGCCGTCCTGGGCATCGGCGATGTGGTATGCCTGGAAGCCGGTGCGGGCCGAAGAGAGGAGGCTCCAGTCCTGCGTGCTGTAACAGTTGAGGATAAAGCCGTTGCCGGTGATGACCCACAGGCGGTCTTCGTGGTCCAGTGTCATGCTGGTGGCGCCGAAGGCGTTGAGCTCCCGGAAGACGGGCAGGATGATGTCCTGGTCCGGGAAATAGCAGTAGAGGGAGCTGTTGTTGGAGAAAAGGACTTTGCCGCTGCGGGTTTCGAGGAGGGTTCCCATGCTCAGGGTGCCGTCTTCTACCGCTACCCGGTGGAAATTGCCCTGGTCGGTGGTGAAGGCGACACCATTGACGGTGGCTACGCACAGCCGGCCGTCCTGCAGGGCGTGGATGGCGTTGATCTGGTTGTCGGGGAGGCCGGTTTCGTCGTCGGTGCAGAAGAACTGCAGGAACTCGTGGCCGTCGAAGCGGTTGAGGCCGCGCTGGGTGGCCATCCAGATGTGACCCTGGCTGTCCTCGGCAAAGGCGTTGACACGCTGGTTGGACACGTACGGGGCCATCACGACGCTTCCTTCGGCCGGGGTGGGTACTTCACCTCCGTTATAAGTGGAACAGGCGCTAAGGGTTAGAATAGACAGCGCCAGTATGATGGATGGGCTCTTTCTCATAGCTGCAAAAATAGGTATTTTTTGCGATATGGGAAAGGTTGGTGAACACTTGAACAAGCAAACAAACAATTGAAAAAATGAAAAAGACTCTCTTGTGTCTTTTCCCCAATTTTGCAATCGTAAACCAGTAAACTAAAACCATGTCTTACAAACCAGGCTTAACTATTCTTGTGGCCTCCCTCCTTGCCTTCGCTTGCGGCTCGCCCGTTACGCGCAGTGCGAAGGAATGTGTCTCCCCGCTGGAGACATCGGCCAAAACTTCTGCCGTGACCATCAAGAGCGGCCCCGTCTGCGGCTATGTGGACGATGGCGTATATATATATAAAGGTATCCCGTACGGGGAGGCGGAGCGCTTCATGCCGCCCGTGGACCCCAAGCCCTGGACGGAGCTCCGTCCCTGCCGCTCCTACGGCCCCGTGTCCCCGCACCCCGCGCGCAGCGGCTGGCGGGACGACAACCAGGCCTTCACCATGCACTGGGACGACGGATACCCCGGCGAGGACTGCCTCCGCGTGAACGTGTGGACGTCGCGCATCAAGGCCGATGCCAGGATGCCCGTGATGGTATGGCTGCACGGCGGCGGCTTCTCCGAGGGCTCTTCCCAGGAGCAGGCCGGCTACGACGGCACCAATCTGGCCCGCGACCACGGAGTGGTGGTGGTGTCCCTGAACCACAGGCTCAACGCCCTGGGGTTCCTGGACCTGAGCGCCTATGGCGCCCGCTATGCCTATAGCGGAAATGTAGGCATGCTGGACATCGTGAAGGCCCTGGAATGGGTCCGCGACAATATTTCTGTGTTCGGAGGAGACCCGTCCAATGTGACCATCTTTGGCCAGAGCGGCGGTGGCGGCAAGGTGACAACCCTGATGGCCATGCCCTCGGCCAAAGGTCTCTTCCATAAAGCCATTGTGCAGAGCGGCTCCATCTTTACCCTGATGGATCCCAAGTATTCCCGCCGTATCGGCGCGGCCACCGTGGCTGGCCTCGGCATTTCACCGTCGCAGATCGATAAGCTGGCCGATGTCCCCTATGAGAAACTCCTCGCAGCCTATACCGTCGCCCTGGAGAAGGTGCGGGGAGAGGCGAAGACGGACGGCGCGTTTCCATCGGCCTTCCTCGATGGCTTCATCTTCGGGCAGATGCCCGTGGTGGACGGAGAGGTGATTCCCGCGCAGCCGTCATCGGCCCAGGCCCTTGCGCTCTCGAAAGGCATTCCTACTATTATCGGTACGGTGTACAATGAGTTTACTCCTACGCAGGAGGATCCCATTTTCAGGCCCCTGGCGCTACAGCAGGCCGCGGACCGCTCTACTGCTGGCTGCGCGCCCGTGTACTTCTACCGCTTTAATTGGAAAACGCCCGTGCTGGACGGGGCCATGGGGAGCCCGCACTGCATTGAGATTCCCTTTGTGTTTGACAATGTGCTCCGGCACCGCACGTTTACCGGCGGGGGAGAGGATGCCGTGGAGCTGGGCCACCGCGTGAGCCGGCTATGGACATCGTTCGCGCGCACGGGAAAGCCTTCGGCCGAGGGGATGCCCGAGTGGGAACCGTGGCCGGCGAAGCTGAAGATTAACATTGAAACCATACTTGTAAAATGAAAAAACTGATTCTGATGGCTGCCGCGCTGGCAGTGGTGGCCTGCGGTACCTCCAGCACCAAGGACAACGATCCCTGGGGAAAAGTAGACCCCGACAAGACGCCGAAGCAGTCTTCGGTATATGACTGCACCCTGCACAGTAACAGCATGAACCGGGATATGACTTATTCCGTCTATCTGCCGGCAGACTACGATAAGACCAAAACCTATCCCATCTTCTTCCTTCTGCATGGTTACGAGGATGGCAACCAGAACGCCACGCACAACCGCTGCTGGCTGGACAAGGGCAATGCCGCCAAGATCGCCGACGATTACATCAAGGCCAACGGCGTTTCCATGGTGATCGTGATGCCCAACGGCCTGGACAAGTTCTATATGAATGACGGGTATGAGAAATATTTCGAAGAGGAGCTGATCCCGCATGCCATTTCCGAGTACCACGGGAATGGAAAGTGCGCCATCGGCGGTCTGTCCATGGGCGGCTTCGGCACTCTGTTCCATGCGCTGAAGTATCCCGCCAAGTTCACCTATGCCTATGCCATGAGCCCGGCCGCCAAGGTAGACTGGGGTGTCATGAAGGTGGACCCGAAGGATTTCATCGGCCTTCAGGAAGACAAGTCCGTCTTCCCTCCCTTTACCATCGAGGTGGGCCAGCAGGACTACACGGTGAACAACAACGATTCCAAGACGCTGTACCGTACCATGACGCAGAACGGTATCGAATGCGAATGGATCGAGCGGGAAGGCACGCACGACTGGCCTTTCTGGAAGGCCTGTCTTCCCAAAGCCCTGCGCAAGGTGGGCGCATCGTTCAAATAAGAAAACATTTGAACAAGTGAGAATGTGTTGCAAATAGATTGTTTTTACATTTGCATCGATTAATAGACACAAAACAAACCAACCTTAATAACAAAAACCCAATGAAACGTATTCTTTCTACCCTTGCGCTCTGCGTGGCTTTTGCCGGCGCAGTGAACGCACAGGAACTGGCCAACTTCTCCTTTGGTGGCCGTGGCATGAAACCCATTGTTTCTCCCGAGATCCAGAATGACAGCGTCACCTTCCGTCTGAAGGCCGACTACGCTACCGTCGTGAAGCTCAGCGGCAGCTGGATGCCCAACCCCTGGGGCGGCACCATTGACATGCACCGCGGTGAGAACAATGTGTGGAGCGTAAAGATTCCGCTTCCTTCCCCCGAGATCTATACCTATAATTTTGTAGTGGACGGCGTGGCCGTGAACGATCCTCAGAACATCCTCGTTCAGCGTGACGGTACCCGTTTCCTTCCCATGCTCCTCGTTCCCGGCGAGCGCACGGAGAACTATGGTGAGGCTACGAAGCACGGTACTGTGAGCCATCCCTGGTACAGCAGCCAGATCCTCGGTATGGACCGTCGTCTTACCGTTTATACTCCTTACGGCTACGAGGCCAACCCCAAGAAGAAGTATCCCGTCCTGTACCTGCTGCACGGTGCCGGCGGCGATGAGGAAGCCTGGAGCTCCATGGGCCGCGCTGCCCAGATCCTGGACAACCTCATCGAGAAGGGCCTGGCCGAGCCGATGATCGTGGTCATGCCCAACGGCAACCCCAACCAGGCAGCTGCCCGTACCCTCAACATCCCCGAGAAGCCCATGGACTGGCGTGATCCCGCCTTCCGCGATGCTTATGTGAAGAGCCTCTGCACGGAAATCGTTCCCTTCATCGAGAAGAACTTCCGCGCTATCGCCAAGCCCTCTTCCCGCGCTATCGCCGGTCTTTCCATGGGTGGCGGCCACACCATCTCCGCTTCCATCCTCTATCCCGAGATGTTCGACTACATCTGCCCCCTGTCCGCTGCCGGTTCCGCTACCCCCGAGCAGATCGCTACCCTCAAGAAGGCTGGCGTGAAGCTTTACTTCCTGGCCTGCGGCAACACCGACTTCCTGTTCCAGGGTGCCGAGGAAATGCACGCCAAGCTCACCGAGCAGGGCCTGGAGCATGAGTACTTCGTTTCTGACGGCGGTCACGTATGGGCCAACTGGCGCCTGTACCTGAACACCTTCGCCCAGAAGCTCTTCAAGTAGACTCTTACTACTACTTCAATTAATAATAACTAACCATCCAACATGAGAAAATCTAACTTGCTTAAGCGAGTGATGTCCGTGGCCCTGGGATTCTTTCTGGGGGCATCGGCACTGCTGGCCCAGAACATCACGGTGACCGGTACGGTCACTGATGTGCAGAAGGAACCGATTATCGGTGCCTCTGTCATGCAGAAAGGAACAACGGTGGGCTCTGCTACCGACGTTGACGGTAAGTTTACCCTCGTCGTTCCCGAAGGTGCTGTTCTTGAGTTCTCTTCCATCGGCTTCGAGACCCGTACTCTCAAGGCCGAGGCCAAGATGAACGTCATCCTGGTGGAAGACTCAGAACTGCTGAACGAGACCGTGGTCGTAGGTTACGGCGTCCAGAAGAGGGAGTCCCTCACGGGCGCTATCACCCAGATCCGCTCCGAGGACATCGCCGCCACCAAGACGGCCGACGGTGTGGCTGCCCTCCAGGGTAAGATCCCCGGCCTGCTCATCACCCAGAACAGCGGTAAGCCCGGTGCTTTTGCCTCTGACATCAACCTCCGTGGTTTCGGTACCCCTATGGTCGTCGTGGACGGTGTTGTCCGTTCTACCACCCGCACTCGTAAGTCCACTACCTGGAACCAGAATCCCAACAATGTCGAGACCTATACGGACCTCTCCGTTCTCCAGGAACTGAATCCCGAAGACATCGAGAGCATTTCCGTGCTGAAGGACGCCTCCGCTACCATTTACGGTCTGGGCGCCCAGAACGGTGTGATCCTCATCACCACCAAGAAGGGCCAGATCAAGAAGCCCAGCGTGAACTTCAGCGCCAACCTCTCTCTGGCCGCTCCCGTCGTTCCCCGTCAGGTAGAAAGCTGGACCTCCTTCATGAAGTGGGAGAATGCCATGTCTGACGTAGGTAAGATGGGTCACCGCTGGGAGGATGCCCAGATTGCCGCCTATGAAAACGGCGATGCTACCTGGACCGACTCGAAAGGCAACGTCCACGATGCCATCTACACCGACTGGTACAACGAGATTTACCGCAAGGTGGCTGTGAACAAGCAGTTCAATATCTCCATCAGAGGTGGTAACGAGCTGGTGAACTACTACTTCGGTGGTGGTTATGCCGACGATAACCCTATCCTGAAGGGTGACTCCTATGGTTACAAGCGTTACAACTTCAACGCCAACGTGTCCGTGAAGCTCCTTCCGGAACTGACCATGAACTATGCCTCCAACTTCCGTCAGAGCTCGACCAATGGTATGGGTGACTTTGACCTGGACTGGAACATCTTCTACTACATCTATCAGTCCAATCCTACTGTGGGCGTTCATCCCAAGAACAATCCGGCCCACTATACGGATGTGGAAGAGCACCTGAACCCTGTGGCCCTGCTGGATACCGAAACCACCGGTTTCACCAAGACCGACCGCAAGGATTTCTCCAATACTGTTGACTTTATTTATGAAGCTCCCTTCCTGAAGGGCCTCAGATTCCAGGCTACCGGTGCCTACGACTTCGGCCGCAGCAAGCAGCGCACGCTGGTGAAGAGCTTCATGCTCTACGACTATGAGAGCGACGAGCCCGCCTACAAGTGGGATAATGCCCGTAACGAGACCGAATACGCCGAGATGTGGAACGATAACTCCCGTATCTATGGCCGTTTCCAGGCTATGTTCGACCGTCAGTTCGGCCGTCACAATGTGTCTGCCATGGTGGGCGCCGAACTTACCAGCATCACCAACGCCATGATCGGCGCATCCCGCTTCTATGGCCCGGACAAGTCCCAGTTCCTGTACACGCACGACGTGATCAACCGGGGTCTGGATTCCCGTGACGACAACCAGGGTACCCGCAGTACTACCCGTACCGCCGGTTACATCGGCCGTCTCAACTACAACTACATGGGTAAGTACCTGGTGGAACTCATGGGCCGTTACGACGGTAGCTACATGTACCAGCCCGGCAAGCGCTGGAGCTTCTTCCCCTCCTACTCCCTGGGTTGGCGTATCTCCGAAGAAAAATTCTTCAAGAACCTCTTCCCTTATGTGAACAACCTCAAGTTCCGCTGGTCCGACGGTTTCACCGGCTCCCCTCAGGGCAGCGCCTATGCCTACATCAATGGCTATACCTCCAGCGGCTCCTGGGTATTCTCCGACGGCAAGACCACCACGGCTTATGCCAACAGCTCCGTGGCCAACACCGTTCTCACCTGGGCCAAGGTCCGCATGATGGACTTCGGTGTGGACTGGGAACTGTGGCAGGGTAAGTTCGGCGGTACCTTCGACTGGTTCAGACGTGAGATGAAAGGTCTGGCCGCCACCCGCAGCGTTTCCCTCCCTGAGTTCTATGCTGTAGACCTCCCTTCCGAGAACCTGAACCGCACCGAGAACCAGGGTCTGGAACTCTCCCTTTACCACCGCAACAGCATCGGTCACTTCAACTATCGCATCCAGGGTACCGCTACCTTCTCCCGCAACCGCTACACCTATGTGGAAAGTGAGAAGACCAATACCTCCTACGGTTCCCAGATGGATTACTGGAAGAACGGATACCTGAACCGTTGGCAGGGTTACTATGGCGGCAGCACCTATCACTGGACCGGCGAACGCTTCACTTCCATCGACCAGGCCAGCTCCAGCCAGGTGCTCTATTCCGCCCTCAGCTCCAACGAAGGCAACCGTGCCCTCATCGTGGGCCAGTACATGCTGGAAGACCGCAACGGTAACGGTTACATCGACGGTGATGATGTGTACTACACCTGGGGCGGCGGCAACCCTCCGCTCCAGTTCGGTCTCACCTTCAGCGGCAGCTACAAGAACTTTGACTTCAGCCTCATCTTCAACGGTGCTACCATGAAGTACAAAGGTTACGGCCTCAGCGCCTACTCCGGTTACGGCTTCCTCAACTACCTGCCTTCGCAGTACACGAATGCCTATCACGTGGCCACCTACGGCGCCGATCCCTGGGATCCCGCCACGCAGTGGGAAACCGGTTACTGGCCGGCTCTGGTACGTCTGAGCCAGGTGGGTTCCTACAACAGCCCTACCTACGGTGTCAATCAGCCGTACAACTTCGTGAACGCCACTTATCTGCGTCTTAAGACCATCGAACTGGGTTACCGCTTCAGCCCCGAATTCCTCAAGAAGGCCGGCATCAAGAGCGCCCGTGTGTTCTTCAACGGTGGTAACCTCTTTACTATCTGCAACAAGTTCCTGAAGTACGTGGATCCTGAATCCAACGACCAGGGTCGTGCCGGTGGTGAATTTCAGATCAACAAGACCTACAACTTCGGCTTCAATCTCAACTTCTAATCCTGCATGAAAATGAAAAAGATATTCAAATATATTCTCATTGCCGGACTCACCCTCGGATTCACTTCCTGCGACAAGTTCTTTGACAACATGGAAGGCGACCTGAACAAGGTAGCCGCCGAAGACCTGCTGAACTCTGAAAATGGTCTGCTGGCCCTGCTGGCCGACCTGTATGGCAATCTTCCTGGCCTGAGCCTTTCCGACAATGACAAGTACCAGATGTTCGGTGCCGGCGCCCGCGACCTTCCCGCCTACGCCAATACGGTTTCCGGTTTCTGGAACTACAAGGCCGTTCGTGCCGTGAACGTATTCCTCAAGGCTATCGAGGACTGCCGCGCTAAGGGTGTCCTGGATAACGCTACCGCCGACCGCTACAAGGGCGAGGCTCTCTTTATCCGCGCTTACTACTACTTTGGCAGCGTCCGCGTCTATGGCGGTGTTCCCATCGTGGAAGAAGACCTGAGCGGTTACTATGGTACCGATGAGGAAGACAAGCTCTATGTTCCCCGTTCTACCGAAAAGGAAACCTGGGACTGGGTTATCGACCAGCTTGAAAAGGCTGCCGAACTGCTTCCCGAATCCCAGACCCAGGAAATGCGTGCCAACAGGTATTCTGCTTACGCCCTGGAAGCCCGCGTCGCCCTCTGGGCCGCTTCCGTGAGTAAATACTGGGACCGTGCCGCCCTCAGCTCCAAGTACGAGGCTGTGCAGCTGAAACTTTCCTACATGGAGAACAGCTATGCCAGTGCTTATTATCAGAAGGCCATCGATGCCGCTACCAAGGTGATCGAGTCTCCTTATAAGCTCTATGGTGGCAATCCCAACGATATCAAGGCCGCCATTACCAACCTCACCGACCTCTTCCAGACCTGGAAGGGCGAAGAAGGCCTCTTCGGCCGTTCCTACGCTACGGGTGGTGACGACTCCAATGCCGCTGCCGGCTGGGTGCCCAACCAGTGGGCCTCCGGTTACACCGGAACCGGTGTTGCCAGCTATGCCGTTACCCTGAACCTGGCCGATGAATACGACTACTATGCCAGCGAGAGCAACCGTGCCCGCAAGGATGGTAAGATCCAGACCCTGGTGAGCGGTGACGAGAACGCCTACCTGAACGATCCCGAAGTCGAGTTCACCTCCGACAAGGTGGCTTCTTACAAGCACTATAATACTGTTGACGAGCCCTTCCTCCTGAAGGATGCCCGTTTCCAGGCCTGGGTGCTCTATCCCGGTGCTGAATTCCGCGGAGAGATTTACTACGCACAGGGTGGTATGGTGAAGCCCGATGGTACCGTCGAGGTGTATCCCAATACCAAGGCTAACGGCGACGGTAACTACAAGTACTATGTCAAGGGTGCCAATGAGAAGGACGCCAACCAGAAGGATACTGTCTGGGCATACGGCGGCAAGGGTCAGAACAACTCTTCCTTCATGGCCCTCACCACTGACAAGAACACGAACAACCGTAACGCCTACTGCTTCACGCCCCGTAAGTTCGTGGCCCAGAAGGCTACCGCTACCGTTCAGTCTCCTTACTATGACATCCGCTACGCCGAAGTGCTCCTGACCTATGCCGAGGCCGTGGTCGAGAGTAACCTGGGTGACAAGACGCTGGCTGCCAAGTGCCTGAACGAGGTACGTCACCGTGCCGGCTTCACCGACGACGTGGAACTCACCCTGGACAATGTCCTTCACGAGTGGAAGGTAGAATTCCCCTTCGAGAACAAGTGGTCCAACGTGCTGTACCGCCGTCGTGGTTTCTACAACCCCAACAACACCAATAACAAGGAAGAGGGTACCCTGGGCAAGAAGCTCACCCTGATCCCGATGGCCGATATTTCCTCGGGTAAGGCACAGTACATTTTCCTCCGTGCCCTGCCGGTCGTATCCATGTCCAAATACTGGGGCTCCAATCCTACTCTGTCGTACACTGGCAACTACTACAGCCATATTGCCAACTACAAGAACGACAAGATTGTGGATAACAACAGACTTCCCGGAGAATAATATTATTATTTAGCAATGAAAAAGTTTATTATATCGATTTCTCTTCTGTTGGCGGCTCTTTCCGTTACGGTTTCCTGCTCCATGTTCAAGCTGGACAACTTTGACGGCCCCAACGCAGAGGTTACCGGCAAACTCATTGATGTTGTGACCGGTGAGATGTTAAGCCTGGAAGCGGCCCAGAGCCAGACCTTCAGCTGGACGACCTGGTCGTATGTCACCACTACCAACTATGGCGCTATCGTCGTATACGAGCAGGGTTATGTTCCCCCGACCTGGGAAGGCAAGCCCGAGGACTATACGGGTAAGGACAGCGGCCAGCCCTGGCTGGTCCGTTTCGACGGCCTCTATACCAACACGCTGGTCTTCGCAGGTACCTACAAGTACTCCCTGCAGAAGATGCTGCCTTGCTATGATCCCGAAGCCGGCAAGGACACCTTTGTCCTGAAGGAAGGAAAGAACCGCATGGATATCAGCGTGCTTCCTTTCTGCCGCGTGAAGGATCCCGTGATCAGCTACGATGCTGCCTCCAAGAAGATGATTGCCCAATTCTATGTGGAGCTGGGTGACCCGAGCCGCGCCAACAAGATTTCCAATGTTGCTTTCTGCGCCAACACCCAGCTGTTCGTGGGCTGCAACAACCTGAATCTGGCCAAGGATCACAAGCCTGCAAAGGCCCAGGATATCAAGCCGGGTGAGCTTGTCACCCTGGAGATTGATACCACCGCTCCCGAGAATGCCGACCTGTTCAAGTACTCTACGCAGGACCGTTATTTCCGTATCGCCGCCATGGCCGAAGGTAACGGTTACAACACGGAAAAGAACAAGTACTACAACTTCTCTCCTATCTTCAAGGTTTCTGCCGACTTCTCCAAGATCGAGCAGGTGAAATGGGATGATGTTCAGTGGTAAACTCCCTAAAGGAATACTGAATTATGAAAAAAATAACTGGTTTATTGATTATCGGCCTTTCCTTGGTGCTCTCCTGCACCAAGGAGAGTGCCTCCTCGGTTAACAAGATCGAAGATCTGTATACCGTACCTGCCGATGCCGTGACCATGCCTGCCCTTTCGGCTGCCAAGTCTACCTGGTCTCTCGACAGACGTTACTTCGACCTGTCCTTCGGCGGAGTTCTCTCCACCCGACTGGTGGGCTATGACGCCCTCCTGGCTTCCGGTCAGTATGTGCTGGGCGCCGACGAAATCGGCAAAGCTGTCCTGGCCAAGACCACGCTGAACGGCGTAGCTGCCCAGGAAGGTTTCATTACCGTGAACAGCAAAGACGGCAATTATATCATCACCGCCCAGATTGACGGCGGCGTGTTCTCCTGGAGCGGTCCGCTGCCCTTTGTGGCCGACCCTGCTCCGCTGGCCCTCTCCACGGTTCTCCAGGCCCAGAGCAACAAGGGTAACGGCGTGAACAGCCTTACCATGCAGCTGGCCTCTAACAGCGAAATCCACCAGGAATTTGACATGCAGACCTACCAGAATGTCTGGGTAGGCGAAGGCAAGTACCTCGCTCTGGATATCTACAGCGAAGACGGTTACCTGCACGAAGGTTCCTACAAGGCCTGCACCGTAGGTGGAACTATCAATGCCGGTGAATTCGGCATCGGTTACGATACCACGAAGCAGTTCGGCGAACAGGTCTACGAAATGAAAGACTGGGGTACCTGCCTGTGGACGGTTGCCAATGGCGCCGCTACGGCTGAAAAGATCCTCGGCGGTGTCGTCAATGTGACCAGCCGTGAGGAAAAGGTAGAAGGCAAGGATGTGACCATCTGGACCATCTCCTGGGGCGTGAACTATCCCGTGGAGGTGCTCTTCGACGGCGCTATCCCCGCTCTCACCAAGCCCAAGAAGCCCGCTGGTCCCGTGAAGCCCACTCATACCTTCACCGAGGATGAGCTCCAGGATGTCACCACCCAGCAGGGCGCCCTTGTGGAAGGTGTCAAGAAGCACCCCATCCACATTTTCGATGCCGACAAGAACGAGGTGGCTTATCTGGAACTGCTCATCGCCGAAGGTGATGATGACTATTCCGGCTCTTATCCCAGCACCTCCTATGCCAGCGCAGCCGGTCAGATGGCCGATGGTTGGGAATTCGACGGTACGGCCTTCGGTATGGGCTACATGTCCGGCGGTTCCTATTATATCAACGCTGCCGGTGAAAAGGCTCTCCTGGGTGCAGGAACTGTTACCGTTGAGGTGACCAAGATTGCCCAGGGTGCTTACAGCTTCACCTGCCCGCTCTTCGACTTCCCGGCCGCTGGTCCGGACTACGTTCCTGAGGAGGGTGGTGATTATGATGGCCCTATTTATGATATGACCGACACGGTTGCCGCCGACTGCACCGACGCGAACAATACTCCTTATACGGATGTGGAATCCCACACATTTGTGCTTAAAAATGGAGAGGAATTTGTCGCTCAGATTAAACTCATCCGCTCTGTGGGCGCTACCGACTTCGCTGGTGAATACGGCGTGGTTGAATATGCTCACGAGGATTTTAAGGCTGGTAACGGCTTTGACCTGGGTGCCATGTTTGGCATGGCTGCAGGTGAATGGGTCATCGGTACCTATTACATGGATAATGGAACTATCGTGATTGTTGAACCCGGCGAGTCGATTACCGTATCTTCTCTCGGAAACAATACCTGGAAGTTCGAAGGCTCTACTGGTTATACCTTTGCCGGTAAACTCCAGTAAACTCTGAATCCTTATAATTTGGGCCGGGCGCGCGAGCGTCCGGCCCTTTTTTACAGTGAAACAAACAATTGAACAAGGGGGGAAGTCTTTTCCTCGGGCAATTATCTACCTTTGTGAGCAATAACACTATTAACACCTTGATATGAAAAAAGTATTAACTATTCTGGCGGCTGCCGCCCTGGCAGTCAGTTCCCTGGGAGCCCAGGAACTTACCAACTTTGCCTTTGGCAATCGCGGTCCCCTCATTGTTTCTCCGGAGGTAAAGGACGGTAAGGTTACCTTCCGCCTCAGCGCCAACTACGCTACCCGCGTACAGCTCTCCGGCAACTGGATGGCCAATCCCTGGACAGGCGTAGAAGAAATGACCAAAGGTGAAGGCGGCATCTGGGAAATCACCATCGACGCACCCGAACCGGAAATCTATACTTACAACTTCATCGTGGACGGTGTGTCCGTGAACGACCCCCTCAACGACAAGGTGCAGCGTGACGGCACCCGTTACCTGAACATGCTCTTTATCCCCGGCGAGCGCAGCGAGAACTACTTCGAGGCCGGCAAGCACGGCTCCGTGACCACCCGCTGGTACGACAGCCCCAGCCTGGGTTACAGCCGCCGCATGGTGGTTTACACGCCTTACGGCTACGAAGCCAACAAGAAAGCCAAATATCCCGTCCTGTACCTGCTGCACGGCGGCGGTGGCGACGAGGAAGCCTGGACCTCCATGGGCCGTGCCGCCCAGATCCTGGACAACCTCATCGAGAAGGGCCTGGCGAAGCCGATGATCGTGGTGATGCCCAACGGCAATCCCAACCAGAAGGCCGCGGGCACCCTGGGTATCGCTGCCGAGGAGATGGACCGTCAGGATCCCAAGTGGCAGAATGCCTACGTGACCTCCCTGGTGAAGGAGATCGTCCCTTTCATCGACAAGGAATACCGCACCGTTGCCAAGGCCAGCGGCCGCGCCATCGCCGGTCTGTCCATGGGCGGTGGCCATACGACATCGGCCACCATCCTTTTCCCTGGCGTGTTCAACTACATCTGCCCGCTTAGCTGCGGTATCCGCGAGAGCGACCATCTGGATGCAGACCTCCTGGGCATCAAGAAAGCCGGCTACAAGCTCTACTGGATCGGTGTAGGTAAGGACGACACTATGGCCTACCAGGGGTCCCTCGTCCTGGACAAGCATCTCACCGGCCTGGATATGCCCCATACCCTCTATGTAAGCGAAGACGCCCATGTCTGGAAGAACTGGCGCCTGTATCTGAATACCTTTGCACAGTTACTTTTTAAGTAGATAAGATATGAAACGTCTTGTTTCCACTTTAGCACTGAGCATGGCCTTTTCGGCCATGCTTTCTGCGCAAGAATACCCTTTCCAGGATCCGAAGCTGTCCGAGGACGAACGCCTGGATAACGCCGTTTCCCTCATGACCATCGAGGAGAAGATCGGCACCATCGTAGGACAGGGTGTTCCGCGCCTTGGCATTGCCAATCCCGGCGCCACGGAGGCCATCCACGGCATCGTGCGCGGCGGTGATGCAGACCTCCCCAACCTGGGTAACGCCGGCCAGTTTGGCGGCGGATGGCCCGGTCGGCCCGCACCCAAGTACACGAGCAGCACGGCCTTCCCGCAGGCCTACGGCATCGGCGAAACCTGGGATCGCGAAATGGCCTATATCGTAGGTGACGTCATGTCCTACGAGGCCCGCTTCTATTCCAAGGATGCCCCCTACAAGAGCCTTATCCTGTGGGCTCCCAATGCCGACCTCGCCCGCGATCCCCGCTGGGGCCGCACCGAAGAGAGCTTCGGCGAGGATCCCTATCTCGTCGGCGAGCTGGTAGCGGCCGAGGTGAAGGGTATTCAGGGGAGCGATCCCCGCTACTGGAGAGGTGCTGCCCTCATGAAGCACTTCCTGGCTAATTCCAACGAAGACAACCGCTACAAGACCGACTCCCGCTTTGACGAGAAGCTCTTCCGCGAATACTACAGCTACGGCTTCTGGAAGGGCGCAAGGGCTGGTGCCATGTCCCTCATGACGGCCTATAACGCCTACAACGGCGTGCCCTGCATTGCCAATTCCTTCATCAAGGAGATTTTGATTGACGAATGGGGAATGAAGGGTACTATCGTGGACGATGCCGGTGCGCTGCCCTTCCTGTACATGCCTCAGATGCACGGCTATGCCAAGGACGTGAACGAGGCTGTCCAGATGGCCCTGGACGCCGGCCTGTCGCGCTTCATCGACTCCCGCTTCGAGCAGGTGAAGGCCGCCTGGGATGCCGGTTTCCTCTCTGAGGCTACCGTGAATGAGCGCACCAAGGCCAATCTTCGCACGATGCTCCGCCTGGGCCTGATGGATGCCGAGTGCCCCTACGACCAGCAGTCCTTCGGCTCGGAGGAAGACCTTCCCTGGGAGCGCCAGGAATTCAAGGACAAGGCCCGCCTGGTGACGCAGAAGTCCATTGTGCTCCTGAAAAACGAGAAAAACATCCTTCCCATCGATACCACCAAGGTTAAGAAGATTGCGGTCTTCGGCAACCGCGCCGAGAAAGTGCTCAAGGACTGGTACGGCGCCAAGCCCAGTTACCGCGTGAGCCCGCTGGAGGGCATCCAGGCCAAGGTGGCCGGCACCGACGTAGAGGTGAAGTTCCAGCGCTGGGACTCCGACGGCAGCGCGCAGGAGCTGGCCAGGTGGGCCGATGTGTGTATCGTCTGCGTGGGTAACCACCCCGGCACCAGCCCCGACTGGGACAGCCAGAGCGTCCAGAGCCCCTGGGCCTACGGTACCGTGGCCGGCGACGGTCGCGAAGCCCTGGACCGCCGCAGCCTGCAGCTGGAGACCGAAGACCTGATTAAGGTGGTCTGGCAGGCCAACCACAACACGGTGGTCACCCTCATCTCCAGCTTCCCCTTCGCCATCAACTGGACCGCGAAGAACGTGCCCGGCATCGTGCACCTGACGCAGTGCAGCCAGGAACTGGGCAATGCCCTGGCCGATGTCCTCTTCGGAGACTATAACCCTGCCGGACGCCTTACCCAGACGTGGGTGAGCGACATCCTGGACCTGCCAAACATGCTGGACTACGACATCCGTCATGGCCGCACTTACATGTATGCCAAGGCCAAGCCCATCTACCCGTTCGGCTATGGCTTAAGCTATACCCGTTTCAAGTATTCTCGTATGAAAGTAAAGAAGGACGGCGACAACTATGTGGTGTCCTTCCGGCTCAAGAATACCGGCAGGCGTGACGGTGAGGAGGTTGTGCAGCTCTATGCCAAGTTCCGGGGAGACGACGCCTCCAAGCGCCTGCGCGGCTTCCAGCGCGTAGCTGTGAAGGCAGGGGAGACCGTAGACGTGGTTATCACCGTCCCGGCCGACGACCTCAAGCTCTGGGATACATCTTCCCACAGCTGGGCCTTCCGCGGCAAGCGTGTGAAGCTGCTGGTGGGTGCATCCTCCAAGGATATCCGGCTCAGAAAGTGCGTGAAACTTTAATCCCCTAATAACACAAACACAGTATGAAAAAAGTCTTAACAATTCTGGCTGCTGCAGCCCTCGCCATGAGTTCCCTGGGTGCTCAGGAACTCACCAACTTCGCTTTTGGCGGTCGCGGTCCCCGCATCGTCTCTCCCGAAGTAAAGGACGGTAAGGTTACCTTCCGCCTCAATGCCAACTACGCTACCCGCGTACAGCTGTCCGGTAACTGGATGGCCAATCCCTGGACAGGCGTGGAAGAAATGACCAAGGGTGAAGGCGGCGTCTGGGAAATCACCATCGATGCCCCCGAACCGGAAATCTACACCTACAACTTCATCGTGGACGGTGTTTCCGTGAACGATCCCCTCAACGACAAAGTGCAGCGTGACGGTTCCCGTTACCTGAACATGCTCTTCATCCCCGGCGAGCGTTCCGAGAACTACTACGAGGCCAACCAGCACGGCTCCGTTACCACCCGTTGGTACAACAGCCCCAGCCTGGGTTATGCCCGTCGTATGACCGTTTACACTCCTTATGGCTATGAGGAGAACAAGAAGGCCAAGTATCCCGTGCTCTATCTCCTCCATGGCGGCGGTGGAGACGAGGAAGCCTGGAGCTCCATGGGCCGTGCCGCTCAGATCCTCGACAACCTCATCGAGAAGGGTCTTGCCAAGCCCATGATTGTTGTGATGCCCAACGGTAACCCCAACCAGAAAGCCGCCAACACCCTGGGCATTGCTGCCGAACCCATGGACCGTCAGGATCCCAAGTGGCAGAACGCCTATGTTACTTCCCTGGTGAAAGAAATCGTTCCTTTCATTGACAAGGAGTACCGCACCATCGCCAAGGCCGATGGCCGCGCCATTGCCGGTCTGTCCATGGGTGGCGGTCACACCACCAGCGCCACCATTCTCTTCCCGGGCGTGTTCAACTACATCTGCCCCCTGAGCTGCGGTATCCGCGAGAGCGACCACTTGGACCAGGATCTCCTGGGCATCAAGAAGGCCGGCTACAAACTGTACTGGATTGGTGTAGGTAAGGAAGACACTATGGCTTATCAGGGTTCCCTGGTACTGGACAAGCACCTCACCGACCTGGGTATGCCTCACACCCTCTATGTGAGCGAGGACGCCCACGTCTGGAAGAACTGGCGCCTGTACCTGAACACCTTCGCCCAGCTGCTGTTCAAATAATTGAGTGAAAGATAGTTATGAATAAAGGGGTGCACCGGCAGGTGCACCCCTTTTCATGTAAAACACGGATTATCAATTATTTGAAGATCAGCGGAACAAATTCGCTCAGGTAGATTCTCCAGTTCTTCCAGATGTGGCCGCCGTCGGTTTCCATGTATTTGTAGGGATAACCGGCAGCATCGAGCTTGGCGCGGAACTCATTGTTGGACTGGATGAGGAAGTCGGTCTTGCCGATTCCGATCCAAAGCAGAGCGGGCTTCTTGGAGAAGTAGGTGGCCAGCTTGGAGTCGAAGTTCTGGTAAATCTCGGGGTGACCGCTGGCAGCTTGCTCGGAGCCGGTGCCGATGGCGGCGGAGAACATACCGGAGTAGTTGAACATATCCGGGTTGTTGAGGGTGATGTACAGCGTGTGGAAACCGCCCATGGACAGACCGCAGATGGCACGGCTCTGCTTCTTGGCGATGGTGCGGTAGCGGCTGTCGATGAACTTCACCACCTCCGGGAAAGCGGACTCAAAGGTGCCTTCCATGGTCTTGGGCAGGCTCATGGTGGGGTTCACATAGCCGTCGGCATTCTCCAGCGGAGCAGCCTCGCAGGCGATGTTGCCATTGGTGAACACCACAATCATGGGCTTGGCCTCGCCGCGAGCGATTAGGTTGTCCAGGATCTGGGTGGCACGGCCCTGGGTGACCCAGGCGTCTTCGTCACCGCCAATGCCGTGGAGCACATACAGCACGGGATACTTGGCCTTGGAGGTCTCGTAGCCTGCGGGGGTGTAAACGGTGAGACGGCGGTCGAAACCGGCGGTCTTGGAAGGATACCAGACCTTGGAAACAGTTCCGTGGGGAACCTTATGAATGGCATAGAGGTCGCTGCGTTCTCCGGCGGCGGGAACCAGCAGCACGCTGGTAAGGCTGGCGACGTCGCGGTTCACCCACATATTATGCGGGTCGATCTGGGAAACGCCGTCTACGCGGAAGGTGTAGTTGTACATGTCGGGGGCTACCACGAAAGGAGTTGTGTACTCCCATACGCCGCCCTTGCCTTCCTTGAGCTCACCCACGCCGGGGGCGTCGAAGGTCATCTTGTTGCCGTTAAACTCCACTTCCATTTTCTGGGTGGGGAGGAAGTCTCCGGTCACTTCTACTTTGATGGCCTTGGGAGCCTGGAAACGAAAAGTGACGGTACCGTCCTCATTGATGACGGGGGATTCTACGGACGGGCCGCCGTAGAGTGCCTGCTGGGCGTTGGCGCCGATGGCCATAGCCAGGGCTGCCAATGCAATAATGATTTTTTTCATATCAGTAATTTGTAATAATTGATGGCATAATGAACCGATACAAAATTACAAAGAAAGAAACGCAACCATAGGCTCCTTTTGTTCAATTTTTTTACTGCCGGTTCAATCATTCTTGGAAGTGTCGAAAAGACTACTGCCCATCGACGTCCTGCGGGGCTTTGATGTCCGGACGGCGGCAGTTGCCGTGTAATGTAAGTTGTTGATTAGCTGAGAGATACGGAATGACGGGTGCACCTGGAGGTGCACCCGTAGTTGTATAACAAGCTGATACTCAGCGCTTTCGGTCTCACGCGCTTCTTCGGTGCAGGTCAGGTAGTGTGGCGTCGCAGGTTTATTCACAAAACGTCGCAGGTCCTCAAAAAAAGGCTGAACTGCGACGCTAGAGAGAGTGGAAGAAGGAATAGCGTCGCAGGTCGTGTGAAAAATGCAGACCTGCGACGGAATAGCACCTGACCTGCGACAGCATAGCACCTGACCTGCGACCCGGAAGCGACCCGGAAGCGACCCAAAGGCGCGGGGAAGGGCCTAGAACTGTTTGATCATCCAGTCCATCGGCGAGCCCTCGGAGTAGTCGTCGAGGAGGGGGACCCAGGAGAAGTGGGCCATCATGGGGGAGACGCCCCAGCGGATGAGGTCTTCGTCGGAGTAGATGAGGACCTTGTCTTCGGTGGCACCCAGGCGCCTGCGGGCTTCGGAGTAGGCGTAAGTGCTGGCTACCTTGCAGGTGTTGTCGGAGGAGGCGTGCACGAAGTACATGGGCAGGTTTACGAACGCTTCCACGTCCATGGGCCCGGGGACCATGTCCTGTCCGTCCCAGTGGTAAACGGCCTGGCTGCTTTTCCAAACCTTCTCCACATCATCCGTGAACTGGCCGGGGTACTTCTCCTCCACCTTGTGGATGGGGACGATGGGGTCCATGGCGCAGCAGGGGATGGCTCCCTTGAAACGGTTTGCAAACTGCATCATGAAGCGCATGGTGCAGCCGCCGCCACTGGAGGCGCCGGCGCAGAAGAGACGGCTGCCGTCCACGGCACCATCGGCAATGAGCGTGTCGATGAAGGCCATCTGCAGGGCGTTGTTGCGGTCGATGCGCTCGATCTTCTCCGGGAAGAGCGACGCGCTGTAGTGGTAGTTGGGGTTGGCGATGGCGAACACCAGGGCGGCGCAGGGGATTCCCTCTTTCGCCAGGGAAACCAGGCAGCGGTTGGCGGTTGCGACGGTCATCATGTCTTTGTCGTACTCGCCGCCGCCGATCTGCCATACCAGAAGCGGGACATTCTTGAGGACATTGCCTTTGGCATCCTTGGGCAGGTGCAGCATGTATTCGCGGGTGAGACCGCCGAAGCTGAACTCTCCGTGGATGCAGTCGTCGAGGACGGCGATATGTTCGGTCGATACCTGGGCGGGCGTTACGTTTAGGGCCGAATCGGCCGCGCAGTGCAGTTCCCAGGGAAGGCGCTTGAACCAGCCTTCGGCCCGTCCGTTCTTGTTGAAGGGTTTAGCCTCGATGCGGAGGACGTTTCCCTTGCGGGAGACGGTGATGCCGTCGTCCTCGTAAGGCTGGGCGGGCTTCCCCGTGGCGGCGTCCACAAAGGCGCCGGAGACGTTGTTCACAAGGTCGAAGTCTGCGGCGGTGAGCCCGCGCAGGGAAGCGGCGTTACGCACGGTAATCTCAATGGCGTCTACCAGCATGCCGTAGTCTCCCACTTCGGCCATGATTTCTACCTTCTCCACCTGGGCAGAAGGCTTAGGGCCGCAAGCTGCAACCAGCAGTGCGGCCCCAAGGAAGAAAGATTTATGCATATTAGATGGTAACATCGGTTTTGACGCGGATATCGTCGGAGGCGGAGCCCACGAGAATCTGGAGTTTGCCGTGCTCAAGATCCCAGGCGTTCACGGTCTCGTTCCAGTAGCGGAGGTCCTTGACAGGAACGGTGAGGGTGACGGTCTTGGTTTCTCCGGCGGCAAGGGATACGCGCTGGAAGGCCTTGAGTTCCTTCACGGGCCACTCGACCTTGGCCTCGGGACGGCTTACATAGAGCTGGACCACTTCATCGGCCGGCATCCCGCCCTCGTTCTTCAGGGTGAAGGTAACCTTGACGGCGTCCTTGGAAGCGACTGCCTTGGCTTCACCGTAGGCGAAGTCCACGTAGGAGAGGCCGTGGCCGAAGGCGTACATGGGCTCTACGTTCTTGGTGTCGAACCAGCGGTAGCCCACATAGAAGCGCTCGGTGTACTTGGAAACGGGCTTGGGCATGGCGTCGATGAGTTTCTGGCGCTCCTCACGGGACATTTTGAGGACGTCGGGCCGATAGAGGAGGGAGAAGAGGTCTCCGCCGGCGTTCTTGTCGGGGAAGTTACCCATGGCATAGGCGGGGGAGTCCTCGAGTTGCTTGGGGAAGGTGAAGGGCAGTTTGCCGGAAGGGGCGATGTCTCCGAAGAGAACCTGAGCCAGGGCAGTACCGCCTTCGGTGCCGTTCCACCAGCCCTGTACGATGGCGGGAGAAGCGGGTTCCAGCACCTGGAGGTCGGTGGGACCGCCACTGATGAGGACGGTAGCAAGGTTGGCGTTGGCCGCGTAGAGGGCCTGGACCAGTTCTTCCTGGCCGCAGGGGAGTTTGATGTCCTTGCGGTCGCTGCCTTCGGTCTCGATGCTCTTGTTGGTGCCGCCGAAGAAGATGACAAGGTCGGCTTCCTTGGCAAGGGCTACGGCCTCAGCGAGGAGAGCGGGATCGGCGGGTTCGTCAATAGCCGATGCTTCCAGCGGATTGGCCTTGGCGGGAGCGGGTCCCCAGCGGCGGCCCGGGAAGTTCTTGTAACCGGGGGCATAGCAGATTTCTACGCCGGCCTCGGCTGCACGCTTCTGGATGCCCTGGAGAGGGGTTACCTCATAGAGAGCCTTCACACCGGCGCCCATACCGCCGCTCTGGGTCTTGAGGACGGCATTCTGGCCGATGACGGCGATCTTCTTCACGTCCTTCGAAACGGGGAGGATTCCCTCGTTCTTGAGGAGGACGATGCTCTTCTGAGCCACCTGCAGGGCAATGTCCTGGCACTCGGGCTGGGAGGTCATGACAGTGTTGGCGACATCGGCCGGAACGGGCTCGATGGCATAGCGGACGCGCAGGATCTGGCGCACTTTCTCGTCTACGAGGTCCTCGGTGAGGGCGCCGGTGGCGATGGAGTCAATGACGGGCTGGCCCAGGTAGTTGGAGCCGGTCATCTGGACGTTGAGGCCGTGGAGCATGGCGCCCATGGTGCTGTGCGTGCCGCCCCAGTCGGAGACGGTGAAGCCCTTGAAGCCCCATTCGCCGCGGAGGATTTCGTTGAGAAGGTGCTCGTTCTCGGAGCAGTAGTCACCGTTTACCTTATTATAGGCGGGCATGACGCTCATGGCACCGCCTTCGACGATGGCGCGCTCGAAGGGCTTGAGGTAGATTTCACGAAGGGTTCTCTCGTCCAGCTGGGCGTCTACGCTGCCGCGGTTGGTTTCCTGGTTGTTCACGGCGAAGTGCTTGATACATACGGCCGTGCCTTCATCCTGGCAGCCCTTGGTGTATTCGAGGGCGAGGGCGGCGGAGAGAATGGGATCCTCGGAGAGGTACTCGTAGGTGCGGCCGCCCACGGGCAGGCGCTGGATGTTTACAGCCGGGCCCAGGATGACGTCCTTGCCTCTCAGCCGGGCTTCCTTACCCATTCCGGTGCCGTACTTGTAGGCGAGTTCCTCGCTCCAGGTGGCGGCGAGGGCGCTGCCGGTAGGGAAGTAGGTGGCGCTGTCCAGCGTCCAGCCGGCGCTCTGGAATCCGTTGGGGACGCCTTCCTCGCGGATGCCGAAGGGACCGTCGGCATAGTTCATGTCGGCGATGCCCAGGCGCTCGACGCCGGCCGACGACATGTTGGTCTTGGAGTGAAGCATGTTTACCTTCTCCTCCAGGGTCATCTGGGCGATGATGGCATTGATTTTCTTGTCGTTGACGGTGAGCTTGTCCTGGGGGGACAGGGGACCGCCGCAGGCTGCCAGGACGGCGGCCGATGCGATGAATAAGAATACTTTTTTCATATAGTTGATTTGTGGTTATTTGAACAGGGTGGGGGCGAGGGCTTCGAGGTCGGCCCGCCAGGTGGTCCAGCTGTGGCCGGCCTGGGCATTCTCCATGTAGTCGAACTTGAGACCGTCCTTCAGAAGCTGTGCGCGGGTGTTTGCGCAGTTCTTGTAGGCGATGTCGGCGGGGCCGCCCTGGGTGAAGACGAGGGCTTTGAACTGCTTGTTCATCTTGGCGGCGTTCTTTTTCACCTGGAGGCGCTGACTCTCGGCAGCGGGATCCTGGCCGGGCATGAGGGAAGAGCTCAGGACCCAGACGTAGGTGAACATATCGGGGTTGTTGAAGGCAACTTCCATGGTTTCCATGCCGCCCATGGAGAGACCGGCGACGGCGCGGCTGGCGGCATCGGCCTTTACATTATAGTTGGCTTCGATGAAGGGGATGATGCTCGTCACCATGTCCTCGGCGAACGGGGGAACCTCGTTCTGGACGGGGATGGTGCCGTTGGGCATGACCACAATCATGGGAACCATCTTGCCCTCTGCGAGGAGGTTGTCGAGGATGAAGCCGGCGGCGCCTACGCCGGGCCAGGAGGCGTCGTTGTCTCCGCCGCCGTGGATGAGGTAGAGGACAGGGAGTTTCTGGGCCGATTTCTCATAACCGGCCGGGGTCCAGACGTGGAGGCGGCGCATCTGCTGCAGGTTCTTGGAGTAGTAGTAGCGCTGGGCCACGGCGCCGTGGGGAACGTCTTTGATGTAGCCGGGGCCTACGGTGAGGATGCTGGCCTGCTCTGCGCTGAGGGGAGCCTTGGGATCCTGCACCTTGACACCGTCTACGGTGAAGCTGTAACGGAAGCAGCCTTCGCCAAGGCCCTGGCAGAGGCCTTTCCAGACGCCGTTTTCGGCCTTTTCAAACTTGACGGGCTTGTCCCAGGGGAGGTCTCCGGAGACGGATACCTGGCTGGCCTTGGGGGCGTAGATCTGGAACAGGACGTCTCCGTTAGGGAATACGCGGGTGCTCTGGAGAGTGTCGTTGGGCGTGGGCTGGCGCATCCAGCCCTGGGCCTGTGCTGCAACGGTGGCTGCAAGGAGGACGGTTAAGGTAAGGATCTTTTTCATTGTGGTTGTTTATTTGCACAAAGATAGCACATCCTTCCCAGGCGGGCTGTTTGCTCAGTTCAAATGTTTGCCGTTTTGTTCAAACCATTTGATAATTATTCGGGATTGTCTAACTTTGACCTATTCAATAACACTAAAAGCTTATGAAACGTCTTTTCCTTGTTGCCTCGCTGTTGACGCTTGCCATGGCAGCATCGGCCCAGCAGGCCCTCGGCCCGGGAACGGGCATCGTCTCCCCGGAGATCAATCCCGACAACACCGTCACTTTCCGTTATCACAACCCCAAAGCAAAGGTGGTGCAGGTGACCGGAGACTTCCTCCCCAGCCGCCCCATCGAGGTGGATATCAACGGCCAGAAGATGGTGTATAACGCACCGGGCGTGGCGGACCTACAGGAAGGGCCCGGCGGCGTGTGGACGTATACATCGGCCCCCCTCACGGGAGAACTCTATTCCTACAGCTTCCTGGTGGACGGTCACCGGGAGATGGACCCTTCCAACGTGCATCAGAACCGGGATGTGGCTACCTGGACCAATATCTTCACCCTCAGCGCCAGGCCCGGCGATGCCGGCTGGTACTATGAGGTGCACAACGTGCCGCACGGCTCCGTGTCGCACGTGTGGTATGACAGCCCTACCCTTAACAGCCAGCGCCGGCTCACTATTTATACCCCGGCCGGTTACGAAAGCGGCAGCCAGCACTATCCCGTTCTGTATCTCCTGCACGGCAGCGGCGGTGACGAGGATGCCTGGGCCGACCTGGGCCGTACGGCCCAGATCATGGACAATCTCATTGCCGAGGGTAAGGCCAAAGCTATGATTGTAGTAATGCCTAATGGTGTATGGTTTAACCAAGCGGCTCCCGGTGCGGCCGTGAACAACTTCCAGCCCACCATGGCCAACAGCCGCAGCCAGAGCACCAAGGAGATTGAAGACAGTTTCCCGGATGTCATGAGTTTTGTGGAAAAGCACTACCGCGTAGCTAAAGGCTATTCCAATACCGCCGTGGCCGGTCTCTCCATGGGTGGCCGCCAGAGCTGCATGCTGTCGCTGCACTACCCGGACACGTTTGGCTATGTGGGACTTTTCAGCGGAGTGGGGGCCATCGAGGGCAACGAGGAAGGTTTTGCCAAGGTGTTCGCCTATGAGCCCAAGCTGTACTGGATTGCCTGCGGCAAGGCCGACGGTGTCATGGTGAACGCCAGGCGTCTCAAGGAGTGGCTGGACTTCCAGGGCTTCAAGGCCGAGATGTACGAGAGCGAGGGCGGCCACATCTGGCGCAACTGGCGCGTATACCTCACGATGTTCGCCCAGCGCCTCTTCAAGCAGCAGCCCAAGGCACCCAAGCCCGTGCGCATGTCATCGGCCAATAATGGCGATGTTGACTTTTAACGCTGATTATTAATTACTTAGGTTTTTCTCTTTAGGCTGATCGGCCTAAAGAGATTTTTTTTAAACGTTGTAGGACAATGGATTACGAAGTTTCGACAATTGGGCTGGTTAAAGGACGGGCAGCAGATACTCCCAGATAAGATTGATCTCTTCTTGCATGGCAGGGATGTTGGCAGTGGTTACCACTACGGCATCCCTGTCTGGTATAATAATGATGTACTGGCCGTTGGCACCGTCGGCCCGGAAGGCGTTGTGGCGGCAGCGCCACATCTGGTAGCCGTAGCCCTGCACCCAGTCGCTGGTCTCTTTGCTGAAGAAGGCGTTGGAAGGGTCCTGGGCCAGGATTTCGTTCATCTTGCGCTCGTTGATGCCGGCGTTGATGCAGGGGACCTGCGCCTTGGACATCTCGGCCACCCACGCTGCGGGGATGACCTGCTTGCCGCCAAACTGGCCGCCGCTGAGAAGGCAGAGGCCCATTCTGGCCATATCTTCCGTGTGCAGGTACAGGCCCCAGCCACCGGTGTTGATGCCGGCGGGGCTCTCCAGCCAGTGCGGCTTTTCTATGCCGAGGGGCTTCCACAGGCGCGGCTCCAAGTAATCTACCACCTTTTCTCCGGTCACTTTCTGGACAGCGGCGGAGAGAAGGTACGTGCCCAGGCTGTTGTAGCAGTAGCAGGTGCCGGGCTCGTAGTCTATGGGCCATTCCATGAAGCCGCGGATCCAGTCTCCGTTTCCGCTGCGGATACTGCCGGTGGGGTCCTTGCCATGGCCGGAGTTCATGGTGAGAAGGTTGCGGATGGTGACATCGGCCAAAAACGCCTGCGGAGCCTCGGGTACGCTCTCCGGGAAGAGGTCCACGATTTTGTCGTCCAGGTGGAGGAGGCCTTCCTCGATGGCAAAGCCTACGGCCGTGGCGGTGAAGGTTTTGCTCACGGAATGCATGATGTGGGCGGTGTCGGGGGCTATCTGTTTTTCTAACAGTACTTTACCGCTTTTGAGAACCATGATGCTGTGGAGTTCTTCGTTGTGGTCTTCCACGGCTGCGAGGTAGCTGGCGAAGGCTTCCTGCTGTTCCGTTGTAGCCTTGCCGCGGGGAAGCGGGCCGCCGGTGGTGCAGGCCGCGCACAGAAGAAGGATGAGCGAAACTTTGTAATTCATTGGTTATTAGTGTTTTAGGTTTTTCTCTTTAGGCCGTTCAGCCTAAAGAGAAAAAGTTAAGTGGTTTAAAACCAGGGCTTTGCGGCGGAGCGAGTGTAGATGTTGAAACGCCAGGTGACGCCCAGGTCAAAGTTGTTGATGCGGTCGTGGTTGTCGCGGAACCAGACGGCGTGCAGGCGCAGGTGGTCTCCGCCGAGGGGGAAGAACTCTACGCCGGCGCCGTAGTAGAGGTAGTCGTTGCCGGCCGGGAGGATGAGGTCGTAGGAAGCGCCGGAGGCATCTACATTGGAGTCGTCGTTGCGCTCATAGCCCACCTTGGTGCAGAGATTCCACTTGCCGAGGGTAAGGATGGCCTTTCCGATGAGGGTCCAGTCGGAGAAGAAAAAGCGCTTTTGCTGGAACGAGGCGCGGTTGATGAAGTCTACATCCAGGGCCAGAGGGCCCATGAAGAAGCGGTTTCCAAGCGCAATCCAGTTCATCATGCGGGTGGTCTCGTCCTCTACGTAGTTATAGCTCCAGGTGGTTTTCCAGTAGGGGCCGATGTGGCCGTTCCAGTACAGATTGTATGAGTAGGCGTTCTGCTTGGCCGGCGAGATGGGGGAGGGACAGAACTGCAGCACAATGTTCTGGCCCGGAGCGGGCGTATAGGTGACATTGACACCAAATGCGTAGTATTGGTACCAGTTGTTCACGAACGTGCCGTAGTAGTAAACGTCGATAGGGGCCGAATCCACCTCATAAGTGCCCACCAGGATGGCTTGTTTTCCCGCCGTGACCGACCACTTGGGGTGGAACTGGTATTTGAGCCAGAGGAAGTCCGTAGCATTGAACGGGTTTTGGTCGTCGATTTTCTTGTTGAGGCGCTGCCGCACGCGGAACGTGAGTTTGTCGGTGATTTGCCCCAGCATGTGCAGGTTGAGGTAGTCTCCCTGGAAATGGCTGTTGTATTCTCCCGGCCGCCAGTCCTGGTGGAAAGAGGCACGGGTGTCAACGTAAATTTTGTCAATGTGGGTTTGCTGGGCGCTGAGAATGGCCGAAGAGGCCAAAAGGCCGATGACAATGCTGCAGAGGATGCGTCTCATAGTAACAGGTTACAGAGGTTGTATGTTCACGGTATGGCCGGCATACTCCCGCACAGCCTCCCGGTGGGAGATGAACAGGATGGTCTTTTTCCCGTGGTACTTCGTGTGGAGGTTATCGAGGAGCTGTTTCTCGGTGCCGGGGTCCAGGGCCGATGTGGATTCGTCCAGAATGAGCACGCCGCCGGGCCTCAGGAGTGCGCGGGCAATGGCCACCCGCTGGGCCTGTCCTTCGGAAAGGCCGCTGCCGGTTTCTCCGCAGGGCGTGTCCAGGCCTTCGGGAAGCTCCTGGACAAAGCCGGCCATGGCGGTCTCAAGGGCCTCCTGCATTTCTTCTTCACTGGCCGATGGTGCCGCGAGAAGAAGGTTGGAGCGGATGGTACCGGAGAGGAGGGAATTCCCCTGGGGGATGTACATGAAATTGCCGCGGAGGGCGCTCCCGGCAGGGAAATGGCCGATGGTGACGCTGCCGTCCTGCGGCTTCAGAAGGCCCAGGATAAGGCGGATGAGGGTGCTCTTGCCGGCGCCGGTGGGCCCGGTGATGACCGTCATTTCCCCGGCGGGGAACTCGGCGGAGAAGTCCTTGAGGACGGGCTGTGACACACCGGGATAGGCGTAGGTGACGTGCTGGACGCTTACCTCGGGGGCTCCGGGCAGCAGGTGCTCCTTTTCCAGGGGTTCTTCTTCCAACTCCTCCAGGTCCATAAGGCGCTCGATGGAAGTGATGGCCTGGATGAAGGCGGGAATCTGGCGGCCCAGTTCCGCGATGGGGCGCTGCACCTGGCCCACCAGCTGCAGGAAGGCCGTCATAGTGCCGTAAGTGACCGAGCCGGCGCGGATACCCACCACACCCCAGATGAAGGCGGCAGCGTGCCCGGCCTGGAACCCGAAGAACATGAGCCCGCGGGCTACTGCGTTGTAATTAAGGCGCTTGCGGGTAGCGTTCTCGACGTCGGCCTGGATCCAGCCAAACTTTTGCAGCACGCGCTCCACGCTGGTGAGGGTGAGTACCAGCACCCGGTGCTGCAGGCTTTCCTGCATGAGCTGCTGCAGTTCGCTCTCCCGCGCACGGATGGACGCCATGAGCGAGCGCAGCTGCCGGAAGAAGAGCTTGGAACCGAAGACGGTGGCGCACATGAGGAGAAGGAGCATCCACAGGAGGCCCGGCGCCAGCACCAGAAAGTACACGCTGGCGGCGAGAAGTTGCATCAGGGTGATGGTGAGGCCGGGAATGCGGTCGGTGACAAGCTCCGCCACCACGCGGATGTCTTCCTCCAGCCGGTTGACGGTGTCTCCCGAGAGATAACGCTCGCGACCATCCCATCGGCTCCTAAGGACATGGGAGAAGAGGTCCCTGCGAAGGAGGTTCTGCGCCTTGACAAGGCTGTAGGCGTTCCACCAGTTGGCGGCGACAATGGCCTCCAGCTGCAGGGCCAGGATGCCGATGAAAAGGCCGATGGCAGGGCCCAGGGGCTGGGGCTTTACGCCCGTTGCAATGTCGATGAGGTATTTGCTGGCCCAGACGAAGCTGAGCGAGGCGGCAATGCGGACAAGGCCGATGAGGATGCTCACGCACGCCCTCCACCTTACCGGTGCGGACATGCGCCAAAGCGTCCTGAGGATGGGCCCTGTCTTTTTCATGCGTCTATTCTTCCTGCGCGACTCCCTGCTCCACCCACACGGAAACGAGTTTGTCTACGTCTGCGGCGGCGACTTCGGGGGTGACTTCGTATTTGTCCAGAAGAAGCTTCACCAGGTCTTCCCTGGTGAACTCCTTGTCGCTTACTTCCTGCCACAGGTAGGCGGCGCTCTCGTTGAGCGAGAGCATCTTGTTAAAGTTGACCTGTGCCAGGCCTTCGCCTACCACTACGTATTCTCCGCAAATCTGGCGAAGGATGAATCCCTCTTTGATTTTCATAAAAACAGTCTTCTATAAATTCCTAAAATGATTCTTCTGAATGGTTTGAGGCGGCGCCACCATAGGCCGTTTCCGGGCTGGATGACACGGGAGCCGCGTTCGATGGCGGTGACGGTGCCAAGGACATCGGCCACGGTGCAGTGCTCCGTTCCTCTGAGGTTGCCGTCTCCCATGAGGGTGAGGCGGTCTCCTTCCTTCCCGATGAGCCTGTGGAGGACGTAGGTGGGGCCGGGGAGGCGTACGAGGAGCATGTCTCCGACGGCCACGCCGGGCATTTTCTTGAGGCGTACGCTGTCTTTCCCGCCCCGGATGAAGGGCAGCATGCTGGATCCCAGCGGCCTGATGGTGACCTCCCGCCCTTCTTCCATGAGGGCGGCGGCATCCTCCAGGAGGATTTCGTTGGCGACGACGCGTTTATCCATTTGTGACGGTGTTATGACAGAGCGTCGCCGCCGCTTCGTCGGGCAGGCATTCGAGCGTGTAGCAGGGGACGGAGGAGGCGAGGGCCTCGAGGGTGCGGTGCCAGCCATCGGCCAGTTCCTTGAAGGGACGGAAACCGCTGGCCGATGCCATGAGCGACGCGTACGCCTGCAGCGTTCCGAGGCGCGTGATGCGGTTGAAGGGGGCCTGCTGGATGCGCACGATGGCGCCCACGGGGACGTCCTTGGCCTTGTAGCAGGGCGTTTTTCCGCTCCAGGGGCTGCCGTACACGCGTGCGGTGCCGTCCGGCATGAGGCGGAGGATGGGGTTGTCGTCGTTGAGGAGCTCGGTGCCCGGTATGTGTTTGAGCCAGAGGCTGCTGTGGGTGCTTTTTCCGGTGCCGCTTTTGCCAAGGAATAGGTAGCCTTTTCCGCCGTTCATCACCACTGAAGAGTGCATTTCCAGAAGGCCTTTATGGGCCGATGCAAATGCAAACAGCAGCATGAGTGCGTTGTTGAGGGCGAAGTGGGGGTCATTTCCGGTAAGAAGAAGCTGTGCCTCCGTGAAGGAGCTTTTGATCTTCATTTCTCCGGCGACGGGTGCCCCGGGAAGGGGCCTTACGCGGAAACGGTAGTCTCCGTCAGGGTATTGGCTAATAGCAATTTCCGGAAAACCCGGGCCGTCGTCTGTGGTGTAGATGGGCGTGACGGGCTCCAGCGGAAGAGAGGAAACAATACGGAGGGTAAAGAGCCGGTCTCCTTCCGTACTCTCGGTGAGGAAAGGACGGAGGTTGGCTGCGTCAGGCTGGGGGCCTTGTACCTCAAAGCAATAGCCTGCAACCTTATATAGGTGTTTATCTTCCATAATCATACAAATCTACGCAGAAAAGGGCAAAAAAAAAAGCCCCTATTGGGCTTTCTTTTTGTCTATGGCTTTCTGGAACATTTGGGTAAGCATCTCTATGGAGATGGCGATGTCGTACTGTTTCATGGATTCGATGTACTCCTTGCCTTTTTCCCAACGTTCTTCGGGATGGTCCAGCCAGTAGTCTATGCGGTTGGCCAGCGCTTCGGGGTTTTTCTTGGGGAACTTGCTGTGGCGGTCCAGGGCGAACTGGGAAGTCCCGGTGCGGCTGCCTTCGGCAATGACGGGCACGGCGCCCTGCTGCATGGCTTCCATGATGGAGAGGCCTTCCACTTCGATATCGGCGCAGTGGATGGCAAGGTCGGCTCCGGCGGCCAGTTCCCGCAGTCCCTGGCGGTCCAGGAATACGAACTGTACGGGATATTGAATGACACCGTCTGTTTCCAGCTTCTGGGCTATCTTTTTGTATTCATGGAGCATGGGACCGTTTCCGGCCAGGGTGAGGCGGATGCGCTTGGCATATTTGGAGAAACGGAGCGCCTCGAAGAGGGTGTACTGGTCTTTCTCTTTGGACAGGCGGCTGATGCAGATGACCTCCAGCGGACGCTCGGGATCAAGGTAGTTCTCGGGAGGCGTGAGCGGACGGATGCTCTTGTCGGGAATGATACCGTTGGAGATGACGCAAAGCTCAGACTGGAAGTGATAACGGCGCAGGCGGTCCAGAACGTTCTCCGTGGGACACTGTACCATCTCGCAGGGATTGTAGATATACTTTCTCCAGGCTTTCATGAGCGTACGGTTGGCCCATTTCCATTTGCCCATGCCAAGAGACGTGAGGATGTTCTCGGGGTGCATGTGGAATGTGGCCGTGATGGGCTTTCCATATTTACGGGCAACCTTGATGGCCCGCCACTGCATCACGAATGTCTCTTCCAGGTGGACGACATCGGCCCAGCGGACGGCCTCGTCCAGCAGTTTGGGGTCTGTGCTGCCGTAGCAGAAGCCCTGCGACTCGATGAGCGGCTGGAAGATGGGGAAAATGAACTCCTTGAGGGGATAGTCGGGCTGGGGCTGGTCCGTGGGTTTGCATGCGGAAATGATGCGAACATCCTGTCCGGCTTCGCGCAGGGCTTTGACCGTGCGGCGGGCCGATGCGGAAATTCCGTTTCCGATAATGAAGTAGTTATTGATTACAAAGAGAATCTTCATGTTTGAATACTTTTTGAAGCATGTCCTTGAACTCCTGCGTCCAGCCCTCGGGCCAGTCATGGGAGCTGGGGTACACTGCGTAGCTGTGCGGATAGCCCTTCTGGTTCATGCGGTTATGAAGCTTCTGGGTAGCCGGACGCATCATGTCATTCTTGGCGGCGTAGAGGTAGAACCCGTAAGGAGGGTACTCGCGGTACTGCCTGCGAAGCTTTCTGTACAGGCCGCTGTAGAAACGCCAGCGGTAGGGGACCGGTTTTCCAAGACCCCACATGTAGGGGGACATGGCGCCTATGTAGCCGAAGACATCGGGGTGGTTGGCCCCGAGGTACAGGCTCTGGTAGCCGCCGATGGAAAGGCCGGCAACGGCGCGGTGGGCACGGTCGGGGATGGTGCGGTAAACGCTGTCCACGAAGGCAACGACGTCCCTTGTGAAGCCCGTTTCCACAGCGCCGTCTATCTCGAAGATGCTCTCGAAGGCATCCTTGAAGCGGGCGTTGTCGTAGTCTTCGTCGTCGTTGTACTGGTTCACATTGGGCATTACGATGATGCATTCCTGTGCCAGACCCTCTTTCCAGAGGCTGTCGGCGGTATGGTAAACTTCTCCAAAGCGGATCCAGGCGGTCTCGTAGCCGCGGGCTCCATGCAGAAGGTAAAAGACAGGGTAGCGTTTGCCGGACTCGTAGTAGTTGGCCGGCAGGTACACAATCATGCGGCGCTCCGTGGGGCCTTTTACGCTGGATGGATAGTGGTGTTCTTCCACCAGGTTTTGCGGGCAATACTCTCCGGGACGGATGGCAGGACCCGCAAAAAGGCGCTCTTTGTCGGCGAAGCGTATGACTCCGCATGCATTGAGCGCCAATAATGCTGTAAGAAGCAGTAAAAGTTTAGGTTTCAAAAGCTTGCTGTTAGGCCTCGGGGGCGAGGGTGGTGTAGACGTTGGTCACGTCTTCATCGTCCTCCAGCATGCCGGTAAGTTTGTCGAGGGTGGCGCGCTGTTCGGCGGTCACTTCCTTGAGATCCACGTTGGGGATTTGCTCGAAGCCGCCGGAGACGAGTTCGTAACCTTTTTCTTCAATGTACTTCTGGATTTGGCCGTAGGCGGTGTAGTCTCCGTAGATGGAGATTTCCACGGTGACGTTCTCGTCCTCGTCTTCCACCTCCTGCTTGAAGACTTCCTCGGCGCCGAAGTCGATGAGCTCGAGCTCCAGCTCTTCTACGTCGATGGGCTTGGCGGGATCTTCCTTGATGCGGAACACGCACTTGTGGTCAAACATGAAAGCCACGCTGCCGCTGGTCTGGAGGGAGCCGCCGCACTTGGTGAAGTAGCTGCGGACGTTGGCGACGGTACGGGTATTATTGTCGGTAGCGGCCTCCACGAGGTAGGCGATGCCGAAGGGACCGAAGCCCTCGTATACGATTTCCTTGAAATCTCCGGTTTTGGCCTCGGTGGCCTTCTTGATGGCGCGCTCGATGTTCTCCTTGGGCATCTGCTCGGACTTGGCCTCGGCGATGAGGGCGCGAAGGCGGGGGTTACCGGTTACTTCTGCTCCTCCCTGCTTGACGGCGATGGTGATTTCCTTGCCCAGTTTGGTGAAGGTTTTGGCCATGTGGCCCCAACGCTTCAGCTTGCGCTCTTTGCGGAATTCAAATGCTCTTCCCATAAATTACTCTGCAGTTTCGATGCGGGTGATGTACTTGTCAATTTCCATGGCCTCGGGAGCGTTGCCCCACTTGGTCTTGATGGTCTTGTAGAAGGAGAGTGCTTTTTCGGGCTCACCGTTAGCCTCGGCGGCGATGCCGGCCTTGAGGAGGTAGGCGGCGGCGAGGGCGTTGTCAACGGTGGCGGCGGCCTTCTCGTATGAGGCGATGGCCTTGCCGTACTGCTCCAGCTCTACGTAGGCGTCACCGGTGCAGGCCTGGGCGCGGGAGAGGAGGATGGGATCTTCGCCGTCGTACTTCTTGAGGGTGGCGATGGCATCCTCGAAGGCGCCGGTCTGGAGCTGGCAGATGCCGGTGTAGAGGTACACGGCTTCGCCGGCCTTGGAGCCGTACTGCTTCAGGATGTCGGCAAAACCGAGGTCGTTCTCGTCACCGCTGAGGGCCAGTTCGTACTCGCCCTGCTGGAACCACTGCTCGGCCTTGACCATCTGGTCTGTGGCCTGGGCCTTCCTCGGCTGCAGGTAGAAACGGTTGTATGCGAGCACGCCGAGGGCTACGACGAGCACGCAAATGACGCAGCAGTAGATGATTTTACCGTACTCTTTGAAGAAAAGTTCGGTTTTGGAGACGGCCTCAGCGACGTTCTGCTGACGCACTTCTTCTTCAGTTTTTGTAATTTTAGCCATATTGTAGTTGTTTCTAATTAGCGTTTGAGCCTGCAAATTTACAAAAAATATTATATATTTGCAATCTAAAGAAAGAAGCCCTTTTCCATGCCCTGCCTGAAGAAAATAGTGGTCCGGGATTTCCGGAACATCGCGTTCCAGGAGCTGTCCTTCAGCTCCAATGTCAACTGCATCAGCGGTAACAACGGGGAGGGGAAGACCAACCTTCTGGACGCCATCTACTACCTTTCCATGACCAAGAGCGCCTTCCCGGCGCCGGACCGTTACAACTTCCGTTACGGGAGCGGCGGCTTTGCCATCGGCGGTACCTACCAGATGGAAAACGGGCTGGAGAGCCGCTTTGCCATTGAGGTGAAGGAAGGGGAGAAGAAGCTTACGCGGGACGATAAGCCGTATACGCGCATGGGCGAGCACATCGGCGTACTGCCCGTCGTGATGGTGTCGCCCGGGGACTCGGCCCTCGTGAGCGACTCCGGGGAGGAGCGGCGGAGGCTCTCCAACGCTGTCCTGTCGCAGATGGACCGCGAATATCTTGCGGCCGTGCAGGCGTACAACCGGCTCCTTGCCCAGCGGAACAAGATGCTCAAGGATATGGCTCCGGACCCGGCCCTTCTGGATGTGCTGGATGCCCGTATGGCCCAGCACGCTGCCCGCATCTTTGAAAGCCGCCGACAGTTTGTAGAGGACCTGAAGCCCGTTGTGGCGGAGTATTACCGGCTCATTTCGGGCGGCGGGGAGAGCGTCTCCATTGAGTATAAATCGGATTTACTAAATGCTTCTTTGACAGAAGTTTTCGCCGCTCACCGGGAGCGGGACTTTCAGTTAAGATATACGTCTTCCGGCGTGCAGCGGGACGACTTCCTTTTTACCATGGACGGCCATCCCATCCGCCGTGCCGGCTCGCAGGGGCAGCAGAAGTCTTTCCTCGTGGCCCTCAAGTTTGCCCAGTACGAGATTATGAAGCGCTCCTACGGCTTTGCGCCCATGCTGCTCCTCGACGACGTCTTTGACAAGCTGGACCTCGGGCGCATCTCCAACCTCATCGGCATGGTGGCGGGAGCGGACTTCGGCCAGATTTTCATTACCGATACAGATCGGGACCGCCTTTCGGGCATCGTGGACCGCATTACGGAAGACCGTTCCTATTTCAATGCAGAGGGCGGCGCATTTACCCAGATTGACTGATGGCTACGTTCATCCATAGAAAAGAGGCCATGAGCATGGAGGAGATTGTATCCCAGTACATCAAGTCCATGAAGATTGCCGCGGGGCTCAACCAGCAGCGTATTTTTGCCGCCTGGGATGCCTGCTCCGGGGCTGGGCCGTTTACGCTCAAGCGCTTTTTCAAGGGGGGAACGCTCTATATAACTTTAAGTTCCTCTGTCCTTCGCAGCCAGCTTGTCATGCAGAAGGATCTTCTCATTGAGAAGATGAATGCGTTCCTTACGCAGGATGAGCTGTTTACAGACGACAATAGAACCGTTGGTTTCATTACAGACCTGAAATTGAAATAACTGCTATGACTTTTGACCTTGCTATTCTGGGCGGCGGCCCTGCCGGTTATGTAGCCGCAGGAAGGGCTGGCGCCGCCGGGCTTTCCGTAATCCTGTTTGAAAAAAACGAACTGGGCGGCGTATGCCTCAATGAGGGCTGCATCCCTACCAAAACGCTGCTGTACAGTGCAAAAGTATATGATTATGCGCGCCACGCCGACAAATACGGCGTTACGGTTCCGGAGGCTTCCGTAGATGTTCCGGCCGTTTTCAAGCGCAAGGACAAGGTGGTGAAAAAGCTCGTGGGCGGCGTCCGCGTCCAGATGCGGAATGCCGGCGTGGAAGTGGTGAAAGAAGCCGCTTCCATCGTAGCCAGGGGGGCCGATGCCTTCCAGCTGTCGGCCGGAGAAGAGTACTATGAGGCCCGCCAAATTCTTGTTTGCACGGGCTCCGAGGCCGTTATCCCGCCCATTCCGGGGCTTCGGGAGGGGCTTGGGACCACGGTGGTCACCAGCCGCGAGATACTGGCGCTTCCGGAAAAACCGGAGCGGCTCGTTGTGATTGGCGGCGGGGTCATCGGCATGGAGTTCGCCAGCTTCTTCAATTCCATCGGCTCGCAGGTGACGGTGGTGGAAATGCTGCCCAAGATCCTGGGTCCGATGGACGGGGAAATCAGCGCCATGCTCCAGGCGCAGTACGCGAAAAAGGGCGTGGAGTTCCACCTGGGCTGCAAGGTGACGGCCGTGGAGGGGAATACCGTGGTGTATGAGACGCCGGAAGGGGAGGTGTGCCGGGCCGATGGTGACTGCATCCTGGTTTCGGTGGGCCGCAGGGCTTCTCTCACGGGCATCGGCCTGGAGGAAATGGGCGTAGAGATGGCGGTGAACGCCGCCGGCCGCCCCGTGGGCATCAAGGTAGATGCGCAGATGCGCACGAATGTGCCGGGCATCTATGCCGCCGGCGACGTGACGGGCTTTTCCATGCTGGCGCATACGGCATCGCGCGAGGGCGAGGTGGCCGTGAACACCATCCTGGGGAAGGCCGATGCCATGAGCTACAAGGCCATCCCCGGTGTGGTCTACACCAATCCCGAGGTGGCTGGCGTGGGCCTTACCGAGGAGGAAGCATCGGCTAGGGGCATTGCTGTCACGGTGCACAAGCTTCCCATGGCCTTCAGCGGCCGTTTTGTGGCTGAGAATGAGCGCGGCGAGGGCCTCTGCAAGATTCTGGAGGCCGATGGTGCCGTGGTAGGTGTGCACATGCTGGGGAACCCTTCCTCTGAGATTATCGCCGCCGCGTGCGTTGCCATCGAAAAAGGCCTCACGGTGGAGGCCTTGAAGACGGTGGTGCTCCCGCACCCTACGGTGTCGGAGATTCTGAAGGAAACGCTGTTCTAACCGATATACGACAGGATAAGGCTGGCGAGCTCTTCCTCGGAGTGACCATCGGCCTTTAACACCAAATCATAGTTTCGGGCGTCATAGCGGCTGGTGCCGGTGTGACGCTTTATGTAGTTTTCGCGGGCTTCGTCGATGCTCGCGATGAGGGCTTTGGCCGATGCTTCCTGGAGGCACTGCTTCTGAATGACGCGCCGGATGCGGTAACTGTCAGACGCCGTGATGAATACGTGCAGGTGATTGGGGTGGTCCTTCAGGATGTGGAAACCGGAGCGGCCGGCGATGACGCAGGAGCCTTCATCGGCCAGTTCCTTGAGGATTTCGGTCTCGGCCTGGTAGATGTCGTCGGGGGTGACGTTGATGCGGAATTCCTGGGAGTACCTGGCATTCACGTCCAGCGTCTCGGCCGAGGGAATCGGCGCAATGGAATGGAGCATCTCCACCAGCCAGTTTTTCTTTTCTCCCTTGAGCTTTTCGATGGCGCTCACGGTGAGGTTGAATTTCTTCGTGAGGGACTCGATGAGGTGCTTGTCAAAATAGAAGGTGCCGAGTTTCTGGGCCAGGATGCGGCCTACGGTATGTCCGCCGGAGCCAATCTCGCGGCTGACGGTGATGACAAAGGGTTCGTTCAGGTTCATAATTCTGTTATTGGATAAAGCCCGCAAAGTATCCTGCGAAAAAGACGTTGGTCAGGAGATAGCCTACGATGGTGGAGACGATGACGCAGATGAGTCCCGGCATCATGAAGCTGTGGTTGAGGAGGTACTTGCCGATGACGGTGGTCCCGCTGCGGTCGAAGTTGACCGTGGCAATGTCGGAGGGGTAGTTGGGGATGAAGAAATAGCCGTAAACGCTGGGAAGGACGCCCAGGAGGACGGGGCCGGCGATGCCCAGTTCATAGGCGAGGGGCAGCATGGCTACTACCACGGCGCCCTGGGAGTTGATGAGTACGCTCACCAGGAAGAACACGAAGGCAATGCTCCAGGGGTAGTTTGTGACAAGGCCGGTGAGCATTTCCTTCATCTGGTCCATGTAGTTTCCGAAGTAGGTGTCGGCCAGCCAGGCGATGCCGTAGATGGCGACGACGGCTACCATGCCGCTCTGCCATACGGCTCCGGCGACGGCTTTCTTGGGCTGTGCCTTGCAGAACATGATGTTGGCAGCGGCGGCGGCCAGCATGATAATCTGGATGCAGATGTTCATCTTGGGAAGGTTGATGGCCTTTGCCAGGGTTTCACCGCCTTCTACGTGGATCATCTGGCAGAAGGCGAAGCCCACAATTACAAGGAGGGCGCCCAGAAAGACAAACACGGATGCCTTGGCTTCTTTGGAGATGGTCTTGTCCAGGGTGGTGGCGGAGTTTCCGTACATGTAGTTGTAGAGTTCGGGGTCGGCCTTTCTCCTGAGGAATTCGGGGTCTTTGTCCAGGTCCTTGCCTCTTTTGTAGGAGGCCAGGGCGGCGCAGAAAAGGCCCACGAGGCAGGCGGGGATGGTGACCATGAGCACCTGCGGGATACTGACCATATAGCCGTTGGCGTTGGAAATGGTGACGAAAGCCACGACGGCGGCAGCGATGGGGGAGCAAGTGATGCCTACCTGGGAGGCAACGGATGCCACGCCGCAGGGACGCTCCGGACGGATGTTTTTCTTGAGTGCGATGTCGCAGATGATGGGCATGATGGTGTAGACGACATGGCCGGTTCCCACGAGGACGGTGAGGAAGAAGGTGACCATGGGGCCCAGGAAGGTGATGTGCTCGGGGTGCTTTCGGAGCATCTTTTCGGCAATCTGGATCATCCAGTCCATGCCGCCGGAAGCCTGTAGCGTACCGGCGCAGGTGACGGCTGCGATGATGATGTAGATGACGTCTGTGGGGGGCGTGCCGGGTTTTAATCCAAAACCGAAGACGAGGATGGCCAGGCCGATGCCGCTGATGGCGCCCAGCGCCAGTGACCCGTAACGGGAGCCTACGTACAGAGCTGCCAGGACAATGAGCAGCTCGATAATCATGGTTATTGTCATAGTGTTTAGTTAAACTACGCGAATATACGAAATTCTCCATGATTTTTTCAAATATCGTTTGCGATATAAAAATAAAGTCGTATGTTGTTATCGCAAACGATATAAATGATAATGATCAAAGTAATTGCCTCATAATGAGAAGGTTGCAACATTTCCTCTGGTCAATTTCATACCTGTCAGTTGTGCTAATTATCTGATTGTCAGTCGCATAAGCGCCACGGCTGCTGATGTACGTACATCGAAACCACGCTGGGATGCCGTTTTTTTGTACGTACATCGGCTGGGGAGTTGCGAAAAGTGCCCACTGGCACGCCGATGGTACATGTTCAGCCGTAGATGGTGCATGTTCAGCCGTAGCTGGTGCAGGTTCCATTTTAGAGACGAAACCGGCACCACCGGAGCAACGCAGAAGGCCGATTCGCGGTGCAGGTTCCGCCCTGTTTTGGAACCTGCGCCGTTGACACCCTGAACCTGCGCCGTCTTCCCCTGAACTTGACGCTAAATTCGGGTTCGTGGCGCTTAAGTAGTTGAATACTAAAAGATTAGAGTAACTGACGGGTGTGTTTTTCATACCCGTCAGTTACTCTAATGCGCTGATTGTCAGTGTGTTAAGCGTCACGGCTACCGATGTACGAACATCGAAACCGCACTGGGATGCCGTTTTTTTGTACGTACATCGGAAGAAGTGCCTTGCGCGGAGGGGCGCGGGATGGAATTCGAATAGCGCTCTGCAGAGCGCCGGCGGAGGGCGTGTCTTTGCCCCAGGCACCGCGACGGCGTGCAAAGACATACTAGCCCGGGAGCCGCGGGGGTGTATGAGGGGGCGGAGCCCCCTGTAGAATAGCGCTCTGCAGAGCGCCGGCGGAGGGCGTGTCTTTGCCCCAGGCACCGCGACGGCGTGCAAAGACATACTAGCCCGGGAGCCGCGGGGGTGTATGAGGGGGCGGAGCCCCCTGTATTAAGTGGAGGTGAGCGGACTCGAACCGCTGTCCAAACGTCGCACCAGGCGGCTTTCTACATGCTTATCTTTCCTTTGGTTGTCGGGGAAGCCCTGCCGGAAAGCGGGCGAAGCGTCCCTTAGCCTTTAAGTCTTAGCCGGATTTAGAGGCGTCCTCCGGAGCGGCCTCAAATGATTGATACCCCTTGATCGGGCCTTAAGAGGCGGAAGGCCCGAGGGATACTCGTCGGCCCCGCAGCCTTGGCGGGACGGATTAAGCTAATTGGACTTGGCCGAATTAGGCAGCGAGTGCATAGTTGTTGTTGGCAACTGAATTTTGGAGTCTGAGATTTACGGGCAAGGCCCCAACGCCCGGCATGCTTACCGTCCGACATCGGCGCTGTCAAAACCAAAACACCCCCATGTTGAACGTAACTGCAAAGGTACAAATAAAAATCTGTCCCGCCAAACGTGGCATAATTTATGCACCTAAGCCAACGGTTTGTTAATGAAAACTATGACAAAAAAACTATTCACCCTGGCAGCCGTCCTCCTGGCCGTCTGTCTCCAGGCCCGGGCCCAGGTATTCATCCTGAACGACAATATCTTCCAGCAGCGCATGAGTGACATCAAGGTCACCGTGCTGGATTCGCTCTCGAGTGAACCCGTGGGCTTTGCCTCTGTCTATGTAATTCCCGTGAAGGATACCACCATCACCAACTTTACCCTGACAGACGCCAAGGGTGAAGCCAAACTGGATGAAGTCCCGTTTGGAAAGTATCTGTTTCACGTAGAGATGATGGGCTACAAGCCCTTTGTCCGCGAACGCTATTTCCGGGAAGGCGAAGTGGATATGGGAACCATCCGGCTCAAGGTGGACGAGCAGTTCCTCGAGGCCGCCGTCGTGAGCGACGTGGGAAACCCCGTCGTGGTGAAAAAGGACACGGTAGAGTTCAATGCCTCCTCTTTCCGGGTGGGCGCCAACGCCATGCTCAAGGACCTTCTGAAGCGCATGCCGGGCATGGAAGTGACGGCCGATGGCAAAGTGAAGTTCAACGGTGAAGAAATTGACAAACTTACCGTGGGCGGCCGCACGTTTTTTTTCAACGACCAGAGCACGGCCCTCAACAACCTGCCTGCCTCCGTGGTGGACAAAATCCGGGTCATCGACCGTGAGAGCGAAAGCTCCCGTGCCACGGGCCTTCAGGACGGAAGCCGGGAGAAAGTGCTGGACGTAGCTCTCAAGAAAGAGTACGAGAAAGGCTGGTTTGGCAACGCCAGCTTCAAGGGCGGCTCCACGCTGGGAAAAAGCGACGGGGCCGATGTCCTTCGCGACAACCGCGGCTTCCTGTGGAGCGCCAACGCACTGGTATCGGCCTACTCGGAAAAAGACCAGGTTACCCTGATTGCGAACGGCCAGAACGTCAACGACTCCAATGCCGTGTTGGTGTACATCGATGATGACGGAGAAGCGACGGCCTCCACGAACCAGGGACTTTCGACCGCCGGCCAGCTGGGTCTCAATGCCAACACCAGCCGCATCAAGGATGTGGAAACAACCGTGGGGGCCAACTACAAATACACGGATACGGATTCGGGAACCCGCTCTAGCCGCACCACTTACCAGGAGGACGGCAATCTTCATTCTACAGAGGATAACACCGGAAAGGCCTACAACCAGTCGGTGAGTGCCAATATGGAATTCCAGAAGGAGAAGGGCAAAACCTGGTTCCACATCCGGCCCTACTTCTCTTACAACCGCTCCCATTCCACCAGGCTGGGCGCTTCGGAAACCCGGCGGGAGACTGATTTCCTGAACCGCTCGGAGAGCTCGACGCAAAGCCTGAGCTCCAGCCGGGACGTGGACCTGGATGGAGATGTCACCTTCCGGGAGATAGGCAGCAAGGAAAACCGCACCCTTCACGTGGATTTTGGCGGCTCCTACGGCGGCAAGGGCGGTGAAAGTACGGAGCTCTCCATCTTTACGGCCGATGACAGGACCGACCGCCGGGCCATGAACTATAGCAGCCGGGGCAGCAGCCATCATGTGCACGGTGGGCTGGAGTATACGGAGCCGCTGGGGGATAAGTGGACGCTGGAGGCATCGGCCAGCCTCGCCTGGCAAAAGCGGGATAACCTGCGCGATGCGTTTGATGCGGCCGGCCGAAACGACTACTACTCTTCCGTGAGCAACTCCCGCTCCCTTACGCAGGAGTACGGCCTTACGGCGCAGTATAAGTTCTCTGAAGGTACCTGGCTTACGCTGGGCGCCGAGGCGACGGGCGTTCTGAACGAGACGTTCTCCAAGACCTTCGGCGTGGAACAGACCGTGGGAAAAGGGGAGTGGAACTGGTTTGTGACACCCACGATGCGCTTCCAGCTTACAAACGGGAATGACCGTTTCCGCGTATCGGCCTACGGCTACACGTCGCGTCCCGGCAATTCCCGGATGATGCCGGTGATGGACATTGGCAATCCCTCCCGCCTGAGTATCGGCAACGTGTACCTGAAGCCCTATTCGATGACCACGCTTACCGTGAACTGGAACCGGAACAACCGCGAAAAGTTCTCCAACCTCATGCTCACGGGATATGCCGATGTCCTGTTTAATTCCATCGGCCAGGCGCTCTGGTACGATGCAAGCGGCATCCTGTACACAATTCCCGTGAATATCCGGAAGCCTTCCGTGACCGGTACGGTCTATGCAAATTACACGCTTCCGCTGGATGCGAAAAAGCAGTGGTCTCTCACGCTGAGCGGCTCGACGGCTGTTTCTTCCTCCGTGAGTTATCAGACCTCCGGCACCCTTGCAGCCCTGGACAAGGACTCCTTCGACTATTCCGCATTCATGGAGCAGTTCTGGGGAAATGCCGCCGGGGACCGCTTTTATGGCGGGCTCAGCGGGTTCTCCGAGAGCAGGACGTGGTCGGTGACTCCATCGGCCAGCCTCTCGGTCCGCTACAACCCCGAGATGTGGTCCATGACGCTGGGCGCTTATACGCGGGGGCACATCGCCCGCTATTCGCTCAATCCGAAGGCCGATATGAATACGCTGCAAACGAGCTTTGACGGAAGCGTGTCGTACACCACGCCCCACGAATTCGAGCTGCAGACAGATCTCAGCTACGTGTTCTACAAGGGTTATGCAGCCGGCTACGGCCAGCCCGAGTGGCAGTGGAATGCGGAAATCTCCCGCAATATCGGCGCCTTCAACGTGAGCGTGAAAGTGCAGGACATCCTGAACCAGACCCGCAGCCTCTCACACGTGGTGACAGCCAATTATGAGGAAGACACCTATCGGCTGATTATGGGCCGATATATCCTGGTAGGGCTCAAGTGGAACTTTGGCAAGATGAACGCCGCCCACAGTGCCCGCGCGCAGCAGGCGGCGTGGAACCTGGTATTCTAAAGACTTGATGGTTGAAGTGCGGGTAACTTGACAAAAAATGTCCGGTTACCCGCAAATTTGCCCTTTTTTGCGGGTAACTTGACGAAAAATGTCCGGTTACCCGCAGTCAATGCTGTATAGGGCTGGATGGAGGATGAGGCAGGGGAGAGCAGAGGGGAGCAGGGATGGCCGGGGGCGGCAGTGGCGGCATGTCGGAATAGAGTAATTCTTTATTGCTGCTAAATAATACGAAAGGTGTTCACTATTAGCGAGTAAATGCTAACTTTGTGAAAAACTATTCGCTGCCCTTAGTCTTATGAGAACAATTTTACCTGAACTTGCTATCGTTTGCCTCGTGGCTGCTTGTTCCCCGGGTCGGGAACCCCAGCTGGTTTCGTATGTGGACACCCGCGTAGGGACAGATGCCAACTGCGTGTATACGGAAGGCCGATACGGGAAGGGGAGTGAAGAATATGGCCAAACGCTGCCGGCGGTCCTGGAACCCAATGGAATGACCTTCTGGACCCCCCAGACGCGGGATACGGAGAAAAAATGCATTGCGCCGTACTATTACCGGGATTCTCTTTTCCAGGGCTTTCGCAGTTCGCACTGGATCACAGGCGGCTGCACGCAGGACTACGGCTCCATGACACTTTTCCCCGCCACCGGCGTGAGCCGGCTCGCTCCCGTGGAAAGGGCCACCCCGTTCCAGCACCGAAGTGAGACCGCAACGCCCTCCTATTACGCCGTTCACCTGCACCGGGAAGGCATCCTGGCCGAGATGACCGGCCGCTCCCGCAGCGCCATTTTCCGTTTTACCTATCCAGAAGATGAGCCCGCCTTCCTCATCGTGAACCCCAACAGCGACGAAGGCGAAGGCTACATTGAACTGGATACCCTGAGAAAGGAAATCAGGGGCTACAATCCCATCCACAGAATTTATCAGGGCTGGGGCCAGCCGGCAGGCTACAGCGGCTATTTTGTCATCCGCTTTGAAGAGGAACTGGAGTCCTTCGGAACCTATTCCCGTGACAGTGTTGTGAGGGGCGGAACGTCTGTGGGCGGGGCTGCCGGCATCGGCCTGTATGTGCAGCTGCGGCGCCGTCCGGGGAAGGCCTCCGTCACCGCTGTCTGCGGCACTTCCTTCACCGGGTACGAGGGCGCGGTAAAGAATCTGGAGGCAGAGATTCCGGACTACGACTTCGATGAGGCTCGGAAACGTCTCACCGCCCGCTGGGAACAGCATCTTTCGAAGGTGGAAGTGTCCCGGGAAAACGAAGACCTGGTGAGAAAGTTCTACGGAGCTCTGTACAGGGCCTCTTTCCTCCCGCGGACCATCAGCGACGTAGATGGAAGCTATCCTTCTTTCTCTTCCGGAACGCCTGTCCGGAAGAGCCCGGTTCCGCATTACGACGACTATTCCATGTGGGACACCTACCGGGCCCTGCATCCGCTGCTTGTCCTCATGTCCCCCTCCCGGAGCGGAGAAATGATGCAGTCGCTCTCCGATAAATACCGCGAAGGCGGCTGGATGCCCATCTTCCCGTGCTGGAACAGCTATACGGCCGCCATGATCGGGGACCACTGCACTGCCGCCATCGGCGATGCCTTCCTCAAAGGCGTGCGGAATTTTGACATGGAGGCGGCTTACGAAGGCATGCGCAAAAACGCCTTTGAGAGTCCGGAATCCCCGGAAGAATATGCCGATGGCATGGGCCGCCGCGCCCTTCGAAGCTACCTGCAGTATGGTTACATCCCGCTGGAAGATCCTGTCCGGGAAGCCTTCCATTCAAAGGAACAGACCTCCCGCACGCTGGAGTATGCTTACGACGACTTTGTGCTTTCTCAGGTAGCCCGGGAACTGGGCCGGGAAGAAGATGCCGCCGTCCTCCTCACGCGAAGCCGGAATTACCGGAACGTCATAGACCCGGAAACGGGCTACGCGGCCGGACGGCATGCCGATGGCACGTTCCAGAAAGGAACCCCTCCGGAAGCCCTGGCGCGCTTTATTACCGAAGGCGCGCCGTGCCACTATACCTGGTATGTGCCGCAGGACCCCTATGGCCTCATGGACCTGATGGGCGGGCCACAGCGCTACATCGACAAACTGGATTCCCTCTTTGCGGAAAACCTGTACTGGCACGGAAACGAGCCCTGCCACCAGGTGGCCTACATGTATAACTACGCCGGAGAGCCCTGGAAGACGCAGCAGCATGTGCGCGATATCCTGGATACCCAGTATGCCGATGCCCCGGGAGGCCTCTCCGGCAACGATGACGCCGGGCAGATGAGCGCCTGGCTGGTTTTCTCCAGCCTGGGTTTCTACCCCGTGTGCCCGGGTAGCCCCTATTACGCCATTGGTTCTCCCTGCTTTGACCGGGCCACCCTCCACCAGGAAAACGGGCGCACGTTTACCCTCATAGCCCGCAAGACGGAAGATGACAACCGCTACATCCAGGCGGTAACGCTCCGGGGAAAGCCCTATACCTATAATTATATATCGCACGAAGACATCCTCAAAGGCGGAGAAATGGTCTTTGTGATGGGGGACAGCCCCAACCCTTCCTGGGGAAGCCGTCCCGAGGACCTTCCGCCATCCCTTTTGAATGAGGTACCAGGCGCGACCGTCTGGGAAATCGGCCGGAAAGACGGCTCTTCGGGGGAGTTTGCCCTGGCCCCGGACGGCTACGAAAAGTTTCTGGAAAAGGACTTTGGCTACGAGGACCGCTTCTTTGCCGTAGGGTACAGCCGCCTGAAGGAAGACTTCCCCTACATACTCCCCGGGCCGGCCGATGCGTGGGGCGGCACCGCCTGGGCGTCGGGCCAGCGAACGCATGAAGTGAACATCCTCTTTACGCTGGGAGAGACTCCCCGTCCGGGGAAATATGCCCTGGAGCTGGATCTGGCAGGCTTTTCGGAGGAAGACTGCCCGCTTGTGAAGATGCTCGTGAACGGGCATGCGGGAAAGTTCCAGCTTTCCCCGGGCTGCCGTACGCTGCTACTGCCACTGGCGCCGGATGCGCTCCGGAAAGGGGGAAATGAAGTGGTTATTACCATTTTGGAAGGCTCCTGGATCCAGTTCGACCGCGTGGCGCTGGTGGGGCCGTCGCCCCTGAAGGTGGAGACGCCCCGGGATGCCCTGGTGCGCAGCGTTGAGGCGGCCGATTACGAACTGGACGGCATACAGCCGCTCCTCGTAGATGTGGAGCACCTCTCCGGCAATCCGCTTCTGAAAGTGACGCTGGACGGAAAAAAGGTCTTTTCCCAGAAGCTGGAAAAGGGCCGCTACGTCTTCGAGGTCCCCATGCCGGCGGTAACGGCCGATGTCACCAGCCGATACCGGGTGCTCCTGAACGGCCGGCCGCTGCAGGAAGGCGAAGTGGTGAGAAGACCCTGCCGGAAGCAGTCGCTGGCCGATTACGTGGATACCCGCATGGGTACGGCGCACTCCCGCTGGATGATTGCTCCGGGACCCTGGATGCCCTTTGGTATGGTGAAACTGAGCCCTGACAACCAGAACCAGGGCTGGCAGGCCGGCTACCAGCCTTCGCTGGAGAACATCGGCTGCTTCTCCCATGTGCATGAATGGACGCTGGGCGGGCTGGGCGTGATGCCGGTAAACGGACCCCTGCTCACGACAGTAGGGGATGAGCGCCACCCGGACACGGGATACCGCTCCCGTATGGATAAAGGCTCGGAAGTAGCTGGCATCGGCTATTATCGGGCCCGGCTCACCGACTACGATATCCTTGCCGAGATGACCGCTACCACCCGCTGCGGATTTCTGCGCTTTACCTTTCCCGAAGCGGGAAAGGAGAACCGCGTGCTCATTGAACTGCATCCGGAGGCCGAGTACGACTTCAAGGTGGTGGAAAGCGGCTTCCGCCAGACGGGCCCTTCCCGCGTTGAGGGCTATTCCCACCAGCGCTCCGAGCGGGTCTGGCGAAAAGACGCCGACCAGGACTACACCCTTCACTTTGTGATGGAATTTGATGCGCCCATTGAGCGTGTGGACGCTTATCGCGGCGGAGAACTGCTGGCCGTACACTTTGATACGGCCCTTCATCCGGTAGTTAAGGTAAGGACGGCCCTTTCTCCCGTGAGCCTCTCCAATGCGGCCGAAAACCTGGAAAAGGAGCTGTCCGGCCCATTCGGCTGGGACTTTGAAGCCGTGGTGGAGCATCAGAAGAAGGTGTGGAACGAACTTCTTGGTCGCATCGAGATTGAGACGGACAACCGGCTGGACAAGTGCCGTTTCTATAACCATCTGTACCGGAGCCTTTGCGGCCGCACCATCTGGAGCGACTGTAACGGACAGTGGGTGGCGACGGACGGGACCGTACAGACGGTGGAAGACCCTTCGAAGGATGTGATGCTAAGCAGCGATGCCTTCTGGAATACATTCTGGAACCTTAATCAGCTGTGGAACCTGGTGACGCCCGAGTGGACCAGCCAGTTTGTGAAGACGCAGCTTTCGCTGTTCCGGGCTAACGGATGGCTGGGAAAGGGCCCCGCCGGGCTCAATTACATTCCCGTGATGGTGGCCGAGCACGAGATCCCTCTCATTGTGGGTGCCTGGCAAATGGGAATCCGTGATTTTGACGGGCACGAGGCGCTGCGGGCTGCCGTGAAGATGCAGACCACCCCGGGGCAGAAGGTGCACAAGGGCTTTGCCGGCAACCGGGACCTGGCAGCCTACCTGCAGCATGGATACGTCCCTTCAGACAAAGGGCGCTTCTCCAATACCCTGGAATACGCCTTCGATGACTGGACGGTGGGCCAGCTGGCCCTGAGCCTTGGGGATACCGCCACTTTCCGAGTGTTTGACGAGCGCGGTTCCTGGTGGAGGCATGTGCTGGATGAGGACGGGTTCGCCCACATGAAGGACAGCCTGGGAAACTGGGCCCCGGACTTTGACCCGTTCCGGAGCGGAGCCAACAAGCAGTACGTGGAAGGGAATGCCTGGCAGCTTACCTTCTTTGTCCCGCAGGATGTTCCGGGCCTTGTGGAGGCCGTGGGAAAGGAACGCTTTGTCCAGCGCCTTTCCTGGGGATTCTCCCAGGACGAAGCCTGGCGCTACAATGCGCCCGGAGACCGTTACTGGGACCATCCGGTGGTGCAGGGAAACCAGCAGAGCATGCACTTTTCCTTCCTGTTCAATGCGGCCGGGCAGCCCTGGAACACCCAGCGCTGGAGCCGTTCCATCCTGGAACGCTTCTATGGCTATGGCGTAGCCAACGCCTATCTGGGAGACGAAGACCAGGGGCAGCTCAGCGCCTGGGCCGTCATGGCCTCGCTGGGGCTCTTCCAGGTGGACGGCGGATGCGCGGTGACCCCCTTCTACGAATTGGGAAGCCCGTTGTTTACAAAAGCCGTGGTGCACCTTGGCGGGCGCTATGGCCGTGGACAGGACCTCGTAATCCGGGCAAAAGGAGCCTCCCGGAAGCATCTGTACGTGAAGAGCGTGCGCTTCGGCGGCCGGAAGGTAAAGGACTACCGGATTCCGGCCCAGGACCTCCTGAAGGGAGGAGAACTCGTTCTGGAAATGGATGACAAACCTACTAATTAATAATACTGCCTATGAGACCGGTACAGAGAACAGACCAGTCCAGCTGCAAGCTATTCAATCTGACCGACTTCCTGGCCAAGGAAGAGGTCTTCCACATTGCCCGGGTGTTCATTACCACCCGGTATGACATCTCCTATCACTCCCACGACTACGCAGAACTCTTCTGGGTAGAGAACGGGGAGGGGGTCCACCACATCAACGGCAACAAGGTAATCCTCCATGCCAATGATATGGTACTCATTCGCCCGCAGGACGAGCACACGTTCTCCTCGAGCGGAAAGAACCTTACCATTGTCAACATCGCTTTCCCCCGGGAAACGCTGGACTACTTCCACGACCGCTACTTCGCCCAATCCGACCAATACTTCTGGTCGGAGAACCTGTATCCGTACCAGATCAAGCTGCCGGAGCACCTTGTCAAGCGCTTCTCTTCCCGGGCCGAGGAAGCCATGCGCTTCAAGCGCTCGTGTATGCAGATGGACAGTCTCCTGCTATTTATCTTCCGCAACATCCAGGAGCTGGAAACGCAGCGGGACTACCTTTCCGCGCCATCCTGGCTCATATCGGCCATCAAGGAATACAACCACACGGACCAGTTCCGCCTGGGCACTGCCCCGTTCGTGGAGCTCTGCGGCCGCAACGCCGATTACGTGAACCGGGTGGTGAAGTCGGTGTTCCAGGAGACCCTGACCGAATTTGTCAACGACATCCGTATCAAGTATGCCGCCGACGAGCTCATCCTCACCAGCATTCCCATCAAACTAATAGCCTATGCCTGCGGCTTCGAGAGCATTGCGTACTTCTACAAGCAGTTCAACCTTCGTTATGGCCAGACCCCTTCTGACTACCGCAAATTGAACCAGAAAATTGTGTGACGGAGGCAAATGTCGGATTAGAGTAAAGAATAGCATTTTCTCAACAAATCGGTGATGTAGAACGAGTTAAAAAAACGCATAGATTTGCAGTGAAGAAAACTATTCACTATGAAAGGGCTCATCACAGCACTCCAACGCATGTCCATTCACGACGGACCCGGCATCAGGACCGTGGTATTTATGAAGGGGTGCAATATGCGGTGCAAGTGGTGCCACAACCCGGAAACCTGGACCCGGGACCGTCAGATCCAGTACATCCGGGAAAAATGCGTCCACTGCCTCACCTGCCTTCACACCTGCCCGGAAGGGGCGGTGTCGGAAGGAGAAGGCCGGATGGAAATTGACAGGAAGAAGTGCTCCATGTGCGGGCTCTGCACGCAGCACTGTTACGCCGGAGCCCTTTCGATGGTAGGACGGGAAGTCTCCCCAGAGGAACTTTGGGTCGAAATAGAGCAAGATTTGCCCTTTTTTGAGGAGTCTCACGGCGGTGTGACGGTCTCTGGCGGAGAGCCCCTGATGCAGCAGGGTTTTGTGCGGGAATTCCTGGGTATTTTGAAAGAGAATGGCGTTCCTACTGCCGTCGAGACCAACGCCTCTTTTCCCTGGGAATGCATGGAGGAGCTGCTGCCCCTGACAGACCTCTGGCTGTGTGACCTCAAACTCTCCGACGACAAGAAGCACAGGGAATGGACGGGGATAGGAAACGGACAGATATTGAGTAACCTGAAAAACCTTGCAGAAAGCGGCGCAAAGCTGTGTGTGAGAACGCCCGTTGTTCCCGGCGTGAATGACAGTGAGGAAGAGATAGCGGCCATTTGCTCCCTTCTGGAACCGATAAAAGACAAGATAACCTATCAGCTGCTGGGCTTCCACACGCTGGGTTTCGGGAAGTACGATTCGCTGGGAATGGACAATGCCATGGCGGGCCTGAACGCCCTCCCGGAAAAGCGCCTGGAAGAGCTGCAGAAAAAAACGATTCATGGATAAGACACTGAAAGAAAAACTATTTGCCCTCCGTCAGAAGAAACTGGCCCAGACACAGGAAAAGATCCGGGCCGAGGGCCTTCTGGACGAGGACGACTACGGACGCATCGTTCCGCCCAAAGGCTTGTGGAAGATCATTCCCAACCACCCGGACGGCTCCTTCTACGGGTATGATGCCTGGGCAGAGAATTTCTGCTCCCTGATGGCCGTGCATCCGGTTTATATAGACCCGGATGACGCTTTTTGCGGCCGATGGATGTACTTTATGTCCAAGATGCGCCCGGGAAAGTGGAATCCGGACTATCCCTACGACTTCCTGAAGGATGACATCGAGCGCTACAACATCATCTGCGGCATCGGGGACGACGCCCACTTTGCCCCGGATTTCCAGATGGGCCTGGAACTGGGCTGGGGCGGTCTCCTGGATAAGATTGAGAGCTACCGGAGCGTCAATCCCGAACCCGAGAAACAGCATTTCTACGACCTCCACGTGCGGGCCGTCAAGGCCGTGCAGGGCTGGATTCAGCGGCATATCGACGCCGCCGTTTCCATGGCTCAGGATGAGCCGGATCCCGTTCGCCGGGAAAACCTTCTCCAGATGGCCGATGTTAACCGGCACATTCTGTCGGCTCCCCCGGAAACGCTCCGGGAAGCCTGCCAGTGGATTATCTGGTTCCATCTGGCCTCCCGTACTTATAACCGGGACGGCGCCGGCGGACAAATAGATTCCCTCCTTGAGCCTTACTTTGAAAGAGACCTTGAGAAGGGCCGCATCACCGAGGACGAGGCCGTCTACTATCTGGGCTGTCTCCTCATCAACGACCCCATCTACTGGCAGCTGGGCGGTCCCGACAAGGACGGACGCGACCAGACTTCCCGCATTTCCTTCCTCATCCTGGAGGCGGCCGATCTCATCAACACCTCCCTTAACATCACCGTCCGTGTGTGGGACGGGCTGGATGAAAACCTCCTTCGCCGCTCGGTGGAATGCCTGGTGAAGAACAAAAACGGCTGGCCCCGCTTCTCCGGGGACAAGGCGCTGGTGGCCGGTTTCATGAAAAACGGCTATTCGGCCGCTCTGGCCCGCCAGCGCATTGCCGTGGGATGCAACTGGATGTCGCTCCCCGGACTGGAGTACACCATGAACGACCTGGTGAAGGTGAACATGGCCAAAGTGTTCGAGGTGGCCTGGCATGATATGCTGGACGGAGCCCCCGAACCTTCTACGGAAGCACTCTGGTCCTTCTTCTCCGAGCACCTGAAAAAGGCCGTGGCCACTGCGGCCGAGGGCATCCGCCATCACCTGAAGTATCAGAAATACAACGAGCCGGAGCTTCTTCTGAATCTCCTCAGCCATGGTCCCATCGAAAAGGGACTGGACGCGTCGGACGGCGGTGCCGAGTACTACAATCTGGCCATCGACGGCGCCGGTCTTGCCATTGCCGCCGACTCCTTCGCCGCCCTGGAGCAGCGGATAGAGCTGGAACACAGGCTCTCCTGGGAGATTGTGGCCGACAGTATAGCCGCCAACTTCGAAAACCGGGGCGGGGAAATGGTGCGCAGCATCCTCCGCAGCAGCGATCACTATGGCTGCGAAGGCAGCCTGGGGGAGAAATGGGCCCTCCGGATCCGGGACGAATTTGTGGCCGATGTCCTCTCCGAGCGCGAGACCAACCACGTCTTTATTCCCGGCTTCTTCTCCTGGGCCAACACGGTCTCCTTCGGGGAACACGTCCAGGCTACTCCCAACGGCCGCAAGGCCGGTACTCCCATCTCGCACGGGGCCAATCCGGTGCCGGGCTTCGTGGTGGACGGCGCCTCGCTGTCGCTGGCATCGGCCATCGCCAAAATCCAGCCCGGATACGGGAATACCGCCCCCATGCAGTGGGAACTGGATCCTTCCTTTGCCCGGGAAAAGCACGTGGACATCATCGAGTCCATCATCAAAACGCACATGGATCTGGGCGGAACGCTCATCAATGTCAATATCATGGACAAGGAGACGCTCCTGAAAGCCAATGAGAACCCCTCCGAATACCCCGACCTCGTGGTGCGGGTGACGGGCTTCACGGCCTATTTCTGCATGCTCTCTCCCAGCTTCCGCCAGCTGGTAGTGGACCGCCTCCTGGAAAGTTAATTGCCTATGAAACTGATTGAAACATACAGGCACAGCGCCCCTGGCTATGACCCTACCTTCATCTCGGACGGGTGGCAGGCGGCCTTTCTGAACTATGCTCCCGCCGAGGCGCTGGAGAGCATCGTGAAACTGGATATCCACCACCTTACAGACGAGGTTTTCGTGCTCCTGGAAGGGCATGCCGTGCTCATCGCCGCCGCCATCACCGGAGGCTCCGTCCAGTACGACCTTCAGGATATGGTGCCCGGTGTCATCTACAACATTCCCCGGGAAACCTGGCACAAGATTGCCATGCAGGAGGGAAGCCGCGTATGCATTGTGGAAAAAAGCGGCACCCACGTTTCTGATTTTGAATTTTACGACCTCTCTGCCCGCGAGCAGCGGCAGCTGCAGGAGGCCGTGCGTAACCTGACTGCTCAGCGATAATGGAAAATGGATTTTATATGGGCCTTTTGATGGTCCTTGTAGCCGGCTGTTTCTCGGGTGTGTTCTCGACACCTTTTGACCGCAACAGGAAGTGGGCCTGGGAGAACAACTGGCTGATATGGAGCGTGGTCGCTCTCATCGTGTGTCCGGCAATTGCCGTTTCGCTCACCATCCCGCACGTGTGGGACGTGTATGCGGCGCACCCTGGTGTAACGGCCATCATTGCAGTATTTGGTTTGGCCTGGGGAATCGGTGCCCTCCTGTTTGGAAAGGGCATCGATTACCTGGGCGTTTCGCTGGCCATTCCCATCATGCAGGGTCTCATCAATGCGGTGGGTACCGTGATTCCCTTCTTCGCTCAGGGTCATCCCGGGGATCTTTTCTCCCGGAGTCTTGTCACCATTCCCATCGGCGTTGTCATTACCCTTGGCGGCATTCTCCTTTTTGCTGCGGCGGGCCGAGAAAAAAACGGCGGGGCCGATGCCGCTGCATCCGGAAAGAGCTTTAAGAAGGGCCTTCTCATCGCCATCCTGGCTGGTGTCCTGGGCCCCATGATCAATCTGGGCTTTGTGATGGGCAGCCCCCTACAGGAGAAGGCGGTGGAACTGGGCGCCAGTCCCATGAGCAGTGCCAACGCCACCTGGGCCGTCATCTTTGTGACGGGCTTCCTGGTGAATGCAGGGCAGTGCCTCCTTCTTCTGAGAAGGAAGAAAACGGGGCAGAACTACAAGGGCGCGCCGCTCAAAAACTACCTCTGGGCGGCTCTCGCCGGCATCATCTGGTATGGCAGCATCCTCTTCTACGGTATGGGCTGCAATGAGATGGGGGATTACGCCGCCTCCGTGGGCTGGGCCATCATGCAGGCACCAGCCATCCTTGCCAGCGGCGTGGCCGGTCTCCTGATGGGAGAATGGAAAGGGGCTTCCCGGCCGGCACTTGCGAAAATGGCCGGCGGCATGGCGCTTCTGGTAGCGGGCATGGTCACCTTCTCCCTCAGTCATGCTTCTTCCCGTCAGAAAGAGCCTGTGGACTATGTGGATACGCGTATCGGCACGCAAGTGTGGAAAGGACAGTCCACGCTCTCGGGCCCCGAGGAACCCATGGGATTCGTGTATCCCGGCGTGGGCTACCCGAACGCCATGGTGCAGCTCTCGCCCCAGACGGCCAAGACCGACCGCTGCTATTTCTCCGACCATCCGGCCATCCAGGGCTTCCGGGCCAGCCATTATCCCAATGGCGCCGCCATGTCGGACTACGGCACGTTTACCCTTTCGCCTACGGTGGGAAAGGATGCCGTGCGGCCGCACGAGCGTGCATCGGCCTATACCCATGCGCGGGAAAAGGCTACGCCCTACTACTATAGCGTAGAGCTGGCCTCCGGGATCAAGGCGGAACTTACCGGCGTGTCCAGCTCCGGGATGCTCCGGTTCACCTATCCGGCTTCCGACGAGACCTGCCTTGTGGTGGACAACGCCCGCAGCGAGTTCAAGAACTTCTTCCACGTCCTTCCGGGAATGGATGAGGTGGAGGGCCGGATCTCCAACGAAGGACGTGTGGGCAACCAGGGCTATGCCGGCCCCGACTTTGCCTGTTACTTCGTGGCCCGGCTCAGCCGGCCTGCTGCGGGCTGCGCCATTGTCCCTGAACCGGTCTTTGCCCGTAATGAGGAACTCTTCCCGGAGGGCTTTTCCGGCGAATTCTATGACAATCCCGGCCTGGAAGGAGAGCCTGTCGCCCTCACGCAGGAAAAGAGCCTGGACTTTGACTGGGAGGGGTCTCCGGCACCCGGCGTTCCGGAAGATCACTTCAGCGTACGCTACAAGGGAACGCTGAAAGCCCGCCGGAGCGGAAAGCACGTCTTCTATGTGACCACGGACGATTCCGTGCGGCTCTTTGTGGACGGAGCGCTGGTAGTGGATTCCCACAAGACGCACCGGCCTGCCGCCGACCTTTACTCCGTTTACCTGGAGGAAGGACAAAGCTGCGATATGGCCATTGAATATTCGGAGAAGACGCGGCTTGCCACGGTTCGCCTTGCGTGTCTGGAGCCCGAAACGCGCTCTTCTGAAGAGCTGCAGAAGATGGCACTGGACGGCTCTGCAGGCTCTGCCCTGCAACTTTTCCTCCCTTCGAAGGATGGGCAGGTGGTGGAGGTACGGCTGGGTACGTCCTTCATCAGCCTGGAACAGGCCCGGGAAAACCTGGAGGCCGAGATAGGCCGGCGGCCGTTCGACGAGGTGGTGAAGGAAGGGAAGGCCGAGTGGGCCCGCCACATCGGCCGCATCGAGGTGGAGTCCTCGGAGGAGAACAAGACCATCTTTTACACCGCCATGCAGCGCATTGAACTGCTCCCGAGAAACCTCACCGAGGGCGGGCGCCACTACAGTGCCTATAACGGAAAGATTATGCCGGGCATCATGTATACCGACTATTCGCTGTGGGATACTTTCCGCGCCCTGCATCCGCTGCTGGTAATCCTGCACCCGGAGAAGGTGAACGACATGATCACCGGACTTCTGAACAGCTACGACGAGGGCGGCTGGATTCCCAAGTGGCCCAGCCCCGGCTATTCCAATATCATGACCGGGACGCACGGGGATGCCGTGATAGCCGATGCCTTTGTCAAGGGCGTGCGGGGCTTTGATACGCAGAAGGCGCTGGAAGCCATGATGAAAAACGCCACCACGGCCTCTGACGGCATCTATGCCGCCCGGGTGGGCATCCTGGACTATATCAGGCTGGGCTATGTGCCCACCGACAAGTACAAGGAGTCCTGCGTGCGCACCATGGAGTTTGCCTACGATGACTGGTGCATTGCCCAGATGGCCCGGGAAATGGGCCGGGAAGACCTGTACGCGATGCTCATGGAACGCAGCGGCAACTACCGGAATGTCCTGGATCCCGAGACGCACTTCATTCGGGGCCGTAACAGCGACGGTTCCTGGCGGGACCCGAAGGACCAGGCCGTGAGTACCTGGGCCCGGGGAACGGACCGTGACCGGGAAACGTATTACCGGAACATCACCTTCTTTGTCCCGCACGATGTGCCCGGCCTCATTGACTTTATGGGCGGAAAGGCACAGCTGGAGAGCCAGCTGGACGATTTCTTCGCCGGAGACTTCTATTACGTGGGAGATGAGTTCTCCATGCATGCCCCTTATCTGTATAATTACACGGATGCCCCCTGGAAGACGCAGAAGACGGTGCGGGATCTGGTGCGGAACAAGTTCAAGGCCAGCCTCGGCGGCCTTCCCGGCAACGATGACTGCGGCCAGCTCTCGGCCTGGTACATCTTCAGCGCCATGGGATTCTATCCGGTGTGTCCGGCCCTGCCCGTTTACCAGATTGGCAGTCCTTCCTTTGACAAGGTGACTCTCCATCTGGAAGACGGAAAGGACTTCACGGTGGTGGCCCGTGGCAATTCGGATGAAAATGTCTACATCCAGTCGGCCACCCTGAACGGAAAGCCCTATTCCCGCTGCTGGATTTCCCATGCCGATATCATGGCGGGCGGTACGCTGGAATTTGTCATGGGGCCCGAACCCAATCCCCGCTGGGGCAGGGAAGCCGGTGCTCCCGTGGAGGTAAAGGCTACCGACATGGGCATTGTCGGGGATGGAAAGACCCTCAATACGGAGGCCATCCAGAAGGCCATCGACTTCTGCCATGCGCAGGAAGGCGGCGGCGAACTGGTGTTCCCAGAGGGGAAGTACCTTACCGGAACGGTGGAACTCAAGAGTGGCGTGTCGCTCGTCCTGGAGAAGGACGCCACCATTCTTGGCAGTACCAACCCATACGACTACCGGGCGGTGCAGCAGACAAAGGGCGGGGACAACTCGGCCCTGGCCCTCATCGTGGCCGATGGTGCCTCGGGGATCGGCATCCGCGGGGAGGGGCTCATCGACGGGAACGGACGGGCGCTGGCCCTCGCCGTGGACAGCCTGCACCGGACGGGCGAGCGCATTGACCCCAACTACACCACCCGGCTCAACCGGCCCAATGAGACGGCCCGTCCCAAGCTCTTTTTTATCTCGGACTCCGACCACGTGGAGGTGGAAGGGCTCCGGCTCCGAAACAGCGCCTGCTGGGGGCTGTCCTTTGACCGCTGCACCTACCTTACCCTGAAGGACCTGGACTTCGAGAACCGCGCCTACTGGAACAATGACGGAATTGACGTCACGGACGGAAAGCACGTCCGCATCACGCGTTGCCGGATTAACTCGGCCGATGACGGCATCTGCCTCAAGTCCTACCACACCGATTCCTCGTGCGACGACATCGAGGTCTCCGACTGCGACGTCATCAGCAGTGCCAGCGCCGTCAAGTTCGGGACGGCCTCGTGGGGCGGCTTCCGGAACATCGTCATCCGGGATATCCGGGTAAAGGATACGTTCCGTTCGGCCATTGCCATCGAGAGCGTGGACGGCGGGCACATTGACAACGTGCTGGTGGAGAATATCCATGCCGAGAATACCGGGAACGCCATTTTCATCCGCCTGGGTCACCGCGGCGGAAAGGCGCCGGGAACGCTGCAGAACGTAACCATCCGGAACCTCTACGTGGACATTCCCTTCGGCCGTCCGGACCTTGCCTATGACATGAGAGGCCCGTCGCTGTCCTTCTTCCACAATCCCATCCCCAGTTCCATTACGGGTATTCCCGGGCACTGCGTGGAGAATGTGACCCTGGAGAATGTGGAGGTCCGCTGCCCGGGAAGAGCCAGCAAGGGAATGGCCTACATGCCGCTCTGGCGGCTGGACGACATCCCTGAGAAAACGGACAGTTATCCGGAGTTCTCCATGTTCGGGGAATTGCCCGCCTATGGCCTGTTTGTGCGCCATGTGCGTGGCCTCGCGCTTAACCATGTGCGTTTTACGCTCAAGGACGAAGACTTTCGTCCCCGGTACGTCTTTGTGGACGCGGAGGGGATTGAGGAAAACTGACAACCTAATCAATCACAACTTTTTAATCATCGGTTATGCATTTCATTAAAACTATTCCAATCGGAGGAAAAGCACTTGCCATGTGCATGCTCATTTCCTCGTTACTGGCGGCCGCTCCGGCAGGGGCCAGTACTGCAACGCAGACCACATCCCTTGGGCAGCAGGAAGGTGTTGTCAAGGTGTCCGGTCAGGTACTCGATGAAAACGGCATCCCCGTAGGCGGGGCTTATGTGAGTGTAGTGGGTACGGCAAACGGTACCACTACGGATGCCGAAGGAAAATGGACCCTGAACGTTCCCAAGGGGAGTACGCTCGAATTCTCCTTCCTGGGCTTTGTGACCGAAACCGTGACCGTGACCGGTCCCGGCAGCATTTCGCTGGTCCTCAGGCAGGACAGCGAGTTCCTGGACGAGATTGTGGTGGTGGGTTACGGCAGCGTCAAGAAGGCGAACCTCACCGGCTCCGTTGCCAAGATCTCCCAGGATGCCATGAAGGACCGTCCCATCGCAACCATCGGTGAGGCCTTCCAGGGCCAGATTGCCGGTGTGTACTCATCGGCTGCCGCCGGCGGCCAGCCCGGTGAGGACCTCTCCATCCGCATCCGCGGTATCAACACCATCAATGGCTCCAGCCGTCCGCTCTATGTGATTGACGGCGTTCCGCGTGACAACATGAGCGACCTCAATCCTTCCGACATTGCCTCGGTACAGGTGCTCAAGGATGCCTCTTCGTCGGCCATCTACGGATCGCGCGGTGCCAGCGGCGTTGTCCTCATCGAAACCAAGCAGGGCTCCGGCAAGCCTACGGTTACTTTTGATGCCTACTACGGCTTCCAGAGCCCGGAGCGCACCATGGACCTGCAGGAGGGTTATGAATATGTGGCCCAGGAGATGTATATCCGCAATGTCAATCATCTGAGGGCTGGCGGCAGCATGAAGGATCCCATGTCTTCCCGACAGGCAGCCAACCAGATTCCTTCCTGGTGGCTCACTACCGATTCCTTCACCAACTGGCAGAAGGAAGTGCTGCGCACGGCTCCCATCCAGAACTATCAGGTGTCGGCATCGGCCAAGGGCGACTGGGGCTCCGTCTACATGTCGGCCGGCTATATGGACCAAAGCGGTATTCTGGTGGGCTCTGAGTACAACAAGGCCAACGGCCGTGTCAACGCTTCCCTCAACGTGACCAAACGGCTCCGCGTGGGTATCAACCTGGGCGTGTCCCGTTCCGTCCAGAACGGCGCGGGCGGCGGCGGAAAGGAATCGGCCCTGCACCATGCCATCATCCATTCGCCGCTGGTGGGCCGCGACGCCGCCACGCGGGACAATGGCATCCCCTCCGCGACGGAAGTGGGCGAAATCTTCCCCAGCCCTTATCTGAGACTCATCCAGATTACGGACCAGACGGAGACCACCCGCATCAATGCCTCCCTCTGGGGAGAGGTGGACATCCTGGACGGCCTTACGTTCAAGACGCTCTACAGCAATACCTATGACGGCAGCAAGTATGAGTATTTCCTGCCGGGCAACATCAACCGCAACGGCTACCAGTCGGAGGGCAGCAGCAGTGCAGCCCGCATCAACAACTGGACCTGGCAGAACACGCTCACCTATGACAAGACCTTCGGAAAGCACGCCGTCAACGTGCTCCTGGGCCAGAGCGTGGAGAAGCAGAATAACTACGGAATTGACGCCGCCGCTACCGGATGGACGTATGAGAACCTCACCACCCTCAATCTGGCTCCCACGCCTACGGAGGCTTCTACGGTTCGAGAAGGCTATGCCAATGCTTCTTTCTTCGGCCGTGTGAGTTATAACTATGATGAAAAGTATCTTTTCACCGCCAGCGTGCGGCGTGACGGTTCTTCCCGCTTCGGCCTCAATTACAAGTGGGGTACTTTCCCTTCCGTCTCCGTGGGCTGGAAAATCAACAAGGAAGACTTCATGAAGCACGTGGACTGGATTTCCCTCCTGAAGGTGCGCGCTTCCTGGGGTAAGGCCGGTAACGACAACATGGGCAGCAATTACCCGTCTGTGGCCGCTCTGGGTACGTACAACACGGTTTGGAACGGCAACCTGGTTTCCGGCGCCGCCGCTTCCAACATGCCTAACGTGGACCTGAAGTGGGAGGCTACCAAGTCCCTGAACCTGGGCCTGGACTTTGCCGCTTTCAAGAACCGCCTGCAGGTGAGCGTTGACTACTACATCAACGACACCGACGACCTGCTGTTCTCCCAGCCGGTTCCTTTCACTACGGGATTCAGCTCCTATACCACCAACATCGGCCTGGTGCGCAACACCGGCGTCGAGGTGGACATCAACTCCACCAACGTGGTTAGGGGAGACTTTACCTGGAGCTCCAACCTGAACCTCTCGCACAATAAGAATGTGGTCCTCGATATGGGCGGACAACAGACGCTGGATGTGACCAGCTGGGGCCAGAAGTACCGCACGGAGGTGGGTAAGCCCCTGAGCCAGTTCCTGGCCTACCATACCATCGGCCTCCTTACTCCCGACTGCTTCGATGCCAGCGGCAACGCCATCGTTCCCATCCTGGCCGGCCAGGAGGAAGGCAACTACCGCTATGAGGACGTGAACAAGGACGGAAAGATCACCGCCGACGACATGGTGGTGTGCGGAAACAACTTCCCCGACCTGGTATTCGGTTTTACCAACAAGTTTGCGTACAAGAACTTCGAGCTCAGCGTCCTGCTTCAGGGACAGATTGGCGGCGAAATCATGTATATCGGCGGCCGTCACAACAACCTGGGTAACTCTGGCCGTAACTCCTACCGTCACTGGCTCCACAGCTACAAGCCGGATTTCGAGGCCATGTACGGTGCGGGTGAGAACCCGATTCCCGTGGAGTACTGCAAGCAGCATGGCGTGGACATGAGCTGGGACGGCAAGACGCCCTATGCATGGGGCCAGTCCGGCGGCGGCGTGGCCGACGACAACCGTATCTTCAGCACCACCTATCTGCGCGTGAAGAACATCACCCTCAGCTACAACCTGCCCAAGAGTATTCTTAAGAAGGTGAACATCAAGGGATTGAAGGTGTATGCCGCTATGGACAATGTGTATATCTTCACCAACTACATTGGATATACTCCCGAATCCAATACCAACGGTAACGGCACCACCCGCCTGGGTGTGGACTACAGCACCTATCCGCTGAGCCGTCGTGTCATCTTTGGTGCCAGTCTCACTTTTTAATGAATCAGCGTTATGAAAAATAGTATCAGAATCTTTGCACTGGTGTCCCTTTGCGCGGCTTCGCTGGGCATCATGGGCTGCAGCAAGTTCCTCTCCGAAGAGCCGCAGTCGCAGTACTCGATGGGTACCTTCTACAAGACGCCCTCCGATTTTGAGATTGCCATTGCCGGTGTCTATGCCGGGCAGCAGGAGCTTTACAACAACCTGGGCGGCGTGTTCCGCATGGCCATTACCCGCAGTGACGACACCAAGGTGGGTGCCGGCTATGTGGACCAGAACGACAAATTCCTGGACGATGCCACGGGCTCGTACATCCAGAATCTGTGGCAGGAACTCTACATAGTGGTGTCCCGCGCCAATGCCATCATCACCCGTATCGACGGCGTCGAGTTCGAGGACGAGACCATGAAGAAGGCCATCAAGGGCGAGGCTCTTGCGCTCCGTTCCTGGGCTTACTATCAGCTGGGCGTTTCCTTTGGCGGCGTTCCGCTCTTTGACAAGGAGTATTCCACCGCAGAGGTCAAGACCATCAAGCGTTCCACTCAGGCGGAGACTTTCGCCTTTGCGGCCGAGGGGTATACCACGGCCATCGGCCTGCTCCCTACGGAGTGGACCGGGAAGAATGTGGGCCGCATCACCAAGTATGCCGCCGAGGCTGGTCTGGCCCGTTTGTACATGTTCCAGAGCAAGTTCTCGGAGGCCAAGACGCTTCTCGGAGACATCATCACTTCCGGCAAGTATGACATGGCCGAAAAGTACGAAGACTGCTTTGACGATGCTTTCAACAACACCAAGGAACGCGTCTGGGAGATTCAGTTCACCAACGGCGGCCTGGGAGAGGGCAACATCCTTCCCAACTCCTTCATGCCCGACGGCTATCACGGCACGCTCACTCCGTTCACGGGAGCATCGGCCTTCCTGGAAGTGTCCCAGGACCTGGTGGCCGCCTATGAGCCCGGAGACCTAAGAAAGGACCAGTCCATCGTGGCCGATGTCATCGTGGGCAGCGCTCCCCGCACCGGCTGGTATATCAGCAAGTGGCTGCACTACACGGCGGTTCCGGTGAACAACAACGACTTTGCCATCAACCTGCCTGTGGTTCGCTACACCGACGTTCTTCTCATGTATGCCGAGTGCCTGAACGAAGCGGGCTACTCCGCTACCGGCGATGCCTTCAAGTACATCAACAAGGTGCGCGGGCGGGCGGGCCTGAGCGCCCTCACCGCTGCTACCACGCCCGACCAGGCCGCCTTCCGCAAGGCCATGATGCAGGAGCGCCGCGTGGAGTTTGCCTTCGAAGGACTGCGCTGGCTGGACCTCGTGCGCTGGGGAAAGGCCGTGGAGGTGATGGATGCCTTCCTGAAGCAGCCGGAGAACGAGAACGGCCTGTACAAGATGGGTACCACCGACCGCTATCTGTATGCGATTCCCAGCCAGGAAATTGCCAATTACAACGACAAGTCCATTATGTGGCAGAATGACGGATTTTAATCGTATATTTACCTGAGTTTTTCAGGAGGCGGGGAAAGAGCCTTCTTCGCCTCCTCCCTTTTTTTGTTCCGCCCGTGAAACACTACCTGCTTTTTCTTCTGACATCGCTCCTTTTCGGGAACGCACTGAATCTGGAACCCGCCCGCTGGATCTGGTATCCCTCGTCGCGCACGCCCCAGAACACGTTTGTCCTCTTCCGCAAGGACTTCGACGTGAAGGAAGTCCCTTCCGAAGCCCGGGGCTGGATTGTGGCCGACAGCCGCTACCGTCTCTTCGTGAACGGAAAGCGCGTGCAGTGGGGACCGGCGCCTTCGGACCCCCGCTGGCAGGAGGCCGATCCCGTGGATCTGGCTCCTTACCTGCAGCCGGGGCGCAACACCCTTGCCGTGGAAGTGTGCTTCTTCGGCAGCGGGGACGGCACCACGCCCATCGGCAAGCCTGGCCTCTTGATGAACGTGGACGTGGGCGGGCAGCGCATTGTCACGGATTCTTCCTGGCGCTGCACGCTGCCGGGAAGCTGGGAGCCGGGCAAGTACAAGCGCTGGTTCCTTCGCTCCCTGCAGGAGTGCTTCGACGCCCGCAAATATCCCTACGGCTGGATGCAGCCGGATTATCACCTGGACCGCAGCTGGCTGGCCGCGCGCGTCGTCGGCAGGGGAGACCGTCCTTCGATTTGTAACCAGTACCGGGACTATCTCTGGGAGGCCCGCAGCAGCCGCACCGATGTCGAGATCCGGGAGCGTTCCGTGCCGCTTCTTCGCGAGGAATGCGTGGAGCGTCCCACCCTTGAAGAAACTTCGCTCATCGACTGGAAGGTCCCGGCCGAAAACTACTTCGACATGGCCATGGATGAGGCTGCCTTTATGGTGAGCGACTGGAAGCTGCATGACTTTCGGGATACGGCCTACGTGATTGCCCCGGCCGGCGGAAAAACGGTGTCCTGCGTCTTCTCCTTCGATGAGCAGGGCGTAGGATTTCCCTATTTCACCATCGATGCTCCTGAAGGGACGGTGGTGGAGATGCTGGTGCACGAGGCCCACGAGCCCGGGGCATCGGCTATTCTCAATACGCACTTCCACTCCTGGACGCGGTTTGTGTGCAGGGAGGGCGTGAATCACTTTGAGACGTTCGACTTCGAGAGCTTCCGCTGGGTACAGTTTCTCATCCGGAATTTTGACCGGCCGGTCACGCTTTCGGGCATCGGCCTGCGCAGAAGGACGTATCCCTGGCCGGTGACGCCGGAGATCAGGGTGGCCGATGATACCCTGCAGCGGGTGCTGGACGCCACGGTAAACACCCTGAACAACTGCGCGCAGGAGACTATCGTGGACGGAATGGCCCGCGAACGCCAGCAGTACAGCGGCGACGGCGGCCACCAGATTCACGCCCTGTACCAGTTCTTCCGTCCCGAGCCGCTCCTGACCCGCTACATCAATACCTTCAGTCAGGGCAGTTCCCTGGAGGGGTATTTCATGGACAGCTGGCCGGGATGGGACCGCATGGTGCGCATCTTCGAGCGGGAACTGCAGCTGACGGCCTGGGGGCCCATCCTGGACCACAGCATCGGCTTCTGCTTCGACGTGCAGAATTATTACCTTTATACGGGCAAAAAGGAGAATCTGACGGAGGTGTTCCCGCGCCTGGAGAAATTCTACTATTATTTGAAATCCCTTACGGATCCTGCCGAGGGTCTGGTGCCTTCCGAGGGCCTGGGCATGTGCTCGGTGTACATGGACCAGAAGGCCTACCGCAACGACCGTGAGAAGCAGCTGGCCCTGAACCTCTATATCGCCGCCATGTGCCGCGAAGCCCTGGCGCCCCTCTGCGATGTCTTCGAAGCCCCGGCGCTGAAAGAGGATGTCCTGGCTTACGGGGAAAGCGTCCGGGAGGCCTGTGTGCACAAGTTCTGGGACCCTAAGCAGCAGGTCTTCGTGCTCAATCTTCCCTGGCGGGAAGAGGACGGGCAGGACCGTTACTGCGACCGCTCCCTGGCTACGGCTCTCCTCTACGACCTGTGCCCGGACGGAGCTTATGAAAAAAGCCTGGACATCCTGGTGAACCGGCCTTTGAATCTGGGGATATCCTATCCGTGCAACCTGGTGTGGCCCATGTGGGCGCTGGCAAAGTACGGAAGGATGGATGTGGTGCTGAAGGATCTTCGCACGCGCTGGGGCGGCATGCGCTCCGTGTGGGAGAACAATACGCTGGAGGAGTTTTTTGACGCGCAGCCGGACAACACTTCCCAGTGGAGCCACTGCGCGGTGATGCCGCTCATCGCCCTGAGTCAGGGCATCGCGGGCATCGTCCCGCTCAAGGCCGATGGCAGCCTCATCCGGATTCGTCCGCAAACCGCCGGTCTCCCTTATGTGGAGATGGATGTGTGGACTCGGCGGGGCCCCGTCCATTTCAAAAGCGTCCGGAAGAAAGGCCGCTGCACCCTGTTCCTGGATATCCCGGATGGGGTGGAGGCCGAATTGTGGCTGGATGGAAAGGTGACGCTGGTTAAAGGAAAAGTGCAAATCAAAACCAAGTGACGATGAATGAACTGTTTGATGTGAACGGAAAAGTCGTAGTCATCACCGGCGCCTGCGGGGTGCTGGGGTCCTGTGCGTCCCGTTATTTTGCCTCGCTGGGGGCCAGGGTGGCGCTCCTGAACCGGGAGCGTAGTGTCGAAAAAGGCCGTGCGCTGGCGCAGGAGATCTGTGCCGGAGGCGGCGACGCCAGCTTCTTCGTCTGCGACGTGCTGGAGGAAGCGTCGGCCCAGGAAGCTCTGCAGCAGGTCATGGCGCGTTATGGACAGGTGGATGTCCTGCTGAACGCTGCCGGCGGCAACCTGTCTGCCGCGAACGTGGCGCCGGACCAGAGCGTCTTCGACCTGGACATCGAGGCCATGAAGAAGGTGTGCGACCTCAATATCTTCGGCACGGTGATTCCCACCAAGGTCTTTGCCCGGGCCATGGCCCGGCAAAAGAAGGGCTCCATCATCAACTTCTGCTCCATGTCTTCCTTCCGCCCGCTTTCCCGCGTGGCGGGTTACGGCATCGCCAAGGCGGGCATCGCCAACTGGACGCAGTGGCTGGCCGGGGAACTGGCCATGAAATACGGGGAGGGGCTCCGGGTGAACGCCGTGGCGCCGGGCTTCATCCTCACCGAGCAGAATCGCACGCTGCTCACCAATCCGGACGGTTCGCCCACCGAACGCACCCGCCAGATCCTCCAGCATACGCCCTTTGGCCGCCTGCTGCAGCCGGATGAGATCCTGGGCGCCCTGCATTACCTGGCCTCAGATGCCTCCAAGGGTGTAACTGGCACCATCGTAACTATAGACGGCGGCTTTAACTCTTTCAGCATATGATGTACACCATGCGGCAGTCTTGGCGGTGGTACGGCCCCTCCGATCCCGTTACCCTGGACAAAATCCGTCAGGCCGGCGTCACGGACATCGTGAGCGCCCTGCACCATATTCCCAACGGGGAGGTGTGGCCGGTGGAGGAAATCCAGAAGCGAAAAGCGCAGTGTGCAGAGAAGGGACTGGTGTGGAGCGTGGTGGAGAGCGTTCCCGTACATGAGCACATCAAGACGCGGGAAGGGGAGTATCTCCGGTATATTGAGAATTACAAGCAGACCATCCGTAACCTGGCGGCCTGCGATATCCATGTCATTACCTATAACTTTATGCCGGTGCTGGACTGGACCCGCACCGACCTTGCCTTCGGGATGCCCGACGGGTCGCTGGCCCTGCGCTTTGAAAAGGCGGCTTTCGTGGCGTTTGACCTTTTTATTTTGCATCGGAGAGGTGCGCGCGAAGACTACTCGGCCGAGGAAATTGCCCGGGCCGAGGCCCGCTACCGGGAAATGTCCGAGGAGGATGTCCATCGGCTTACCCGCAATATGATTGCCGGCCTTCCGGGCAGCGAGGAAAGCTTTACCCTGGAGCAGTTCCAGGCGGCGCTGGACCGGTATAAGGCCGTGGATGCGGAGACGCTGCGGGAGAACCTTATTTTCTTCCTGCGGCAGGTGTGCCCGGTCTGCGACGAGGTGGGCTCCCGGATGGTTATCCACCCCGACGATCCGCCGTATCCCATCCTGGGACTTCCGCGCATTTTGTCTACGGCCGATGACTTCCGCCGGATTGTCGAGGCGGTCCCGAATCCTTCCAACGGCCTGAACCTTTGCACGGGGTCCTTCGGCGTAAGGCCCGACAATGACCTTCCGGCCATGATGCGGGAGTTCGGGGACCGCATAGACTTTGTGCATCTGCGCTCGACGCGGCGGGATGCAGAGGGAAATTTCTATGAGGCAAACCTGCTGGAGGGGGACGTGCCGGTCTATGAGGTGATGAAGGCCATGCTGGAGGTGGAGCAGAAGCGTGGATGCCGCATCTATCTGCGTCCCGACCACGGACACCAGATGTGCGACGACCTGGGCCGTCGCTCCAATCCGGGGTATTCGTGTTATGGGCGTCTGCGCTCGCTCGCCGAGCTCAGGGGCATCGAGTATGCCCTTATTTCATCACAAACAGAAGGGTAGCTCCGTCCTTGATGTCTTCGTAGCGGAGGGTGGTCCCCTTGAGCTTTTTCCCGTTGAGGTAGACTGCCTTTACGCGGACGTGCTCGGGGGACCATCCTTTCGTTTCAACGTTGAGGATGCTGCCGCCGGAGAGGCGGACGCTTACGCCGGGGAGGCAGGGGGAGCCCAGTTCGTACTCGTTGGAGCCGGGGCAGAGGGGATAGAAGCCCAGGCAGTTGAAGATGTACCAGGCGCTCATCTGGCCGCAGTCGTCGTTGCCGCTGAGGGCGTCGGGGGTGTTGCCGTAGAAGTGGTCGGCTACGTAACGTACCCATTTCTGGCATTCTTCCGGTTTTCCCAGTTTGTTGTACAGATACAGGACGTGGTGGCAGGGCTCGTTGCCGTGCCAGTAGCCGCCGATGCGGCCCCAGATGTCGTGGGCGCCGGGGATGTCGTCGCTCATTTCCAATTTGAAGATGCCGTCCAGGCGGTCTCTGAGGAACTTTTTACCGGCTATGGCCATGTAGTCTTCGAAGGCATGGGGGACGGTCCAGGTGTACTGGAGGGTGAAGCCTTCGGTGATGTCTCCCCAGCCGTTCACGCTGCCGGGGCCTTCGTAAGCGATGGGGGCAAAGGGGGTGCGCCAGTTGCCCTCAGAGTCGCGGCCGCGCATGTATTTGGTTTCGGGATCGATGAGGTTGCGGTAGTTGAAGCTTCGCTTGAGGAAGAACTCGTAATCTTCTTCATGTCTAAGCAGTTTTGCGGCCTGGGCGATACACCAGTCGTCGTAGGCGTACTCCAGCGTTTTGGAGACGGATTCCTTTTCTTTGTCAAAGGGGACGTAGCCGAGGGCCGTGTACTCGGGCAGGCAGTCGTAGTGGGGGTTGGTGGCGGTGGTCTTCATGGCCTCGAAGGCGCGCTCGTAGTCGAAGCCCTGGACGCCCTTGACCATCATGTCGGCGAGGACGGAGACGGCGTGGTAGCCAATCATGCACCAGGTTTCTCCGCCGTAGAAGGACCAGATGGGGAGCATATGCTCGGCGCTTTTGTCGTAGTGCTCCAGCATGGAGTTGGCAAGGTTGGCCTGCAGGGACTGGTTGGTAAGGTTCAGGAGGGGGTGGAAGGCCCGGTAGGTGTCCCAGAGGGAGAAGGTGGTGTAGTTGGTGAAGCCGTGGGCCGTTTCGATGGTGCCGTCATGTGCGCGGAAGCGTCCGTCTACATCCTGGAAGAGGAAGGGGTGCATGGCGGTTCGATACACGCTGGTGTAGAAGGTTTCTTTCTGCTGGCGGGTGCAGGCGGGTGCAAGGGTGTATCGGCCCAGCTCCTGTTCCCAGAGGGCATCGGCCTCCTGTGCTGTGTCTTCGAAGGATTTGCCGTCCAGCTCCGTGAGGTTGCGGAGGGCGCCGTCGGTTCCGGTTCCGGAGACGGCCACCTTCACTTCTACGAGGTTGCCGGCGAACTGCAGGGTGGCCTTGAGGCTGTCTCCCCAGGCCTCCAGGCTGCTGCGGAAGCGGTCGGTGTTGTAGATGACGGGTTCACCGCTCTTGAAGATGGTCAGTTTCTCGATGGGCTGGGAGAAGCGGGCGGCGAAGTAGACGTGGCGGTCCGGGTTCCAGCCGTTTACGATTTTACTGCCCACGATGGTGTAGGGGTCTATTTGCCGGACAGAGGCCCAGACGCATTTCCAGCGGAGGGTATGGTGCAGGTCTACCGTCAGGGTGGCTTCGCCGGGGAAGGTGAAACGGAGGATGCCGCTTCTGAGGGATGCGGTCATCTCTGCCTTGATGCCGTTGAAATGGGCGCTGTAGTAGCCTGGACGGGCGCTTTCGAGGTTGTGGTTGAGGGGTGCCTCGGCCTTGTCCCCGGGAACAAAGAGGAAGTCTCCGAGGTCCGGGATGCCGGTTCCGCTGAGGTGGGTGAGGCTAAAGCCCATGAGGGTGGGCTTGGTGTACTTGTACCCGGCGGCTACGTCGTAGTCGTAATCGTCTGTGTCGGGGCTGATCTGGATGCCGCCGTAGGGCAGCTGCGCTCCGGGGTAAACGTTTCCGAACCCGGCCGTGCCCACAAAAGGATTGACGTAGCTGGTGAGCTTTTCTTCCTGGGCCTTGGCCGTGGTGAGGATAATCAGTGAGGTTAGGAGGGTGAACAGTTTTTTCATTGGGTACAAGTTTTCTCCAAATTTAGTGATTTTTTGCGGATTTCTTTGCGTCTGGTGCGGGTAACTTGACGTTTTTGAGCCAGTTACCCGCAAAAAGGGCCTTTTTTGCAGGTAACTTGACCGTTTTTGTCCGGTTACCCGCAGTGCTGCCAAGAGATTAATCCGGGAGGATGCGACGTGCGCCGATGTAGCGCATCATGAAATAGGGGTGTGAGGAAGTCTGCTCCACGACACCCTGGGAGACAGAGGCGTGGATGAAGGTGAAGCTGCCTTTTTCGCGGTCTACGGATACCACAATGCCCACATGGCCGATGGCGCGGACACCGGCCCGTTTGCCAAAGAAAACCAGATCTCCTTTCTGGAGGTCCCTGTAGCTTTTGACAGGGCGGCCTTCCCGCAGCTGCACGGCGCTGTAGGCTGTGAGCTCATAGCCGAAGTGCTTGTAGACGTAACGGGTATAGCTGGAACAGTCAAATTGCCGGGGACCGCTTGCCCCCAGCTTGTAGGGCGTGCCCAGGAAGGTCCTGGCGTAGGCCACAACGTCATCTCCGGTAACGCGCTCCTGGGCCGATGCCGTCCCGGAAAGCAGGATGGCTACGGTGATGAGGAGGTATGAGAGGAGTTTACGCACAATGAGCAAATTTACAAAGAATTAGTAAAATGAGGGTAGAGTGTGCGTGAAAATGAGCGTGATTGTCAACAGATGCTCCGGACAACAAACAGAATTTGCCGTTTATGCTAATATGCTAAAAATGAGTGAATTATGAAAAGTCCTCCAGGAGAAAACGAAAGGAGAAAAATGCGTAAATCGGTCACTATTAAGAACATAGCAAAAACGGCCATTTTCTCGGTAATAATAGAACTGAGGCGGAGTCTTTGAATAGGGCCCAAATATACATAGTTTGTTTTATTTTCCGTATTTTTGCAGAGCAGAAATTAATATTGCGTGGAATGAAGTTTCTTGGAAATATACTCTGGCTTGTCTTTGGTGGCATTGTCATCGCCATCATTTACTACATCGTGGGGCTCATGATGTGCATCACAATCATCGGCATTCCTTTTGGGGTGCAGCTTTTCAAGTTGGGCACTTATGCGCTGTGGCCGTTTGGGCGTGACCTGGTGAACGGGCCCAATGAGCCCGGATGTGTTTCGGTGCTGATGAATCTCATCTGGATCCTCTGCGGCTGGTGGGAGATTGCCATTCTGCACTTTACCTTCGGCCTTCTCTTCTGCTTAACGATTGTGGGAATTCCCTGGGGCCTGCAGCATTTCAAGATGGCCATCGCGACTGTGTTTCCGTTTGGTAAGACAATCAGACGGGTGTGAGGGTGAAATGGGGTGAATGAAGAATTTCCTCCGGGAACTTGGCGGCTTTTGTGGCGCTTAAATAGTTGAATACTAAACGATTAGAATAACTGACGGGTGTGGATAGCATACCCGTCAGTTACTTTAATGCGCTGATTGTCAGCGTGATAAGCGCCACGGTTTCATCTTCCGTCCGATGTACGTACATCGAAACCACACTGGAATGCCGTTTTTTTGTACGTACATCCACATCAAGAGGGCTTTAAGCAGAAAGGTGTTTGAAGTGAACCAAAAGTTTGCTATATTTGAGGTATGAAGACCTTGAAACTCGTACCTTTAGCCCTGGGGGCTGCTCTTTTTGCCGGATGCGGCAAAGACTCAGTGAATGATAAGAATCCGGCCGAGGTGGAAACCCCCGCGGCGCCCTTCACGCTCACGGCTGTGGAGACGCGCGGCCTTGCCGGCAGCTTTGACTGGACCATTTCGCGCTCCGGAGTGACAGATTCCGTGAATGAGGACATCGATGAGATGTATGTGACCGCCTTCAATTCCGTGGTGGTTACGGTGACTCCGGAGGCTGGCAGCAGTGCCGTCTACGATGGATTCAACGTGCGTTCTTCCAACCCGGATGCCGTGAAGGTGACGCCGCTGGACAAGCATTCGTTCGAGATGAAGCGGCCGTTTGGGGGAGCCGATGGCGATGCCACCGTGGAAGTGTGGAATGGAAGCGGCAACCAGAAATTTGGCACTACGTTCAAGGTGAAGTCGGTGAAGGTGATTGAACCCACGCACATGGTTTTCTTGGTGGATGGGAAACGGGTGCTGGTGCCGGTCTCGGACTCCGAAGAAGAGGCACAGGCACACTATGACAACCATATGGCCGAGCACGTTATCCTGGTGATTCCGGAAAGCGAGAAGACGGAGAACTGGGATGTGGACCTGGATAAAAGTAACGACTGGGATGACATTGTCGTACATGAGATCATCATCAAGGGTGTATATCCGGAGAATTCTTCTTATGATTATGTCGAAGAAAAGCGCCATAGTAAAGGCTCCAAATCATCTCTCTGGTTGCAGCTTCTAGAGGGCCGTGGTTTTACATATACGTTTGATGAGTTCAAAGGCGCTATCAAGGAGTTTCAAAACTATAATGCCTGTTATGTAGCGGCACACACAGAATGTACAGGATTCGGTGGTGGTCGTGCTCCGTGCCTGTTTGTGGTTTCTACTCAAGGCTCTCAGACCTATCGTAAATATTGTTTTTCGGCATACGATTGGGAAGAATATGTGACTTGGTAGCGTGCAGAACAGCAAAAGAAAGCAGCGGGCTACCCTAGTGGGGAGCTCGCTGCTTTCGTAGTACTCTGTTACAAGATTCGGCCTTGAATCCACTGTGCGGTGTGCATGAAGTAATAACCACAGCCGCTGGTGCCCTTGTAGGTGTGCGTCTCGCTTCCTTCAGGATGGATGAACATCAGATCCGAATTGAAATACTTAAGAAGTCCATTTTGATAGTGATTATAGCTATCGAATGTCCTATCCGGCGGCGCCGGCATAAACTCCAACCTCGGTCCACTATCCGAGTTATACCCGGTGAAACCACATTCGTGCCAGCCAGGCTCCCACTCGTGGTTGCTGTGCTGGTACCAGCAATTGTCACTTACCTTGAAAAGAAAGCCACCGCGCTTCATTACCCGCAGGTTATTGTTATTATGCGCCTCACTCACCGTGCAGCTCCCTCCGTGCAGAGCCATACCGTCCCACTCCCATGCCCATTCGATGTTGTACTGGCGATTGGTGTGAGTGGTGCGGACGTCGGGCCAGGCGGCGCCAAGGCCGTCGGCGGTGTAGGCGGAGGCATCTCCCAGATAGTCGGTGTACACTTCCATGGTCTGGGACACCATATCGGCAACGCCCCGCGCCACGACGGCGCCGTGGAGGAAGAGCCGGCCACGGTAGAAGGGCGCGGCCGAGTAGAGTCGCTCGTGCGAATAACGGTTTTCCACATATCCATACAGGGCGAACGTGCCGGCTTTCCGCTGCGTGCGGGCGAGCGTGACAGAGCTCCAGGAAACCGTACTGCCGGAGCGCGAGAACAGGCCCGAGAGCTCGCTGTTCATGCCGGTATCCCCCTGCAGCATGGCCGCTATTCCGTAGTAACTGCTTCCGGCCTGGATGGTCGGGAGTGTAGCAGAGTAAGTATTGGTTGAATACCCACCCAGCACCGTGCTCAGCACCGAGAAATCCTGAATATCCTTAGCCGTATTTAAAGTAACGCTGGAAGGAAAGGCGCTGAAGGGGTTCACGGAACGGACGGTGGCACGTGCGGGAGAGATACCGGTAGCAGCCGCCTTGGGCGCTACGGAGAGGTAGCCGATGGTAGTCCCGGCCGCATCGGGATAGTAATCGCCGCCCGCATGGAGCGCCTTGGCGTGCAGGGTAATGGTGCCGTAGCCGGACGGGCAGGAGGCCTCCAGCAGGGGTGTAGTTACCGAGGGCCTGACGGCCAGGAGTTCGTCGTAGAGGTCGGCCGCCAGATACGAGCCGACAGCCGTGGCGGTAGCGGAGGTGACGCGCCGGCTGAGGGTCCCGGAAGCGCCGCTGTAACTGGCACTGATGCTGCTGCCGGAAAGCCCGGTGGCGCCGGTTTTGGCCTCGGCTCCGTCGGGATTGACGTAACACGCCGTGGCGTTCAAACGAAGCTGGGGCGCCGCTACCCTGAACGTAATCTCTTCATCCTGACCGGTTTCCTCGCAGGTAGCAAGGACCGTAACCTCTCCGGCCCCGAGGATGTTCACCATCTGCGACTGCCGGTTGGCGGCCGCCGAGAGCCGTACGAGCTCGCTCCCGCCCGTAACCGTATACTCCACTATGGCCGAGGGCTTGTCCAGCTGCGTCGCCACCAGCCGGCCGCGCTGCGCGACGTAGCCCGGCGCCCCCGCATCCCACTTGAGCCCAAGGGGCGCACTCACATCGAACGTGACCACATTGGAGGCCACTTTTCCATCGGCCGACTTCACCTGCAAGGTGTGCGTGGTACGAAGGGCGGCCTTGGCCCCGGGTGTGACGGTGAGCCGGTCTCCCGAGGCGCTCCCGTCGTAGGACCAGCCGATGGCGCCCGCCGCCTGGCCCGCTGTCCCGGCGGCCTGCTTGACCCCGTCCACGTAGAAGTCCCAGCCGTATGGCCAGTCGTCGATGTCCTTGGCACCGCGCACCCAGCTGGCCCCGCCGTCGCGCGAAAATGAAACGTACACACTTTTAGCGCTGCTTCTCTTGAGCTTTCCTAAACTGTTAATTTCCAAGTGACTGTCTTCACTGGAGGAAAGTACCAGCCTGCGTCCGTCCGTAACGCCGCCCGCATCGATAGTCCAGCCGTCGGCCCTCCACAGAAGGCCGTCCCAGGTGAGGAACAGCTGCGCCGAGTAGCGCGTGTTGCGCTTCACGCTTCCGAGGTAGCCCCGGTACACCACCGTGCCATCCACGCCGTCGGCCGAGCCGTCCTTGTTCCCCTGGTACTCGATGTACGTAGCCAGCTCCGGCTTGGTCTGGCTGTTCTCGGGTACGTACAGCCCTATCTTTACGTGGCTGAGGTCGCTCTCGTCGGCTGCCGTGAAGATGTGGCTGTCAAAGGGCGCGTCAAACAGGTCGGACACTCTGGTAGCCATAGATGACGCGAAGGGCCGAAGCCGGCGGCTGGCCTGCCTCAGATACAGATGCTCTGAGAGCAGGACAGGGGTTGTGCCGCCGGTGAGCCCTTTTTTGTCTATGGTTACTTCCACTTTGGCGAAGAGCCTTCGTAGTGGGATGGAAACGCTTCCTCCACTTCCGGAAAAATGGCCCGTCCCTGCCATGGGGAAACCCGTCCTCAGAAGGTCGGCGCTGGGGGACAGGAGAAAAGAGAAACGCTCGAAGGCCGGCGGCTCTCCCGGCAAGGCGGGAAGGTTGACGTCGCCCATGTTGGCGAAGACATAGAAGTCGACCGGAACGCCCGCCGGGAAGCGGAAGCTCCCGCTCACCGTGGCGCCGTCGGCCGAGCGCAGGAAGGCCTTTTTCCAGAATCCGGATTCGGTGACCCCGTAGATGGTGACGGAGACAAGGCGGGAAAGCGCGGCGTCGTCAAACAGCGCCGACTTGGTGCCCCCGTCGGGCTCGGCCGCCGTGGTGAACGCGACCGTCTGCTCTTCCGGGACAGCCGGCGCCTCGGGGAGGCGCGAGCAGCAGGCCAGGCAGGCCGATGCCACTGCGAGGCACAGGGCTTTTGTCGCAAAACTAGTACTCATAATCGATGTTCTCTTGTTCCCAGGGGATGATCTCCACCCGGAAGTCGGTGGTCTTGAAATTGATGCCGATGAGGATGTCGGGCAGGTTCTTCTCCTGCCACGTGATGCCGCCCATCTCGCGCATGATGCCGCCCAGGTTGTAGCTGTGCGCCAGGCCCTCCACGGGGTACAGGCCGGGTTTTCCGTAGAGTTCGAGGAGCAGCTGGTCATCGGCCTGCCTGGGCAGGGTGAGCCGGAATACGCCGGCCTCCGTTTCCTCGGCGGTGCAGGCGAAAGCCCCGGTGACGGGCGCCCCGGTGAGGGCGTCAATGCCGCAGGTGTTGGCGCGGATGACAATGTCAAAGGGAAAGGCCGCCTGCCCCTCCGGGCTCCAGTCTCCCGCATTGAGAAACTGGAGCGTGACGCAGCTGTGCTCCTTGACAAACTCCACCGGGACGGTGAATTCCTCGGGCTCCACGATGCTCAGGAAGGAAAACCGGAACAGCGGGTCGAATCCGCTCCCGGGCGGGACCGTCCACCGCACACCGTCCTCCAGGCGGCACCGGCGGAATCCCAGCACGCCGGCGCCGCTGACGGCATCGGCCTCGCGGATCCCCAGGGAGAAACTGCGGCCCTCCAGGGCCCGGATGGTGGTGGTGTCGCTGCCCAGGATGAGCCGGTCGGGGTAGCGGCAGGCGTTGACATGCACGCGGTCTACCGTCCCGAAGGCCCCCGCGTTGAAGATGTCGAAGTACAGGAGGCTGGGACAGGCTGTCCGGTCTTCCAGGACAGAGTGGCGGCAGGAGACAAGCGCCAGGGCCACCCCCAAAAGGGACAGAATCCGTTTCATGACCGGACAACCTTTATTAATACTGATAATTGAGCTCGATGGTCTGGTCCCAGGGCTGTACGGTGATGGAAGGCTGCGCCATGCCCGCCGTGGTCTTGGTGTCGTCGGTGTCGGTGGTTTTGCCCAGCATGGAGATGACTACGTTCACCTTGTACTTCTTGTTGGCTTCCAGGGCGGGGAGGTCAAAGGTGTAGTAGTAATCCTTGTCCTTGAAGTGATTGTCGTAGTGGTCTGCAGAGGTGGTAACGAGCGCGTGAATGACCAAGCGCGTAGGGCGTGGGGTGAACGTGGTAGCGCTTCCATTATCCGCTGTCGAAGCATTGGGATACACGTAGAGCGTATGGTTTACGTCGAGCGGATTTGCGGCGGTAACGGCGAGGCCCGGGTCAAAGGCGTCATAGGTGACAGTAAGCGGAGTAGTATCCAGTTTGAGCTTGTTGTACCAGTTGCCGGCGTCTTTTTTCTGGTCTTCTGTGAGCACCGCGGAAGCCCCATACGGCGCCTTACCCACTACGTTCTTTACATAGATTTCCTTGATGGTGAAGGTGCTCCCTTCCAGCGTAGACCCTGCAAAGCTGGTGGCGACGGTGGCCAGCTGGATGGCCGATACCAGTCTTTTTACGGGAACTGTGCATTTGGCGGGCGTGGTGGAGCCTGCCTTGTATTCGTTCACCTGGACCGGGGCACTTCCGCTCATGACAAGATTATTGACCGTGTTCTGAGAGAGATTGGAGAGACCTTCTACCAGCGCTTGCTGCGAAGTATACTTGAGCCGGGGCGCGTTTACGATGGCGTACACCACTTTGTTGCCAATACCGGTAGTAAGGGAGTAGGAGTTGGCCGCTTCTGTTTTGTACACGTCGGTTTCCAGCTCGCCATTCGACGAAAACACAAACAGTTGGACAGAATTGATCTTGTACTCGTCCATGGAGAGGTCTGCCACTTTGGTGGCCGGCTCTTCTCCCAGCCTGACAATAAGCTCTCCGGTGGCGGTTTGCGAAAGGTTGTTTTTTTGACACGATGCGGCTGCCAGAAGGGCCAGGGCCGCGATAAGAAGGTTTTTTTTCATGATGTTTTAAATGTTAATAAGGTTCGTTTTCGTTGTCCCGGTCAAGGCCGTAGCGCTCTACGAGGACATGGATTTCGGGGTCCAGGTTGCCCCGGAAAAAGAGGGACCGCTCTTCCCGGCAGGCATCCATGAAGCACTGGACGGCCAGCGCATCTTCCTGCCGCCTGGCGTGGAGAAGGGCCATGAGATAGTTTACCTGCGGGGTGCGGGGCTGCTCCCGGAGAATGTTTAGGGCCGACGCGTTGAGCTCCAGCGCCAGGCACGCAAGGGCGGTGTTCAGGTCCCGGTACGGGCGCAGAATTTCCAGGGCGGCCGTGTAGTCGCGCTCCCGGAGCAGCTCCAGGCCCCGGCGGTACACCGTGTCGGGCTCGGTGGTGTGCACCGTGTCCTTGACCATGCCCCTCCGGCTGAGATAGAAGTCGAAGGTTACCCTTCTCAGGCGCGGGTACAGGTTCTGCCGCAGGTGCGGGTAGTACGGCTGCTCTTTGAGGGCTTTCTCCCGCTTCCCGGCCGGGAGCGCCATCACCGCCTGGAAAGCCGTCTTCTGGGCAGGCGTGAGGCAGGTATCGGCCTCCACAAGCCTTTCCAGGAGGGTCCAGTTCTCGCCGCGGCTGCGGGAGAGGAAGCGGAGTGCGGGCGCAGCCGCGGGAGCCGGGCCGATGGCTTCGCTGCCGTCCTCCCGCACGCTGACGCGGAATCCGGCGCTGCGGGCGGCGGAGTCCCGGTAGTGCGACACCACCTCGCGGAAGTGGCCGGCGACGGACGCTGCCCGCCGTTTTGTCAGAAGCGCGTTGGCCTGGAGACTCCCTTCCGGGGAAGCGAAGGCCTCGATGACGATGGAGTCGGTGAGGAAAGTCTCGCTGCCCTCCAGCTCGAGGATCTGCTTCCGGATGCGCGCCATCTCCGAACGGTTGCCGGAGAGGTCCTCGTCCAGCTCCCATCGGCCACTCCGGAACGCGAGTTCGCAGGACGTGTGACCGGTGACCCGGCGCTCCACCACCTTTTTCACATAGCGTTCGATGGGACTGGCAAGGTCTGACAGCGAGCTGATGTAAAAGGCCAGCGGAGGCGTGTCCGGCATGGTGTACAGCTTTACGTCGTCCTCATAGATGGCACCGGAGAGCACCACTTCCACCTTTTTCAGGCGGGGCCGGGTGCGGAGCGTCTGCACGTACTCGTACTGCAGGTCTTCGTCGGTGCTTTCGAGCACGGTGTCCAGCCGCACGCCCTCCGTGATGATGGGGGAGTGCACGTACTGGGAAAACACCTTGTCCCGCTCCTCCCACTTTCGCCGGTGATAGCGTTTGAGCATTTTCCGGGTATAGTGAAGGAGGGCCGCCTGCTCGTCGGGACCGAAGCTTTCCTTGTCCGTGAGGTTCCGCTCTATCCAGATGCGAAGGTTTCTCCAGTCCACAAAGCGCGTGGAGTCGGTGATGATGGAGCGGAGGTACCGCTCGTACATCCGGTAGCCCCTGAGCTGCTCTTTCCGGTAGTCGGCGCCCGTGACAATCACCTCGGGGAGCGTGAGGGTATCGGCCTGCACGTACAGCCTGGGGCTGAGCCTGAGCTGCCATCGGCTGTCCTGCATGGCGGCGGGGACGTGGATGTCGAAGCGGATGTCCACCGTGCCCAGGCGCTCGGCGATGTTGCGGAAGCGGGCCGTGATGACCGCCGCGTCAATGACTTCGTGGGCCACCATCTCGCCGGTATCCTCGTCCAGGACGGCCTTCATGAGAATGACTTCCCGGCCCTCCGGATCCCGGTAGGTGATGGTGTCGCGCGTTCCCATACGGACGATGCGCCGCTCTTCCTCGAGCTCGCCCCGGGACAGGCCCAGGCTGGCCTGCATTTCCTGCCTGCGCACCTGACGCAGTTTGGCGCTGCCGCCGCAGGCCCATGTCAGGGCGAGGACAAGGAGCATGATGCCGATGGTTCCTGTTTTCGCGCGCATGGCTCAGAAGATTAGCTGGATGGCAATGCGGGCGTCGGGAAGCCAGAACAGCTTTTCGCCGCTTTCCAGGGTGAGTCCGCACACGGGGCAGGCATAGCGGGTGTATTTTTTCCAGCCGCCCCAGGCGCCCAGGCCCAGGTCCAGGTTCCACAGGCTGCTGAGCATGACGGAATAGCCGCCCCAGAGCCCCATCCCAAAGGCGTCTCCTTCTTCCGATTCCCGGGAAAGCACTCCGCCACCGTTGTACACGGAATAGCGGAGGCTGGCGCCGGCCCACCATCCGGAGTAGACGTGCCAGGGCCACCAGCGCAGCCCGCCCCAGTACGAGTTGTGGCGCATCTGCATCTGGCTCTCCGGCTTTCCGGCCCGGAAGGTCCATGGGTTGAGCGCGGCCCCCGCATGGAGGGATACTTTTGGGGAAACGGCAGCCGATGCCTCGGCGTTGAGGGTCCCGAGGGCCATCCAGTCCACGGCATTGGTGCCGACGGAATAGCGCTGGGCCCCGGCGGGAAGGGTGAGGCCGGCCGACAGGGCAATCGTAAGAAGGAAACGCTTCATCATGGGAGGACGGTGATTAATAGTCGCGCTGGGGCTGCATCTGCTCGCGTTCTTCTTCGCGGGGGATGCGCTCAACGATTCGGGCGGGGATTTCGACGGACATGCGTTCGATGCCATCCTGCGAGACGTACTTGCGCAGGCGCAGGCGTCCTACTACCCTGATCCAGGAGCCTTTCTGGATTTCGCTCAGGTCCTGGATGCCTTTGACGCCGTTCCAGGCCGATACGTTAAACCAAGTGGATTCCACGGTGGAATTGCCTTCGCGGTCTACGGCCGATGCTTCGGTCACCACCGAGAAATTGCAGACCTGGTTCCCGTTGAAGGAGTTTACATCGGCCCGGCCGACGACTCCCTTTAATTCGATTCTGTTCAAAAATTCCATTGTTGGGTGTTTAAGCGTTGAACTTTTGGCGGGGTGTGGTGCGCGCTGCCGTTCCCGTCGGATGCAAAGGAAGCGTGTCTTTCCGGATTGGACGGCATGCGGCGGGCGCCGGAGTGCCGATTTTTCTGTTTTGATGGGCAGATTGTGTGTTTTAGCCGGGTTTTCGGTCAAAAAAAACAGGCACCGGTCATTATTTTGACCGATGCCTGTTCTGTGTGGAGTGGCTAAAACAGAAAAATCTTCACTGTTTTTCAGCCGATGCTTGTATTTGACGGATCCTTGGCCCATTTTTGCCAAAAACGGCACCGCTATGCTTGTCATCGAAGAACAATTGGACCAGATTGCCCACTGCCCCATGTGCGGGAAGGTGGTGTCTTACGGAAGGGTGGACCGGCGTTTCTGCAGCGTGGCCTGCAAAAACCGGTATCATAACCGTATGCGCTACATTGAGAAGGAAAAACAGAAAGAGGTGCGGCATGTCATGCGCGTGCTGCATGAGAACAGGGAAGTGCTGGAGAAGCTCATCAAGCTGGGCATGACCAGCATAGACCGGCTCACGCTCCTGCACCTGGGCTTCAACATGTGCTACTTCACGTCCTTGCAGAAGATCCGGAACCGGTGGGTGTACAGCTGCCTGGACATCCAGTACGAACTGACCCCCACCCGGATCAAGAACCTGCGGTACCTGTGGGAGGGGGTCGGTGAAGAGACGGCGGCGGGAGAACTTCCTACCGGATAGCTTTCTTGGCGGGATCCTTGAACAGGATCCAGAACAGGATGGCCACAACCAGGGAGTAACCGGCGAAGATGTACCATACGGTGGGCCAGTTCTGCACCTGCGGGTTCACGGCATCGGCCACGTGGTAGGCTTCCACCACTGCGCCGGCGGCGAGGGTGCCGATGGTGGCGCCGAAGCCGTTGGTCATCATCATGAAGAGGCCCTGTGCGCTGGCACGGATATCGGCCTGGGCGTTCTGCTCCACGTAGAGGGAACCGGAGATGTTGAAGAAGTCAAAGGCGAAGCCGTAGACAATGCAGCTGAGAACGAACAGGAGCACGCCCGGCATGGAGGGGTTACCCAGTCCGAAGAAGGCGAAGCGTCCTACCCAGGCGAACATGGCGATGAGGATTACGTTCTTGATGCCGAACTTTCTCATGGCAAACGGGATGAACAGGATGCAGAGGGTTTCGGAGGCCTGGGAGATGGCGATGAGGGCGTTGGAGTTCTTGACGGCGAAGGTGTTCGCGAGGGCGGGATCGGCGGCGAAGCTGCCCAGGAAGGTGTTGGCGTAGCCGTTGGTGATCTGGAGGGATGCGCCCAGCAGGACGGAGAAAATGAAGAAGATGGCGAACTGGGGATCCTTGAAGAGCGTGAAGGCCTTGAGGCCGAAGGCATCGGCGAATGTCTCTCCCTTCTTGGTGCTGTCCACGGGGCAGGCCGGCATGGTGAGGGCGTAGGCGGCGAGGACGATGGAGAGGATGCCGGAAGAGAGCAGCTGCGTGTAGCTGTCCTGCATGGCTACTCCCTTGATGTGCAGGAAGTTGGTGAGGAGCATGCTGCAGATGAAGCCGATGGTGCCGAACACGCGGATGGGCGGGAATTCCTTCACGGGGTCCATGCCTTCTTTGGCAAACGCGTTGTAGGAAACGGTGTTGGTGAGGGCGATGGTGGGCATGAAGAAGGCTACGGACAGGCTGTAGAGGATAAAGAGCGGGGCAAACTGCACCTGGGAACCGGATATCATGCAGTAGATGCCGGCGCCGCCCATGAACAGGCCGGCGAGGCCGTGGCAGAGGGAAAGCACCTTCTGGGCCTCCATCTTTTTATCGGCCAGGATGCCCATGAGGGTGGGCATGAAGATGGACACGATACCCTGCATGGCGAAGAACCATTTGATCTGGTTACCCAGGCCGATGCTGAACAGGTAACGTCCGAGAGATGTGAGATAGGCACCCCAGACGGCAAACTCAAGGAACATCATGAGTATGAGCTTGAGGGTGACGGGCTTAACTTTGATTTGCATGATATGTTTTGTGTTATTGTTTTTTCTATCATACAAAAGTAATAATTTTTCCGTATTTTTGTATGTTAAATAATATAGATGTCTCGTTTCACACGCATAGCTACAGATCCCCAGTCGGCCGCCCGGGCGGGCGTGCTGGTGACGGACCACGGGGAAATCCAGACCCCCATTTTCATGCCCGTCGGGACGGTGGGCTCCGTCAAGGGAGTCTACCACAGGGATTTGCAGGCGGATGTCAAAGCCCAGATTATCCTGGGCAATACCTATCACCTGTACCTTCGCCCCGGCCTCGATACCCTTTACAAGGCCGGCGGTCTCCATAAGTTCGAACACTGGGACAAGCCCATCCTCACCGACAGCGGCGGCTTCCAGGTGTTCTCTCTCGCTCCCATCCGTAAGCTCACGGAGGAAGGATGCAGGTTTTCCTCGCACATCGACGGCAGCAAGCACATCTTCACGCCGGAGAACAACGTGGACACCCAGCGCATCATCGGGGCCGATATCGTGATGGCCCTGGACGAGTGCTGTCCCGGGGATGCCGACTACCGCTATGCGGCCAGGTCCCTGAAACTCACGCAGGGATGGCTGGAGCGCTATGCCCGGCATTTTGACGAGACCGAGCCCCTGTACGGCTACAGCCAGACCATGTTCCCCATTATCCAGGGCTGCGTGTACCCGGAACTCCGGAAGCAGGCGGTTGAGCATGCCCTCACGCTGGACAACGACAACCGCGGCGGCTATGCCGTGGGAGGACTGGCCGTAGGGGAGCCCACGGAGAAAATGTACGAGATGCTGGAAGTGACCTGCCCGCTGCTTCCGGAGGACAAACCGCGTTACCTCATGGGCGTAGGTACGCCGGCCAACATCCTGGAAGGCATTGCCCGCGGCATTGACATGTTCGACTGCGTCATGCCCACCCGTAACGGACGCAACGGCATGCTTTTTACATGGGACGGCATCATGAACATGAGAAACGCAAAGTGGACCGACGACTTTTCCCCGCTGGACCCGCTGGGAACTTCTTTCGTGGACAGCTATTACACCCGGGCCTATATCCACCACCTTTTCATTGCCAAGGAGATGTTTGCCGCTATGGTGGCGACGGAGCATAACCTGGCGTTCTACCTGGACCTCGTGCGGGTGGCCCGCGAACACATTTTGGCCGGCGATTTCCTCTCCTGGAAAAACGCCGTGGTCCCGAGACTCATGCAGCGCCTATGATCAAACGGCTGGACTGGTACATCATCCGCAAGTTCATGGTGACATTCTTCATGTCGCTGCTGTTCCTTGCCGTCCTCATCATCATCTTCGACATCAGTGAGAAGATTGATGATTTCGTGCGCAAGAGCGTTCCTCTCAGGGAGATAGCCTTCGACTACTACATGAACTTCGTGCCGTACTTCATAAACCAGTACTCCCCGATGTTCGTGTTCCTCACGGTCATTTTCTTCACGTCCAAGATGACCCAGGACTCGGAAGTGGTGGCCATGCTCTCCTCCGGCATCAGTTACCACCGCATCGTTCGGCCCTACATCCTGTCGGCCGCCGTGGTGGCGGTCATCTCGCTGGTGGCCGGCATGTGGATCCTGCCCCGGGCCAATGCCACGCGCGTGGAGTTCGAGCAGAAATACAACCCCTACCGTAAGGTGAAGATGGGGCACGACATGCACTACAAGCTGGAGAACGACGTCTTTGTGTACTTCGAGAGCTTCAGCGCCTATAACAATACCGCCTACAACTTTACCATGGAGGATTTGCACGGCGGACGCATGCATTCCAAGCTGTCGGCCGAGAGCGCCCAGTACGACACCGTTTCGGGCGTGTGGAAGCTGCGCAACTACTTTATCCGGGACTTTGACGAGGGTCTTCAGGACCACATCCGTTCCGGACGCCAGCTGGATACGGTCTTCAGCATTACCCGCGACGACTTTTTCCGCAACCGCTACACCATCCAGCAGCTCAACCAGCGGGAACTCAACGAACTCATCCGCACGCAGATTTCCCGCGGAGACGCTTCGGTGAACATGAGCCTTATCGAGAAGCACAACCGTTTCTCGCTGCCCATATCGGCCTTCATCCTTACCATCATCGGCCTGTCGCTGTGTACCAAAAAGAAGCGGGGAGGCATGGGCATGAACCTGGCGGCCGGCACGGCGCTGGGCTTCTCCTACATTCTGTTCATGCAGTTCAGCGAGATGTTCGTGATTACGGACACCCTGCCGGCGCAGGTGGCCGTGTGGCTGCCTAATGCGCTCTATGCCATTATTGCAGTTGTACTGTATATAAAAGCTCCCAAATGATTAAAGTCAAGATTATTAACCATTCTCCGTATCCGTGCCCGGCGTATGCTACTCCGCTGTCGGCCGGAGTGGATCTCAAGGCAAACCTGGAGCAGCCCGTGGTGCTGCAGCCGCTGGGCCGTGCGCTCATCCCCACAGGCCTTTTCATTGCCCTTCCTGCCGGTTATGAGGCGCAGGTGCGCCCCCGCAGCGGGCTGGCCCTGAAGCATGGCATCACCGTCCTCAATTCACCCGGTACCGTGGATGCCGATTACCGGGGAGAGCTCAAGTGCCTCCTCATAAACCTGTCGGATGAGCCGTTTACCATTGAGCCGGGGGAGCGTATCGCCCAGATGGTCATTGCCCGCCATGAACAGGTAGAATGGGAGCAGGTAGAGGAGCTGGACGACACCCAGCGCGGAGCCGGCGGTTTTGGAAGTACCGGGAAATAGTATGGAAATCAAAGACTTATACGAGATATACCTAAAGTGCGCCGGTCTCAATACCGACACCCGCACCATCCAGAAAGGCCAGCTGTTTGTGGCCCTGAAGGGAGAGAACTTTGACGGCAATGCGTTTGCGCTCCAGGCCCTGGAAGCCGGCGCCGCCTATGCCGTGGTGAACGATACGGTGGAGGCCTCCGATCCCCGGCTCATCAAGGTGCCGGATACGCTGAAGGCGCTGCAGGAGCTGGCCGCATACCATCGGCAGCAGTTCGATATCCCCGTCATCGGCCTTACCGGCACCAACGGGAAAACCACTACCAAGGAGATGATCCGGACGGTTCTGGGTGCCCGTTACCATGTGACGGCGACCGAAGGCAATCTGAACAACGATATTGGCGTGCCGCTGTCGGTCCTCAAGATTAATTCCGAGACCGAGATTGCCATCATCGAGATGGGTGCCAGCCATCCCGATGACCTTAAGCCGCTTCTGGCGATGGCCCAGCCTACGCACGGCCTCATTACCAATGTGGGGAAGGCGCATCTTTTGGGCTTTGGCAGTTTCGAGGGCGTGAAGTACGCCAAGGGGCAGCTTTACGACTATCTCAAGGCGCATGATGGCGTGGCTTTCGCCAATGCCGACGACGAAACCCTGCAGGAAATGCTCTGGGAGCGGGATTTGGCCATGATTCCGTACGGCCTTGAGGGCGTGACGGTTCTGCCGGCATCGGCCGATGAACCTTTCCTGCGCCTGCAACTGCCCGGCGGCGCGGTCCTGAAGACACACCTGGTGGGTGCCTACAATGCCTACAATATCCTGGCAGCGCTCAAGATTGGCTGGTTCTTCCAGGTGCCCGAGCCCGATGCCATGGCGGCTATTGCTTCATACACTCCTTCCAATAACCGCTCTCAACTGCTTAAGACAGAAAAGAATACGGTTATTGTGGATGCTTACAATGCCAATCCTTCCTCCATGGCCGTGGCGCTCGATAACCTGGCGCTGGCGCAGGGGAAGAAGGTGGCGCTCCTTGGAGACATGCGTGAGCTGGGGGCCGATGCCGCTGCCGAGCATGCCCGCGTTGTTGCGCATCTCAGCGGTCAAGAGGCTTTCCTTGTTGGAGAGGAATTTACAAAAGCGGCCGAGGGAACCGGCATCCGCTGCTTTGCCACCTCCGACGAACTGGCCGATTATCTTCGTGAGAATCCGCTGGAAGGGTATACCGTACTGGTGAAAGGATCTCGCGGAACGCGGATGGAAAAAGTTATAGCTTCTCTGTAACCTTCCGGCACAGCCAGGCGCAGGCATAGCCCGCTCCCAGCCCTACGAGGGCTCCCACGGTAATGTCACCCAGAAAGTGTGCGCCCATCATGACACGGCTCACGCTCATGCAGAAAGCCCAGGTAAAGATAAACCAGCCCCAGATGCGGAAATCGCTCTGGGGTTTATTCCATTTAAGCCCCAGGTAGGAAACCGTGGCAAAGCCTACGCTGTTGCCGGCGTGCGCGCTGAAGAATCCGTATTTGTAGAATTCCTGCATGCCGTAGGGGAGTCGGAGGCCGTTACTGTTCATCCAGACGTCGTAGCAGGGGCGGTAACGGCTCACGCCGGCTTTCACCAGGTTGGCAAACTGGTCTATGAATACAACCGTGAGGATGATGGAGACAATCACGGCAAGGCCTTTCTTCCAGCCCAGTTTCCAGAGGGCGAATACCATGAAGAGGCCGTAGAAGGGAAACCAGAACCTTACGTGGGACATAAGGGCCCAGAAAGGGTCCAGCCAGTTGGGAGACAAGTTGTTGAGCCAGAGGGTGATAACCTTGTCTATCTGTTCAATGCCTTCCATAGCTCTTCCTTGAGTTCGTTCAGGCCGGTCTGCGCAACTGACGAGATGAAGACGTGCGGGAGATCCTTGGGGAGCTTTTTCTCAATTTTGGCCATCTGCTTCTCGTCCACGAGGTCGGTCTTGGTGATGGCCAGCACGCGGTCTTTCACCAGAAGTTCGGGATTGTATTCCTCCAGCTCGTTCAGGAGTACCTTGTAGCCCTTGGTGACGTCCGGTTCATCGGCCGCTACCATAAAAAGGAGCACGGAGTTGCGCTCGATGTGCCGGAGGAAGCGCATGCCGATGCCCTTGCCCTCGTGCGCACCTTCGATGATGCCGGGGATATCGGCCATCACGAAGGAACGGTCGTCGTAGTAGCGCACGATGCCCAGGTTGGGCTCCAGCGTGGTGAAGGCGTAATTGGCAATCTTGGGTTTGGCCGATGTGATGGCGGCGAGGAGGGTGCTCTTTCCGGCGTTGGGGAAGCCTACGAGGCCCACATCGGCCAGCACTTTCAGCTCCAGGATGAACCAGCCTTCCACGCCTTCCTCTCCGGGCTGGGCGTAGCGGGGCGTCTGGTTGGTGGGGGACTTGAAGTGGTCGTTGCCCCAGCCGCCGCGGCCGCCCTGGCACAGGATGTACTCCTGCCCGGGCTCCACGAGCTCGGTGATGACTTCTTCGGTCTCGGCATCTTTGACCACTACGCCCTGGGGCACTTCCAGCACGATGTCTGTGCCGTTTTTGCCGCGCTTGAGGGCTTCGGCACCGTTGCCGCCGTTCTCGGCCCGTACCACTTTGCGGTAGCGCAGGTGGATGAGGGTCCACAGCTGGGGATTCACGCGCAGGATGATGTGGCCGCCCCGGCCGCCGTCACCGCCGTCGGGACCGCCCTTGGGCACGTATTTGGCCCGGTGGAGGTGAGCGCTTCCGGCGCCGCCGTGACCGCTGGCGCAGAAGATGCGTACGTAGTCTATGAAGTTACTTTCTGCCATAATCTTTTCTGTTGAAATGCAAAGTTAACGATTTTCTTCGATTTGCCGAAAGGCCTCTTTCGCGAACTTGCCGTAAACGGCTGATTACCAGCATTGTAAAAAATTCTCTTTAGGCCGATTAGCCTAAAGAGAATTTTTTAGAACGCTGATAGACAGCGGATTAGGTGTTGTGCGCCGATTAGAGCGTATCCCAGTACTTGAGGATGGGGTTACGGGCGGCGGTGGTTTCGTCGGGGCGCGAGATTACGGTGTTGTGCGGGGCGCTCTGGAGGAGGGTGGGATCCTCGGCGGCCTCGGCGGCAATCTTTCGCATCACCTCAATGAAGGCGTCGATGGTTTCCTTGCTCTCGGTTTCCGTGGGCTCGATCATGAGAGCCTGGTGGAACAGGAGCGGGAAGTAGATGGTGGGCGCGTGGAAGCCGTAGTCCAGGAGGCGCTTGGCTACATCCAGGGTGGTGGCGCCATGCACGTCGTCGTGGGCACCGTCATTGACAAGGCCGTCAAACACGAATTCGTGCTTGCATACACCTGCAATGGGGAGCTTGTAGACATCCTTCAAGCATTCCTTGATATAGTTAGCGCTAAGTACCGAGTACTGACCCACTTCCTTCAGATGTTCCTTGCCGATAGAAAGGATATAGGCATAGGCGCGGAGGATGACGCCGAAGTTGCCGTGGAAACCGGACACCTTGATCTGGGAGAGGCCCTTGGCTACTTCTTCGGTCATGCCCACCGGGCCGCTGCCGGGACCGCCTCCGCCGTGCGGCGTGGAGAAGGTCTTGTGCAGGTTCAGGTGCATGATGTCAAAGCCCATGTCTCCGGGGCGCACGACACCCAGCATGGGGTTCATGTTGGCGCCGTCGTAGTACAGAAGGCCGCCCGCGCCGTGGACCAGCTTGGCAATCTCCAGAATCTGGGTCTCGAACAGGCCCAGGGTGTTGGGATTGGTCATCATGATGCCGGCTACTTCGTCCGTCAGCAGCGGTTTGAGCGCTTCCACATCAATGCGGCCGTTTTCCAGGGACTTCACTTCCACTACCTCGAGGCCGCATACGGCAGCCGATGCCGGGTTGGTGCCATGGGCGCTGTCCGGTACGATGACCTTGGTGCGCTTAAGGTCTCCCCGCATCATGTGATAGGTGCGCATGAGCATGAGGCCCGTGAGCTCACCATGGGCGCCGGCGCAGGGCTCGAAAGTGAAAGTATGCATTCCGGTAATCTCTGCAAGTGCCGCATTCATAGCTTCATACACTTTGCAGGCACCTTCCGTTGCGCGGGCGGGCATCAGGGGATGCAGACCGGCAAAACCGGGCAGGGCGCACACCTCTTCGTTGATTTTGGGGTTGTACTTCATGGTGCAGGAGCCCAGCGGATAGAAGCCGGTATCCACGCCGAAGTTCATCTGGGAGAGGTTGTTGTAGTGGCGCACCACCTCCGGCTCGCTCACCTGGGGGAGACGGGGAGCGGAGGCGCGCTGCAGCTGAACCGGAAGTTTAGGTGACTGAGGGAACTTGTTCACAGGCAGGGAATAACCTTTGCGTCCTTCCTGGGAAAGTTCAAATATAAGCTTGTTGTAGTACTTCATGGCTTATCCCTCCTTCACAGCTGCGACCAGGGCGTCTACATCGGCCTTGGAACGCTTTTCGGTTACACAGAAACTCACATAGCCTTCCTCGGTGGCAAGACCTGCAAAGAAGCCGGCCTTTTCCAGGCGCTGCTGCAGTAAAGCGGCGTCTTCCTTGGATTTGAGGACAAACTCCTTGAGGAAAGGCTTGCCGGGGAATACTTCCTCGAACTTGCCGGTGGCGAGCAGCTCATTATAGAGGTAATGGGCGCCGTCGGAGCAAATGCGGTTCACTTCCTTGAGGCCTTCGGGACCCATCAGGGAAAGGTAGATGGTGACCCAGAGCGCCATAAGGCTTTCATTTGAACAAATGTTGGAGGTGGCTTTCTCGCGCTTGATGTGCTGCTCGCGGGCCTGCAGGGTGAGTACGAAAGCGCGTTTTCCCTGTTTGTCCAGCGTCTGGCCCACAATGCGGCCGGGCATCTTGCGCATGTGCTCCTTCTTCACGGCCATAAAGCCCACGTACGGGCCGCCGTAGCTCATGGGAAGGCCCAGCGGCTGGCCATCGCCTACAGCGATATCGGCCCCCCACTCGCCGGGCGTCTTCACCACGGCAAGGGCCGACGGGTCGCAGTACTCCACGAGGAGCGCCTTGTGCGCATGGATGGCATCGGCAAAACCGGTGAGGTCTTCCACAATGCCGTAGCGGTTGACGGAAGGGACCATCACGCCGGCGACGCCGCCCTTTTCGAGCTCGGCCTCAATGGCACCAAGCGGGGTGACACCACCATCGGCCGGAATGACCGTGAGCTCCACGCCGTGGAACTTGGCGTAGGTCTTGACCACCGCCAGCACGTGCGGCAGGAGGGTGGCCGATACCAGCACGCGCGGGCATTTGCGCACACTGGCCGTGCACATCATGGCAGCCTCGGCCGCGGCGGTGGGGCCGTCGTACATGGAGGCGTTGGCCACATCGAGACCGGTGAGTTCCGCGATCATGCTCTGGTACTCAAAGATGTAGCGGAGCGTGCCCTGCGAAATCTCACACTGGTAGGGCGTATAGGCGGTAATGAATTCACTGCGCTGGGTGAGGTAGGGGATGACCGCAGGTGTATAGTGGTCATACGAGCCCTGGCCCACGAACACCTTCAGACGGGCGTTCATGGCCTCCAGCGCCGCAAAGCATTCGCGGATCTCCTGCTCGGAAAGGGCTTCCGGCAGGGCGTAGGCGCCTTTGCGGAGGCAGCCTTCCGGGACATCGGCATAGAGGTCGTCGAGCGATTTTACGCCGATTTTCTCCAGCATGGCCCGGATATCCGCCTGAGTATGGGGAAGATACGGATGGGCCATCTCCTACTCGCCGATAAAGGATTGATAGGCGGCGGCGTCCATGAGGGCGTCTACCTCAGAAGGATTGGACATTTCCACCTTGATGATCCAGGCGGCATAGGCATCCTCGTTCACTTTCTCGGGGGTGTCTTCCAGCTCACCGTTCACGGCTACTACCACGCCAGAAACCGGGCTGAAGAGGTCGGAGGCGGCCTTTACGCTTTCGAGGGCGCCGAATTCCTCACCGGCCACCACATCATCACCTTCTGCGGGGAGATCCACGTAGGTGATGTCACCCATTTCCTTCTGGGCAAAATCGGATACGCCGATATAGGCCACATTGCCTTCTACCTTTACCCATTCGTGCGACTCGGAATACTTGAGTCCTTCCAAAATCTTAGACATAGCGTTTTGTGTTTTATTTTTTGTAATTGGTTTGATAAAATCTCTTCTTGACAACCTTGCCGGGGAACACCTTCTTGCGGATGTGGACCCAGAGAGGCGTATCCAGTGCGGCATAGGCCTTGTCCACGAGGGCAAAGCAGATGCTCTTGTCCAGCGAAATGGAGTGGTACCCGGTGGTGACGACGCCTACCTCGGTGCCGTCTTCGAGCTCAACGGGATAGCCGGCGCGGGGGATGGCGTTGTCTTCAATCTCGATGCCCACGAGCTTGCGGGCCAGGTTTCCGGCCTTCTGCTCCAGGAGGGCTTCCTTGCCGATGAAACCTTTCTCGAACTTGCAGAACATGGAAAGGCCTGCCATCACGGGGCTGATTTCCGGGCTGAGTTCGTCTCCGTACAGGGGGAGTCCGGCTTCGAAGCGGAGGGTGTCGCGGCAACCCAGGCCGCAGGGCTCTACGCCTGCCTTGAGAAGGACATCCCACAGTTCCACGGTGTTTTCCAGCGTGGTATAGAGTTCAAAGCCGTCTTCTCCGGTGTAGCCGGTGCGGCTCAGGATAAGGCGCTGCCCTTTGTACTCCACGTCGCAGAACGTGTAGAAGGAGAGGGCCTGGGCCTCTTTGTAGCCCAGGACGTCCACTACGATTTTCTCTGCCTCGGGGCCCTGGACGGCAATCTGTCCCCAGCGGGGAGATGCGTCATCCACCTTGCAGTCGAAGCCAATTGCCTGCTCCTGGATCCAGGCAAAGTCCTTGTCGATGTTGGCGGCGTTTACCACCAGGAGGAAGTGCTCCGGCTCAAACTCGCGGTATACGAGGAGGTCGTCCACCGTACCGCCGTCCGGATAGCACATCATGCCGTAGAGTACCTTGCCGGGCTCGAAGCCGCGGATCTCATTGGTAAAGATGCGGTTGATGAGAGCCTCGGCCTCGGGGCCCTCCACAAAGATTTCGCCCATATGGGATACGTCGAACATGCCCACGTGCTGGCGGACAGCCAGGTGCTCCTGGGTAATGCTGCTGTACTGGATGGGCATAATGAAGCCTGCAAAGGGGCTCATCTTGGCCTGCAGTGCTACATGCGCGTCATAAAGACATGTCTTTTTCTCTGACATAGGAAGTGTTATGTGTTTTTATTTTAAGTGTTTCTTTAAATATGCGTAAAGTTCCCGGCTGGTTTCCCCGTTAATGCGGAGGTCTTCCGGCGAAGCGCCTTTCTCCACGGAAAGTGCCCCGCATACATCTACCGCCACCACCTGCACCACGCCGCTGAGCAGTTTTCCCAGCATGCGCATCACATCCTCCAGCGAATGCTCTCCCTGGCTCCAGTCCGTGCGGGCCCATTCCCGGCCCATCACATCCCTGTCCAGCGAGACATAGACCCTTTCTCCGCGCCGCTCCTCCAGCCATCCCTCAGGGATGTCACCCGGACAGTCTTCCGGGCCGATGGTAAGGACGTCCCTCAGAAGCGGACAGGACTCCCGGAGGGTCTTCACCCAGCCTCCGCAGCTGAGCACTCCGCCAAACGCCGGCTCCTGGTTGTCGGGGTGGTTGTCCACAAGGACCAGGTGAAAGGGCTCCTTTTCCTCTCCGGCCATGAGGCAGCTCATGTAGTGGTAGTCTCCACTGTCTATCCAGCGCAGCCGGGGGAGCGGCTCCGGAAGATGGGCCAGGATTTTCTCCTGGGATTCCGGGTCGCAGTAGCAGCACACACCTTCCCATTCCTTCCAGTCCCGGTACTCCACGGCGGCTCCGTTTTCCTGCAGCCAGGGCAGGAATCCTTCGGCCTCTGCGGTGCCGGAAAAGTCTGTTACCAGGATGTCTTTCATCTTTCAAAGGTAGTCATTTTTGGCATACTATACAACAGTATATGCTTCTTTACGCTTTTTTACACGGTTCTTTAGAAGAAGTTTGTAATATGTTGTATATTTGTTTCTGAAACATCCATGTTATCGCGTATAACATTTTTGTTATTATCGAGTCTCGATAAGCAATGTGCGTACTGCCCCTCCCTTATAATATATGTTTAGGAGAATTTTCTTACCTTTGTACGATTTAGTTTAGACCGTACCAAGATGCACAGTGTACCCACCCCCGACTTCCCCGTGTCCACGCCGCTCATGATTGCATGGGCCTTCCTTCTTCTGGCCGCCACGGCAGGCTTTATCCTGTCGCTCATCCACCTGAACCGGAAGGGGCACCGCTGGGCCATCGTCGCCATCTTCGGGCTGCTCCTTGTGGCCGGAACCGCCATGCACGTCGTCCTTCTGGCCGACTCTTCCCATACGGTTACAGAAGGCAACTGGATCCAGCTCGTGATGGTTTCCCTGGTGGCTGCCCTCGAGATGTTCATCGGCCATACCGTGGTGTTCGACGACATCATTGCGGCGGTCATCTTCCACGAGCCCGGCTTCATGGTGGCCTACCTCACCATCTTCGTACTCGTCATCGCTTTCACCCTGAGCATGGTGCTCCTCATCATGCCGCGCCGCCTCCGGGACCGTACCTGGCTCATCAGCCACGCCAGGATGGCAGCCCGCAGCAAGCGCAAGAACCATATTTTCCTGGGTCTTGACAGCCATTCCAAGGCGTTTGCCCGTTCTATCCTGACGGAATGGGAGGCTGCCGGGGCCAAAGACCGCCAGGGAGACCTCATCTTCATCGAGTTCCCCCACGATGAGCAGCATCACTCCGAGCTTTCCATCGGCGAGCTCATTTCCAATATCTTCGGCCACCAGCGGGAGCTCTCGCTGGAAAACCAGCTGGGCAGCAGCCGCTTCGTCCTTCTGAAGGGCCGCATGCCCGAGTCCGGCGGCAGTGCGCAGTCCCTGAGCGAAGCCATCGGCCTGGCTAAGCTGGCTCCCTGGTTCAACAGCCCCGACACCAACATCTACCTGCTTTCTCCCGACGAGGAAGACAACGTCCTGCTCCTGAAGTACCTCGCGACAGACGCCAGCGTCAAGGCCAAAATCCTGTGCTACAGCTACCGGGTCAACAGCTACACGTCCCTCCTTGCCTCCATGGGAGACCGCGTCCGCGTGCTCAACCTGCCGGAAATGTCGTTCAACGAGCTCCGGCAAAACCAGCCGCAGCTGCATCCCATCCACTTTGCGAACATCGCCCGTAATGCCAAGGGAGAATCGCTGGGCTATATTGAGAAACCCAGTACGTCCCTTCTCATCGGCTTTGGAGAAGCCGGCCAGGAGGCTCTTCGCTATCTCTATGAGTTTGGCTCGTTCATCGACAAGGACATGCAGCCCGTCAACAATACATTCAAGGTGTTCGACCCCCAGATTGAGTCGCTCAAGGGAGAATTCCTGAACCGGACGCCCGCCCTCCGCTACGACGCCAACATCGAGTGGCTCACGGCATCCATCGGCTCGTCGCAGTTCTGGCTGGACTTTGCCATGTCGCTGCCGTCGCTCACCTACGTGGTGGTCACGGTGGACAAGGGCCCGCGCAACGTGGAAATCGCCGTTCAGCTGCTGCAGGAGGCCGCCCGCTACGGGAAAGACCTCTCTCGCATGTGCATCCTCGTGAGGGCCACCCGGGCCGATGCCGAAATGATCAAGCTCATTGACTTCTACAATGAAAGCTACTGTCCTGCCGGCATCCGGGTCATCCACCCCTTCGGCCTGCCCGAGAGAATCTGGAACCTGGATATCGCTACGGGCAAAAGCCTCAAGCAGCGCGCCCTGGCCTGCATGCCGGTTCCAGCCGGAGAAGATGCCCAGGCGGTGTGGGAAGAGCGCAGCCGCAGCATCCGCGGCCGCAGTGGAAACGAGCTTCTGAACCGCCAGGAACTGCTCCGCAAGCAGGCCGGCGACATCGGCCGGGGTCTCTTCGCCCCCACCCTGGTCACCCTGTGCCCGGAAAGTCTCCGGGACGCAGCCAACCTCATTCCCGATGAACTGGATCCCCAGAATCCCGTGCACTTCACCGGCACCAAGGCACAGTATAAGGTAATGGAATACCTGGCCGCCAGCGAGCACCTGCACTGGATGACCGCCCTGGAAGCCGCCGGTTACATTGATGGCGCCGGAGAACAGGACGAACTCAACAAAAAGATCAAGAACCTGGTTCCCTACAACCAGATTCCCGACGAAGAAGGCAAGCACCTGTGCTGGCTCGCTCTCAAGCGCGCTCTTCTTAGCACGAAATAGCGTTCCGGACGGCGTGACGCCTTGTCCACGGCGCGCAGGCGTGGCGCTTAAGTCATTAATAATTAATAAGTTAGAGTAACTGACGGGTTGCGTTTGAATACCCGTCAGTTACTCTAATCGATTGGTAGTCAATGAGATAAGTGCCACACTGTTTTCTGCCGATTACTCCTGCGGCCAAAGCCCCTGACTTTTCGTCGTGAAATCGAGCAAAAACGGCAAAAATGCCAAGTTTCGCTGCCGGGCTCGGGTAAAACTTGGCAAAAACGGCAAAAATGCCGTGTTTTGGGCGGTTAAAGAAAAACTCGTATCTTTGCAGTTCCATGAAAGAACGTACGCTACATACTATATTGGACGGCTTTGGAAAACCGGAGCTGGAGGACCTTGCTTCGCTGCTGGGACGGGATGTGAGCCCGAAAACCCGGAAGTCGCAGCTGGTGGAGGAGATGGATGACTACCTTAAGGCCGAGCCGCGCCGGTGGATGTCACATCTGCTGGAGAGGGATGTACGGCTCCTCAAGAACCTGGTGCATGCCGGGCCCGAGAAGATCCAGTACATGGATTTTGCCGATTACCCGTCTGCTGGAAGTGACCGGCATTGTGGAGAGCGACGACTCCGACGAAAACTACCACAAGGTGTGGATCAGCCGGGAGGTGTACGACATTGTGTCGCCGGATATTGACAAGGTCATCCGGAGCGGAGAGAAAAGCGGCCAGTATGAGCTGGAACGTGTATGCCTTGGCTATCTCAACCTCTACGGCATCCTGCCCACGGAGCGTTTCCTGGACGTAGTGATGGAGTGGTACGAGCAGACGCAGGAGAGCCCGGACTATGACCGTCTGTCCCGGATGCTGGCCCAGAGCCCGCTGGTGAAGATGTACCGCTACAACGACCGCTGGGGAGATTACGTGTGCAGCCCCTGCGTGGAGAATATCGACGAAATCTTCTCCAGAAGGGAAGAACTCAAGCAGCGTGACTTTGAGAAATTCACGGCCGCGCAGGCGCGGGAAGCCGGTTCCGGAGCCCCGTACTTTACCGTGGGCATGAAAACCCAGGCCGGCATGCAGCTGGAGCAGATGTACCGCCGCGTAGGCTACGAAGGCTTCGAACTGGTCAAGGCCCAGCACGACACCTGGGTAGAAGCCCAGTACACCGAAGGCATCAACGACGCCCTCTTCCAGCCGCTCATCGACAGCCCCCTCTATCCGGAACTGGACGATGACAGCTGGCTGGCCTGCTGCGAGATTGTGGCCCAGTACGCCGACAGCATCCCCAAGTGGGTGCTCTGCGGACGCACGGCGGCCGATACCGGTCTTCTCAAGGCCGATTGGAGCATCTGGAAAACCCGTATGCGGGAAGAGAAAAAGGCCGCCGAGGCAGCATCGGCCAGCGAAGATTATCCGCACTGGACCATGCCCGAGCCCACCATCACCGACGGCTTTGCCACCGACCTAAATTCCGACTTCCTGCCCATGGGATTCGCCATCCCGCACGTGGCGCCCAACGATCCCTGCCCCTGCGGCAGCGGTCTCCGCTACTGCCGTTGCCATGGTAAATACCTGTCCTGATGGAGATTACCCCTGTCGCTTACTACCACGGACCCTTTGGCGAGAAGTTCGGCATTCCCCGCCAGAGCTCGCTGGCAGCCATAGAAGGCCGCATAGTTTTCACGGAAACCTACAGCGTCCGGGAAGCCCTTCGCGGCCTCGAAGGCTTTGAAAGACTGTGGCTCATCTGGGGCTTCAGCGCCAATAGACCGGCAAAAGGGGAGTGGCAGCCCACCGTGCGCCCGCCCCGTCTGGGCGGTAACGCCGCCATGGGCGTCTGGGCCACCCGTTCTCCCTTCAGGCCCAATCCGCTGGGTCTCTCCTGCGTGGAACTGGTGAAAGTGGACGGCCTGGAACTGGTGGTCAAGGGAGCCGATCTCATGGACGGCACCCCCATCTACGACATCAAGCCCTACATTCCCTATGCCGATGCCTACCCGGAGGCCCGCTCGGGCTTTGTGACCGGCGCCCCCGAGGCCCGGCTGCAGGTAATCATCCCGGAGAATCTTCCGTTAAGCGAATCCCAGCGGGAAGCCCTCACGGAAGTGCTTTCCCTGGATCCCCGCCCCGCCTACCAGGACACGCCCGGCCGGGAATATGGCATGATTTTCGATAAAAGGAACATCCGGTTCTCCGTAGAGGACGGAGTTGTAACGGTACTAAAAGCAGACAAAATATGAAAAAATGGATTTTGATGGCGGCCCTGGGGCTTTTCCTTCCCCTTGCGGGCCAGGCGCAGGACAACCAGCTGGACAAGAAGAACCTGGTAATCAAAGAGTGGAATACAGATCCCCGCGGCGGTCATAAGGTGCTGGACCACGTAACCACCTACAGCCCTTCGGGCCAGAAAATAGAGGAAATCGAGTACGACAGCGCCGGCCAGAAGTGGCGCAAGCGCTTCGAGCGGGACGCCGCCGGCAAAGTGACCACCGAATACGTCTACGACAACCGCAACCGCCTCCAGACCTACAAAAAATTCGAATACAACGAGTTTGGCCGCAAGAAAGTGCAGTACACCTACAATCCCAAGGGAAAACTCCTTGGAATCAAGAATTACGAATACGTAGCCGAGAAAACCCGCTAAAAGCTGTTCCGGTACTCCGAGGGAGTGATTCCCATCTTCTTCTTGAAGAAACGTGAAAAGTAAGACTGGTCCACAAGGCCGGTCTTTTCTGCTATCTCGGCGATGGAGAGGGAACGGTTGCGCAGCAGCTGCTTGGCCATGTTCAGGCGGGCAATCTCAATCCAGTCGATGGCCGTGCGGTGCGTATGATTCTTGACGGTCTTGTTAAGGTAATTGGGCGTAACCTTAAGAATACCAGCATAATCGGATACATTGAGCGGGGCCTTTCCGCGCTCGAACACCAGCTGCAGGAACTTCTCCGGAATGACAGCCACATGGCCTCCGCTGCGAAGCTGTCCCAGCACAAGGTCGATGCCGCTCTGCAGGAAAGCCTTGTCTTTGTCTGCGCAGGCGGTGACCATGCGATTGAAAAGTGCCCCCATGAAGACGGCGTCGTCGAACCAGAAGCTCTGGAGCAGTGGCTTGTCCATGCGAAGCGCAGGGTGAGTGGCGTCTTTCAGTGCATCCAGGGTGAATCGGCCGTCAAATCCCGTGCAATCCTTGAAATGCCGGATGAGGATGCTGCGGTTCTCAGGGACGAGCAGCAGCTGGCCGGGGCCGATAAGGATGTTGTGGCCGTCCACCTCTACCAGGATTTCTCCTTCCATGAGATAGGTGAATGTGTAGAAGGGAAAGCAGTATGCCGCAGAAGTGGACAAAGGGTTGGCCCCTCCTTCGTTGCTGATGGCATGAACGTAAATTCCTGTATTTCTCATAGGCTTAAAATGATAGTTCCAATCCGACATTGACGCTGAAGTTCTTACTGCGCAGCTCCTGGCGCTGCGTCAGGCGCCAGAAGAAGTCTACCCGCAGTATCTGCAGGATATTGGAGATGCCGATACCGGCCTCCACATAAGGAATATTGAGGTTTTTGGTTTCCTGAAGCGTGTTGAGCCTGTTTTGCTCGGTGAGGTCTCCCCACGCAAAACGCACGGTAGCAACTTCCCGCAGGTCCAGCTGCTTGATGAGGGGAATCTTTCCCAGGAAGAAGCCTCCGAAATTGTGCTCGTAATAGCCCTCCAGCCAGCGGTCCGACGCAAACTCGTACGCGTCCATGCAGGAGAAGGCCGTCTTGTCCCTATAGTAGGTGGTATTTCCCTTGTGCAGCTTGAGCAGGGTGTGCGGAACGCTGCCCCAGATGATGCCGCCGTTGATATTGAGGTCTCCGTAGCCGATGGCCGTAGACGGGAAGCGCCAGCGGAGGGCGGCGTAGGTGCGGACATAGCTGATGTCTCCCTCCGTAATGCCCTTGAAGGCCCCGGAAACACCCAGAAGCAGCACCGGATACTGGGAGTACAGGTAGGTTTTCTTGAAATAGCCGCGGCCCACCCGCTCGTCGATGGAAAGGCGCAGGGCGGCGCTGAGCTGGTGCACGGCCATGCTCTCCATCACCGCGTGCGTGCCGTCTACCGAATAGATGGGAACGGTGGGATTGCTCCACATGCGCTGGCTGGTCCACTGGAGCTCTGCGTTGAAGGACGGGTTGAACTCGTGCTGATACAGGATGTCGGCGGTACGGACGAAAGTCTGGCGGTTGCCGTCCGAGCGCATGAGAATGGAAGAGAACATGTTGGGCGCCGAGAAAACACCGCTTCCGCTGCCCAGCCACTCGTAGTCTTCCTTGTAAGTGACCGTGAGCTTTCGGGTGAGCTCCCGGCCGATCATCCACTCCACCTGGGCCTGTCCCTTGGGCTTCTTGTCCTTGAAGCCATAGGCCAGATAGCCTCCCAGGCGCACCTTGGACGAGAACGTATGCCGTGTACGCCCGCCCAGCGACACGCGGAAGCCCTCCATCTCGTTGCTGGAGAACGTGCGGGCCCAGCGTCCCAGTTCCACCTTGCCGCCCGGCAGCTGCACATAACCGCTGATGAGCGTGTACAGGATGCCGTAGGTCCATTTGTAGAAGCGCCCGTTCTGGATGCGGTCTACCATGTTGTAGATGCCCTGCTCGCGAAGGGACAGGGGATAGGGCCGCACGGAGCGCCAGTAGCGTTCGTCTCCCTGGATGGTCTTGCTGCGGATGACCTCACCCCCGGCCGCCAGCCGCTCCTTGTCCGGGAGCGTCCCGAACTCCGGCAGGCTGTAATGCATGCTGCGGCGCACGAGAAACGCGATGAGCCGGGAGTCGTTGGCGTGCGTGACGGAAAGGTCAATGTCCAGGTTCTCAGAGGCATAGAACCATTTTCCTCCCACGCGCCGGTATTTGGCGTCAATGTCAAAGCGGCGGATCCAGTTGACGTCGGACTTGGCCGACAGGCTGGCGCGCACGCTGCGGATGCCGAAGTCCTCCGCGTCTATCCACATTTCTCCGTCCAGAACGGGCGAGGTGACCAGCTTCTTGGGGTGAAAACGCAGCACATAGGTCTTGTGCCCTTCCACCTGCAGGCTGTCTACCAGGAAGTAGTTATAAAGAACCTGCGAGGACGCAACGGCCGGATTGGGCAGGGACAGGTTGTAAATGCTGATGGAAGGCTTGTAAAAGCTGGTCTTGAGGATGTAGGAGCCGGTAAACTGTTGCAGTGCGTTCCCGGCGTCTATCCCCGAGATGCGGCTGGCCTGCATCTCTTCCCGGTTGAAGGAAGGGCTCTGGCTGTGGTAAAGCTCGCTGATGCTTTCCGAGAACAGGGCGGGGACATAGGTGTTGCCGGAAGAGGTATCGGCATATTCCATCACAAATCCCAGCGGCCCGTGGAGGATGCCATCTTCCAGCATGCGTTCCATGTTGTCCACGTCCAGCTCGATCTTGGTGTACACGCGGGAGCGCCAGTCCTCGGCATTGTCGGGGTCGTTGGCGGCAAGGCTCCGGTCCAGTTTTTTCAGGAAAGCGCGGATGTAGCTGTCATCGGCCCGGACGACGGCTGCGTCCAGCGTGTCGGGCTCAAAAACCTGCGCCCCCGCCGGAAGCAGCGTGGCCAAAAACAGGAAAACGATGAGCCCCCACCTTTTGAACATAGGACCAAAGGTAGGGTAAATTTGTTAATTATACAAGAGGTTTACCAGCTTGAGGCGCCATTTCACAGGACAAATGCGGACAACGAATCCGATGAGCCCGTAATCGATGCGCGGAATGACCCTTGCGCGCATGTGCCGCCGCTGAAGCTGGCCCAGGATGCTGCGGCCGATGACGGCAGGCGACATTCCTCCCAGCTCGTCCTTCTCGATCTTGGCGAGGTTTTTCTTCATGCGGGAAGCATAGGGGGAACCGGGGACCTTAGCCGCCTCGTTGAGTTTACGGGCCGATGTGAAGCCCGTGGCAACGTCTCCCGGGAGGACGCAGCAGCACTCGATCCCGCTGCCGTCCAGTTCCATGGCGAGACCCTCGGTGAGGAACAGGAGCGCCGCCTTGGCGCTGGAGTAGAACACCTGGTAGGGCAGGGGTAGGATGCCCATGACGGACGACACCGTGACGATGCGCCCGAAGCCCTGCCGGCGGAAGGCGGGCAGGCAGGCCTCTATGGTTCTAAGCGAGCCGTAGAACGTGGTTTCGAACTGGTTACGGGCTTCCTCCTCAAGCGTTCCTTCAACCGGGCCGTAGATGCCGTTGCCGGCATTGCAGATGACGGCGTCCAGGCGGCCTTCGCGGGAAAGGATATCGGCCACAACGCTTTCGATGACGGCGGCGTCGTTCACGTCCAGCTTCACGGGGACGATGCCCTCCTGCGGCTCGTCAATGGTTCCGCGGCGGCTGCCGGCATACACTTTCATGCCGGCCGATGCCAGCAGATGGGCGGTGGCGGCTCCAATGCCGCTGCTGCCTCCGGTTAGGAGGACCACTTTTACTTTTTCCATAACTCAGAACGTAAGGTGAAGGATTCGGGCAGGGGCATGTCGTAGACGCTGGAGCGGAGAAACGCCTTGAAGTCTGCGTCGGAAACGGCATCCTGCTGTGCTGTACTGATGGTTTCGCCGATGCCTACGCGCGGATGCGTGCCCTTCTTGTTGAACAGTTCGTGGAACAGCCGCACAAAGCGGATGCGGTAATCGAGGAGGCCCAGCGCGTAGTAGAAGCGGGAGTTGCGGTCGAAAAAGCGGACGGGCACGATGGGAACGTGCGCCTTGCGGATGAGACGGACGGCGGCGTCCTGCCAGTCGCGTTCGCTGAGCGTCCAGCCTTCCCGCGGTTTGACATCGGCCACGGCTCCCGAAGGGAAAATGGCGAGGGGTTCCCCGCTGCGCAGCTGCAGGAGGGCGTTCTTGACGCCGTTGATGCTGGTGGCCGTTGTGCCGCTGCTGGCATTGGTGACGGGGTTCACGGAGATGAAATTGGGCGCGAGGCCCCAGATCCACATGAGCATCTCGTTCACCATGACCTTGGTGCCCGGGCGCTGATGGCCCAGGAGGTCTACGAGACAGATGCCGTCCAGGTGCCCGTAAATATGGTTTGCGATGACGATGAAGGGGCCCTCGGGGAGGGCCTCCAGGCGTTCTGGATGGCCGATGCGGAAATCCACGCCAAGCCCCTCAAGCAGGGCGGTGGCAAAGGCCGGACCGGGAGCGATGCCCTGGTCTTCCACCCACTGGTGGATCTCGTTGACGTGGTCTATCCCGGTAATCTTGAGCCCCAGTTTCAATAAAAACTTCCCCCGTTTTCCTTTGAAAATAGGGGAAAGCTGAACTGCGTTTTCAGGAGTGATGACCATATTTATTCCTGATGCTTGGGAGGGTCTATTTTCGCAAAGTATTTGGCATCCTGGAAGAAGCCGCGCAGCCAGAAGAAGATGATGAGGAGGGCGGCGGCTACGGCGATGTAGTCGAAGATGCCGATCATGAAGTTGTTGTGGAACAGCGTCATGGGCTTTTTCCACTCGGAGAGCCAGGGGATGTAGATGAAGCAGATGTTGGTGATTACCAGCAGGAGCCGGAATTCCGTGGGGCCCAGGCCGCTGTAGGTGAGCCGCATCTCTCCCTTGAGGTGACAGTCAATATATACGTACACGCTGAGCATGAGGTAGGCCACCAGGGCGAACATGGCAAAGCTCATGTTTACGAGCGGACTTACGCCCACGCTGATGAACATGATGGTCTCGTTGATGACGTCTACGTTATGGTCGATGAAAAAGCCGTAAGTCTTGCGCTGGGTGCCTCTCACGCGGGCCAGCGAACCATCCATGGAGTCTCCGAACCAGTTGATGAAAAGACCCAGGCAGGAGAGCCACAGCCAATGCAAGTTGAGATTGGACAGCGAATAGCCGGTTGCCATGACCAGGGCGCCCAGAAAGCCCACGAAGGTGAGCATGTCGGAGGTGACCCAGGCGGGCATGCGTTCTGCCATGTAGGTAAGGATTTTCTTTTCGTAGGGATTCAGGATGGATGTCTGTATCCTTTGTGCTTGTTTTTTTTCTTCGTTCATAGTAAGATAGGGTTATAGAAAGCTTTTATTTTCTTTGCAGCCTTTTCAGGAGCTTTCGGATGTTCTGCCAGCCCTGCTGCAGGAAGGAATCTGAGTGACGTTTGCGTTTTTCGGGGTACATATCCATGAAGGTGACGAGGAGGCCGGAGTCGTAGACGTCTCCGAACTCGTCATTGATGCCCGTCCCGAAGAAAATCATGGTGGGGGACAGGTTCATGTACGTGTTCACGAGCGGGGGAATGGATACGCCGTGTCTCTGGACTTCGGCCTTGAGCACGCGGTAGCCTTCCTTGAAATCCAGCCCTTTGAACAGGCGGTAGTAGCGCCGGCGGGTTTTTCTTTCCACTTTTACCTCCTTGCGGATTTTCAGGAGCCGGTGTCCTTTGCCAAAGTACTTTTTGAGGAAGCACATGATGAGTTCGCGGGCTTCGTCGGGGTATTCGGTATAGATGGTGGCCTTGCCGAAGAAGTATTTGATGCGCTTTTTATAGAGAATGCCGATGGCGGCGATTCCGTCGAAGAGGTTGTCGAGGGCGTAGAGGCTCTTGGCGCCGGCCTTGGAACTCTGGTATTCCACCGAGACGAAGCTGCGGCCCAGTTCCAGGGTGTAGGGCAGGTACTGCCGGATGAACTTCTTGGTGAACTGGAACATGTGCGACGAGGTGAGGATGGGCTGGCCATCGCGGTTGAAAACAGCCTTGTCGCAGATGCAGAAGCGGTATCCGCCGATGATTTCCTGCGCCTCCGGGTCCCACAGGACCAGCTGCTTGTAGCCGTAGGCGGGGTCTGTGTCAAACTCGTCTATGTCAAGGGGTTTGCCGGTGCCGCCGCCGTCGTTTCGGAAGGCGATTTCCCGTAAACGGCCAATCTCACGGATGACGTTAACGGACTCTGCGCCTACTACATAGAGCTCGTTTCCGGCTCGGTTGGTTGTTCTGAGGAGGGTGTCGGCGTTCAGTTCGGTCAGGAGCGCCTCTCTCGGAACAGGTTCTATAATGGGTTCCATAAAATACACGTTTGGAAGGGCTAAATTAGTCTTATTTTGTGACAAAAGCAAAAATTTGTATCTTTGTAAACTTTAAGAAAAGGTATGAGCAGAAGTTGGAAAGAGCTTTTGAGTAAATTCGTGATGTTTGCCCTGACGAGCAGCGTGGGTACCGTCGTAGACCTCGGCCTGCACTGGGTGCTCAGTACCTATGCGTTCCGCGGTAACTACTGGGGCTCTTTCTGGATTGCTCCTACCATCTCGTTCGAGGTGGCTGCCATCGCCAATTTCTGCATCGCGTATTTCTTTGTCTGGACGGAGCGCATCAGTCAGCACACCGTGCGTTCCTTCTTCCGCCATCTGGCCGCCTACAATGCGGCCTGCGTGGGCGCCTATCTTCTGAAGTTTGTGGCCATGCAGGGCATCCATTTCCTGTTCGTGAGCCTGGACTGGATGCAGGACTGGACGCTGGAACCCGTTATCTGTAACCTCCTGGGGCTTTTCTTCAGCGGCGGGTTCAACTTCTTCATGAGCGAGTTCGTCATCTTCAACAAGACCAAGAAAAACAACAATAATATTACACACAACATTTAATTTTCATTATGAAAGATTCCATCATCATCCTCTGTGGCGGCGGTCCGGCTCCGGGCATGAACACCGTCGTTATGTCCGTTGCCAAGACGTTCCTGTCAAACGGTTACCGTGTCATCGGCCTGCATGGCGGTTACAGCGGTCTTTTCTCCAAGACTCCCCGTACGGAGGACATCGACTTCTTCAAGGCCGACGCTTATTTCAACCGTGGCGGTTCCTACCTCCAGATGAGCCGTTTCAAGCCCACCGACAAGGATTTTGAGGAGAACTTCAATCTGGGCCTGTTCCAGGAGAACAACATCAAGCTGCTGGTGACCGTGGGCGGTGATGATACCGCTTCTACCGCCAACCGTATTGCCAAGTTCCTGGAAGCCAAGCACTATCCCATCCACAACATTCACGTGCCCAAGACCATCGACAACGACCTTCCGCTGCCGAACAACACGCCTACCTTCGGCTTCAACAGCGCCAAGGACGAAGGCGCCCACCTGGCCCGCACCGTGTATGAGGATGCCCGCACCAGCGGCAACTGGCTCATCATCAGCGCTATGGGCCGCAGCGCCGGTCACCTGGCCCTCGGTATCGGCGAGGCTACGCACTGCCCCATGACCATCATTCCCGAGATGTTCAACAAGACGGAGATCACCCTGGACAAGATTGTGAACCTGGCCCTTTCCGCCATTCTCAAGCGCAACATCCTGGGCATTCCTTACGGCACCGTGGTGGTGGCCGAGGGTGTGTTCCACGACCTCGATCCTCAGGAGATCAAGAACGCCGGCGTGTCCATGACCTACGACGAGCATGGTCACCCCGAGCTGGGCAAGATCTCCAAGGCTGTTCTGTTCAACGACATCCTGGAGAAGAAGTTCAAGGAGATTGGCCTCAAGGTAAAGACCCGTCCCGTGGAAATCGGCTACGATGTTCGCTGCCAGGATCCCATTGCCTTTGACCTTACCTACTGCACCGAGCTTGCCATGGGCGCTTACGAGCTCTTCTCCAAGGGCGAGACCGGCTGCATGGTGTACGTGGACGCTTTCGGCACGGCTCATCCGCTGTACCTGAAGGATCTGCAGAACGAGGAAGGCAAGATTCCTCCGCGCCGCGTAGACATCAATGGCGGTACTTCCCAGAACTACTACAACCACATCTGCCACTTCATCGGCGAGTCCGACTATGAAGCCGCAGGGAAGTACGTGGCCAATCCTGAGGCCTACGACTTCAAGAAGATCCTGAACTGGTAAGATGTTCCTCCGGGTCCATCCCAAAGCGATATTCCTGCTGACAAGCCTTTTTCTTATGGCCTGTCAGCGGGAATTTATCGTTTCTCCGGACTCGGAAATTATACCCGAAAAGCCGTCGGTCATCCCTGCCGGCATTGAAACGCTGCCGCGTATGTACATCACTATGCCATCGGCCATCGTCAGTAAGGATAACTGGATGGACGGGGCGACGCTGCGTATTGAGGTACGGGTGGCTGGCCGCGACTCCGTGGTGTACGAGGGGGATACCCAGATCCGCGGACGCGGGAACAGTACCTGGGAGTCTTACCCGAAGAAGCCGTACGCGCTCAAGCTGGATACCAAGGCCAATTTCATCGGCACGGGAAAGACGCGGCACTGGGTGCTGCTTTCCAACTGGGGAGACCGCACGCTGCTGCGAAACCAGGTGGCCTTCGAGGCGGCCCGGCGAACGTCGCTGGAATGGACGCCTTCGGGCACGTTCGTAGACCTTTATATGAACGATGCCGATACCGGCGAAAGCGCTGTGTATCAGGGTATTTATTGGCTGGGAGAAAAGGTACGCGTGGAAGGCTCGCACTTCGAGGCAGACTATCTGTACAGCTTTGATTCATCGGACCGGGGGGAGGAAGACTACTCGGCCTGGTGCCATTATTACAAGGGGGGAGAGTGGCAGGAGGGAGAAGTTCCCGTGATCCTCAAGTACCCCGACAAGGACGATTATCCGCTCTATTACTGGATTTCCTACCTGAAAGATGCCAGTCTTATGGCGCTTCAGGAAAAGGAAGATGTCATTTACCATCTGGCAACCGGGGAGTGGAAAAAGCAGCTGGACCTCAATTCTTTCTGCGACTGGTATCTGGTCAATGAGCTTTGTGTGAACGCGGAAGGCCTTCATCCCAAGAGCTGCTTCTATTATATCAGGGACGGCATCATGTATGCGGGACCGGTATGGGACTTTGACTTTGGGACGTTCCGCAAGTCCTCGGAGGTTCCCAAGCTGCGTCTTCGCAGTTCCCTTTACTATTTCCAGCTGTTCCCGATGCCGGAGTTCCGCAGCCGCCTGATAGCCCGCTGGAGGTATCTGAGACCTCGTTTTTTGAGCCTTGTGGACTATGTGGACGAGCAGGCCGACTGGATTCGTTCCCGCGAGGAGGCCAATCACGATATGTGGCCCTGCTATCCCAATCCGCTGGCTTCGTCCGAGGCTGAGGGCTATGTGAACGGTGACGAGGACCTTACGTTCCAGGAGGCGGTGGACAGGATGAAAGAGGCTATCCTGTGGCGCATCGAGGTCCTGGACGAACAACTTGCCCAATTGCAATGAAACAACTCATTTACCAGCTGCTGCCCCGTCTCTGGGGGAACGGCCGCTTTTCCGGTATAGACCGGGATTCTCTCCGTTATATGAGGTCTACGCTGGGTATGGACATGCTCTGGCTCACCGGTATAATCCGGCATGCTACCTCCACGGAGAACAAGGTGGTCAAGGGAGACGCCGGTTCTCCGTATGCCATTACGGATTACTATGACGTGAATCCTTACCTGGCCGATGACCCTTCGCGCAGGATGGAGGAGTTCCGGGAGCTGGTGGAGCGCGTGCATGCCGCCGGGCTCAGGCTCATCATTGATTTTGTGCCCAATCACGTGGCGCGGGAGAATGTGAACTTTGGCAAGGAAGATGACACCTCTGTGCACTGGAGGGAGGAAAATGACTTCTTCTATTATCCTGGAGAGGCTTTGAAACTGCCGGTCGATGCGCATGGCTACGAGGAGTTTCCGGCGCGGGCTTCGGGCAATGCGTTTACATCGGCCCCGTCCGTGAATGACTGGTACGAGACCGTGAAACTCAATTACTGTGACACGCACACCGGCACTTGGGACAAGATGCGGGACATTGTGCTGTACTGGGCCGGGATGGGCGTGGACGGGTTCCGCTGCGACATGGTGGAGCTGGTTCCTGTTCCGTTCATGACCTGGTTGATTGCTCAGGTGAAGAAGGCGTATCCTTCGGTCCTGTTTATTGCGGAGGTCTACGAGAAGGAGAAGTACCGCATGTATGTGGAGGAAGTGGGTTTTGACTTCCTGTACGACAAATCGGGGCTCTACGATACGCTGCGGGCGGTCACGTGCAGCGGGGCATCGGCCCGGGGCATTACCTGGAACTGGCAGTTCCTGGGAGACCTGCAGCCGCACATGCTCAACTTCCTGGAGAATCACGACGAGCAGCGCCTGGCCTCCGACTTCTTCTGCGGCAAGCCCGAGAAAGGCTACGCTGCCCTTGCGGTGTCGCTCCTGCTGAACGACGCTCCGTTCATGCTCTACTTTGGGCAGGAAATGGGGGAGCGCGGCATGCAGAAAGAAGGTTTCAGCGGCCTGGACGGCCGTACATCCATCTTTGACTGGTGCAAGGTACCGGCACTTTCGAAGCCGGATCCCCATGTACTGTCCCGCTATTCGGACATCCTGTTCTGGTCCAAGAACCCGGTCTTTTCGCGTGGCGCCACGTACGATCTGTGTTATGCGCAGGGGGGGGCGGCGGGTGCTAGCGTGGGCGCGGGCGGCGTGGGTTTCAACCCGGACCGGCATTTCGCTTTCCTCCGTGCTCTGGGACACGAGTGCTACCTTGTGGTGGCCAACTTCGGCCCTGCCGCCACCATCCAGGTCTCCATCCCCGACGAAGCGCTATCCTTTCTCGGCGGCATCCACGCCCAGCGCACAGTCTTCAGCGTCTCGGCCCCGGCATTCGACTACGTTCTGGTGAGGGTGAGTTAACACCTTGGCCGCGTTGACAGGAAAATGGCATTCTGTGCATTCTGTGTGTCGACGCGGCAAGCATTTTGGCGAAAACGGCGCAAAACCCAGCCGCGTTGATAGGAAAATAGCATTCTGTGCGTTCTGCGTGTCGACGCGGCAATGGCGCCTGTGGTCTGTTGGCTGGCTTCAGCAGCGGTACTGCGGAGGGAGGAAGACCCGCCCGGGGGGACTCCGTTCGCATGGGAGGTCAGGGCGCTTCACGCCCTTCGCTCCCATTGCTCCCTCCGGCCCCTCCCACCGTTTCCTGCGTCCCCGCTTCGCGGGAACTTGTCTCCGGCGGGCCCCTCCCCCTACCCTCGTCCGGGGGTGGACAAGCCACCCGGGCGGGTCTTCCTCCCTCCGCAGTGCCGCTGCCTTATGTTATGAATACAAAGTGTTTCCAGCCAGTTTACCGTCGCAGGTGGAAAGGCTCATGGCAGGGACAAAACGGCCGTGGCGCTTATGTTGCTGATTACTAATGTGTTAGCACAACTGACGGGTGCGTTTTGAATACCCGTCAGTTGTGCTAACACATTGATTTCGAATTATTTAACTGCCACGGTACATGCGGTGTCCAGACTGCGTTGACTAAAAACGGACATTCTGTGTGTCAACGGGAAGCCGTCCCGCCAGCCGCAAGCTGCCCCGCCAGCCGGAAGCCCTGCCAGAGGCACCCTTACGCCTGTCGGCGGAATTCGGCGACGGTGATGGCGGTGGCGACGGCGGCGTTAAGGGATTCGGAGCCGGGGTCGTCGGGGGGGAAGGGAGGGATGTAGAGGCGGTCGGTTACGTGGGCGGCGGTGGGGGCGGAGATGCCGTTTGCCTCGTTGCCGATGACAATGACGGCGGGGGAGGAGGCTCCGTTGTCCAGCGGTATTCCGTACATGTTGTCGCCGTCGAGGAAGGTGCCGTAGACTTTGCCGCCGGCGGTGAGGGCCTGGCGGCAGAGGGCAGGGATGTCGGTGTAGTGGAACCTGACCCGGAAAATGGCGCCCATGGTAGCCTGGACCACCTTGGGGTTGAAGACGTCCACGGTGTCGGGAGAGGCGTAGACGGCGTCCAGGCCAAACCAGTCGGCAATGCGGAGGATGGTGCCCAGGTTGCCCGGGTCCCGGATGCCGTCGAGGGCCAGGAAGAGGCCGCGGGCGGGGAGGACCGAGGATTCCAGATCAACGGGCCGATGCACCAGTGCCAGGGCTGGAGAAGGAGACGACAGGGCCGAGATACGGGCCATGGCGGCCTCACCGACATCGGCCTTCCTATATACTTTTTCCACCTTGAAGCGGGAAGCCAGCGCCTCTGCAACGAGCTTCTCTCCTTCTACAACAAAGAGTCCGCTCTGGTCCCGGAACTTCTTCTGGGACAGGGACTTGATGTATTTTATTTCATTTGTTGTCATTGACTCGAAGGTTTAAAAGCGCCCGGAGGGCGCCGGGGGTGTATTTAAAGGGGGCGGAGCCCCCTTGAGTATATCTTGGATATATCTTTGATATATCTTTTATCCGTTCGCTAGAACGGATAACCTACGCCAAAGTGGATGGCTGCATTGTTCCCGTCAAACCAGTAGGCCGGAGCTACCCAGCGGTTGCCGGCAGGGCGGCCGGGGTCGTGGATGCGGATACCGGCGTCCAGGCGCAGGAGGATGAAGTCCAGGTTCAGGCGCAGTCCCAGGCCCCAGTTCATGGCAATGGTTTTCAGGGAGAAGGCATCGTCCTGGCCTCTGTCGGCAAAATCCCAGATGTTGCCGGCGTCCACGAAGAGGGCGCCCTCGAATTTCCACACCAGCGGAATGCGGTATTCCACGTTGGCCTCCAGCTTGATGTCTCCGAGCTGTGTGGGAATGACAAAGTACTCTGCCAGGCGGGTGTCGCTGCCGGGGCCCAGCGTACGGGCCTGCCAGCCGCGCATGGACGTGGAACCGCCGCAGTAGAAGAGCTTCTCCATGGGCACCGATACGGAGTTCCCGTATCCGTAACCCACGCCGCCCATCACGCGCAGCGCCAGTGCCTGCGGCAACTGGTTGCCAAAATGGAACGTCTTTCCCAGGGTGAGCTCGGCCCGCACGTACTGCGCATAGGGCGTATTCCAAATGAGATGGTCTCCCAGCTCGTCCTGCGGCATGAGCTTGTTGAACAGGCTGATCACGTTACCCGAAAGATCCAGGCTGAACCGGGCGTAGTGATAGGTATGCGTGGGAATAGCCGATGCATCCGTGGTGTAGTACAGCATGCTGCTCACGCCCATGTCAAAGTTGTCGGAGTAAACCTTCATCAGGTACAGGTTGTCTCCCATGGACTCGTAAAAGGAGTCGTCCACATTGAAAATGCGCGAAATGTTGGCGCGCACGGGCGTAAACTGATAGAAAAGGCGCTCGCTGAAGCGACCGCTGTAGGTATAGCCGGCCGATATGACCGTGCGGCGGAACTCCGGCCGGTTCTGGTAATTGAACGACAGGGAAACCTCCGTCCGGGGAATGTACGGCCCCTTGAACAGGCGGTTGGGAAGGCCGATGAACTTGGGAAAGCGCAGGCTGGTGGAGACGCTCACTTCCGTGGAGGACGCCGTGTCCCGTGGCTTGAACTGGAAATTCCCCTTGAGGCCCAGGTTGAGCATCTCGCCGCCCTTGAACAGGTTCTTGTGGAAGTAGCTCAGCTGCGGCGATATGCCGATGAGCCCCGTGGAGTTCACCGATGCCTCCAGGTTGGTCTTGAAGCCCTGCAGGCCCGAATTGCGCAGGCTGATGTTGGCATTCACCTTATCCTGCGACACAGGCTCCATATTGATGTTCACGCCCGCGAACATGTTGACGCTGGTAAGGCGCGTATACGTATTGTTAATGGCCTTCTCGCTGTAAGGTTGCCCGGGGCGCAGCATATTGAGCCCTTCCAGCACGCTGCGGCGTATCCGGAGGTCTTCGGGGTAGGAGAGCGTCACCTCTCCGATGGAGAATTTCCGGTGCGGCTGGGCCGATGCGGGATCGTCCCCCAGGGCATAGTCCCGGATAGCCATCCTGAGCCGCGTCTTGCCTTCCTGGCCCACCGTATCGGCCTCGAAAGCGTAGAAACTCTTGGTGAAACCGTAGTACCCCTGGTCGCGGAAGAACCGGGCCGACCGGTCCGCTTCCTCCTCCAGCAGCTGCTCCGACAGAAACTGCCCGGGCCGGATGGTCACGTTGGGAAGGTCTTTCTCGAAATCCTCCCGGAAAGTTCCGTAAGAGGGAATCTCGTAGTCGACGGCGCTGATTTCATAGCGCTTCCCGAGCGTGACATAGTAGTTCACATATACTTTCCTGCCGCTTACACGTACATCGCTTTCGATGACGGAACCGTAGTAACCCAGGTAGCGCAGGTGATTCTGCATGCTTGAGATGCTCTCGTCCACCTTGGCAGGGTCGTAGATCACGGGAGCCGTGCCGATACGGCGCAGGAAACGCTGGAAACCGCTGTTCCCGGTCCCGGCCCAGTTGTACACGGAGAGAAGGGGATTCACCCCCAGGAGATAGTTGTTGGGCTTTTGGACGATATAGGAAGATAATTCGCTGGAATTAAACGAGTTATCGTTAATCTTAACGCTAGCCTTCTTCAGGAGGAATTCTTCCTGTCTGAGTGCACGGGTGGTACTGCAGGCCCCTGCGGCCATGAGCGCCAGCACAAATAATATGTGTTTTCCCCGATTCATTCTTACAAAAGTAATACTTTTTCCTTATATTTGCACGATTTTTAAAACCCTTACTCAGTGGAATGAAAAACAAGTACATCGACCTGATTGACCAAACCTTCGACTTCCCGCAGGACGAATTCATGGTAGCAGACGGCAACCTGCTGTTCAACGACATCGACCTCATGGAAATCATTGAGAAATACGGTACTCCTCTCAAGCTTACCTACCTTCCCAAGATTTCCTCCCAGATCCAGCGGGCCAAACGTCTTTTCAAGGTGGCCATGGCCAAGGCCGATTACCAGGGCGAGTACCACTACAGCTACTGCACCAAGAGCTCCCAGTTCGCCTTCGTGGTGCATGAGGCCCTCAAGAACGACATCCACCTGGAAACGTCATCGGCCTACGACCTGGACCTCATCCAGGCCCTTGAGCGCGACGGTTCCGTGAACAAGGAGGAACTCTACATCATCTGCAACGGCTTCAAGCGCCCCCAGTACGTCCAGAACATCGCCCGCCTGCGCAAGGACGGCTGGAAGAACATCATTCCCGTCCTGGACAACAAGAACGAGTTCGAAGACCTGGCCAGCCTCATCGAGGAAGATACCATGATGGGTATCCGTATCGCCTCCGAGGAAGAGCCCAACTTCGATTTCTATACCTCCCGCCTGGGTATCCGCTACTCGGATATCGTCAAGTTCTACAAGGACACCGTGGCCAAGTACCCCAACTTCCACCTCAAGATGCTCCACTTCTTCATCAACACGGGCATCCGGGATACGGCGTACTACTGGAACGAACTTTCCAAGTGCGTGCGCGTGTACTGCGAGCTCAAGGCCATCTGCCCGGAGCTGGACAGCCTGAACATCGGCGGCGGCCTTCCCAACAAGACCTCCCTTGCCCAGGACTTCGACTACGAGTACATGGTGGAGGAAATCATCAACCAGATCAAGGTTACCTGCAACTCCATGGGCGTACAGGAACCCGACATCTTTACCGAATTCGGCTCCTTCACGGTGGGCGAGAGCGGTGCCACCATCTTCAAGATCCTCGACATCAAGCAGCAGAACGACCGCGAGAAGTGGTACATGATCGACAACTCCTTCATGACCTGCCTGCCGGACACCTGGGGCCTCAATCAGCGCTTCATCCTGCTTCCCATCAACAAGTGGAACGACGAGTACCAGCGCGTGTTCCTGGGCGGTCTCACCTGCGACAGCCAGGACTTCTACAATGCCGACTACCACGCCAACGCCATCTTCCTTCCCACTATCCGCAGCCGCCGGGAAAACCTCTATATCGGCTTTTTCCACACCGGCGCGTACCAGGAAGCCCTCTCCGGCTTCGGCGGCATCAAGCACTGCCTCATGCCTTCCCCGAGGCACATCCTCATAGACCGCGACAAGGACGGCAACCTCATCACCTCCGTTTTCTCGGAGGAGCAGACGTCGGAGTCCATGCTGAGAACCCTTGGTTACGTGCTGTAAGGGGGCTCCCGCCCCCTTTAAATACACCCCTGGGGGTCCCTTCGATCAACCTTTGGGATAATACTTGGGCCAACAAGCCTCCAGATAAGCACGAAGCACGTCTTCGTGCTTGTTTTTTGCCGGCTCGTAGAAGACGGTGCCCCGGAGGCTGTCCGGCAGGAACTCCATGTCCACAAAGTGGCCGGGGTAGTCGTGGGCATACTTGTAGCCGTCGCTGTAGCCCAGCTCTTCCATGAGCTGCGTGGGCGCGTTGCGGATGGGCAGCGGAACAGGCTGGTTGCCGGTTTCCTTCACAAGGGCCAGGGCTTTGTCAATAGCCAGGTACGAGGCATTGCTCTTGGGCGACGACGCCAGATAGACGGTAGTCTCGGCCAGCGGAATGCGTCCTTCGGGCATGCCGATCTTGGAGACAATCTCAAAGCAGGCATTGGCCAGGAGCAGGGCGTTGGGATTGGCAAGGCCCACGTCCTCGGACGCGCTGATGCACAGGCGGCGGGCAATGAACAGGGGGTCTTCGCCGCCGTCAATCATGCGGGCCAGCCAGTAGAGGGCGGCGTTGGGGTCGCTTCCGCGGATGCTCTTGATAAAGGCCGATATGATGTCGTAGTGCATCTCTCCGCCCTTGTCGTAGATGGCCATGTTCTCCTGGATGGAAGCCGTTACGGTTTCGTTGTCAATGACGACGGGACTGCGGCCCGCCTGTGCGTCAATCACCAGCTCCAGCACGTTGAGAAGCTTGCGGGCATCTCCTCCGCTGTAGCGCATGAGCGCCTCGCTTTCCCGGACTTCTATCTGCTTTTCCTTAAGGAGCACGTCTTCTTTAAGTGCTCTTTCAAGCAGCGTCTGTAAATCTTTCTTTTCCAGCGACTTGAGTACAAATACCTGGCAGCGGGAGAGAAGGGGGGTGATGACCTCGAAGGAGGGGTTTTCGGTGGTGGCGCCAATGAGGACGATGGTGCCGTTCTCCACGGCTCCGAGGAGGGCGTCCTGCTGGGCCTTGTTGAAGCGGTGGATTTCATCGATGAAAAGGATGGGCGCCCCTTTCTGGTTGAAAAGGGAAGTGCCGCGGGCCTTTTCAAAGACATCACGGACATCTTTTACCCCGGCCGTGACTGCGCTCAGGGTAAAAAAATCGCGGTCCAGGGTTTGGGCGATGATGTGGGCGAGGGTGGTTTTTCCTACGCCCGGAGGGCCCCAAAGGATGAAAGAGGACAGATTCCCGCTTTCGATCATCTTCCTCAGGATGCAGCCTTCGCCCACCAGATGGCGCTGGCCTACATATTCGTCCAGCGTCCTTGGTCGCATGCGCTCGGGGAGCGGCGGCAGCATGGCGGAAGATGCACTCATATCTGTTTGGAGAAGACGCGGCGGCGGCGCTTGAATTCCTTCTCGTAGTCTCCCCAGAGGTTCTGGACCTTGTTGTTGGTCTCCATCTCTCCGTTGGATTCTCCGTATCGGAAGCCGCCTTTGATGATGTTTCCAATCATTTCCTTGAACAGGATGGCGTGTACGCCGCGGTTCTGGTATTCGGGGTCTACGGCAATCAGAAGCATCTCCACGGCCTCCTCATGCTTGATATACATGGACTTCACAAGATGCCACCAGCCAAACGGGAGCAAGTATCCATTGCCTTTCTGGACAGCGCGGGCCAGGGAAGGCATGCAGATGGCGAGGCCTACCAGCTTGCCTTCGTTGTTCTCCACGAGCGTTACGTACCGCAGGTCCAGCAGGCCCAGGAACGTGTTCACGTAGTGGTCGATGACATCGGCCGGCATCACGGTGAAGTCGAAGAGGCTGTTGTAGGTGCGGTTGATGAGGTCGAAGATCTTCTGGCCGTATTTTTCCTTCTTCACCTCTTTCTTGGTGACCCTTCTCACGTGCAGCTGGTAGCGGGTGGCCACAAGGCCCGCGGCGCGGGTTACTTTCTCCGGTAGTTTCTCCGGAACGTAGATGCGGTATTCCAGCCAGTCATTGACCTTGGCCATGCCCAGCGCCTCGAAGTGCTCGCCGTAATAGGAGTAGTTGTATTTGAGGAAGAAGGAGGAAATGTCGTCGAATCCTTCCACTACGCAGCCTTCGTTGTCAAAGTCCGTGAAGCCCAGCGGACCGGAGATCTGGGTCATGCCATTCTCCTTGCCGAAGGCGATGACCGCCTCGATGAGGGCCCTCGAGACCTCTTTGTCGTCAATGAAGTCCATCCAGCCAAAGCGTACTTCCTGGTGGTTCCAATCCCGGTTGGCAATCTCGTTGATGATGGCGGCGACGCGTCCCGCTACCTTTCCCTCCTTATAGGCCAGGAACAGGGCGGTCTTCGCGTATTTGCTCATGGGATTCTTCGCCGGATCCAGGGCGCTCATCTCATCTATGTAAATGTTGGGAACATAGTAGGGGCAGCCCTTGTACAGCTCCAGGGGAAACTTGACGAAAGATTTCAGGTCTTTCTTTGACTCTACCTTTTTAAAGGTAATGGACATGGGTTTTCGGTTTAGTTACAACTTACAAAGATAGTACTTTTTTATTAAAAAGTAAGCGCCCTGCCGAGTGGGCAGAGCGCTGTAAAAGGGGATGGCAGGATGTTTATGCCTTGGTGGCGGTGATGATAATCTTGCCGTTCATTTCGTTGGATTCAACGTTGAGCGTGATGGTGACGGTGTTGAAGTCACTGCTGAATGTGAAGGAACCGGAGGCCTCTGCCTCGAACAGTTTTCCGTCCATCTCTGCATTCAGCTTGTACTTGAAGGTCTGGTTGGTGATGCTGATTCCGGAACCAAGCCATTTACCCGTGATGGGCTCAATCTGGGGGTCTGTGAAGTTGATCACTACCGACTTGGAAGACAGGCTGATGGTGCTGATGACATATTTCTGGAAGGTCTCCACATCCAGTTCTACCTGCTTCTGGTTGGCGTTGACGAATTCGGCGATGGTGCCCATGTTGCTGGCCTGAGCGCCCGTAAATTTGTGAGAGATGCTGGGACGGTCAATGGCAACCTCGAGCTGGGAAATCTTCCAGTTCACGAACAGTGCTTTTTCAATGTCGGTGGTGGGAGGAGGGGTCTCGGTGAAGGTACCGCTGGAGGTAACTTCGCTGCCGGGAAGGGTGAAGGTGATATCCTTTCCGTTCACCTTGATCTTGCAGGAGAAGTCTCCGGAGAGGATGAACTCTTCTCCGTTCACGGTAAAGGTGCCGGAGAAATAGTGGATGGGAGTCTCTGCTTTAACGTCTTCGTATCCCTGGCCAATGTACACGCCGTCACGCATGAATTCAATCTGGGTGATGTTTACGTGGACACCGCTCTTGAGCTGAGTCTGAATAGGGGTACCGGTAATCTCAACAGTACCGGCATGGGCTTCCTGCTTTGCCGGAGCTATTTCCGGAGCTTTTTTGCCACAGGAAATGGCAAGGGCGGCAATGGCCGCTGCAAAAAGAATTTTCTTCATGATGTATGTTTTTTTAGTTTAAGCTTAGAAGAGTCTTACGGACAGGGTGAAGCGCATGTAAGGCTGCACGGGGAAGCCGTTGACCATGTTCAGATACTTGGTGACGGTGTCGTAATTATCCTTCATGTTCTCCTTGATATCGGGGTTGGCATCGATCCAGGCCTGGTTGAGTTCTACGTTGACGGGCTTATTGGGGTCATCGTAATAGCTCTTGGACATAACGTGGAAGCCGCCGATGTAGGTGACGCCCATGTCAAAGTTGAAGCTGACGCGGCTCTTGAGGGAGACGGCGCGGCCAAAGCCTATACCCAGGTACGGCTGCACTACATTGAGACCGGACTGTACGCCCAGATGTACCTTACCTTCGGGGTCTGTGGTGATGCCGAAGAATTTGGTGTTGGCGTAGTTGGAAGGGTCTACGGCCGGCTCCGAGGAGCTCTTGTTGACGAGGGTGGCGGTAAGGCTTACAAGCTGCGGGTGAATGTTGAACATGACACCGCCCGTAATGTGGAAGGAGCTCTTCTTGGAAGGGAAGAAGTCGGCCAGCAGAGCCAGGCTTCTGTCGTGGATGTTACCGTTTACGTTTACTTCATCCACGTCGATGCGGGGGCTGGTCTCGTGAATGCCGACGGCAATGGTGGCGGATATGGGGTTGACGCCGTATTCGGGCGCGAATTTAGCCACGATGGGGTTGGCAATGGCGACAACCGGCGAGAGCGTATTGTAGACGATACGGCCCTGCAGGTTGGGAAGGATGGTGGTACCGGCGGTTATCTGGATACCTTCGGTGAACCCGAAGCCCACGCCGATGGACCAGTGGTTGAACAGGACGTTTTTCTGGTCCGCGATCTGTGCCTGAGCGTTAAAACCGGCTAGCGAAACGGCTGCGGCACATACAAAGGTTAGCATTCTTTTCATAGGTCGATTAGTTTAATTCGCGGTAAAGATAGTAATTATTTCCCAAATGTATCAAGCCGGGCTAATTTTGTTTGACATGGATATCCAGCTGAGGGAACGGGAATTCAATGCCGTACTTGGCGGGAAGTTCCGTATAGATGGCCTCCTGCAGCTGAAACCGGGCGTCCCAGTAGTCTTTTCCGTTCACCCACGCGCGTACCACAAAGTTGACGCTGCTGTCGGCCAGTTCCGAAAGGCCCACGAAGGGGTCCTGCGCGCCGTGCGTACTGCTGTCCAAAAACAGCGGATTGGCCTTCACCAGTTCCAGGAGGGCGCTTTTGACGGCATCGGCCTTGGCCCCATAGGCCACGCTCACGGGGATATCCACCCGGCGGAGGTGCCGGCCGGTGACATTGTTGATGTTGCCGTTGGAGAGGGTTCCGTTGGGGAGGATGATGACGCGGTTGTCGGTGGTGAGGAGCTTGGTGTTGACGATGGTGACTTCCGTCACTTTTCCCGCAAAGCCCTGTGTCTCAATGAAGTCGCCCACCTTGAAGGGGCGGAAGACGAGCAGCATGATGCCGCCGGCGAAATTCTGCACCGTTCCGCTGAGGGCCATGCCGATGGCCATGCCGCCGGCGGCCAGGAGGGCGGCCAGGGACGTGGTGTTCACGCCCAGCGTTCCCACCACGGCAATGATGAGGAGAATCCACAGGGCAATGGTGACGAGGCTTTCGGAGAAAGTAGCCACGGTGGCCTCCGTCTTCTTTCTGGCGAAGCTTTTCTTAAGGGCTTTCTTGACAAGGCCGATGACCCAGCCGCCCACGATGTACAGGGCGATGGCCGCCAGGACCTTGAGCCCGAAGTGGAGGGCCTGCTCGCCGAACATGGCCAGGAGATCCTGGGGAGGGGTTTCTCGGATGAGCGCTTCAAACTGCTCTTTCTTGGCCGCCAGGGAGTCGGGGGAGACTTCCGGAATGGGGATGCTCTGGAGAAGATGGAACATGGATTACAGGTTTATGATAAGGTAGCTCATATAGCCGGCGAAAAGGAGGAGGAACAGGACTCCGTCCACTTTGTCCAGCATGTTCTTTTTTCCAACATAGCTTGAGGTAAGAAGCGCTAATGCGCTAACTATGAGCGCTCCAAGGTCTACATAAGTAATTCCTTCGAAGGAGAGGGGATGGATGATGGCCGCACCTCCCAGGATGAGGAGGATGTTGAAGATGTTGGAGCCGATGATGTTTCCGAGCGCCAGCTGCCCCTTTTTCTTGATGGCGGCGGCTACGCAGGTGGCCAGCTCCGGCATGGACGTGCCGCCGGCCAGGATGGTGATGGCGATGAACTTGTCGCTCACCCCGAGTGCCTTGGCAATATGGGTGGCCGAATCTACGAACCAGTTGCCGCCGAGGATGAGGGCGGTAAGGCCGAGGACAATCCAGAGCGCAGCCTTCCACAGGGGCATTTTCTCCGCTTCTGGAGTCTCCTCCTGGCCGGCTCCCTGGCGGAAACTCCGGCCCATGTAGAGGGCGAAGACGGCGACCAGGACAAGACCGTCCCAGCGGGAGAGGCCGTCGGTTCCAAAGCCGAAGAGCGTGTGCTCGAGGCCCAGGCCGATGAGAAGAAGCGTGATGACAATGTTCATGGGAATGTCCTTCTTCCGGTTCTCCGGGGTGACGGGCATGGGAAGGAGGAGGGCGGTGATGCCCAGGATGAGGAGCGTGTTGAACACGTTGGAGCCCACCACGTTGCCCAGGGAGATATCGGCATTCCCCTCGGCGGCGCCGATGAAGCTCACCACCATCTCGGGGGCCGATGTGCCCATGCCCACGATGGTGAGGCCGATGATGAATTCGCTGAGCCCGAAGCGGCGGGCGACGGCCGATGCTCCGTCTACCAGGGCGTCGGCGCCCCAGACGACGAGGGCGAGGCCTGCGACGAGTATGAGAATCTGAACAATCATTTCATGTACTAAAAAAACGCACAAAAATAGTAATTATTTCCGGATAATGCCTACATTTGTAGGTACGCAACGTGTGACCCGAACCTAATCCTTACCTTTGCCATGAAAGGCATCTCCCCGCATCGGCTGTTTACCCTTGTGGTTTCAGCTTTTTTCCTTGCCGGATGTGACCATCCGGCGGTTCCAGTTCCCCCTGAACCTCCTGTTCCCGAAGACCCCGTCACGCAGGTTTTCATCCCGGGCGCCTATGGCGTCAAAGGGGGAGACCAGGTGGTGGATCCTTCGCGTCAGGCAGGGGTCTATATAAGCGGCAATACATTGTCTTACAGGATATTGGACCCTGCATCGCTCACGGTTGTCTCCCTGTCGGGGCTGCCGGTTCCGCTCCAGGAAGGAAGTACTGTTACGGTCCATTACCGGCTGGCAAGGGGCGGACGCACGCTCGAGAGCGAAGGGTATGAGAACGTCCGGATTTTACTGATAAACGACAAAATGGCCTGGCTCAAGAAATCGGACCAGATTTTCTTTGTCATCCAGCTGTTGTAGAGGGAGTTAACATGAAAAAATGGTTTATATCGGCGATGCTCCTTCTATGCTGCCAGGGGGTGTTTTCCCGGGGTATTCCGCCGCGATACCCGGTGGTGCTGGTCGAGTTCAAGGACGTCCGCTTCCAGCTGGAAGACCCGGCTTCGCTGGTGAAGGATCTCCTGACGAAGCCCGGCTTCAGTTACGATGGTGCAAATGGCTCTGTAACAGATTATTACAGAGATAATCTGGGAGACTTCTTCGCTCCTTCCTTCGATGTCTACGGCCCGGTGACCCTGGAAGGGCGCCTGCAGGACTATGGCCGAGATGTCTTCGAGCAGGGTGAGCGGGTGGGGGATAAAGCTCCCGAGGAAGCGCTCCTCAAGGCCCTGCAGGCCCTTTCCCTGGACCCCACGGCCTATGACGCTGACGGAGACGGGGCGCCGGATCTGGTCATCATGGTGTATGCCGGTTACGACCAGGCGGCCGGGGCCTCTGCCGATGCCATCTGGGCGCATCAGGGGAGTGTGGCGTCCATGAGTTACATCGCCGTTCCGGAGCTTTCGGGCGCGTCCGGAAGCCATCTGGGTGGTATCGGCCTGGTCTGTCACGAACTGGGCCACTACCTGGGCCTGCCGGATTTCTACGACACCGACTTCGCCATGGGCGGGAATGCCGGAGGCGTCTATGGCTTTTCCCTCATGGGAAAGGGCCTTTACAACAACGACGGTCACACACCGCCGTCCCTGAATGCGCTGGAAAAGAGCCTGATGGGCCTCCAGACAGACATTCCGCCGCTGCCGGAGGGTGTGGTCCGCCTGGGGCCGGGTGAGATGTACCGGAGCGAGACCGCTACGGAAGGGGAGTACTTCCTCTACGAATACCGGGACGGAAAGGGCTGGGATGCTCCGCTGCCCAGGGGACTGGTGATTTACCATGTAGACCGCTCTGGGAGGAAGGTAGGGGATTATACTGCAGAAGAACTTTGGATAAACTGGCGTAACTTTAACGGAGTCAATGCATTGGCTTCGCATCCTTGTTACCGTCTGGTGCCTTCTTTCAACCCCTGGCTGCTGGAGTTTGACGCGGCCCTTGCACAGGGTCGCATGGTATTTCCCGGGCTGGACGAGGTCCTCTTTTACGAGCCCGTAGACTGGGAAGGAAACTATACCGGAGTGCAGATTACGGGCATCGGCCTCGGTGAAGACGGTGTCTCGTTCCGCGTGCTCCGGGATGCCGGCGCCAATCTGAACGGCACGGTGCGCGATGCCGACGGGCATCCGCTGGAGGGCGTGACGGTGCGCGCCGGGGATGTATCGGCCTGCACCGGGGCGGACGGCTTTTTCTGCCTGGAACTGCCCGAAGGAGCACTTTCCAACGTGGCGCTGGCAGCGTCCCTGGAAGGGTATCAGCCTTATTATGAGGAGGTTTCCATGGGAAAATACCGCATGAAGAGCCTCGCGGTCATCCTCCGGCGGGCCGATGCTCCGCGCGAGTCGACGCTCTCTCCATACGATACGGAGGCGTCCATGGGCTATTTTGCGAATACGCGCATCCTCGGCGGCGTGCATCTTTCGCCCGAGGAACTCTATCCGTATGTGGGGCAGGAGCTGGGAGAAGTGGTGTTCTATCCTTATATGAGTTCTTCTTTCGATGGGGAGGTCTATCTGGTTGTAGATGTGGAAGGTAGGCGCGTCCTCACCCGCAAGCTGGAGAATCTGGTGAAGGGCCCTTACTGCAAGCAGGTGGTGGACCTTTCCGACGAGCATATCCTTATTCCGGAGGGAATGTCTATCTATATCGGCTATGGAAGCCCTGCGGCAGACTCCGACCTCAATTTCCGCGTAGGAACCGTCTATCCGGCGGCGAAGGGGCGCAGCTGCTACAGCCCGTTTTCCCTTCTGCAGTCTTCGTGGCAGGACATGTTCGTTAAGAGCGCCGGCATTTACATGGATGTGGCGCTTACGGTGACGGCCGTGGAGAATACGCAGGCGAAGGACCTTGTGGAACTGGGCTACTCCTACATTGAGCGGCCGCAGGGAAAGATCAAGGCAGGGGAGCGCATTCCCCTGAAGCTGCATGCGCCGGACAACGTCATTTCTGTAAACTGGACGCTGGACACGGAGCGTGTCAACGGTGAATTCACCCCGGCCCTCAAGGCGGGGACACACAGGCTCCAGGCCCGCATCACGCACAGGGAGTGGACAGAGGAAGTACTTGAAGTGTTACTTGAAGTAGACTAGGCTTTTCTTGTAAGCGCCACCACGTTCTCTACATGCATGGTATGCGGGAACATGTCTACGGGCTGCACGGCTGTAATTTTGTAATCCTTGCAAAGGATGGCTAAATCGCGGGCCTGCGAAGCCGGATTACAACTTACATACACCATTCTCTCCGGAGCGGCGGAAAGAATCACTTTGGCAACGTCCGGGTGAATGCCGGCGCGGGGAGGATCCAGGATGATGACGTCGGGGCGGCCGTGCTCCTTGATGAAGCTTTCGCTGAGGACGTCCTTCATGTCTCCGGCAAAGAACTCGCAGTTTTCTATGTGGTTGCGGCGGGCATTGTCCTTGGCATCCTCGATGGCCTCGGGGACGTATTCGATGCCCACCACCTTGGAAGCCTTGCGGCTCACGAACTGGGCGATGGTGCCGGTTCCGGTATACAGGTCATAGACTACCTCATGGCCTTCCAGGGCGGCAAACTCGCGGGCTACGCTGTAGAGGCGGTAGGCCTGGCGGGAGTTGGTCTGGTAGAAGGACTTGGGACCAATCTTGAAGGAAAGGTCTTCCATTTTCTCGTAGATGGCGTCCTGTCCGTAGTAAAGGACGGGGGACTGGTCTGCGATGGAGTCGTTGAGCTTCTCGTTGATGACGTAGTAGAGGCAGGTAATCTGGGGGAATTCCTTGATGAGGGCATCCAGGAGGGCTTTCCGGGGCGCTTCATCCGGCTGGGCCAGGCAGAGAATGAGCATGATCTGGCCGTCCTCGGTGGTGCGGATGAACATGTTGCGGAAAAAGCCGTGGTTTTCCCGGATGTTGTAGAATTCCAGGCCGTTTTCAAGGCAGAACTTCTTGATAAAGAGGCGGATCGCATTGGATGGCTCTGCCTGCAGGTGACACTGCTTGATATCCAGCACTTTGTCGAAGAACTTGCCCACGTGGAAGCCAAGACCGGGCTCCACCAGGTCCTGGGGCTCATCGCGGAGGAGCCAGCGCTTGTTGGAAGCGCTGAATTCCAGCTTGTTACGATAGTAACGGGTGAGCTCGGAGGGGAGTGTGGGCCTGATTTCGGGCACTTCCAGGTGGCCAATCCTCACCAGCTGGTCTTCTACCTGCTGGCGTTTGGCCTCCAGCTGCATTTCGTAGGGCAGCGGCTGCCAGCGGCAGCCTCCACAGACGCCGAAATGCTCGCAGAAGGGCTCCAGGCGGTGGGCGGAGGGCTTCACAATGCGTTTGATGAAGCCTTCCATATAGTTTTTCTTTTTCTTGTATACCTGGATGTCCACGACGTCTCCGGGAACGGCGAAGTCTACGAACACAACCATGCCGTCTACGTGCGTGAGCGCTTTGCCCTCGGCTGCAACGGCTTCAATCTCAACGTTCTCCAGGAGGAGGTCGATTTTCTTCTTTCTGGTCATAGGGGAAAGTTAACTCATGCGCAAGTTAACATAATATAAATTGTGTAACAATTACAGATTTTCCTTGGAGGAGACCGGATTGCTGTAAATCTTGAGCAGCTCTTCCATGAGCTCGCCGCGGTCCAGCGTGGATTCTACAAGGATAATCTGCTGTGCCAGGTAGCCTTCGAACTTTTCCAGGTCCTCCATGGTGTACTCTCTGGCGTACTTGTTGGTCTTGTTCAGGAGGTCGTAGGCCATGTAGTTGGTCTTCCAGAGTTTGTAACCCTCAATGACGCGGCGGTCCACAGCGTGGCGGATGCTCTGGTAGCGGTCGTTCTTGTCACAGAACGAAGCCTCGCGGATTTCTTCCTCGGTGAGCGGGTCTCCCACCTGCAGGTGCACGTGGCCCTTGGGCTGCTTGATGCCGATCATGATGCTCTGGAGATCCTCGTCTTCGCCTTTTACGTAGGAACCGGTATTGCGCTTGATGAGGGTTTCGCGGGCCTTCATGACGTCGCAGGGCTCGTATTCGTAGGAAATGGACATGGGAACGATGTGCACCTCCATGAAGTTCTGGACAAAATCCTTGGTGCCGCTCATGTCCACCATCTTGAGGAGGCCCTGCTCGGTGATGTCAATGCCGTCCTTGGTGCGTCCCTGGCGCTGGGCAATCCAGACGGAGCCGGTGCCCGACGTGATGGTTTCGCGGATATACTTGGACAGCACCTGCGACGACAGGTACAGTTCGCGGGCCGATATACCGCGGATGACCTTGATCATGCGGTTGGAGCGGATGAGGAGCTCCACCGTCTTCTGCTTGAGGAGGTTGTCTCCCACGCAGATCTGGGTCTCGGGCAGGCCGTTCCACATGAGGACCATCTGCGTGAGCGCGGGATCCAGGATGATGTCGCGGTGGTTGGACATGGCCAGGTACGTGGTGCCCAGCTTCTTGATATTGTCTACGCCGTCGTAGGTGAATTCGGTGATGGTGTTGTCAATCACCCACTGGATGGCCTTGGACATGACAATTTCCTGGAACTCGTCTACCGTGTGGATATTACGGAGAACGTCTCCCAGGAACGTGTTGGGCTTGTCCGGGAACAGGAATTTGGAAATCCAGGGTACGTTGGGGTGAATGGATACGCGGGCCAGTGCGGCTGCCGCTTCTTCGTCGTTAAAGGGAGCAATATCGCTGAAATCGGTATAGTCCATATTCTTAAGGTTCAAATTAAAGGTTGGAACTTGCAAAAAACATGCTAAAGGCTACGCCTTTCGAGGAGAGAACTGTCTCCGTAGCTGAGGAAGCGGAACCCGTGGGACAGCGCGTAGTTGTAAATGGTGCGCCAGTCTCCGTCCACAAAGGCCGATACCAGGAGGATGAGCGTGCTCTCCGGCTGGTGGAAGTTGGTGACGAGCATGTCCACCAGGCGGAAGGTGAAGCCCGGGACAATGATGATGCGCGTACCGGCAACCAGTTCCTCCAGGCCTTCGCGGTCCAGGTAATCGACGATGGCCTGAAGGGCTTCCGCCGTGCTGTAGGGATACTCCCGCTCATACGGTGCCCACTGGGCGACATCGGCCGGCTTCCCGGTCTCGATGCAGCTGACTCCTACGTAGTAAAGAGACTCCAGTGTGCGAACGGATGTAGTTCCTACTGCAATTAATTTACGGTCTTTATGTGCAAGCTCTTGAAGTAAAGCTTTAGATACGGTGAAAGGTTCCCTGTGCATCGGGTGCTCGGAGACCAGCGAGCTTTTCACGGGCAGGAAGGTGCCGGCGCCCACGTGCAGGCACACGGTTTCGGTCTCTATCCCCTTTTCCCGGATGCGGTCCAGGACGTCCTGGGTAAAATGCAGGCCGGCCGTCGGGGCCGCCACCGATCCGCGGATATGGGCGTAGAGCGTCTGGTACCGTTCCGTGTCAATGGCCTCGGACTCGCGGTTCAGGTACGGCGGAATGGGAACGGTGCCGGCTATCTCCAGGATGCGGGAGAACGGGAGACCGCCCTCCCAGGAGAAACGCACGGTGCCGGTCTGGCCGTTCCGCACCTCAAGTACTGCTTTAAGTGCAATGGCGCGGATCTCTCCGTTATCTTCCGGATTGTACAGGCTGAGGGTATCCTCCTTCCACTTCTTGGCATTGCCGATGACGCATTTCCAGCTGCAGGTTTCCGTAGCGGCGAACGCGGTGTTGTACTCTACGGGCTCCACGGGCTCCAGGCAGAATACTTCGATGATGGCGCCGGTTTCCCGCTGGAAGTGCAGGCGGGCCGGGACTACCTTGGTATCATTGAATACCATGAGCGCGCCTTCGGGGAGAAGGCCGGGCAGCTCACGGAAAATTTTCTCTTCCACTGCTCCGTCTTTGTAATGGAGCAGTTTGGATGCATCCCTTTCCGGGAGCGGGTATTTCGCGATCCTGGAGTCCTCCAGGCCGTAATTGTAATCCTCTATATGGATTTCAGGAATCATGAGATTTTAAAATTTGTGCAAAGGTAACACTATTTATCGGAAATCGGGAATTCTCGGGCTGGTTGTACAACTGTTTACAAATGTGTTTACAAATGTGAACACGGTGGAAGGGGTGAAAGGTTCGGAAATGTGAAGTTCCGGGCGCATTCTTGTATATTCCACTAAATATTTGCTAAAACACTATAAATATTTCTTATGACTATTTTGGTTATTTTAGCAAATGTCGTATAATCAGATAGTTACACATCTTTATATAAAGTATAGATACGTGTATTGCCGCCTGAAAGGGCCTCCAGGGCCCGAATGGGGTTTAAATCGGTGAATTATATATAAATAATAGATAGATAATCAGCTATAAAAACGCACTTACTTAGCATAAAACTACAAGCGTATTTTGCCGTTTTCTGCCCTCCCCTGTTCAGACTTGTAACTTGTTGATATTTGGATATCTCGAATTTTTTGTGTATATTTGTAAAGTTAAAGTTGTAAATTATGAATCGACGGCTTTTACAATTTTTACAGGCCGAAAACATTACGCAGGCCCAGTTTGCCGACACCCTATCCGTTGCGCGCGGAAGCGTTTCGCATATCCTGGCCGGCCGCAACAAACCCGGCTACGATTTCCTGGAGAGTCTCCTCCTTCACTATCCCCGCCTCAATCTGGACTGGCTCATGACCGGAAAAGGCAAAATGTACCGTGAAGATATGGCTCCAGAGGCTCCTGAGACCCCTGCCGGCGAGCTTTTTCCCGTCATCCAGGCTCCTTCTGCCCCTGTTGTGGCCGCCGTTCAGGCCGCTCCTGCCCGAAAAATCGAGCACATTACTGTTTTCTACTCCGATAATACCTTCGAGGAGTTCGTTTCCAAGGAATAAATTGCTATCTTTGTTTTCCTATAGAAAGCTCAGATGATGTTCCGTAAAAACAACGTTCAGCATTTGCAGACAGAGGTAGCCGGCCTGGTTTTCCCGAATCCGGCAGGAGTCCCCTTCGTTATCCATAAAACCCGCTTTTCCTGGCTCCACAGGGCCCCGGAAGCCGGTTTTCTGGTGCTGACGCCCCCTTCCCACGAGGAAGTACTCCCCTGGATCAAAGGGCTTTCCGGAGAGCGCGAGAGCTCCATTCTGGCGGTAGACATCAAAACCGACATTGTAAGGTCTTTCTCCCTGGTCTATGACTTCGCAGATTTCATCATCATAGACCCCGACTCCGACATGGGCATAGATGCCGTAGATATTTCGGATACACAATCACTTCTGGATGAATTAGTTAGCCTGCGTCTTTGCTACGAACGCTACACCCCCGTCTTCCTTCGCCTGGCCCATGGGACCAGCCCCGACGAGCTCAAGATCCTCCTGGGCGCCTGCCGGCTCAACGGTCTGGACGGCGTGGTGGTTTCCCACCTGTCCATGCTGGGGACCGTCCGGGAACTGACGCAGGGCCGCGTCCCTGTCATCTGCAGGGTCAATACCCCCGAAGAAGGCCTCCAGGCCCTTGAGGGCGGTGCTTCCCTATTGGAACTCCCGGATGCAAAACCGCTGGGGAAGCTTCTCAAAGCACTTGAAAACAAGCAAGAAATATGATTGAAGCATCGATCGTCACCATTGGTGACGAAATTCTTATCGGCCAGGTTCTGGATACCAATTCCCAGCAGCTGGCCCGCGCCCTCGAAGAAGTGGGTATCCACGTGGTGCGCATGGTTTCCATTGGCGACAAGCGCGAGGAAATTGCCCAGACCCTCCTCCAGGAGCTCTCCAGGGCCCGGATTGTCTTCTCTACCGGAGGCCTGGGACCCACCAAGGACGACATTACCAAGGCAGTCCTGGCCCAGATTTCCGGCAGCAAGGGCTATGTGAAGCATGAGGGCCAGATGCAGAAGGTGGTGGAAATCCTCCACGGCCGCGGCCTGGACGTTCTTCCTTCCAATGAAAACCAGGCCATGGTGCCGGACAGGGCCCATGTCATTGTGAATCAGCTGGGAACCGCTCCTATTATGGTATTCCGGGACATGCCTGGCTCCGGAAGTACGCTGTACGCACTCCCCGGCGTTCCCCACGAGGCTGTGGGAGCCATTCCGTCCATCCTGGAGGACATCCGTGCGCATCAGCCGCTCACCCAGATCCTGCACCGCAGCCTCATGGTCTACGGCATTGCCGAGAGCGCTCTCTCGGAGAAAATCGCCGCCTGGGAAGACGCCCTTCCGGCCGATATGCATCTGGCCTACCTTCCCAATACCCTCACGGGCATCCGGCTCAGGCTCTCCTGCTACGGCAGCGCGAAGGGAGATGAGAAGGAGCGCATGGAGGCGCAGCTTAACACTCTGAAGTCGCTTCTCGGAGACCTTCTCTATTCAGAGGAAGACACAGATCTGGAAACCACCATCGGCCAAATTCTAAAAGAAAAGGGGCTCACGCTCTCCTGCGCCGAGTCCTGCACGGGCGGAATGATTGCGCACATGATTACTTCGGTGCCCGGCTCTTCCGGCTACTTCCTGGGCTCCGTCACCTCTTACGCCATCCCGGTCAAGGAGAAGGTGCTGGGAGTTCCGGCCCGCATCATCGAGGAGAAGGGCGTGGTCTCTTCGGAGGTGGCTGCGGCCATGGCCGAGGGAGTCCGCCGGCTCACCGGCTCGGATTACGCCGTCTCCACCACCGGTCTCGCCGGCCCTTCCGGAGATGCGTTCAATCCGGTGGGAACCGTGTGGATTGGAGTGGCCGGTCCCAGGGGTTCGCGCACCGTCCGCTATGTTTACAAGAATGACCGGAAGCGCAATATCGAGCGTTTTGCGGCCTCGGCGCTCAACTTCCTGCGTCTGTACATGCTTGAAGACATAAAATATTAGTATACAATAAAAGAAACAAAAATGTTAGCACGTATAACATTTTTGTTTCTTTTCTGCTAAAACGGCGTAATTGCCTTATTCTGAGCAGTTTGCAATTCTGCTCCAAACTTCCAGCAAATTCTGCCCGGACACCTTCAAAATGTCCTTTTCGGAGTAGCCGCGGCGCCGCATTTCCTCCAGGACCCGCTGCGTTTCGGAGATATTTTCCACTCCTTCGGGGGTGACTTCGATGCCGTCGAAATCGCTCCCGATTCCCACGTGGTCGATGCCGGCAACGGCAACGGCATGGTCAATGTGATCCACGATTTCCTTGACGCCGGGGCGCCAGGGTTTCTCGGGATCATAGGCATCGGAGAGGAAATACGGATAAAAGTTGATGCCCACGTAACCGTTCTTTTCTCCCAGCGCGCGGAGCATCTCGTCGGTGAGATTGCGGCGGTGCGAGCAAAGGGCGCGGCAGCAGGAATGGGTTGCCACGACGGGCGCCTTGGACAGGCCGATGACATCCCAGAATGTCTCGTCCGATGCATGGGAAAGGTCGATCATCATTCCCAGGGCATTCATCTCGGCCACCACTTCCCTGCCAAACGGACTTAGTCCTCCCCAGCGCTTCCCTTCCGCGGCGCTGTCGGCTACGGCGTTGTCTTCATTGTGGGTAAGGGTGACGTAGCTTACGCCCAGACGGTAGAAGGTCCTCAGGAGCGACAGCGATTCCTGGATGGGTGCTGCGTTCTCCATGCCCATGAAGACGGAGATGAGGCCCTTCTTCTCGTTGGCGGGCACTTCGTCGGGGCCGAACGTGAGAACGGCATAGTCCTCGTTGGCCTCGCACACGTCGTAAGTGGCGCTGAGCATCTCCAGGGCGCGGCGGGTGGCCGCATCGGGCGCTGTGCCGGGTGCGGTGTAGAGGGCAAAGAAGGCGCCGCCCACTTCCCCGGCCTTCATTTTGGGAAAATCTACCTGTACGCCGGGATTGTCTATGCCGATGTTTCGCTGCCGCAGCAGCTCGGACGGGGTGTCCAGATGGGAATCGTAGATCATTTTTCGTAAGGGGCAAAGGTGGATTTGAGAATCTGGTCCACGGTGATGGCCGGAATGCCGGTATAGTAGAGGGCGCTTCCGCCGGTGAGGTTGACAAAGAGGAATTCCTCGGCATGGACACAGGCTTCGCTGGAGCCTTTCATATCGGCCTTCACGCGGCGCGAGTTGCAGGAGAGGCTGTTCAGGCGGGCTTTTCTTTCACTGCGGAAAGAGAGCGTCCCGGTTTCGCCGGAGAGGGTGCAGTCGGCGTTTCCGCTCAGCTCCAGCGAGATGACCTCGCCGCTGTAGGAAAGGCTGGCCTGTGCACTGCGGTCCATGATGACCCGGGGAGACGGTACCCGCAGGAGGATGTCCCGCGCGACGGATTTGTCTGAGAGTGTGAGCGTATCGGCCACAACTCCCCCGTAGCTGGTGATGAGGGCGCTACCGGTGCCGCTCACCTTGAAAAGGGAGGGGGCCGATACCAGGACGCGCGTGACGGGCACGGGGGCGTTCTTTCCCTTGTAGAGCTTCCGGACGTCGGCGGGAATGGATTTCTCGTCCATGTCCACGTAGAGCACGCGCGAGCGCACATACACTTGGATATAGGGCATGAGGGCTTTGTCGGCGATGATCTTTACGCTGGGCTGGCTGCTTTCCTGCAGCGCAAGCTCCATGGTGCTGCCGGCCACGACGGAGTGAAACTCCCCTACGGGACAGATTTTCTCGTCCTGGCACCAGGCGGCTGTACTTAAAGTGATACTTAAGATAAAAGTAAGAAGTTTCTTCATATCTTATGCTTCTAATTGTTCCATCAGGTTGGTCCATTCCTCGGTGGCGGCATCCAGGGAGCGCTTGAGCTCCAGGTATTCGCGGGTGAGTTCCATGATGTCGTCCTTCTCTCCGGGGGCGGCCAGCACCGCTTCGATCTCCTTCATGCGTTTCTCGTCCTTCCCAATCTCTTTTTCCAGGTAGTCTACGCGGTTTTTGATCTTTTTCTGCTCCTTGCTCTGGGCCTTGAAGGCGGTATTGTCGGCTTTGGCGGGCTTCACGGGCTGCTGAGTGGCCGTGGCTGCCTGCTGGGGCGCCTTTCTCTCCAACTCCTGCAGGCTTTCCAGTTTGCGGCGGCGGAGGAAGTCCTCTACCCCGCCCAGGTGCTCCTGCACCTTTCCGTCGCGGAACTCGTAGAGCTTGTCCACCAGGCCTTCCAGGAAGTCACGGTCATGGGATACCACAATGAGCGTGCCGTCAAAGCTCTTCAGGGCCTGTTTGAGCACATCCTTGGAGCGGATGTCCATGTGGTTGGTGGGCTCATCCAGCGCCAGTACATTATAAGGAGAGAGCATGAGCTTGGCCATGCCCAGACGCGCACGTTCGCCGCCGGAGAGCACGGAAACCTTCTTGTCAATGTCTTCTCCTTTGAAGATGAAAGCGCCGAGGAGGTCCCTCAGGCGGGTGCGGATGTCCCCCACCGCAATGCGGTCCAGCGTGCCCAGTACGGTCTCGGACGGGTCCAGGATGTCTTCCTGGTTCTGGGCATAATAGCCGATGTGAACGTTGTGTCCCACGCGGGCCTCTCCCTCCAAGGGGTCCAATTCCCGCATAATCACGCGCATGAGAGTGGTCTTACCTTCACCGTTTCGGCCGATGAGGGCTACCTTTTCGCCGCGCTTGATCTCGATGTTGGCGCCGCGGAAAACCACCTTCTGGGGGTAGCCCACCGTGAGGTCGGTTCCCTTGAACACCACGTCTCCGGAGCGCTCGGCCGGCGGGAACTTCAGGGCCATCTGGGCGCTGTCGGTCTCGTCAATCTCGATGCGGTCCAGCTTCTCCAAAGCTTTAATTCGGGACTGTACCTGATTGCTCTTCGTGGGTTTATAGCGAAAACGGTTGATGAAATCTTCCGTCTTTTCAATCATGCGCTGCTGGTTCTCGTAGGCAGCGGTCTGCTGGGCAATGCGCTCGGCTCGCAGTTCAACGTACTGGCTGTAGGGAACCTTGTAGTCGTGGACGTGCCCCAGGAGGATTTCCACGGTGCGGGTGGTGACGTTGTCCAGGAACTTGCGGTCGTGGGAAACCAGGAGCACGCTCCCCCGGTAGGCCTTGAGGTAGTCCTCGAACCATTCGATGGACTCGATGTCCAGATGGTTGGTGGGCTCGTCCAGAAGCAGCACGTCGGGGCCGGCCAGGAGAATCTTGGCCAGCTCGATGCGCATGTTCCACCCCTGGGAGAAGGTTTCCGTGAGGCGGCCCAGTTCATCGGCCTTGAATCCCAGTCCGAAGAGCACCTTCTGCGCCTGCGCCTCCGGGGAAAGCCCGCTTTCCAGCGCCAGGCGGTCGTTGAGCTCATTGAGGCGGTCGATAAGGCGGGCATATTCCGCCGACTCGTAGTCCTCCCGCTCCCCCAGCTCCGCGGTGATTCTCGCGAGCTCGGCCTCCATGTCGTGCAGGTAGTCGAAGACGGAAAGGACCTCCTCCAGCACGGTGTGGCCGCGGTGGTGCTCCATGATCTGGGGCAGATAGCCGATGCGCACGCCCGACGGCTTCTCGATGCTGCCGGAGGTGGGCTGCTCCTGCCCGGTAATGAGCTTCATGAGGGTACTCTTGCCGGCGCCGTTCTTTCCGACGAGGCCTATCTTGTCCCCATCGGAGATGTGGAAGTTGATGCAGTCCAGGAGGTTATAGCTGCCGAAGGATACGGTAACGTTATTGACAGAAATCATGCTTTGCAAAGAAGAATGGACAGTTCATACAGGCCGTAGAGCGGAATGGCCAGCACAAACATGGAAAAAGGGTCGCTGGGGGTGATAAGGGCGGCGAGAAGGAGGGTTGCCACTACGGCGTATCTCCTGCCTTTCCTTAACATGGGCTGATGGACAACGCCCAGGGCCGACAGCGCCAGAATGATGGTGGGAAATTCAAACAGCAGGCCGATGAGAAATACCATGGACACGAACATAGACATGTAGGAGCTGAGGGAGATGGTATTTACGATGGCGTCGGAGATGCTGAAGTTCGTGAAGAACATCAGGCACACCGGCAGCACCACGAAATAGCCCACGGCTACTCCCAGGTAAAACAGGCCCGATGCCAGCGTGAAGGCCTTGCGCACGGCTCTTTTCTCGTTTTCATAGAGGGCGGGCGCAATGAACCGCCACAGTTCATAAATAAGGTACGGGAAAGAGAGGACGATGCCGCAGAGGACCGCTACCTTCATGTAGGTGAAGAACTGGGCGCTGAGCTCAATGTTGATGAGCTCCATGGAAAAGTCCACTCCCGGCAGCCTGTACAGCGGAAAATCCGGCTGCGTGGGCCAGAAGACGGCTTTGAAAAGGGGTTTGGGGATGCACAGAAAGACAGCGGATACCATCACAATGGAGAGCACCGAGCGGAACAGGGTTCCCCTCAGTGCTTCCAGGTGGTCCCAGAAGGACATTTCTGTGTCATTCATCCTCCTTCTTGATTTCCTTCTCCACCTCGTTCATGCCTTCTTTGAAACTCTTGACGCCTTTACCGAGGCCTTTCATGAGTTCGGGAATCTTCTTTCCTCCGAAAAGAAGAAGAACGACGGCTACGATGGCGACAATTTCCCACGTGCCGAGCATCAGAAGCGGGTAAACAAAGAACATAACTATCAGTCGTTTAAGTGTTTTTCAAAAATGGCGGCAACGGGCTCCGGGCAGCGCACAGGGCGGAAGGTCTCCTTGGAGATGAAGCCCAGCACTACGGTACCATCGGCCAAAAGGACGCCGTCTTGGTTGTACACGGCCTGCTTGATGGTCATCTTCGCAAGCGGCACCTTGTCAAACTCGGCTACGGCGGTGAGGACGTCTCCCATGCGGGCCGGATGATGGAAGTGACATTCCACGCTCACGATGGGGACCTGGATGCCTAACTCTTTCTCACAGCGCTCGATAGGGAATCCAACCTGAACCATCATCTCGTCTCTTGCAATCTCGAAATAACGGATGTAGTTGGAGTGGTGCACCACGGCCATCTGGTCGGTCTCGTAGTAGCGGACGGGGAACGTTGTCTTGAAAGTGGCCATACCTTATTTACTCAGCTGGGCAATCTTGGCCTCCAGGCTCTCGATCTTGGAGAGGGCGTCGGCCTCTTTCTTGCGCTCGTTCTCAATCACCTGTGCGGGTGCGTGGGCGGTGAACTTCTCGTTGGAGAGTTTGGCGCGGACGCCCTGCAGGAACTTCTGCAGGTACTCAAGGTCCTTGCGGGCCTTGGCCAGTTCCTCGGCTACGTTCACCAGGCCTTCGAGGGCGATGAACAGCTCGATGGTGCGGACCATGAAGCCCACACCCTGCGCGTCTCCGAATTCGGCCACGCGCTCTACGGTGACGCCTGCGAGTTTCTCCACCACGGGGATGACGCTCTCCGGGAACTCGTTGCCCTTGATCTTCAGGGTAAGGTTCTCCTTGGGAGCGATGTTGCGCTGGCTGCGAACGCCGCGCACACCATTCACGGCCTCGGTGGCCAGGGTGAAGTTCTCCAGCACCTTTCCGTCAAAGGTTTCGGCCTTGGGAGAGGCTGCGTACATGATGGTTTCGCCTTCCTTGCGCTCTGCGATGTCCTGCCACAGTTCCTCGGTGATGAAGGGCATCACGGGGTGGATGAGCTTGAGAAGGGCCTCGAAGAAATTCAGGGTGGCTTGCTGGGTTCCAGCGTCGATGGGCTGGCCAAAGGCGGGCTTGATGGCCTCCAGGTACCAGCTGCAGTACTCGTCCCAGAACAGCTTGTAGATAGTCATGAGGGCGTCGGAGATGCGGAACTTGCTGTAGTGGTCTTCCACCAGGGCTACGGCCTCGGAGAGTTTGTTCTGGAACCACTCGATGGCGACCTTCTGGGCCTCGGTCTGGGGGACATCGGCCACCTGGAAACCTTTTACCAGACGGTAGCTGTTCCAGATCTTGTTGCAGAAGGCTGCGCCCTGCTTGATCTGGGCCTCGTCATAGAAGATATCGTTGCCGGCGCTGGAGCAAAGAAGCATGCCAATGCGAACGGCGTCTGCACCGTACGTGTCGATGAGATCGAGGGGATTCGGCGAATTTCCAAGTGTTTTCGACATTTTTCGGCCGATTTTGTCCCTCACAATGCCTGTGAAATACACATTGGAGAACGGCTCTTTACCCATGAACTCCTCTCCGGCCATGATCATGCGGGCAACCCAGAAGAAGATAATGTCCGGGCCGGTGACAAGGTCGTTGGTGGGATAGTAGTAAGCGAGGTCCTTGTTGGGCTGGTGCTCGGGGTGGCCGGGTTTCTCGGGGTCGAACACGGAGATGGGCCAGAGCCAGGAGGAGAACCAGGTATCCAGAACGTCTTCGTCCTGGCGGAGGTCTTCGGCCTTGATATTCGGGTTCTTGGCCTGTGCGGCCTTAAGGGCTGCTTCCGGTGTGGCTTCCACTACGTAGGAGCCGTCGGGCAGGTAGTATGCGGGAATGCGCTGGCCCCACCACAGCTGACGGGAGATGCACCAGTCGCGGGCGTTCTCCATCCAGTGGCGGTAGGTGTTCACGTATTTCTCGGGAACGAAGTTGGTGCGGCCGCTCTCAACGGTCTCCAGGGCCATCTTGGCCAGTTCTTCCATCTTGAGGAACCACTGGGCGCTGAGCTTGGGCTCGATGACGGCGTTGGTGCGCTCGGAGTAGCCGATGGGAGAAGTGTAGTCTTCTACCTTGAGGAGGTTGCCGGCTTCTTCCAGCATCTTCACAATCTTCTTGCGGGCTACAAAGCGGTCCTCCCCTACGAGGATCTGGGCTTTTTCGTTGAGCTTGCCGTGGTCGTCGATGATTTCGAGGACGGGCAGGTTGTGACGGAGGCCAATCTCGTAGTCGTGGACGTCATGGGCGGGGGTAACCTTAAGGCAGCCGGTACCGAAGTCCATTTCTACGTAGGAATCCTCGATGACGGGGATCTCGCGGTTAATCAGGGGGATGAGCACTTTCTTGCCCTTGAGCCAGTGGTGGCGCTCATCGGCGGGGTTCACGCAGATGGCGGCATCGGCCATGATGGTCTCCGGACGGGTGGTGGCAATGACAAGGTACTTGTCGGTGGGGTTGCCCTGGCCGTCGGAGATGTAATACTTCAGGTGATAGAAGTGGCTGGGGGTGTCCTTGTGGATGACTTCGTCGTCGCTCACGGCGGTAAGGGCCTCGGGGTCCCAGTTCACCATGCGAACGCCTTTGTAGATCCAGCCCTTCTTGTAGAAGTACACGAAGGTGTTGATGACGGCCTTGGAAAGCTCGGGCTCCATGGTAAAGCGGGTGCGGTCCCAGTCGCAGGAGCAACCGAGTTTGCGGAGCTGCTGCAGGATAATGCCGCCGTGCTCTTCCTTCCATTCCCAGGCGTGCTTGAGGAATTCCTCACGGCCAATCTGCTCCTTGGTGATACCCATTTCCTTGAGCTTGGCTACCACTTTGGATTCGGTGGCGATGGAGGCGTGGTCCGTTCCCGGAACCCAGCAGGCGTTCTTGCCGTCCATGCGGGCCTTGCGGATGAGGACGTCGTTCAGGGTATTGTTGAGCACGTGTCCCATGTGCAGGATTCCCGTCACATTGGGCGGCGGAATCACAATGGTATACGGCTGTTTCTCATTGGGTTCGCTGTGGAAAAACTTGTGGGCCAGCCAGTAGGCATACCACTTGTCTTCCACCTCTTTGGCACTGTACTTTGCAGCTAATTCGTTCATATGTATTGTAGTCTATTCCTTTTAAACTTACAAATTTACTCATTTTTTGCGGGAGTTGCAAGTGCGAGCGCCCCTGGCACATAATCCCGCCGGGCCAACGGCCGAAGGAATTTATTTTTCGCAAGGCTTTGCGAAAAACCAAATTCCTTCGGCCATCGCAATGCCCTCGCACACTTACCGTTTATGTTCGTAATACTGCTCTAATCTCGCTGGGCCATCGGCCTTCGAAAATTATTTTTCGGGCTGCCCGCCCGAAAAACCAATTTTCGACGGCCCTCGCAACGCCCTCGCGCACTTTCATCATTGTTTGCTAGCTGGTGTGACGATCTTAAGCAGGATTTGGGCGATATTCTGCTTTTGTTCGTATGCACTGACGATCTTAAGCGTGATTTACGGCAAATCCTGCTTTTGTTCGTAATACTGCCCTAATCTCGCTGGGCCATCGGCCTTCGAAAATTATTTTTCGGGCTGCCCGCCCGAAAAACCAATTTTCGACGGCCATCGCAACGCCCTCGCGCACTTTCATCATTGTTCGCTAGCTGGCGTGACGATCTTAAGCGTGATTTGCCGGAAATTCTGCTTTTGTTCGTATGCACTGACGATCTTAAGCGTGATTTGCCGGGAATCCTGCTTTTGTTCGTATGGCGTGACGATCTTAAGCGTGATTTACGGCAAATCCTGCTTAAGATCGTAAGAGGGGGTATGGCGGGAAGTTATCGGCCGGCGGTGAAGCGGCAGTAATCGGCGTAGACGTCTCGGACGACGTCGTCCCAATTGAGGTAGAGGTCGTGGTGGGCGGCGGCGGAGATGCGGGCGTAGGCGCTGTCATCGGCCATGATGTCCATGATGAGGCGGGCGTAATTCTCTTCGCCGGGGGCCGATACATAGCCGTTGACGCCGGGGGTGACGGTGGCGCTGGTGCGGGCGCCTTCGAGGAAGACGGTGGGTGTGCCCTGGCAGGCGGCTTCGATCTGGACGAGGGAGTTGGCGTCGTAGAGGGACGGGAACAGGAAGAGCTTGGCGCGGGAGTAGAGTTTTTCCAGCTGGTCGCGTCCGGAGACGAGGCCGCACATGACGACTTCGTCCTCAAGGCCTTGTTCCCGGACGAGCTCCGCGAGGCGTTCCTCGTCCTGACCTTTTCCTACAAATAACATCCGGAAGTTCTTGAGGCCCATCTTCTTGGCAATAGCGAGGGAGCGTACGGTGAAGTCGATGTTCTTGATGAAGTTGATGCGGCCCACGAAGAGGAAGACGGTGGCATCGGCAGGGATGCCGTAGGTGCTGTTGACCCATGCTGCGGCGGAAGGGACATCGGCCACGGGCATATGATCCGTCGCATTGAGACGGACCTTGCACGGTGCGGTGAGGCCGTATTCCTTCTGGTAGAGTTCCTGGATGCCGGCGTTGACGGCCCAACATTCGTCGCAGGCGTTGAAGACGCGCATGATGCTTTTCATGGCTACGTCTACCGCGGGCTTGAAATGGAGCGTCTTTTCGTAGTCCTGGCGGTACTGCGAATGGAGGGTGGCTACGGCGGGAATGCCGTGCAGCTTGGCGTGCAGCACGCCGTTCAGGCTTACGGCAAAGGGTGAATGGATGTGCACGATATCAATGCCGCTCGCAACCAGCTGGGCCTCGAAGACGGGGTCCAGGACGGGCGTGGGAATGTCGTAGTCGGAGTTGATGAGCGGTAAGGAGCTGCAGCGCACTACTTTATACGGAAGCGCCTCATCCATTGCTTTAGTTGCTCCACGGGTATCGGGGCAGAAAACCACTACATCACAATACTTCATGAGCCGGCGGGCATAATTGTCCACCACTTTGATGACACCGTCCACCATGGGGTACCAGGTGTCTATAAACAGTCCAACTTTTTTCATAGTTACAGTGCAAAGATAGTCATAATAGTTGTAAATTAGCTGCATGAAACGGTGTTTACTTTTGCTTATGACGCTGTGCGTAGCTGTTAACGGCCTGGCACAGCAGCGATTAACGGTCAAGGAATTTTTACGCCTCTCCCCTTCCGACACCACCAGCTATGCCGTCACGGGCGTGGTGGAAAAGGTGCGGAGCTCTACCAGTGGCAGCTTCTACCTCAAGGACGCGACCGGCACCCTGCTGGTTTACGGCCTGCAGGACCCTTCCTCTCCGGGGCGCTCGTTCAAGCAGATGGATATTGTGAAGGGAGACACCCTCACCGTTCTGGGCCGATTCACCATCTACGCCGGCACCACCCCGGAGATGAAGGACGGCCGGCTGCTGAGAAAGGCCGATGGTCCCGAGCACGATGTCTCGTTCTATGACCGCATGGAGCGTCGCCCGGTGTTCCAGGGCAAGGAAGGCCGCGAAGGCCTGGCCGCTTTTGGCCGATGGGTGCAGACCCACGTGCGCCGCGATGTGGGAAAGGGCCTAGTCACCGTGAGCTTTGTGGTGGGCCGCAACGGCCGCGTGCAGGAGGTGCAGGTTTTCAGGAGCACCAACCCCGCGCTGAACGAAGAAGCCATGCGCGTTGTGAAGAGTTCCCCGAAGTGGAAACCGGCTTTGGCCGATGGCGAACCGGTGCGGATGCCGTATAAGGTGGATGTGGTGTTTTGAGGGAGGGGCTTTGAGGCTTTGAGGGCTTTGAGGCTCTGGGGCTCTGCTGGCGGCTCTGAGGCTCTGTGGCTCTGGCGGCTTGGCGCAGGTTCGGTGGACCTGGTCCAGCATACGGAGACGTATAACGCGAAAAAGGCCGTTTTGTGCGTTATACGTTCCTCTTGAGCGGAACCTATAACGCACTTTTGCCGGAAAAACGCGTTATAGGTTAGCGCAAAATAAAGAGGGGGCATCGTGCCGGTATGGGAAAGGCTCAAGGAAAAGATGAAAAACACTATTTGTTTTTCTATATTTCTTTTGTAACTTTACAAAGTTTAACCACGCTAGTAACCAGCGACTTAACTATGAAAATGCTATTTGGATGCAATGCATGCATAATTATAGCTAATAACCAATTAATTCTATATTGCTTATGACTCAAAAAGAGCTTTACACTTCCCCCGAAGTGGCCGTCCTCACGTTGCAGAGCGAGGGCGTGGTTTGTCAGAGTGTACAAAGTACATTTATAAGTCCGTTTGAAAATGACGGCGAACCGTTAATCTTCTAATCATCCTAAAACAAAAGCGCATGAAAAAGATTTTTGCCTATGGGATGATGCTAGCTGTAACATTGTCTCTTACCAATTGTTCCAAAGAAATTGAAGCTCCTGTTATTGAGTCTGAAACTATTAAAGAGGGCGTTCCTTTTGAGCTTTTTGCTAATTCGATTGAAACTAAGACAGCCATCACCGGTTGGGCCACAAGATGGGTTCAGGGCGACAAAGTCAATGTTTTCCATGCTACAGCTGGCACGACCGCTTATGTCGATGACGGCCAGTTCAGTGTGGATGCGACGGATCTTACCGTGGGCCGCTTTACGGGTACCATCGCTCCCGAGAATCTGCCCGTTTCGGGGAAGTATGACTGGTATGCCATCTACCCTTATAGCAGCTATATCAAGTCTCCGGCAAATACCGGCTCGAACCCCGGCCGCGTAACCATCGGAAAGGCTTCCAATCAGGCTCAGGTCCAGAATGGTAATAATACAACCAATCACCTCTCCGGCTATACTTTCCCTTTATATGGTGTTGTTACTGATGTGGATTTCAATGTTTCCCCCTCCATCACGCTCAATAACATCGTTTCTGTTGTTGAAGTCAAGGTGACCAACAAGAACGATGATCCACTGACGGTTAATAGCGTTGCTTTCACAGCTCCTGATGGAACCTCCATTGTTGGTCAGTACGAGATTAACTACAAGGCTAATCCTATGATCTTCACTGATTATATCAAGGATTCTAAAGCTCAAACCAGCAATACTGCAAGTTTGACCGTCAACTCCGGAGAGGCTATCAATAAGAACGAGTATGCATCCTTCTATATCGGTGTAAAGCCTTTCACCGCCACCGCCGGCCAGACCCTCAAACTCACCGTCAACGGTTACGAGAAATCCATCACCCTTCCCTCTAACGTAACCTTCGCTTCCGGCAAGATCAAGACGCTCAGCTTCAACTTTGATCAGGATCCTCAGGCCTTTACGACGTTTGTGTTTAATACGGATGCCGGTATTGCCGAGTTGGGAATTGAGAAACCCTCAACTGGTGCTGGAACAACCCTCACTGGACCCTACGTTAAAAACAACGTTTCTCTTACTTTTGGTGGATCAGGAACGGCTCCTAAGGCTTGGAATAATTCTGGTACCCTTGAACTCAGAACGTATGCAGCCAATACATTGACTTTTGAAGCTCCTTCCGGTTATAATATTACGAAGATTAAGTTGAGCTCTTCTGGCTCTTATACTTCTAGTCCGGGATCGTTTACTTCAGATACATGGAGCGGCTCTACTGCGCAGGTTGTACTTACTCGTGGTGGTTCAGGAAAGCATGCTGTTAGCACAATTGAAGTGACGTGCGAACAAACAGTTGCTGTTCCCACCATTGTAAGCAAGGCTGTTAATGATGTTGCTGCCCGTGGTGAAGCTAATGTCGAAACGTCCATTACGCTTTCTCATTATGCTTCTGCCCCTTCTATTCCGACCGTTACGCCTGATGGTACTGTCATCACTAGCGCAAGCGTGAAAGACATTACAGCTACCGGAGCTACTCTGGTGTACACCGTTTCTAACAATTACACAGGAGCGGCCCGTCAGGGAACTGTCACGCTGACGGATTCCGATAGCCAAACTGGTACCGTGACGTTTAATCAGGTTGCTGATGTGTTCTCGTTATCTCGTACTACTGTCGAGCTTAATGCCAATAGTGACGCTTCGGCAAACATGACTGTCTATTCTGACTATGATTGGACTATTGATGATTCCAGCCTTAATGGCTTTACGGTTTCTCCCAACAGCTTTACCTATTCGGGTAACCGTAATCAGATTGTAACTATTACGGCAACTGGAAGCAACACTACGGCTTCTCTTATTGATCTGGATGTTTTCTGCGTCACACGTACTGCAGATTCTAAAGATTCTGATGATATTACGGTCAAACAGAGATCCGCTAAACTGCTTGCTCCGGATTTGACTATAGAAAAGGATGCTGCTAATAAAAAATTCACCGTCTCTTGGACTGCAGTTTCCAATGCTTCTAAGTATGAGTATTATGTCTTAGATAAAGATGCTAATAATTTCATCTCGACTACCCAGACGGCGGATGCTAGCACCCTTAGTTTTGAGGTTTCGGGCATTAACCTTGATGAGGATTATTATGTAGCCGTAAAGGCGATCGGTAATGCTTCTCCTTGGATTGATTCTGACGAGGCCGATGAAATCGTTAATGTCGCTTCGACTTCCACTCATTCATGGGTTTTAGTAAGTAGCCTCTCTGATATCGTGGAAGGACGGTATGCGATTGCCGCGTACAATTCCTCAAAATACTATACCGTTCCTAGCTCTACAATTAGTGGACAGACGTTTACGTGCACTGAGGCAGCTTATTCTGCAACAGATGGTTTAACATTGCCTTCAAATGCTGGTCAGTTTGTCTTTACTGCGGTAACCGGAGTAGCCAATGCGTACTATATTTATAATACGAGCCTTAATAAGTATCTAGCGGCTACTGGCTCTAAAAAATTTGGCTATGTGGAGTCAACAAGCACGGATTATGGTTATTGGTCTTTCTCAACTGTAAGTTCTGGTGGTTTCTCGGCTACGTACTCTGTTCAGCATAATTCAAAGACTCAGTATATGAGAGCCTATAATAATAGCGTTCGTTGTTACGATAGTGCCTCAAATAGTGGTTTCTACTTGTTTATTTACCAGTAGAACAGTTGAACCTTAATAATGGTCGCAGCAGCTCGGTTGGGTTGCTGCGATTTTTTTGCCCTGACGATCTTAAGCAGGATTTCCCGGGAAAAGATGCTTTAGATCGTCAGCGCATACGATCTTAAGCGGGATTTGGGCCATATTACGCTTAAGATTGTCTGAATGACGAGATTGGAGTTGAAGTGGATTCTGCGCGTGGGCGTCGCGATGGCCGAAGGAATTTGGTTTTTCGGGCCCCGTCCCGAAAAATAAATTCCTTCGGCCGATGGCCCAGCGAGGCATCCTTTCGAAAAGTCCAGCAATTTGCGTAAATTTACAAACTCAAAACTGTAACCGATGAAACGATTCGCACTTCTGAGCATTCTCGTGGCACTTTCCTTCATGGCGCAGGCACAAGGCATCAAGGCCGGGCCGTGGGTGACAGATGCATCAGAAACACAGCTCACCATCCTCTGGACCAGCGAGGTGCCGGGGCAGGCATACGTGGAGCTCGAAGACGGCACCAAATCCTATGACACCTTCGCCGGCCGACGCATTTTCCGCCGCCTTCACAGTGTAACCCTAAACGGCCTCCAGCCCGGCCAAAAACTCAGATACCGCCTGGGCGGCCTCAATATCAAGGACGACTCCAACGCCCGCGACCCCGAGTTCGGTACGTCCTACACCGGCCCGTGGGAGTGCACCCGAACCTTCGACTACAGTGCTCCCAGCTGCCGTTTCTCCGTGTTCAACGACACCCACATGAAGGTGAAAAAGTACCGCAGACTTGCGGCGCAGGTAGACTCGGCCCGTACCGATTTCCTGTTCCTGAACGGCGACATCGTATCGGCCGGCAACTACGTGCTGGACACGCTGGTGCACTACGCCATTGAGCCGATGGGAACCCTCCCCCACGGCCTTCCGCTGCTATTCGCGCGCGGCAACCACGAGGGCCGCGGCAACAACACCTGGCTTGTGGCCGATGTCTTCCCGCACAAGGACCCCGCCCCATTTTATTATACCTTCCGCCAGGGCCCCGTGGCCTTCATCGTCTTTGACGGCGGCGAAACCCACGAGAAACGCAGCCGTGCCTATGCCGGGGCCGATGTCTTTGAAGACTACATCAACGAGCAAATCGAATGGGCCAAAGGCGCCATGAAGGAAGACACCTTCCGCAGCGCCCCCATCAAGATTTGCCTTGTCCATGTACCCATGATCGACCACGAAGACAAGTCTGATTTCTATCTCCAGCGCTGGCTCAACGTGCACATGGTTCCCATGCTCAACGAAGCCGGAATAGACCTCATGATTGGCGCCGACCTCCACGAATTCATGCTGTGTGAGGCCGGCACCATGGGCAACAACTTCCCTATCCTGGTGAACGACGACGTCCGCCGCCTGGATGTAGAGTGCATCCCCTCTGAGGGCATTGCCGTGAAGATGTTCAACGACAAGGGAGTCCTTGAATTCGAAAGGACGTTCTAAGGGTCAATTGATTGAATAAGCAGTACTAACCCTATACACTATGGAAATGGACATGTATGTGAGTACGGGCGTGGGCGTTTTGGCGCTGGCGCTTGGTATGATGCTCACTCGCCGTATTGGCTTTCTGAGACGTTTCTGCATTCCGGCACCGGTTACCGGCGGCCTCATTATCTCCCTGCTGGTGCTGGCCTTGTACTCCATCTTTGGCATGGAGTGCCGTATGGATGGCTCTGTGAAGGACTTGTGCATGATGCTCTTCTTTACGTCCGTGGGGTTCCAGTCAGACTTCAAGGTTCTGAAAAAAGGCGGAAAGGCGCTTCTGGTGGTGATTGGCCTGGTGGCCGTTCTCATCGTTATGCAGAATGTCATTTCCATCGGGATCGCACGTGGAATGGGACAGAGTGCCCTGCTGGGTATGGCCGTAGGCTCCATTCCCATGAGTGGGGGGCATGGAACCGCGGGCGGTTTTGCACCTCTGCTGGAGCAGATGGGCCTTACGGGGGCTTCGTCCATTGCCATGGCAGCGGCGACCTTCGGCCTGGTGGCTGGTTCTCTCCTTGGTGGACCGCTTGGCGAGGGCCTGATTCGGCGGAATGCCCTTGCAGAACCCGCTTCTACTCCGGAAGATCCTTCCCGAAGTCTGGAGACTACAGAGTCCCGCGAGAGCAGTGAGGCCAGCGATGCCAAAACCTTCCAAAAGTACCTCCAGGCTACTTGTGTGCTGGTTTTGGCGATGGCCATCGGCTCACTCCTTAGCCGCGTGCTGGCTCTCACGGGCATCACTTTCCCTACCTACTTTGGCGCACTCCTTACAGCTTGCATCGTGCGTAATCTCTTCTCCCTGTCCCCAAACCTGGAGCGGAAGTTGGCTATTGGCGAGGTGGTTTCCATCGGCGATATCTGCCTGCAACTCTTCCTGGGCATGGCTATGGCGAGCCTCAGGCTGTGGGAACTGTCTTCCCTGGCGCTGCCGCTCGTTGCCATTCTGGTGGCGCAGGTGGCCTTCATGGCCCTCTACGGCGCATTTGTGGCGTTCCCGCTGCTGGGAAAAGACTACGACGCTGCGGTCCTTGTGAGCGGCATTTGCGGCTTTGGCCTGGGTGCAACGCCCAATGCCATGGCCAACATGTCGGCCGTGTGCCTAAAATACCACTATGCCGTGAAGCCCTTCATCATTGTGCCCATCATTGGTGCCATGTTCGTGGACCTGATCAACACGGCGGTTGTGACGCTATTCCTGAATATACTTTAAGCAGTAACGCACAAAACGCCCTTTTTCGCGTTATAGGTGGCGCGTAGAGGGAACGTATAACGCACAAACCGGCCTTTTTCGCGTTATTGGTGGTGCATGTGAAGGGCCGTATGAACCATTATTCCCACAAAATGTGTATTTTTGTACACTTAAAACTAAAACCTATGAAACGTATTGTTCTTCTGAGCATACTCATTGCACTTTCTCTAACAGGCAGGGCCCAGCAAAAATTCACCCTACAAGACGCCGGAGAGGAGCGCGAATATTTCCTCTTCGTGCCGGACAGTCTGGGACCGCACCGCTCGCTCGTTTTCATTCTTCACGGCTACGGCGGAAAGGCAGAGGGCTATTTTCCGGAAATGCACAGGGCCGCTCAGAAGTATGGCTTCATCCTCTGCTACCCCCAGGGCCTCAAGGCACCGCAGGGCAAGACCGGCTGGAATGTAGGTTACCCCAAGCAGGCAGGCTGGGAGCAGGACGACGTCGCCTTCATCCTGCACCTGCAGGACCACCTCGTAAAACAGTACAACATCAAGAACTCCTTCTTCTCCGGCATGTCCAATGGAGGCGAAATGTGCTACATCATGGCCTACAAGCACCCTGAGCGCTTCAATGCCATTTGCTCGCTGGCCGGCCTTACCATGGAATGGCTCTACACCGGTCACAAGCCCGTAGGCCCTATTCCTTTCATGGAAATCCACGGCACCGCCGACAAAACCTCCTACTGGCAGGGAGACCCCGAAAACCAGGGCGGCTGGGGAAAGTACGTAGCCGTTCCTCTCGCTGTAGGCCGCATGGCCAGCATCAACAACTGCACCCATGAAGTGTGCGACACGCTTCCCCAGATAAGAAACACCGTCATCCGCCACATCTTCCAGGGACAAGGCCCCGAAGTACGCCTCTACGAAATCAAAAACGGCAAGCACGCCATTGGAAACAAAGACCTTGACGTTCCGGAAGAAATGTGGTCATTCTTCAAGCAATACATTAAATAACTCCCCAATATGAAAAACACTGGAAAAGTCATCATCGGCCTGTGCCTTATCACCGCCGGTGTGCTCTGGATTCTGAACATCGTCGGAGTCCTTCCCTTCACCTTCTCCACCAAAGGCTGGTGGGCCCTCTTCGTGATTGTCCCCTGCCTCTGCGCCCTCCTGTCCGACCAAAAGGACAAGGTGGGCCCGTGCATCGGCATCGGCCTGGGTGTCCTCCTTCTTCTGGCTGCCCGCGACGTCATTTCCTGGAACATGATGTGGCAGATTGGCGTGGCGCTCATGATCATCGGCTTTGGCCTGCAACTCCTGCTGTTCAAATGGACCGGCTGCTTCCATCCTGCCGGTGAATGCACCGACACCACCATTAACCGCGACGGCAAGAACATCCGCCGCATTGAAACGGCTTTCGGCAAACAGGACATCTCCTTCAACGGAGAGAAATTCGAGGGGGCCGATGTCGAAACCTCCTTCGGCGGCCTTACCCTGAACCTTCGCGGGGCCGAGATCGCAGACCAGGCCTTCATCAACCTGAACGTGGGCTTCGCCGGCGTCACCATCATCGTGCCCGACGGCCTGGCTGTCCAGACGTCCGTGAACAGCGGTTTCGGCGGCCTGGCAGACCACCGCTACACCAAAGTATCAAGCGGCACTCCCCTTCTCATCATTACGGGAAAAATCGGCTTTGGCGGCGTAGAAATCCGCAACTAAGCCTTCTTTTTAACACCTCTCACTGGCTCGGCTTCCAAAGGGTTGTCGGGCCAGTAGTGTTTTGGATAGCGGCGCCGAAGCTCCTTGCGCACTTCGAAGTACGTTCCGCTCCAAAAACTGGCGAGGTCGGAGGTAAGCTGCACCGGCTTGTACCCCGGCGACAGCAGTTCCATCAGAACCGGCCGGCGGCCGTCGTCCACGCGCGGCGTATCCGTAAGCCCGAAGCACTCCTGCAGACGCACACGTAAGACCGGCGCATCGGCTCCCTGCCGGTACTCCAGCCGGATGTGACTGCCCGTGGGGACGGTGATGTGCGAAGGCGCGAACCGCTCCACCGCCTGCTGCTGCTCAAACGAAAGCATGCCCCAGAGCACGCTGCAAAGGTCTATTTTCTTGAGCTGCGCCACACTGGTAGCCTTCCCGATGTAGAGCGGGACCCATTCATCGGCCCGCCTCAAAACCTCCTCCGTGGAGAGGCTGGGTAGCCCAAGCGAAGGGTGCCAGGCCGCGACGGACGCCACGCGCCGCTGCAGGTTTTCCACGTCCTCGTTGAAGTCGAAGAGCGACGTCCCCTCCTTCCGCGTGGTCTCCACAATCACCTGCACCAGCTCTTCGCGCACGCCTTCCGACAGGGTGCGGGACTCCACCAGGAGGTTCCCGATACGCCATTCCCGCCGGGCGACGGCCGCCCCCAGCGCCTTGTCCCACAGCACAACGTCCCTTTCTGTGGTGAAGGCCGATAGATCCTCCGCCGCCAGCGGTGCCGCCAGGAAAACCCTCCCCACACCGCCGGGACGGGCGCTCATGGACGCCACCGCGATCCACTCCTCTCCCGCGATGGCAGCATCGGCCTCGATGGCCACGCGCTCACCGCACGCGAGGAGGTATTCGCCGCTCTTCCAGGCTTTTCCGATGCGCTCCGGGTAGGCCGATGCCAGGAGCACCCCCACCTCGTACGGATTGGCCCGGAGCGCCTCCAGACGCGGATTTCGCTCCTCCAGGAGGTCGGCAAGGCGTGCGGCGAGGGTCTTCATCGCGGGGGTGTTGGCCTGCAGCTGCATACGCGCAAGGCGGGGATGGCACGGGAGGGCGGCCATCTTCCGGCCGACAGCCGTGATGCTCCCCGCGGCGTCCAGCGCACCCAGCGCCTGCAGCAACTTCCGCGCTTCGGTAATGCGGGCCGATGCCGGTGGCGTGAGCCAGGGCAGCGCCATGGGATCGTTTTCGCCCCACGCTGCGATGTCCAGCACAAGCGGCGCCAGGTCGGCATGGAGGATTTCCGGCGTGCGGACAAGGGGCATGCGGGCCTCGGTGGCGGTGCTCCAAAGGCGATAACACACGCCCGGAGCCACACGCCCGGCACGGCCGCTTCGCTGGGTGGCCATGTCAAGGCTGATGCGGGCGGTTTCCAAGTGGCTGAGACCGCTGCGCGCATCTACCACTAGATGCTTGTACAGTCCGCCGTCTATGACAATACGAACGCCTTCTATGGTAAGGGACGTCTCTGCTACAGGCGTTGCCAGCACCACTTTTCGCTCTCCAGGCGCGCTGGGGGCGATGGCCGCCTTCTGCTCTGCATTGGAAAGCATGCCGTAGAGCGGGCAGATGTGCGTGGCGCCGAGGGCCGTGCCCAGGAGCTCCTCGCAGCGGCGGATTTCGGCCTCTCCGGGGAGGAAGGCAAGGATGTCCCCTGCCTCGGTTTTGTGTGCTTCCCTGATGTAGTGAGCTACCAGCTCGGAGACGTTTTCCGGCGTGGCTTCCTTGGCGGTATGCTTGATTTCTACCGGGAACATGCGGCCTTCGCTTTCAATGACCGGAGCCTGCAAGGCTGTGGCCAGTGCCTCCGTATCAATGGTGGCCGACATGATAATGATTCTGAGATCTTCCCTTAACAGCGCCTGCGTCTGCCGCGTGAGGGCCAGAGCCTCGTCGCTGTGGATGCTGCGCTCATGGAATTCGTCAAAGATAACGGCTTCTACGTCATCCAGCGTGGGATCCTCGATGAGCATGCGGGTAAGGATACCCTCTGTGATAACCTCGATGCGGGTATCCCTTGAAACCTTGGTGTCCTGCTTCACGCGATAGCCGATGCTGCGCCCCACGGGCTCTCCCACGAGCCAGGCCATGCGCTCGGCAATTTGCCGGGCTGCAACCCGCCGGGGCTCCAGCATAAGGAGTTTGCCGTTGCCGGAGAGGCCTTCCAGGATGGTGAGCGGCAGCACCGTGGACTTACCAGCACCCGGCGGTGCCGTAATAATAAGCCGGTTCCCTTCCGTAAGCGCACGGTTCACCTCTCCGGCAATTTGGTAGGCCGGGAGGGAGGTGATTTCTTTGTTGTCTGCCGTTTTCACAGTGCAAAGATACGCTTTCTTGCGAATCCAGCTATTATTTCGTAAGTTTGTGTTGAAAATTCAATAACCATGGATAACAATCAGCCCAAACAGCCCCAGAACCAGCTGCAGCTGGAACTCAATCCCCAGCTTACCAAAACGTCCTATTCCAACCTGGCCATCATCTCGCATTCCCGCAGTGAGTTCGTGATAGACTTTGCCGCTACCCTGCCCGGTCTTCCCAAGGCCGTCATCGGAGACCGCATTGTCATGACCCCGGAGCACACCAAGCGCCTCATGAACGCCCTGTTCGACAACATTTCCAAGTACGAGGCCCAGTTTGGTGTCATTGACCTGGGTGGCGGCAAGGGTCCCCAGCCCGGTACCACCTTCAACCTCGGAGACTTCGGCCCCATGGGCGGTGGCGCCAAGTCCTAATGGGCGCAGGTTCCCTTGACGAGCGGCGCAGGATCCCCTGACGAACGGCGCAGGTTCCAAAATGTTGTTGGAACCTGCGCCGCATTTCTTTATTCTATGTAGTACAGTGGCGCAGGTTCCGGGCCTAAAATGGAACCTGCACCGCTTGCTTACTTGATATTGTAAATCTTATCCAGCACAGAGCCGTCGCGGTTCATGACAATACCCACCACCTGGTCACCGAAGGGCAGCGGGTCGGGGGTGCCGATGATGGATGTGGCTTTAGCGGCAAGGTCTTCGATGGAGACCAGCTTGAGACCGGCGGCGCTGAGGCGTTCGGCAATCTCCGGACGGGCCGGGTTCACGGCAATGCCGTACTCGGTGACCACTACGTCCACGGACTTGCCGGGGGTGATGAGGGTGGTCACCTTGGGAACCACGCAGGGGATGCGGCCGCGCAGCAGCGGGCACACGATAATGCTGAGGGCGCTGTCGGCTGCGGTATCCTGATGGCCGCCGATGGCACCGCGGATGATGCCGTCAGAGCCTACCAGCACGTTCACGTTGAACTGCGTATCCACTTCCAGGGCGCTGAGGATGACGATATCCAGGGCGTGGGTGGCGCTTCCGAGGTGCTGGCCAGAGGCATACTCCACGGCGGAAACCTCCTGGTGATAAGGATCGTTCTTGATGGACTCTGCAGCCACCTTGTCGAAGGACTGTACGTCGATGAGCTTGCCGATGAGTCCTTCCTCGTGCAGTTTCACCATGTGGGCGGTGATGCCGCCGAGGGCGAAAGAGGCCTTGATGCCGCGGTTGATCATCTCTTCACGGATGTACTTGACGGCAGCGAGGGATGCGCCGCCGGTACCTGTCTGGATACTAAAGCCATCCTTGAAATAACCGGAGTTAATGATCACTTTTGCAGCCTGTTTGGCAAGGAGGATGTCACGGGGGTTCTTGGAATCACGGATGGCGCCGGCAGCAATCTTGGAGCTGTCTCCAACGCTTTCCACCACTACCACGCTCTCTACGTCGGCGGCAGAGATGGATTGCGGCATGTTGGGATATTCCACGAGGTCGTCGGTGAGCACCACTACGTGCTTGGCGTAGCGGGCGTCGGGCAGGGCGTAACCCAGCGAGCCGCAGATGCTCTTGGCGTTCTCGCTGCGGGAGAAGCCGCAGGCGTTGCCCAGTTCATCGGCCGATGATGCACCGAGGAAGGCCACGTCAATCTTGAGCTCTCCATTTGCAATGGCGCTGCCGCGGCCGCCGTGGGAGCGGAACACCACCGGCTCCTTCATGAGGCCGTGGGAGATGGCATCGGCCAGCGTGCCGCGAAGGCCGGAGGTGCTGATGCCGGTGATGACGCCGTTTTTGATGTGCTCCACCAGCGGAGCGTGGACGTCGGAGAGGCTGGATGCAGCCAGCTTGAGGTCTTTGAAGCCCATCTGGGCCAGTTTATCCACTACCAGGTTCACCACCTTGTCACCTCCGCGGAAGTGATGGTGGAAGCTGATGGTCATACCATTCTGGAGGCCGGAACGCTTGATGGCCTCTTCCAGGGTAACTACTTTGCTGTTTCTCATTACAGTTCCTCCTCAGAAATGACGCCGGCGGCTACGGCCAGGGCGATGGTACGCTCGGCACGGAGCACAACCGGACGGTCTACCATTTTACCGTTCACGGCAATGACGCCGGATCCCTTGGCCTGGGCCTCCTTGATGGCGGCCACCACGGCGCGGGCCTTGTTGATTTCCTTCTCGGTGGGCGTGAACACGCTGTTCACCACCTCAATCTGGCGCGGGTTGATGATGGATTTTCCGTCAAAGCCCAGCGTCTTGATGAGCTCGACCTCCCTCCGGAAGGTTTCCATGTCGTCCAGGTTGGAGTAGACGGTATCGAAGCAGCAGATGCCGGCGGCACGAGCTGCTACCACTATCTGTTCGCGGGCCAGGAGGAGTTCTGCGCCTCCCGGAGTGCGGTTGGTCTTGAGGTTGGCGCTGTAGTCCTCAGCTCCGAGGGCAATACCCATCATGCGGGGCGAAGCCGTTGCAATGGCGTAGGCGTTCACAATGCCCAGGGCGCTCTCGATGGCGGCCATGATCCGGGTGCGGCCCACGGCGCCAATCTCCTCTTCCACTTTGAGGATTTCGGCTTCCAGTTCCTTCACTTCCTCGGCGGTCTCGGTCTTGGGCATGCGGATAACCTCAACGCCGGCCTTCACCACGGCCTCTACGTCTTTTTTGCCGTAGGGCGTGTTGAGCGGGTTGATGCGCACCACCATCTCGGTGCCGCCAAAGTCGATGGTCTTGAGGGCGTTATGTACAAGAAGACGGGCAGCGTCCTTTTCTGCCATGGTGACGGAGTCTTCGAGGTCCAGCATAATGCTGTCGGGGCCGTAGATATGGGCATCGGCCATCATTCCCGGATTATTGCCGGGAACGAACATCATGGTTCTTCTTAGTCTTTCCATACGTCCTTTCCGGTTGCGCGCACCGCGGCGGCAGTGACGCGGGCTCTGATGGTACAATCCAGGGCGCCCTTGTCGATGGCTTCCACCTGGGCATCTTTCACGCCCAGGCCCTCGAGGGTTTCCGTAATGACGGCCTTGATCTGCCGGCCGAACTGAGCGGCCACGGAGCTCTGCAGATTCACCTGCAGGCCTTTTCCCGGGCCGATGGTGACCATGATGTCACCGGATTCTAGTGTTCCAGCTGTTGCGTTTTTCATTTCATGAAATAAAATGCACACGTTACCCCATCCCTAAATCCCTTCCCTCGGGTAAGGGACTTTGTTCGCCCGCTACGCGGGCTCATAGTGCTGGGTTGTAACATGTTTTATGTTGATTAATTTTGATGTGCAGGTCTTAAAAGGTCCAGCACTACTTTTACGGGGTTGAAGGTTTCGATGGGAACTTCCACGAAGAGGGTGTTCCAGTTACTCATGGCGCCGTTCCACAGGCCGGGGAGTTCCAGGGCCTTGAGTTCGCGGCCTTCGTAGCTCTTGGAGCTCATGAATCCGGCTTCGGGGTCTACGTAGTCCAGGAGGTTGAAGTGTTCCCCTTTGTAGTTACAGAGGCAGCATACGAGGTCTACGGGGTTGAAGTGCGTGGCGTGTTGCATGGCTTCCATGGAGCCGGCATCGGCCTTGTTGATCTGGACGCTTTCGAGGATCTGGAGGCTGGTGCTGCCGTCTTTGCCGGCGATGATGTAGGGGCCGCCGCCGGGCTCGCCTTCGTTACGCACCATGCCGCACACGCGGATGGGGCGGTCCAGCTTTTCGCGGAGCATTTCCATGCGCTCTTTCTCTGAGTGGGCCAGGGGGAGCTGGATGCACAGGTTCTTGTCCAGGAAATTCTCTATCTCATTGCAAAGCTGCACGGAAGGTTCTTCATCTAACTTTTTGAGGTAACCGAAGATACGATCTCTCAGCTGAAGTGCTGCTCCCATCAGGACCTGCTTGTACTCGGCGGTGACGGGCAGCAGTTTCTCGTGCGCGACGTTGTCGATATTCTTGATGCTCACGAGCTCTTCCTCCACCTTATTGAGGTTGTAGATGAGGGCGCCGTGACCGGCGGGACGGAAGAGGAGGGAGCCATCGGCCTTACGGAAAGGCTTGTTGTCGGTGTCTACGGCGATGGTGTCGGTGGCTTTGTCCTGATAGGTGAAGCTGATGTTGTACTTGACGCCGTAGCGTTTTTCGTAGGCGGGAAGGATTTCGCCGATGGCGGCTTCGAACAGTTCCCGGTGCTCCGGCGAGATGGTGACGGTGAGCTTGCAGGTACCATCGGCATTCCTCATGTACTCCTGCGCCTCTACGAGGTGCTCGGCGATGGCGGTGCGCACCTCCCCGTCGGGGTAGCGGTGGAACTTGAGGACGCCCTTGGGCTTGCTGCCGTAGCCGAGGCCCTCCTCCTCGCGGAGGAGTCTCTGGAGGGTGCTTTTTCTATAGGCCGATGAGTCCTCGGGCTCCCCGAAGAGCTCCGGCGTATAGAAGGCGAAGTCCTTGATGTGCGCAGCGAGCCTGGCGCCGGGGGCATCGGCCTTCAAATCTTCTCCCCTCTCCAGCTGCTCCAGGCCGGCGAACATGTCCTTGAACATGCGCGAGGCGGCGCCGGAGGCCGGGACAAACTTGCTTTTGCCGTTGATGGCGGCGGACTTGTAGTAGGCGACGGCGTCCTGGACCTCGGGGGCGCTGAGCACCTTGATGCCGCGCTCGGGGGTGGCGGGTCCTACGATTTTCATCCAGGGAAAACCGGTGCGGAACTGCTCAATCTGTTCCCGGACCTGACGCAGAGTGGCTCCGCGCTTCTCGATCTGCTTGATGTCTTTCTGGCTGAACATGGTTATTGTTTTAGTTTAAGTGGTTTATCCTATGTAGAACTCCCTGCGGTAGTTATACTCGCTGCGCAGTTTCTCGAAGCTGTCGGGGCTGCTGCGGAAGAGGAAGTCGTCGGTGAAGATGGGATAGTTGTACTGCAGGATGGCGGCAATCTCCCCCTGCGTCTTGCCTTTGAGGTCTATGGCTACGGGTTTGAGGTTTTCGTCCTCGGTGGCGGGGCGGAAGAAACGGAGGTCTTCAATGCCAAAGTGCCGGGCAACGGCCTGGACGGCCTGGGCGGTACCGTTCTGCTTGCCCTGGTAGGAGTAGCCGGCAATGTGCGGCGTGGCAATGTCACAGAGCTCGATGAGGTTGGGGTTGGGCGTGGGCTCGTTGCACCAGGTGTCCAGCACCAGGGCGCCCAGCTTGGGACGGGCGTGGATGAGGGCGTTTTCGTCCACTACCTCCCCGCGCGAAGCGTTGATGAAGATGGCGCCGGGCTGCATGGCCTCGAAAAAGTCGTGGCCAGCCATGCCGCGGGTGGAGTCGTCCAGCGGAATGTGCATGGTGACGATGGTGGATTTTTCCAGGAGTTCCTGGAGGGGCACGAAGGCGTCCGGGCCTTCTTTCTGGGCACGCGGCGGGTCATTGAGAAGGACGTTGAAGCCCAGGCTCCGGGCCATGGCCTCTACCTTCTTGCCTACGTTTCCAACGCCCACAATGCCGATGGTAGCTCCGTCCAGCTTGATGGCGCGGCGCGAGGCAATGCCGTAAAGGGCGCTGAAGACGTAATCGGCCACTCCCCCGGCGTTGCAGCCCTCGGCGTTTTGGACGTCGATGCCGTGCGCGGCGCACCAGGCCGAGTCTATGTGGTCCATGCCGATGGTGGCGCTCGCGATCATTTGCACGCGCGTCCCCGACAGGGTTTCTTCGTTGCACTTGGTGCGGGTACGGATAATGATGGCGTCCGCGTCTATGATGGCATCGTGGTCGATGGCACGTCCATCCATATATACTACCTCTGCATAAGGCTCCAGGACGCCTTTTAGAAAGGGAATGTTGGTGTCTGCTACAATTTTCATTGTCTTGTCAAGTACGTCTTACAAAGATAGTCATTATTTATCTGAAAAAAAATTTAAAAAATTTTGCGATTTTCTTTGCAGATTAAAAAAATTGCACTACCTTTGCAATCCCTAACGGGAAACACGGGGTATTAGCTCAGTTGGTAGAGCGTTTGAATGGCATTCAAAAGGTCAGGAGTTCGATTCTCCTATGCTCCACTCCTCCTAAACTACTGTAAATCAGCAAGTTACAAGGTCTCTAAGCAGCACTTAGGGACCTTAATTTTTTGTGTTTTTAGGCAAAAGAACAAGCTTTTTTAGGGCGTCTTTGGGGTTTTGTTTTCGAATTGTTTTCGAAAAATTAAAACCTTAAAGCTATGTGTATCAATGAAATTGCCACCATCTGTTCTGTGGTGAGAGACGATGGCTGGAAGAAGAACGGAACAAACATCCTCCGTCTTCGACTCACCTTCCGGCGGCAGAGCCGCTACATCAAGACTAATATCTTACTGAGAAAGAATCAGTTAGATAGGAATGGGCAGATAAAAGACACTGCCGTCCTTCTGAAAGTGACTAACCTCATCAAGCAGTTGGAAGAGCGTCTTTCAAGTCTCGACGCTTTTGCTCTTAGCAATATGTCGATTGAGGATGTAGTTAAGTTTCTGCAAAAAGAAGATGATTCCCCGGAAGTATTCAAACTTGACTTCTTCTCCTTCGCAGATTCGGTGATTGAAGCCAAAACCGGACAGTCACGTAAGACGTACCAAAGTGCCTTGAACAGTTTCAAGCAGTTCTGCGCTCAGGAATCTATGGATATCTCAGACATCACTTCTTCCCTGATGCGTTCGTGGGAAAGCTGGCTGGTAAACAAGTATGGCGATGGGGCAAGATCGGTTAGCGCCTATACGGCGTGTATTGCCTTTATTCATGGTCAAGCGCGCCTGAAATACAATGATGAAGAAACCGGTATCATCCGGATTAAGAACCCTTTTCAGTTCTATAAGCCGCCTCGGCAAAAAATCACAAGGCACCGTGACATTGATGCCCAGCTTATTCAGAAGATGATTGACATGCGAAGTACATTGTCCGGCAGGGAGAAACTTGGCGTCGATGTCTTCCTTATAAGCTTCGCTTTAATGGGAATGAACTCGCCGGACCTTTTCTCCTGCGCTGCACCCATTAATGACGTATTGCACTACTATCGTACGAAAACCCGCAGCCGTCGAGATGATAAAGCCGAAATGTTCGTCAAAATCGACCCGCTTGTCAAAGACTTGATTAAAGAGTATCGGGCGAAAAAGTCTAAAATAGCCTTCGACTTCTGCGAGCGCTATTCATCGTACCAAGTATTTGGGGAAAACGTTAACGAAGGACTGACAAAGTTCTGTACACGTATTGGTTATTCCGGGAAAGTGACGCTTTATGGGGCCAGGCATTCCTGGGCCAGCATTGCCTATAAAGCTGGTGTCGAGAAGGGCCTCATTAACGACGGACTCTGCCATGTAGACAAGAGCATGAAAGTGACGGACATCTATATTAATAAGGACTGGTCGGTGCTCTGGAAGGCCAACACGAAAGTGCTGAAACAATTCAAGTGGATAAAAAGCCCCGCCGACGCCGCTGTGAACAAAAAGAAGAGGACGACCTCTAAGCCTGTCATCCTCTCCTGCTCTGCATAACATCTCACGACGGCAGCAAGAACTTGGGGTATTTGTGTTTTTAGTTTGCCCCTCGGGCATCCTTAGGGCTCTTTTTCGATAGACTTGAAAACAAGTTTGGCGTGTTCTCTCTCTGCTTCGCGCAGGCAATCAAGTTGATGGCGGCTGAAAAGGTTTCGGCCGCCTATTTTATGACATACGGCGAGACCTTCTTTCTTCATTCGGCGAAGCCACTTATCCCCATATAATTGCCTGGCCTGATTCTCACTGATATCGTCTTCACATGGTGACGTCTTACGGATAATGGCATCCGCTATCAAGTTGGAGCACTGTTCCAGCTCATTCATGATATGTTTTACGCTTTCCATTACTCTTCCTTTTCATAGTCTGAGGCATCTTCCCCGGTGCCCCGGTCCGGGATAAA